>Ga0153956_1001531_pt1 | contig 19890 bp, 20 predicted proteins | sample TSFL040MetaG_FD_104704 | JGI IMG/M metagenome (GOLD analysis project Ga0153956, IMG submission 104704) | Attine ant fungus gardens microbial communities from Florida, USA - TSFL040 MetaG | ecosystem: Host-associated > Fungi > Mycelium > Unclassified | place: USA: Florida, Wekiwa Springs...
CGAGCATCGAGGCTCCCTCCCGGAGTCGGCGGTGACACAGAGCACCGCCGACTTCGACCCGCTGTCTTATGTCCCCTGCCAGCCCCCTCGCACCTCGCAAGCCGTGGCACTACTCATCTAGGCGGTGAGCAGCGCGCGCGCGAACTCGTCGGCGTCGAACGGGCGCAGGTCCTCGAGCTGCTCGCCGACGCCGATCAGCTTGACCGGGATGCCGAGCTCGTTGGCGATCGCCAGCGCGATGCCGCCCTTGGCCGTGCCGTCGAGCTTGGTCAGGATGATGCCGGTCACGTCGACCGCCTCGCCGAACAGCTTCGCCTGGCGGACGCCGTTCTGGCCGGTCGTGGCGTCGACGGTCATCAGCGTCTCGTGCGGCGCGTCGGGCATCTGCTTGGCGATCACGCGGCGCACCTTCGCCAGCTCCGCCATCAGGTCGCTCTGGGTGTGCAGGCGGCCGGCGGTGTCGATGATCACGACGTCGGCGTCGCGCTCGCGGCCGCGCGCGATCGCGTCGAAGGCGACGGCGCCGGGGTCCGAGCCCTCGGGGCCTCTGATCACGTCGACGCCGGCGCGCTCGCCCCAGCGCTCGAGCTGCTCGACGGCGGCGGCGCGGAAGGTGTCGGCGGCGCCGATCACGACCGTCTGGCCGAGCGTCTTGCGCAGGTGCCAGGCGAGCTTGCCGATCGTCGTCGTCTTGCCGGTGCCGTTGACGCCGACGACGAGGATCACGGTCGGCTCGGCGCGCAGGTCGATCGTGTCCTCGCCGGTGCGCGCCAGCTCGGCGAGCAGCTCGGCGAGCCGGCCGGTCAGCGCCTCGCCGCCGACCAGCGAGCCCTCCTCGGCCTCGCGCTCGAGCCGCTCGACGACCTCGGCGGTCGTGCGCGCGCCGACGTCGGCGTAGATCAGCGCCTCCTCGAGCCGCTCCCACGTGTCGGCGTCCAGATCGCCCGAGAAGAGCGTCGCCTGGACCTCGGCGGTGAGCGCCTCGCGCGTCTTGCGCATGTTCTCGCGCAGGCGGCGGAAGAACCCGCGGCGGCGCTCCTCGCGCTCTGGCTCGGGCTCGGCGGGCGGACGCCGCTCGCCGTCGAGCACGAACAGCTCGTACCAGTCTCTGGCCATCGGGTCCGGCAGGATAGTCGCGGTGCGCTCGGCGAGAGCTCGCCGAGCGCTCAGCCGCCGATCAACGGCCCTTGATGACGCCGCCGATGATGAACGAGCCGATGCAGGCGACGAGGCAGAAGATCAGGAGGATCATGCGCGGCAGCCTAGTACACCCGGCCGCCGCGGCACGTGCCGCGGCGCGGCGTCGAGGCTTGCGCGGCGTCTACGCGGCGCGTTCCTCGCGCGGCGGCAGCCGGCGTGAGATCACCTTCGAGACGCCGTTGCCGGCCATCGAGACGCCGTAGAGGCAGTCGGCGGCCTCCATCGTGCGCTTCTGGTGCGTGACGACGATGAACTGCGCGCGATCCGAGAACGAGCGCAGCAGCGTCAGGAAGCGGTCGATGTTGAGGTCGTCGAGCGCGGCCTCGACCTCGTCGAGGATGTAGAACGGGCACGGCCGGGCGAGGAAGACGGCGAACAGGAAGGCGAGCGCCGTCATCGTCTTCTCGCCGCCGGAGAGCAGCGTCAGCCGCTTGGTCGACTTGCCGGCCGGCGTGATCTCGATCTCGACGCCCATGCGATCCTCGGGCGCCTCGCCGACGCCCTCGTCCGCGTCCTCGTCGTTGACGTGCGGCTCCGTCGGCTCGGCGTCGCCGCCGCCGCCGTCGGGCAGCGAGCGCGGGCCGGCGTCCTCGCGCACCAGCCGCAGACGGCCGCGGCCGCCCGGGAAGAGCTGCGCGGCGACCTGCTCGAAGTTGCGCGCGGCGGCGTCGAAGGTCTCCTCGAAGGCCTCGCGGATCCGCTTGTCGGTGTCGCGGATCAGCGTCTGCAGCTCGCGCAGCGCCGTCTCGAGGTCCTCGCGCTGGGCCTCGAGCTCCTCGACGTGCGCGAGCGCCTCGGCGTACTCCTGCTGGGCCAGCGGGTTGACCGGCCCGAGCTGCTCGCGGCGGCGCTGCAGCCGCTCGATCCGCGTGCGCAGCGCCTCGCGCTCGTCGTCCGGCAGCGCCGCCTCGGCCGGCTCGGGCTCGAGCCCGAGCTTCTCGGCCAGCGCGGCCAGCGTCGCCTCGGCCTCGCCGGCGCGGTCGCGCGTCTGCTGCGCGCGGACCTCGGCGCGCGTGACCTGCTCGCCGCGCTGCTTCAGGCGCGCGCTGGCCTGCGCCTCGGCGCCGGCGCACTGGCGCAGCTCGGCGGCCAGCCGCTCGCCCGCCTGGCGGTCGGCGTTCAGCTCCGCCTCGAGCACCTCGACGCGTGTCGCGACCGCCTGCGCGGCGCGCTCGAGCGCGGCGGCGAGCCGCGTCGCGAGCGGCGCCAGCACCTCGTCGCGCTGCTGGCGCGCGCGCTCGTGCGCGAGCCGCCGCTCGCGCTCGGCACGCTCGCGGGCGGCGCGCTCGGCCAGCTTGCGCTCGCTCTGGATCGCGGCCTCGATCTGCGCGCGGCGCGCGGCCTCGGCGCCCTCGGCGGGCGCCGCGCGGCGCTGCTCGATCAGCCAGCCGGCGTGGCGCTCGGCCTCGGCCGCCTCGTCGCGGGCGCGCACGGCGTCGCGCAGCTCGCGCTCGGCGCGCTCGCGCTCGCCGTCGGCCGCCGCGACCGCCTGCTGCGTCGCCTCGACCTCGGCGAGCGCGGCGCGCTCGGCGCGCGCGGCGGCGTCGACCTCGGCGATCAGCGCGTCGCGGCGGTTGCGCTCTGACAGCACGCGGTCGGCGCCGCCCGGCGGGACGCGGCGCAGCTCGCGCGCCGCGGCCGACCAGACGTGGCCGTCGCGCGTGACCGCGACGCCGCGGAAGTCCGGCGCGACGGCCGCCAGCGACGCGACGACCCAGACGTCGGCCAGCAGCGTCGCGACGAGCGCGCGCTCGCCCTCGGCGCCGCTCGCACGAACGTGCTCGCGCAGCGGCGTCGCACCTTCGGCGGGTGGCGTCGCGCCGGCCGTGGGCGCCGGCGCCTCACCGGGCTCCGGCGGCAGGATCAGGGCGGCGCCGCCGTCCTTGCCGGCGCGCTCGAGCAGCTTCGCCGCGGCTTCGAGGTCGCTTGCCACGGCGGCGCGCAGCCGCGGGCCGAGCGCCGCGGCGAGCGCCAGCTCGTAGCCCGGCGCGGCGCCGACCGCGTCCGCGAGCACGCGGGCGCCGCCCGGCGCGCCGGCGTTGGCGCGCAGGAACTGGTTGACCTTGGCGAGCTCGGCGCCGATCCGCGCCGACTCGCGGCGGGCGCGCTCGGCCGCGACCTCCAGCTCGCGGCGCGCGCGGCGGGCGGCGTCCGCGGCCGCGTCGGCGGTCGCGCGCACGCCGGCGGCGGCGTCGGCGGCGGCGACGCGCTCCGCCAGCAGCGCGGCGGCCGCCGCGCGGCGCGCCTCGAGCTCGACCAGCTCGCGCTCGAGCCGCACGCGGCGGTCCTCGGCCAGCTGCCGCAGCTCGGCCTCGAGCGCCGCGACGCGCTCGCCCGCGCCGTCGTCGCCGCCGTCGTGCTCGGCCTCGGCCGTCAGCGCGGCGATCAGCGCGCGCCGGCGTGCGACGCGGTCGGCCAGCTCGCCGCCGGCGCGCTGCGCCGCGTCGAGCCGCATCGCGACGCGCTCGCCCGACGTTCGCGCGGCGTAGAAGCGCGACGAGAGCCGCTCGCGCTCGCCGCCGCGCTCGGCCAGCGCCTGCTCGGCCGCCTCGCGGCGCGCGCGCAGCGCGACCAGCTCGCGCTCGATCTCCGCCGCCTCGCCGCGCGCCGCGACGACCGCCGCCTCGGCCTCGCCGAGCGCCGCCCGCGTCGCGCGCGCGTCGTCGCGCGCCAGCGTCCAGCGCGCCTCGTCGCCCTGGCGCTCCAGCCGCTCGTGCAGCTCGGCCGCCTCGGCCTGGCGCTTGAGCGGCTTCAGACGCGTGCGCGCCTCGCGCTCGACGTCGAGCGAGCGGTCGAGGTTGGCCTGCGTGCGCTCGAGCTTGAGCTGCGCGCGCCGGCGCCGGCGGCGGTGCTTGCCGAGCCCGGCCGCCTCCTCGATCAGCATCCGCCGGTCGCGCGGCTTGGAGGTGACGACCTCGGCGACGCGGCCCTGCGAGACGACCGAGTGCATCTCCTTGCCCAGGCCGGTGTCCGAGAGGATCTCGATCACGTCCGCGAGCCGGCAGCGGGCGCCGTTGATCCGGTACTCGCCCTCGCCCGCGCGATTCAGCCGCCGCGCGATCGAGACCTCGCCGACCGGCAGGTCGAGCGCGCCGGAGGCGTTGTCGAGCACGACCTCGACCTCGGCCTCGGCGCGCGCGTGCACGCCGTGCGCGCCGGCGAAGATCACGTCCTGCATCGACTGGCCGCGGACGGCCAGCGGCGACTGCTCGCCCATCGCCCAGAGCACGGCGTCAGTGATGTTCGACTTGCCCGAGCCGTTCGGCCCGACGATCACCGAGACGCCGGGCGTGAAGGCCAGCCGCGTGCGATCCGGGAACGACTTGAAGCCCTTGAGCGTGATCGAGCTCAAGTGCACGGCTCAGGCTCCGAGCTGCTCGAGCGCCGCCTCGGCCGCCGCCTGCTCGGCGTCCTTCTTCGAGCGGCCGACGCCGTGCGCCGCGGCGCTGCCGTCGATCAGCGCGACGACCTCGAACGTCTTCCGGTGCGGCGGGCCGTCCTCGGAGACGATCTCGTAGCTGACGAGCGTCCCGCGGCGCGCCAGCCGCTCCTGCAGCGCCGACTTGAAGTCCGCCGGATGCACGAGCGCGTGCTCGATCTCCGGCGTGAAGGCCTCGACGACGGCCGCGAAGACCTGCTCGTGCGCGTACTCGAGGTAGCAGGCGCCGATCACCGCCTCGATGATCGAGGCCAGCACGCGCTCAGTGCGCGTCAGCTGCTCGAGCGCCGGGCCGGCCATCTCCGGCGGCGCCGCGGCGCGCAGCCGCGCCGGGATCCCGAGCCGCTCGGCGACCTCGCGGCAGGAGCGGCCGGAGACCGCCTGCGCGCGGATCTTCGTCAGCCGGCCGGCGCCGTAGGCGTCCGGCTGCAGGCGCGGGAACAGGTGCGTCGTGACGGCGAGGCTGAGCACCGAGTCGCCGAGGAACGCCAGGCGCTCGTAGGACTCCTCGCGACGCTCGGTCCAGGACGAGTGCGTCACGACCTGCGTGGCGAGCGCCGCCGGCAGGCCGTCGAGCAGGTCAGCGAGCGAGCGCAGCGGTCACGACCCCTTGCTCGCGAGCACGAAGTCGACGGCCTGCTCGACCGTCTGGATCTGCGCCGCCTGCTCGTCGGACATCCGCAGACCGTAGGTGTCCTCGAGCTCCTGCACCAGCGAGTACAGGTCGAGCGAGTCCGCCGAGAGGTCGTCGCGGAAGTGCGTCGACTCCGTGATCCGCGCCGGGTCGAGCTGCAGCTCGTCGGCGAGGTGGTCGCGGATCAGCATGAAGACCTGGTCTCGGGTCATGACCGGCGCGAGACGCTAGCGGCCGCGTCGGACGGCCCGTCGTCGACGCCGCGCAGCGCGCCGGCGGCGACCAGCCGCTCGTGCGTACGGGCGACGACGTCCTCGCGCACGCCGCGCGCGGCGACCTCGATCGCGCGCTCGAAGCCGCGCGCGCCGAACGACCCGTGCGGGACGACCGCCAGCCTGCGCAGCCCCAGCAGCACCGCGCCGCCCTGCTCCTCGGGGTCGATCTGGCCGCGCAGCGTGCGCAGCGCCGGCCGCAGCAGCAGCCCGCCGAGCTTCGAGCGCAGCGAGCTCGTCGCGGCGCCGCGGACGGCGCCGAGCAGCGCCGTCGAGGTCCCCTCCATCACCTTCAGCGCGACGTTGCCGGTGAAGCCGTCGGCGACGATCACGTCGGCGGCGCCGCCGCCGACGGCGAAGCCCTCGACGTTGCCGACGAAGCGCAGCCCCGCCTGGCCGGCCAGGCGCTCGTGCGCGGCCAGCACGGTCGCGGTGCCCTTCGTCGCCTCGGTGCCGTTGGCGAGCAGCCCGACGCGCGGATCGGCGACGCCGACGACCGACTCCATGAAGGCCGCGCCCATGTGCGCGAACTGGACCAGGTGCTCCGGGCGCACCTCGACGTTGGCGCCGGCGTCGAGCAGCAGGAAGGGCGCGCCGGGCACCGGCAGCAGCAGCGCCAGCGCCGGCCGGTGCACGCCGGGGGCGCGCTTGAAGGCGAACAGCGAGGCCGCCAGCGCGGCGCCGGTCGAGCCGCCGGAGACGAGCGCGTCGGCGCGGCCGTCGGCGACGGCGGCGACCGCCTGCGCGATCGAGGACTCCGGGTTCGCGCGCACGGCGCGCGCGGGATCGGGCGCCTTGGCGATCGACAGCGGCGCGTCGACCACCTCCACCCCGTCGGCCACCGAGCCGAGCGCGGCGGCGGGACCGAACAGGATGACGCGGACTCCACCCGCGGCGGCGCGGGCGGCTCCGCGGGCTACCTCAACAGGGCCGTGGTCGGCCCCGTTGACGTCGACCGCGACGGTGACGGAGCTAGTGGTCGTGATCGTGATCGTGGTGGTCGTGCAGGTGCACGACCTCGCGACCCGCGTAGAACCCGCAGTTGCCGCACACGCGGTGCGGCCGACGCGGGGCGTGGCACTGCGGGCAGCTGTTGACCGACGGAGCGACGATCTTGTGCTGCGAGCGGCGCTGCGTGGTGCGCGCGTGCGATTGCTTCTGCTTCGGGACGGCCATGAGCGGCCCAGAAGAGTAGCGGACGCGCGCTAGCCATCGAGCTCGAGCTCAGAGAGCTTGGCCCAGCGGCTGTCGACGGGCGCCTCGTGCGCGTGCTCGGGGTCGTCGTTCAGGCGCGCGCCGCACTGCGGGCAGAGGCCGCGGCAGTCCGGCCGGCAGGTCAGCTGCGCGGGCAGCGCGAGCGCCAGCGCGTCGCGCGCCCAGGCGGCCAGCTCGAGCTCGCCGCCGGCGGCGTCCAGGTAGGGCGAGGTCAGCTCGTCGCCGCCGCCCGGCTGGTGGACCTCGTAGGCGTCGACGGCGAAGCTCGGCGCGGCCGGGTCCAGGCAGCGCATGCAGGGGCCGCTCAGCGTCGCCTCGAAGCGCAGCCGCAGCGCCCAGCCGCTGCCGGTCGTGCGCGAGGCGTCGACGCGAACCGGGATCAGCTGCGGCTCGACCGCGTAGCGCGACCCGCCGTAGTCGAACGGCTCGACGTGCACGAACAGCTCGAGCCTGCGGCCCTCGCCGGAGCCGAGCCCGAGCCGGCCGATCTCGAAGCTGTCGGTGCGCTGGGACATGACCTCTACGTTAGACCGCTCAGCGCGTCGGCAGCCGCAGGCTCGCCGGCAGCTCGCCGGTCTCGATCATGCGATGAACGTCGGCGGCGCGGCGCGGGTTCAGGTAGACGTGGCGCTGGCCGACGGAGGGCTTCTCCTCGAGCAGCCCGTCGGCCAGCAGCGCCTCGCCGACCTCCTGCGCGAGCGCGCGGTCGTTGCCGGCGAAGCCGCGCGCCAGATGCGCGAACTCGGTGTGGTAGCCGCCCCACTTGCCCATGCCGTCGAGCCGCTGCAGGATCCGGCGCGCGACGCGCCGGCCCGGGTCGGGGTCCTCGTGCGGGCGCACGGCCGCGCCGTCGCGGCCGAGCAGGGCGACGACGGCATCCTCGCTGGCCTCGACCTCGCGCGGGTCGGCCGGACGGCCGCCGAGCCGGGCGATCGCCTCGGCGACGCGCAGCGGGTGCCCGGCGCCGATCGGGTCGCGCAGCTCGACGTCGTCGATCACGCCCGGCGGCAGCGCGCGGGCGCCGGCGCGCAGCCGGTCGATGCCGTGCGCGTGCTCCTCGAAGATCAGCTCCAGCAGCTCGGCGTCCAGCTCCGCGCCGGCATAGGCGAGGACGAGGAAGTGCCCCGGCAGCTCGCCGGCCTGCAGACGCAGGTCCTCGGGACCGCGCGGCGGCCGGCCACCCGCCAGCTCGACCAGCGTCCCCACGGTCGCGGCGACCAGCAGCCAGGCGCGGCCGGTCGCCGCCTCCGGGTCGACGCGCAGCAGCGCGGTCGCCGGCGTCGCCGCGAGCAGGCGGCCGTCCTGCACGGCGACGGCGACCTCGACCGGCTGCTCGTAGCCCGAGCGGGCGTGCGTCAGCTCCTCGCGGCCGTGGCGCAGCGCCTCGCCGAGCACCTGCCGCAGCTGCGCCGTCGCGCTGGCGGGCGCCGCCGTGCCGCCGCAGGCGACGAGCGCGGCTTCGAGCGCCGTCGTCGCCTGAGCGCCGTCCATGCGTCTACGGTACCCAGGCCGCGCCGCGGGTTCCGTCGGCCGGCGCGCGTACGGTGGAGGGCCGCCGATGGAAGCCGCAACGCCACTTCGCCAGCCCCGCGTGCACGTGCTGATGGGGCGCGTGCTCGTCGAGAACCTCGTCGTCGACGACCCGACGGCGGCCGACTTCGTGCAGCGCCGGCTTGCCGCCGGCGAGGACCCGGTGCGGATCGTCGCCGACGCGATCGAGGTCGGCGCGCGGATCCTCGAGCGCGAGCAGGCGGCGGTCGACGCCGAGTTCGTGCGCACGGAGTTCGAGAAGGTCTCGCGCGGCGTCGAGACCGCGTTCACCGACAAGGCGCGCGTCGTCGCCGAGTTCTTCGGCAGCAAGGTCGACGAGGTCTTCGGCCCCGAGAACGGCCACCTCGCCAAGGAGCTGGAGCGGCTGTTCGGCAGCGGCTCGACGGCCGCCGTCCAGCACCAGCTGCGCCAGGTGATGGTCGAGCAGTCGGCCAAGCTGCGCGAGGACATGCTGCGCCAGTTCTCCTCGGCCGACGGCTCGAACCCGCTGGCCGACTTCAAGGCCGCGCACCTGCGCGCCGCGCGCGAGGCCGCGACGCGCACCGAGCAGCAGCTTGGCGCGATGCGCGAGCAGCTGGTCGGCCTGCAGCTGGAGCTGCAGAAGCTGCAGTCCGAGAAGGCCAAGGCGCTCGAGCTGGCCGCCGAGCACGACCGCTCGACCGCCAAGGGGCGCCCCTACGAGGAGGCGGTCGCCGACGCGGTCGACGCGATCGCGCGCGGCCAGGGCGACGACTGCGACGCCGTCGGCGACCTGCGCGGCGGCGGCGGGCGCAAGGGCGACGTCGTCGTCGAGATCGGCGGCGCGACCGGCGCCTCGCGCGGGCGCATCGTCTTCGAGGCCAAGAACTCGCGCAAGTCGCGCAAGGAGGCGCTGGCCGAGCTCGAGGAGGCGCTGGCGCAGCGCTCGGGCGACTACGGCGTCTGGGTCGTGCCGAGCGAGGACAAGCTGCCGGCGCGCGCGCCGGCGCTGCGCGAGGTCGGCGGCGACAAGCTGTTCGTCGTCTACGACCCGGCCGACGGCTCGCGGCTGGCGCTCGAGGTCGCGTACTCGCTCGCCCGCGCCCGCGTGCTGATGACGCGCGGCGGCGCCGACGAGGGGCTCGACGCGGTCGCGCTGCGCGCGGAGGCCGAGCGCGCGCTCGGCGCGATGGAGGACGTGCGGCGGATCAAGCTGCACCTGACGAACGCCGACACCGGCATCGCCGAGGCGCGCAAGGCGCTGGAGGCGATGGCCGAGCGCGTGCGCGGGCACCTGGCGCAGATCGAGACGCTGCTCGCGGCAAGCGCGAGCGGCGGCGCCGACGCGAGCTGAGGCACGTGGCGGGCGCCGGCCTCGCGGCGAGCTGGCGCCCGGCTGCGACGGGCCGGCGAAGCGAGCTGAGCGCGGACCGCGCCGGCGTCAGCCGACTTCAGCCGGCTCGTCGCGGCCCTGCAGGCGCTCGCGGCCGCGCTGGACCGCGGCGATGAACTTCGAGAGGTTGACCTCGAGCGTGTTGAGGATCTCGTCGGCGTAGTCCTCGGCGCCGAGCCGGATCTCGCGCTCGCGATCGCGCGCGTCGCCGATGATGTCCTCCGCGGCGCGCTCGGCCTGGCGCGTGATCTCCTGCTGGGAGACCAGCTGCTCCTGGCGCTCGCGCGCCTCCTTGACGATCCGCTCGGCCTCGCGCTTGGCCTCGGCGAGCATCTCCTGACGCTCCTTGACGATCCAGCGCGCCTGCTTGATCTCCTCGGGGATCGTGGCGCGCATCTGATCGAGGATGTCGTAGATCTCCTCCTTGTCGACGCGCACCGTGTCCGTGAGCGGGACCTGCTTGGCGTTGTGGACGAGGTCGTCCAGCTTGTCGATCAATACGAGGACGTCCATTGCGCTCCCTGGATTCGCTACCGCCCGAGCGCTTCCTGCAAGCGACGAGCGACCTCCTCCGGCACCAGCCCCGACACGTCGCCGCCAAAGGTAGCGATCTCCTTGACTCCGCTGGAGGACAGGAAACTGTACTGCGGCGAGGCCATCAGGTAGACCGATTCGACGTCTTGGGCCAGCGAGCGGTTGAGCTGGTTCATCTCCAGCTCGTACTCGAAGTCGGAGATCGCCCGCAGTCCCTTGACGATCGCCCGGGCGCCGCGCTCGCGCGCGAAGTCGACGACGAGCGTGGCGAACGGCTCGATCGTGATGTTGTCCAGATGCGCCGTCGCGCGCTCGATGAAGCCGATCCGCTCCTCGGCCTCGAACAGCGGCGGGTTCTTGCGCACGGACGCGTTGACGACCGCCACGATCACCTCGTCGAACATCTTCGAGGCGCGAGAGAGGATGTCGACGTGGCCGTTCGTGACGGGGTCGTAGGAGCCGGGGCAGACGGCGATGCGCGGGTCAGGTGCCATGGATGCGGATGAGGGTGTCGCCGTAGCGGCGTTCGTCGTCGAGGGGCAGGTCGAGCGCTAGCGGCGCCCGTCTGTCGCTCTCGGCCACGACCACCGCCCCGGGCGCCAGCACGGCGGGGAGGGCCGTCGACAGCGGCGCCGCCAGGCGCTCCGCGTGCCGGTACGGAGGATCGAGGAAGACCAGATCGTAGTGGGCGCGCGCGTCCGCTGCCGAGCGCAGGAAGCGCAGCGCCTCGCTCTGGCGGGTCGTCGCGGCCGCGGCCAGCGCCGTCAGGTTCGCCTTCACGGCGCGGATCGCGCGGGCGTCGTCGTCGACGAACGTGACCACCGCGGCGCCGCGCGAGAGCGCCTCGATGCCGAGCGCGCCCGAGCCCGCGAAGAGGTCGAGCACGCGCGCGTCGACGACGCGCGCGGCGAGGATCGAGAACAGCGCCTCGCGGACCCGGTCCGACGTCGGCCGCGTCGCGTCGCCCTTCGGCGCCCGCAGCGTGCGGCCGCCGTAGCGGCCGGCGATCACGCGCATCGCGTCCGCCGGCGGTCGGCGGCGGTCGGCGGCGCGCTCATGCCGGGATCGGCTCGAGCCCGTCGGCGCCGAAGACCTGCAGCAGCGCGTCCTGCAGCAGCGCGTGCTCGGGCTCGCGCAGGCGCGGATCGGCCTCGGCGATCCGGCGCGCGTGGCGGCGGGCGCGCTCGAGCAGGTCCTGGTCGGCCGGCAGCGCCGCGAAGCGCAGCTCCTGCATGCCGGACTGGCGCACGCCGATCAGCTCGCCCTCGCCGCGCAGCTCGAGGTCGATCTCGGCCAGCCGGAAGCCGTCGCGGTGGTCGGCCAGCGCGCGCAGCCGGCGCGACTCGCGCGGCCCGAACAGCAGGCAGATCGAGTCGTGCGCGCCGCGGCCGATGCGTCCGCGCAGCTGGTGCAGCTGCGAGATGCCGTAGCGGTCGGCGTCCTCGACCAGCATCACCGTCGCGTTCGGGACGTCGATGCCGACCTCGATCACGGTCGTCGCGACGAGCACGTCGGCGTCGCCGGCCGCGAACGCCGCCATCGCCTCCTGCTTGGCGCGCGGGCGCATCTGGCCGTGCATCAGCATGACGCGGAAGTCGCGCAGCTCGCCGTCGCGCAGCCGCTCGTACTCCGCGGTCGCGGCGCGTGCCTCGAGCGCCTCGGACTGCTCGACCAGCGGGCAGACGACGAACGCCTGGCGGCCGGCGCGCAGCTCCTCGCGGATCCGCTCGTAGGCGCGCTCGCGCTCGCGCTCGCTGGCCGCGACGAAGGTGTCGATCGGCCGCCGCCCGGCCGGCAGCTCGTGCAGCGCGGTGACGTCGAGGTCGCCGTAGTTGGTCAGCTGCAGCGTGCGCGGGATCGGCGTCGCGGTCATGTGCAGCACGTGCGGCGCCAGGCCGGCCGGCGCCTTGCGATCGAGCGCGCGGCGCTGCTTGACGCCGAAGCGGTGCTGCTCGTCGACGACGACGACGCCGAGCCGCTCGAAGACGACGGCGTCCTCGATCAGCGCGTGCGTGCCGACCAGCAGCCGCAGCTCGCCGCTGGCGAGCTTGCCGAGCAGGTCCGCGCGGCGGCCGGCCGGCGTCGAGCCGGTCAGCAGCGCCGCCTGCACGAGCTCGCCCGGCATCAGCTTCTGCAGCGTCGCGAAGTGCTGCTCGGCGAGCGTCTCGGTCGGCGCCATCAGCGCCGCCTGCGCGCCGGACTCGACGGCGCGCAGCATCGCGTAGAGCGCGACGACGGTCTTGCCGGAGCCGACCTCGCCCATCAGCAGCCGCTGCATCGGCTGCGCCAGCGCGACGTCGGCGTCGAGCTCAGCCATCGCCCGGCGCTGGTCGCCGGTCGGCTCGAACGGCAGCGAGGCCGCCAGCCAGCGGCGCGTCAGCTCGCCCGGCGGCGCCAGCGGCTCGGCGCGCGCGCCCTCGCGACGGCGCGCGCGGCGCCCCAGCAGGCCGAGCTGCAGCAGCAGCAGCTCGTCGAAGGCGAGCCGGCGGCGGCCCTGCTCGTGGTCGCCGAGGTGGGCGGCGAGCAGCGCGGCGGCGCGCTCGGGCAGCCGCTCGCTCGCCCGCAGCGCCGCCGGCAGCGGCTCCAGCGCGTGCCGCGCGGCGTCGCGGTGCTCGTACACGAGCGCCGCCAGCTGCGCCGAGGAGAGCCCGTCCGTAGCCGGGTAGGTCGCCATCTCCTCGCCGGCCGCGACGAGCTCGCCGGTCGGCGCGTGCTCGTTGACGCGCATGCCGCGGGCGCCTTGGAACTTCCCCGTCAGCAGCAGCCGCGTGCCAGGCCGGTAGCGGCCGACCAGCCAGGGCTGGTTGAAGAAGGTCGCCTTCATCGCGCCGCTGCCGTCGACGACCGTCGCCTCGACGAGCGGCTTCATGCCGCGCCGGCGCACCGGCCGGCTGGCGATCGTGCGCACCTCGACGACGACCGTCGCGACCTCGTCGAGCGCCAGCGTCGCGATCGTGCGCGCGGCGCGGCGGTCGCGCGGCACGTGCTCGAGCAGGTCGCCGATCGTCCGCAGCCCGAGCCGCTCGGCGCCCTTGGCCGCCTTCTCGCCGGCGTGCGGGTCCAGCGGCTCGCGCAGCCGCGACGGCCGCGGGTAGCGCGGCGGGTCGTGCGCGGCCAGCTGCTCGCCGCTGAGCGGCTCGGCGCTGGCGAAGGCGGTGCTGCCCACGCTGGAGATTGTGCGACGCGCGCCGGTCGCTACTCGGCCGCGACCAGCCACCACCAGGCCGGCTGGCCGCCGCGCGAGAGCTCGACCTCGGCGCCGTTGGGCGCCAGCGCCGCGACCGCCTCGCGCTCCAGCGGCGCGCCGTCGCCCTCGATCACCGTCAGCAGCTCGGCCTCGCGCCCGAGCACGCCGAGCACGACCTCGAGCGTCTCCCCCGGCTCGCCCCAGGCGACCAGCTCCTCGTCGATGAAGCCGACGCTGTCGCCGCGGCGGAAGCGGCCCTGCGCGTCGTCGCGCGCGGCCTCGGTGACGCCGCCGGTGCGCACGTGCGAGAGCGCCTCCGTCATCGCGGCCTCGTTCTCGGCCGCGTCGCGGCTCGGATCGAGCACGACGACGGCGGCCAGCCCGGAGACCATCGAGCGCGTCGGCAGCACGCGCACGACCTTCTCCGACAGCTCGGCGGCGCGCTCGGCCGCCATCCGCACGTTAGAGGAGTTCGGCAGGACGACGACCTGCTCGGACGGCACGTCGTGGATGCCCGCGAGCAGCTCGTAGGTCGACGGGTTCAGCGTCGGGCCGCCGTCGAGCGCGCGCGCGCCCAGCTCCTCGAACAGCGAGCGCATGCCGTCGCCGGCGGTGACGGCGAGCACGCCGCAGACGTCGACCGGCTCGGCCAGCCGCTCGCTGCGCTGCTCGACCTGCTCGTGCATGTCGGCGACGTCGAGCCGCGAGACGCCGCCGGCGCCGGCGAACAGCGCGGTCGCGCGCTCGGGATCGTCGGTGTGCAGGTGCACGCGCAGCGTCTGGCTGTCGCCGACGACCAGCACCGAGTCGCCGATCGCCTCGAGACGATCGATCCACGGCGCCGGGTCGAGCTCGACGCCGGTGACCGCGAAGTTCGTGCAGTAGCGGAAGGTCGTCGAGCTGTGCTGCGGATGCGAGATCCGCGCCGGCACGCGATGGTGCTCGAGCTCGGGCTGGTCGGCGCCGCGCAGCGCCGCGACGACGCCGGCGAAGACGAGCGTGATGCCGTAGCCGCCGGCGTCGACGACGCCGGCCTCGCGCAGCACCGGCAGCAGCTCGGGCCCGCGCTTGACCGAGTCCTCGCCGGCCTCGAGCGCGTGCTCGAGCACGTAGGCCAGCATCTCGTTCTGAGTCGCGTCGTCGACGCGGTGCGTCAGCCGCGGCTCGGGCATGTGCGCGATCTCGCGCGAGGCGCGCGAGGCCATCTCGCGCATGACGGTGAGGATCGTGCCCTCGGCCGGCTCGCGCACGGAGCTGTAGGCGCGGTCGGCGGCGCGCGCCATCGCGGCGGCGACCAGCACCGGGTCGATCAGCTCGCCGGGGCGCGAGATCAGCTCCTCCGCGGCGCCGCGGATCAGCTGCGAGAGGATCACGCCCGAGTTGCCGCGAGCGCCGAGCAGCGCGGCACGGGCGACCGAGTCGACGATCTCGTCGCGGCCGATCACGTCGATGTCGCCGCCGCGCTCGGAGAGCCGGTCCAGCTCCTCCAGCACCGCGCGCAGCGTCAGCGACATGTTGTCGCCCGTGTCGCCGTCGGCGACCGGGAAGACGTTGAGGTCGTTGACCTCCTGCCGGCGCGCCTCGAGGGCGCCCAGCGCCGCCTCGACGAGGAGGCGAAAGCGATTCAGGCTCGGATCGGCCACGTCGCGGCGCGGCCGTCGCTCAGGCCTTGGTGACCTTGCCAGCCTTCAGGCAGCGCGTGCAGACGTAGACGCGCTTCGGGGCGCCGCCCTCGACGATGCGGACCTTCTGGAGGTTCACGTCGAAGCGGCGCTTCGTCGCGACCATCGAGTGCGAGCGGCTCTGGCCAAAGGCGGGGCGCTTGCTGCATGTGTGACAGATGCGGGCCATCGGGCGGGGAAGTATAGGAGGCGGCGCGCGAAGTCGATTCGTCGTACCGTCAGGAGCCTCCTCCCGCCCATGTCCGTCTCCGCACGCGTCACCCTCCCCGCCCGCTATCGCATCGTCGGCCACCTGGCCAGCGGCGGCATGGCGAGCGTCTGGGAGGCGCACGACGAGCTGCTCGACCGCGACGTCGCGGTCAAGGTGCTGGCAGCCCACCTGAGCGACGACGAGCGCGGCCGGGCGCGCTTCCAGCGCGAGGCGCGCGCGGCGGCGAGCCTGTCCTCGCACCCGCACGTCGTCACGATCTACGACGTCGGCGAGCACGCCGGGCGCGCCTTCATGGTGATGGAGATCATGCGCGGCGGCACGCTCGGCGACCGGCTCGCCGGCGGCCGGCCGATCGACCGCGACGCGGCGCTGCGCTGGCTGCGCGAGGCCGCCGGCGCGCTCGACGCGGCGCACGAGGCCGGCATCGTCCACCGCGACGTCAAGCCCGGCAACCTGCTGCTCGACCAGCGCGAGCGGCTGGCGATCGCCGACTTCGGCATCGCCCGCGTGGCGCGCGAGGAGCAGCTGACCGGGACCGGGCAGGTGCTCGGCACGGCCGCCTACATCTCGCCCGAGCAGGCGATGGGCGAGCTCTCGACCGCCGCCAGCGACCGCTATGCGCTCGGCGTCGTCGCCTACGAGCTGCTGACCGGCGAGCGGCCGTTCCCGGGCGCCAACTTCGCGGTCCAGGCGCGCGCGCACGTCGAGGACGAGCCGCCGCCCGCGACGACGCGCGAGCCGGCGCTGCCGGCCGCCGTCGACCCGGTGCTCGAGCGCGCGCTGGCGAAGCAGCCGCTGGCGCGCTGGCGCTCGGGCGAGGCGATGGTCGACGCGCTCGAGCAGGCGCTGGCGAGCGCGCCGCGGCGACGCCGCGGGCCGCGGCGCTCGATCGCCGCCGGTGGCCGGCGCGCGCAGCCGGACGCCCAGGCTGGCGGTCGGCGCGCGCAGCCGGACGCCCAGGGCGGCGGCCGGCGCGCACAGCCGGACGCTCAGGGCGGCGGTCGGCGCGCGCAGCCAGACGCCCAGGGCGGCGGTCGGCGCGCGCAGCGGGACGCGCCGGCGCCGCGCCGGCCGGTTGCGGCGGGCGAGCCTGGGGCGCCTGGCCGTCGTCGGCGCGGCCTGCGCCTGCCGCTGGCGCTGACCGCGGCCGTGCTGGTCGCCGCGGTCGCCGCCGTGCTGCTGCTCGAGCGCGGGTCCGGCGCCGACACGCCGCTCGCCCGCACGACGCCGACGCGCACCGCGACGCCCGCGCCGACGCGGACGCCGCGGGCGACCGCGACGGCCAGCGCGACGCCGACCGCGACCGCGACGGCCAGCCCCACCGCGCCGACGTCCACGGCCGGCCTGACCGAGGCGCGCAGCCTGCAGCTGAGCGGCTACGACGCGCGTCTGGCCGACGACTACACGACGGCGCTGGCGGACGCCCGCGCGGCACTGGCGGCCTGCGGCGACCAGCGGGCGCTCGACCCCTGCGGCTACGCGCTCTACGAGGAGGGCGTCGCGCTGAACCGCCGCGGCGACCACGCGGCCGCGATCGCCGTCCTGGAGGAACGGCTCTCGCTCTACGGCGACAACGACCAGGGCGTGGTCGCGGCGGAGCTCGCGGACGCGCAGGCCGCGGCCAGCGGCTCGAGCTCCAGCAGCTCCGGCTCGGGCGGATCCGGCTCAGGCCGCTCCGGCTCAGGCTCCCGCTCGGGCGCCTCCGGCTCAGGCGGCAGCGGCGCGGGCGGAACGTCGCAGGGCTCGGCGACGCCGAGCGCCGCGCCGCACGATCCGACCGGCGGCGCCCAGGCCGGCAACGGCCACGGCCCGAAGGCCGGCGCCGGCTCCACCGGCCGCGGGCTCGGGCACCGCCGCGGCGCGCCGGAGCGCGCCCAGCCCGGCGCCTGACTGAGGCAGGCTGTGTTTGACGGACACCTGGATCTACCCCCTGAGTTCTCGGAGCCAGGTTTCTGGGGTCAGACGGCTTTGTTGTTGGTGATGTAGATGGTTTCGTACTCGCTGGGAGTGAGCATGCCGAGCGCTGAGTGACGGCGTCGGGTGTCGTGCCAGAGCTCGATGTAGTCGTGGATGGCGGAGGCGAGCTCGATTCTGGTCTTCCAGCGACGGCGGTTGAACAGCTCGACTTGCATGCGCTCTCAGAAGGATTCGATCATGGCGTTGTCGGCGGGCATGCCGACCGAGCCCATCGAGGGGGCGATCCCGGCGTCGCGGACGCGCTGGCTGAAGGCCCAGGACGTGAACTGGGCGGACTCAAGGAGTCGTCGCAACACCGGTTATCGGTGAGCGAGCGGTAACAGGTGAACTGCAGCTTCGAGAGTTCCGAGAGTGCTACCGCGTGGCTGTCGTCGCGGAGGCTCGCCCGGAGGGCGGGCCGGAGCGGCGATAGCCACGCGCCGGCCGCGCCGGGAGGGCCTCGCTGACGCGTGTTCTTGGCGGTCGTCTCAGGCCGCGGCGGCGAGGTGCTCGTCGAGGACCTCGGCCGGGGTCTTCCAGCCGAGCGTCTTGCGCGGCCGGGCGTTGAGCGCGTCGGCGACGGCGGCGAGGTCCGCGCTGTGGCGCGCGAGGTCGGTGCCCTTGGGGAAGACGCAGCGCAGCTTGAGCTTTGAGAACCAGGACTCGATGAACGCCTGGCTCTCGGGGTCGCGGTAGCCGCCGCGGCGGTGCGTGATTCCGAGCTCGCCGAGGCGGGCGCGGAAGCGACGGGAGCTGTAGGCGCTGCCGTTGTCGGTGCCGAGCGTCAGCCGTCTCGGATCGACGCCGCGGTCAGTGACGGCGCGGTCGATGACCGCGGTGGCTTCCTCGGCGCGGCAGCGGACGTCCAGCGCCCAGCCGGTGATCTCTCGGGTGCAGCAATCGATCACGGCGTTCAAGTAGACCCAGCCGTGCCCGGCGACCCAGACGCTGGTCATGTCCAGATGCCAGAGCTCATCCGGGCGCGTGACCTGGAAATACCCGGGCCGCCGGCGGCTGGGAACGACGGTCTGATCTGGCCCGGCTGCGACGGCTTCAACTGGCTCCACTTCGTCCGATCGTCGGCTGACGATCCGGCGCTCATCGAGCGCGGAGCGGAGGCCGGCAGGAAGTGGGATCCAGAGTGGAGTTGTTCGAGCAGATCAGACGCGATCGCGATCGCGAGGGCTTGTCGATCCGGGCGTTGGCGGCCCGGCACGGAGTGCATCGTCGGGCGGTGCGCCAGGCGCTGGCGTCGCCGCTGCCGCCGGCTCGGCGGGCTCCGGCTCGGCGGCCGGCGCCGAAGCTGGGCGCGTACCGCGGCCTGATCGACGAGTGGCTGGCCGCGGATCTGCAGGCGCCGCGCAAGCAGCGGCACACGGCCAAGCGGATCTGGCGGCGGCTGGTCGATGAGAATGGCGCCGAGGTGGCCGAGACGACGGTGCGTGACTATGTCCGCAAGCGCCGGCGCGAGCTCGGCCACGCCCCGGGCGAAGTCAAGTAGCGATTTGTGGTGTGGCCCAGGATCGTCGGTAGGACTTCGATCCCTCAGGCCGCGCTGAGGGCGGGGACCTCCTTGATCTCTGTGGGGGTGTGCTCGGCCATGTCCAGCACGGCGGAGAGTGATTCTTGGGAGAGGTAGCGGCGCGCGACGAGCCAGTCGTCGCACTGCTCGATGAGCAGCATGCTGGCGAGGCGGATCAGGCTGGCGTCGTTGGGGAAGATGCCGATGACATCTGAGCGGCGGCCGATCTCGCGGTTGACGCGCTCGAGCGGGTTCGTGGACCTGAGCTTGCTCCAGTGCTCGCGCGGGAACGCGTAGAAGCCGAGCAGATCGTCTTCTGCGTCCAGCAGCAGCTGCGCGACCTTCGGGGCGACGGGCTCCAAGCGCTCGATGACCTCGGTCAGCCGCTCGCGTGCTTGGGCGCCGGTGTCGGCGGCGAAGATGCCGCGGATGGCGGCCGAGATCATCGGCTGCTGGCTCTTGGCGCAGTGCCCGAGCATGTTGCGCAAGAAGTGGACGGTGCAGCGCTGCCAGGGCGTCCCGAGGACCTGTCCGATCGCGTTCTTGAGTCCTTCGTGGCAGTCGGAGACGCAGAGCCTGACGCCGGTCAGGCCGCGGGCGCGGAGTGACCTGAGGAACTCGCGCCAGAACGCCTCGGTCTCGGCCTCGCCGACGTCGAGGCCGATCACTTCCCGGCGGCCGGTCTCGTGCACGGCGTAGGCGATCACCAGGCACTTCTGGCGCACCCCGCCGCGCTCGCGGACCTTCTCGATCTTGCCGTCAAGCCAGACGTAGGGGTAGCAGCCCTCCAGCGGCCGCTCGCGGAACGCCTGGACGTGCTCGTCCAGACCGCGGCAGAGCCGGGAGACCTGGTCCTTGCTCATGTGCACGCCCATCTGCTCGACCAACCTGTCGACCTTGCGGGTCGAGACACCGTTGACATAGGCCTCTTGGACGACCGCGACCAGCGCCTGCTCGGAGCGTTTGCGGGATTGCAGAAACGACGGAAAGTACGAGCCAGAGCGCAACTTCGGGATCGCCAGCTCGATCTCGCCGACCCTGGTGTCCCACCGCCGCGCCCGATATCCGCTGCGCTGCGCGCTACAAGCGTCCGGCGCGCGCTCGCCGAGCTCGGCACCGATCTGCTCGGCCACCTC
>Ga0153956_1001533_pt1 | contig 19871 bp, 22 predicted proteins | sample TSFL040MetaG_FD_104704 | JGI IMG/M metagenome (GOLD analysis project Ga0153956, IMG submission 104704) | Attine ant fungus gardens microbial communities from Florida, USA - TSFL040 MetaG | ecosystem: Host-associated > Fungi > Mycelium > Unclassified | place: USA: Florida, Wekiwa Springs...
CCGAATAAAAGTCAGACCGAAATATCGAGGTTACCGCCGACGCCCGGCGGGTTTGCGGCGGGCTGGAGCAATTGCAGCACCGATTTTTCCGAATCGATGTTCTGCTTCATGACGCTGGTTGCGATCTGCTGCTGGGTGTTGGCAGCCTGCATGGCCATCATGCTGCTGACAATGCTCATCACGTCCATTGAAGCACACCCTCCCGACTCGACAGGCGCGAACCTAGGCGGAGAGGGTTAACAAAGTCTGGAAGACGGGCTTTTGCTGCGTCAGCGCGTCGGGACCGGCTTGTCGCCGCGGTAATCGTAGAATCCGCGCTGCGACTTGCGGCCAAGCCAGCCGGCCTCGACATACTTCACCAGCAGCGGGCACGGCCGATATTTGGAATCGGCGAGCCCTTCATGCAGCACCTGCATGATCGAGAGACAGGTATCGAGGCCGATGAAGTCCGCCAGTTCAAGCGGCCCCATCGGATGATGCGCGCCGAGCTTCATCGCGGCGTCGATGGCTTCGACATTGCCGACGCCTTCATACAGGGTGTAGATCGCCTCGTTGATCATCGGCAGCAGGATGCGGTTGACGATGAAGGCCGGGAAATCCTCCGACACCGCGATCTGCTTGCCCAGCTTGGTCACGAAGGTGCGGGCGGCGTCGAACGTCTTATCGTCGGTGGCGATGCCGCGGATCAGTTCGACCAGCTCCATCACCGGAACCGGATTCATGAAATGAATGCCGATGAAGCGCTCCGGACGATCGGTCGAGGCGGCAAGGCGCGTGATCGAGATCGACGAGGAGTTGGAGGCGATGATCGCCTCGGGCTTCAGCACGGCGCAGAGGTCGTGGAAAATCTTGCGCTTGATGTCTTCCTTCTCGACCGCCGTTTCGATCACGAGATCGCAGGCGGCGAGGCCGTCAAGCGTATCGGACGAGGAGATTCGGGCAAGCGCCTTCTTGTGCGCGTCTTCAGTGATGGTCTTGCGGGCAACCTGGCGAGAGAGATTGCCGTTGATCGTGGCCATCGCCGACTTCAGGCGGTCTTCGGACACATCGTTGAGGATCACGTGGAAGCCGGCAAGCGCGGCCACATGCGCGATGCCGTTGCCCATCTGACCGGATCCAATCACACCAACCGTCTTGATCGCTGTCATCGCGTCCGGTCTCTGTCCCGTTCCCACATCATATCCGATCCGGCAGGTACTCGATCATTCCGCCGGGCCGGACACCCATCATAGCACAATCCCGGCGCAAAAGCGCCGGGATCCATTCGATCAAAGTGCCGCAGTCAGTTCGGGGACCGCCTGATAGAGGTCGGCCACCAGGCCGAAATCGGCGACCTGGAAGATCGGCGCGTCTTCGTCCTTGTTGATCGCGACGATCACCTTGGAGTCCTTCATGCCGGCCAGATGCTGGATCGCCCCGGAGATGCCGATGGCGATGTACAATTCGGGCGCGACCACCTTGCCGGTCTGGCCGACCTGCCAGTCGTTCGGCGCGTAGCCGGCGTCCACCGCGGCGCGCGAAGCGCCGACACCGGCACCCAGCTTGTCCGCCAGCGGCTCGATGTACTTGGTGAAGTTTTCGCGGCTCTGCATGGCGCGGCCACCGGACACAATGATCTTCGCCGAGGTCAGTTCCGGACGGTCGCTCTTGGCGACTTCCTCACCGACGAAGCTCGACAATGCCGGATCGGCCGCAGCCGCGGCGTTCTCGACCGACGCGCTGCCGCCGTCGCCGGTCGCACCAAAGGTCGAGGTGCGGACGGTGATGACCTTCTTGGCGTCCTTCGACTTCACGGTCTGGATCGCGTTGCCGGCATAGATCGGGCGCTCGAACGTGTCGGGCGACACCACCTTGATGATCTCGGAGATCTGCGCCACGTCGAGCAGCGCCGCGACGCGCGGCAGCGTGTTCTTGTAGCGCGTGGTCGCCGGGGCAACGATGGCATCGTAGGGACCGGCCAGCGAAACGATCAGCGCGGCCAGCGGCTCGGCCAGATCGTGCGCATAGGCCGCGCCATCGGCGAGCAGGACCTTGCGGACGCCCTTGAGCTTGGCGGCCGCTTCGGCCGCGCCCTTGGCGCCCTCGCCCGCTACCAGCACATCGACCTCGCCGCCGAGCGCGGCAGCGGCGGTCAGCGCCTTGTTGGTGGCATCCTTGATCGATGCGTTGTCGTGTTCGGCAATCAGCAACGTCGCCATCAGAGCGCCCCCGCTTCCTTGAGTTTCGACACCAGTTCGGCAACGTCCTTGACCTTGACGCCCGCCTTGCGGCCCGGCGGTTCGGAGGTTTTCAGAACTTCGAGACGCGGCGACAGATCGATACCGAACGTATCGGCGGCCTTCTCATCGATCGGCTTCTTCTTCGCCTTCATGATGTTCGGCAGACTCGCATAGCGCGGCTCGTTGAGACGAAGGTCGGTGGTGACGATCGCGGGGCCCTTGATCTTGACGGTCTGGAGACCGCCGTCGACTTCGCGGGTCACCTTGAAGTCCGATCCGTCGACTTCGAGCTTCGAGGCGAAAGTCGCCTGCGACCAGCCGAGCAGCGCAGCCAGCATCTGGCCGGTCTGGTTGCTATCGTCATCGATGGCCTGCTTGCCGAGAATGATCAGGCCGGGCTTCTCGTCCTCGGCGACCTTCTTGAGGATCTTGGCAACCGCGAGCGGCTCGACCGTCGCATCGGTCTTCACCAGGATGCCGCGATCGGCCCCCATCGCGAGGCCAGTGCGGATGGTCTCCGACGCCTGTGCAGGTCCGATCGACACCACCACGACCTCGGTCGCCTTGCCCGCTTCCTTCAGACGCAAGGCTTCCTCGACGGCGATCTCGTCGAAAGGATTCATCGACATCTTGACGTTGGCGAGCTCGACGCCCGTCCCGTCACTCTTCACGCGAATTTTGACGTTGTAGTCAACGACCCGCTTAACCGGCACCAGAACCTTCATCGGTTCCCTTTCGTCTCGTACTTTGGGTTGATCTCGTGGCGGCGGAACCTAAAGGTCCCGCCAATCCGGGTCAACGCGCGAAAATTGGAAAACAAGGAAGGTATACTTAATATCAGCCGTCAGCGGTTCTGACCGGGCACCCAGAGCACGTCGCCGGCACCATTGTTATTGGCAGCCCGGCTTGCCACGAACAGAAAATCCGACAACCGGTTCAGATACTGGATCGCCGCTTCATTCACCGGCTCGTCGGGCTGGGATGCCAGTTCCACCACGATCCGTTCCGCCCTGCGGCAGATGGTGCGCGCCAGATGCAGATGGGCCGCGGCCGCTGTTCCGCCAGGCAAAACAAACGATGTCAGCGGAGCCAGATTGGCGTTCAGAGTGTCGATGTCCTGCTCGAGGCGCACAACCTGGCTTGCCAGCACGCGCAGCCGCTCCGCCTTGCCCTCGCGCTGGGGCACGGCGAGATCGGCGCCGAGATCGAACAGATCGTTCTGCACCCGCCCGAGCGGGCCATCGATCGCCGGTGTGTCCCCCAGATGCAGGCGGGCCACCCCGATCGCGGCGTTGGTCTCATCCACGGTTCCGTAGGCGCTGACCCGCAGATCGTATTTCGCGCGGCGCTCGCCGCTGCCGAGCGCGGTGGTGCCGTCATCGCCGGTGCGGGTGTAAATCCGGTTGAGAATGACCATCGCGTGAATCCGTTGTTCCGGGTGAAATCCCGTCAGCTTTTGCCGAGCGCCCAGACGGCGAGCATGGCGATGACGATCGCGATGAACTGGAACAGGACGCGCAGGCGCATCAGCTTCTGCGAGGTGTTGGGCGAACCGCCCCGCATCATGTTGAACAGACCGAGCATCAACACCACCGTGACGGCGGCGAGAGCGATGGGGAGAGCAATGCTGCTGAGAAAAGATGACATGACGGCTACATAACACCGGCGGCAGCCCCGCGCCATGACCCAACCCATGAACGGGTGGAAAAACGGCGGGGCGGCGCTTTTGTTTGATCACCTGCGCATGACTTTGCGGCGCTGGCGCGTTAAGTCATGGATGTGATGGATCAGGGTGGAATGTGAGGCAGATCGTCAACGCATTCAATATCGCGCTCGATGCGTTCTACACGTTCCTGGCCGACGACGGCTGGGCGATCGCCAGTCACATCGCGCTGTCGGCGCTGATGGCGCTGTTTCCTTTTCTGATCGTGATCACGTCCCTGGCGGGTTTCTTCGGCTCGAAGGATCTGGCCGACCAGGCGGCGGAAATGATGCTGGATGCGTGGCCGGAACAGGTCGCCAACGCGCTGTCCGGCGAAATCCATAACGTGCTCACCCAGTCCCATGGCGGTGTTCTCACCATCGGTGTGGTGCTCGCGCTGTACTTCGCCTCGAATGGCGTCGAGAGCCTGCGTGTCGGTCTTAATCGCGCCTACGGCGTGCCCGAGCAGCGCCGCTGGTACTGGCTACGGCTGGAATCCATCGGCTATACCATGATCGCCGCCGTCACCTCGCTGGCGATGGCCTTCCTGATCGTGCTCGGCCCGTTGATCATCGCCACCGCACGCCGCTTCGTTCCGCTGCGGGTCGCACCGAACGAAGACCTGCTGAATTTCCTGCGTTATGGCCTGACCATTTTCGCCCTGATCGTCGCACTCGTCATCCTTCACAAATGGCTGCCGGCGGGCACGCGCAAGCTGCGCCAGATCATGCCCGGCATTATCGTGACCATGATCGCATCGCTGGTGTCCGGCGTGGTGTTCGGCCAGTATCTGGCGCGCTTCGCCAGCAACTACGTCACGACCTATGCGGGGCTCGCGTCGGTGATGATCGCGCTGGTGTTCCTGTATTTCATCGCCGCGATTTTCGTCTATGGCGGCGAGTTGAACGCCTCCATTGCCAAATGGCGGCAGGCTAGCGCCGCGTCGCCTCAAGAAGCGCCGTCGCCAAAGCCCGCGGGCTGACCGGCTTGCTCAGGAACGCGTCGGCACCTGCGGAGCGCGAAGCCTGCTCGTCCTCGGTGCGGCCCGACACCCCGATGATGGCGATGCGTCCGGAAGCTCCTTCCATTGCGCGGATCCGGCGGATCGTCTCGACGCCATCGATTCCCGGTAGCACCATATCCATCAGCACCGCGTCGAAGCCGCCCTGGACGATTTTCTCGGGCGCGGCTTCGCCCCGTCCGATGAATTCGGCCTGATGACCGAGTTCGGTCAGGATCGCATTGAGCACCACGCGGCCGAACGGATTGTCCTCGATGCTGAGAACGCGAAGCCCCTGCGGCAGGCGCGGTGGCGCATCGGAACCGGTGGCCGCCGTGTCCAGTTCGCCCGCCGGCTGCAAGGTCACCGTGAGCGTGAACGTCATGCCGCCACTGTCCTGCTGGCTGGCGGTAATGTCGCCGCCCATGGCGCGGGCAAGCTGCCGCACGGACGACAGGCCAAGGCCCGCGCCGCCGAACCGCGACGCGATGCTGACATTGGCCTGCGAGAACGGCTTGAACAGGCGCTTGATCTCCGCAAGCGACAGGCCGATGCCGCTGTCCGATACGGCGAAAGCCACCTTGATCTCGCGCTTCTTTCTGCCCGGCATGGCGGATACAGCGAAAGCCACTTTTCCCTGCGGCGTGAACTTCACCGCATTGTCGATCAGGTTTTCCAGCGCCGCGCGCAGGCGGACCGGATCACCCACCGCGAAGACTGGCAGATCATCGGCGATCTCAATCTGCGGCTGCAGGCCCTTGGCGGCGGCGCGACCGGCCAGCGAATCTCCCACCGCCGTCGCCAACGTTCGCAGATCGAAGAAATCCTGCCGGACGGCGATGCCCGTCGAGCCGCTGCGCGCGGCATCGACAAACAGCGTGGCAAGCGCCGCCAGATGCTCAGCGCCGACCTTGATGGTATCGACCCAGCGCAATTCGCGCTCGCCGAGTTCGGACGTCGCGAGCAGCGAACTGATCGCCAGAATGCCGGTCAGCGGCGTGCGGACTTCGTGCGCAAACGCGGCCAGCGCCGCTTCGACAATCCCGGCCTCTGATGGCGGACGCGCCGCGCGGGACTTGCGGACAGCCGGTTTCGCCACGGCCTTTTTGGCCGCGCGCTTCTTTGGCGCAGGCTTTTTGGCCGTACGCTTTTTGACCGCACGCGTCGCGCGCACAGTCCCTTTCCGCCTGGGCGATTTGGCCGCCATGATTCCCCAACCCATCCGGGCCGACCATCGCATGCCGGAGGCCGCGGAGTCACGCCACGGAGCGTTCAGGATTCAGGGATTCCGGCGAGGCGGCGCACATCCGCAGGCGTCAATCCGGCAGCGCGCAACTCCCTGAGCGCGGTTGACCGGGTCGATTTCGACAGTTTCTGCCCATCCGCATCGCGAACCAGCGAATGGTGGCGGTAAACCGGCTGCGGCAGGCCGAGCAGCACCTGAAGCAGGCGATGCACACCGGTCGCCCAGAACAGGTCCTGTCCGCGGACGACATGTGTCACGCCCTGCAGGGCATCGTCGATCACCACCGACAGATGATAACTCGTCGGCGTGTCCTTCCGCGCGAGGATCACGTCGCCCCATTGCTCGGGCCGTGCGGGCACCTCACCTGTCTCGCCGCCCGGCCCTTCGCCTTGTTCAGTCCACGACAGAGCGCCCGCACGCGCAAGGACCGCAGCCATGTCGAGCCGCAGCGCATAGGGCGCGCCCGACGCGATCTTCTGCGCCCGCCACGCGGCCGACAGATGCCGCGCGGCTCCGGGATAGAGCGGCGCGCCATCGGGATCGCGTGGCCATGCGCCCGCCTGGTCTTTCTCAACCACCAGCCGCGCCACCTCGGCACGGCTTTCGAACGCCGGATAGATCAGCCCATCGCGGGTCAGCCGACCGATCGCTTCGGTATAGAGCGCAAGATGCTCCGACTGCCGCCGCACCGGCTGTTCCCACGCGATCCCGAGCCACGCCAGATCCTCGTAGATCGCCTGCTCGTAGTCGGGCCGGCAGCGGGTGGCATCGATATCCTCGATGCGCAGCAGCATCCGGCCACCGTTCCGGCGCGCGAGATCGAAATTCAGCAGCGCCGAACGCGCATGCCCGAGATGGAGAAATCCATTCGGGCTCGGCGCGAAACGGAAAACGGGTGGCGGCATGGTTCAACTTTATCCAACGCGCTAGGGTAGCACCTGTACCCATGTCCCTTCATGCGCGCGAATTCAATGACAGTCCATCTCAACACCCAAACCGATCTTGAAGACGCCATCAACGCGCTGGTGCGCATCGACCCGCGGCTCGGCCCGGTTCTCGATGTGGCCGGCATGCCCAGCCTGCGGCGGCGCGAGCCCGGTTTCGCGGGTCTTGCCGCCATCATCTGCGGACAGCAGCTCTCGACAAAAGCCGCGGCGGCGATCTGGGGCCGCGTCAGCACGACATTCGATCCGTTTCATCATGACGCATTGAAGAGCGCGCGCGCCGACCGGCTCGGCCGCCTCGGCCTGTCCGCTGCAAAGATCAAGACGCTGAAATTCATCGCACGCGAACTGAGCGCCGAGCGCCTCAATCTCGATGTGCTGGCGGAAGAGGATGCCGACGCCGCGCATGCGACGTTGACCAAGCTGCACGGTATCGGGCCGTGGACCGCCGATATCTATCTGCTGTTCTGCCTCGGTCACGGCGATGCATGGCCCGCGGGCGATCTCGCGGTGCAGGAAGCGATGCGGATCGGACTCGGATTGAAATCGCGACCGACGGTGAAGGAAATGCAGCCGCTTGCGGAGCCGTGGCGGCCGCTGCGCGGCGCGGCGGCGCATCTGTGGTGGTCCTACTATCATGCCGTCAAGAAACGGGAGGGCGTGATCGCGGGCAACAAAACGCCGGCCACGATGAAACCTTCAAAGCCCAAATCCATTTCAAACACCAAACCCGTTTCAAACAAATCGCGCGTCGCAAAAACGTCAGCGAAACCGGCAAAGAATGCGTTACGAAAGAAGGCAGCACGAAAACCCGGAGCGCGCAAATGACGTCGTCGACGCAGTTCGTCGTGGGACGCAACGACCTTTCGACCTGCAAGGTGATCGAAACGCCGCTGCCGGGCGTGATGCAACTGCCGGAAGACGGCCTGCTGGTGAAAGTCGATCGCTTCGCCTTCACCGCCAACAACATCACCTACGCGATGCTCGGCGATCAGTTGAAGTACTGGCATCTGTTTCCCGCGCCGACCGGCTTCGGCAACATTCCGGTGTGGGGCTTCGGGCGCGTGCTGGAATCGCGTCATCCCCAGATCGCCAAGGGCGAGGTGATCTTCGGCTATCTGCCGATGGCCACGCATTTCGTGATCGAAGCAGCCGACGTGAAGAAGACGGGCTTCCGCGATGCCGCAGAACATCGTCAGAGCGTCTCGCCGGTCTACAACGCCTATGCGCGCGTCACCGGCGAACCGGCCTTCGAAGGCCGGCAGGGCGACTATCAGGCGCTGCTGCGCCCGCTGTTCATGCTGTCATTCCTGGTGGACGACTTTCTTGCCGATCGGGATTTCTTCGGCGCGAGCAGTGTCATTCTCTCCAGCGCATCGAGCAAGACGGCGTTCGGCCTTGCCTGGCTGCTGCATACCCATCGCAAGCCGGTGCGCGTGATCGGCCTCACGTCTGCCGGAAACATGGAATTCGTCACCTCGCTGGGCTGCTACGACGAGGTACTGACCTACGACAGGATCGAATCGATGCCGGTCGAGCCGGTCGCGTTCGTCGATATGGCGGGCAACGCGGACCTGCGCGCCCGGCTGCACCGGCATTTCGGCGACCGCATGGTCTATAGCGGACGGGTCGGGCTGACCCATCAGGACGAAGCTCCGGGCGACGACGCCCTGCCGGGCGCCAAGCCGGCATGGTTCTTCGCGCCCGACCAGATCCGCAAACGCGCAAAGGAATGGGGCCCGGGTGGAATCGATCAGCGATTCGGCGCGGTCTGGTCGGGGTTCACAGCCGCGATGGGGCCGAAACTCGTGGTGGTGGAAAACCGGGGTTCCGACGCGGTTCAGCGCGTCTATCTCGATACCCTGAAAGGCCGCGTTTCCCCGGCCCAGGCGCACATGCTCTCGATGGAAGACTGACGCGGTTCTCACCCGCGGGTGAACGGAAACGCTCTTCACAATCCCGTCACGCTGCCTGTAGTATGTCATTCCAAGCTGCTTCGCAGCCAATGGGGTTTTGGGGCCAGGAGCGTTACTTGAACGCACATGTGTCACAAGGCGGTTGGCCGGTGCTCGTGTTGAACGCAGACTTCCGGCCGCTGAGCTATTATCCGCTTTCGCTCTGGTCCTGGCAGGATGCTGTCAAGGCCGTGTTCCTTGATCGCGTCAATATCGTCGCGAATTACGACCATGCGGTTCACAGCCCTTCGTTCGAGATGAACCTGCCGAGCGTCGTTTCGCTCAAGTCGTTCGTGCAGCCGACCACCCATCCCGCCTTCACGCGGTTCAACGTGTTCCTGCGCGATCGCTTCTCCTGCCAGTATTGCGGCTCGCCGGACGACCTGACCTTCGATCACGTCGTTCCGCGCTCTCGCGGCGGCCAGACCACATGGGAAAACGTGGTCGCCGCCTGCTCGCCGTGCAATCTGCGCAAAGGCAACATGACCATGGAGCAGGCGCGCATGCATCCACGCCAGGCGCCGTTCGCGCCGTCAGTTCATCAGCTTCATCGCAACGGCCGGCTGTTCCCGCCGAACTATCTGCACGAAAGCTGGCTCGACTATCTTTACTGGGACACCGAACTCGATCCGTAAGGCGTCATCAGGACGTGTGTCGTGGGACACATAAGAGTGTCATGCTTTTAAGTGCGGGTCACTTGGGACCCGGTGTTGACTTCTCCTCGTCTGTGGGCTCTTCGGCTAAATCGTAGTTGGCAAGGTCAGATCCGAGTTCGATGACGCCCTTCGCGAGTTCTGTTCGAAGCAACTTTTGGAAATCGTTGTCGTAGGAAACCACGCTGTCACGGATCGCCTTGATCCAATGGTCGCCGCGATCCCAAGCCTCCATGTAGGCCGAAGCGAGATCGGCTTGCTGTCGGTTTGCGATCATCGCCTCAAAGATAGACTTGGCCTGCAGGCGGTCCTTCGCGCTTTTCATGGTGGCGTCGCGATCTTCTATTCGACGGGCTCCAACGATCAGTTTGTGGACGGCGTATCTTTCGGGTGAAGGAATGAGAACCGGCACGCCAGCACCGTGCAGCAGTACCGCCCGGATTGGGTGATAGATCAGATAGTCGAGAAATCGCAGCGGGAATGCAGATACCCCGCCCAAGGCCGGCATCTGGACCGGCTTGCGATCATGGTCGGCGGATCCTCGATTCGGCGTAAGGAATTCGACCTTGAAATTATCTCTTGAGACAAACTGCGTGGAGACGCGGCCGTCCATTTGACTCGGGATCTCGCGGAATGTCGGATCGACTCGACGAAGCACGTCTAGGATGGGCGGCAAGGAGTCGCCGACTGCCACCGAGATTTCGTGAAATTGCGCGAAATCAGCATCGCCAGTCTGCATGGCGACAGCATCAAGACGTCTTCCGAGAACAGCTGAATAGCATTGATAGGCGACAGTACCGATAAGTACTCCGCGGAGACGAAAGAAGCCGGCCTTCGCCAATTCTTCCACGACTCCCCCCGTCATCAGTGGGGGCCGCGGCAAGTAAGCCTCTCGTGTCAGGGTTGAGACAAGGCGGCGACGCCCCTTGATGTCCGCCTTCAGATCCTTGAATGCTTCCACTCTCTTGGTGATTTCGGGATCATCCGTTGGGCCGACGTAACGCCGATTTTGGCCGGTTCTCTCGGCCTTCGGAGTGTCAAAGTACCAATATTTCCTACCCTTCACCGCGACACCGACGAACCGGCCATTGGACGAAAACTCAGAGGTGAAGCTTTCGTCCAAGCTACGCTGGACGAGTTCGGAATAAAGCGTCTGGTAAGTGATATCGAGGCGTGGAGAGGGGGGCATCGGTGTCCCATTGAGTTATACCATTCCCGCAAAAATAGTATAACTCAATGGGACCATAGGTCAAGGATAATTATACTAAATCCGCGAAAATAGTATAGCTTGCAAATTGTACCAACCGGACAGACCAGCATCTCGGATTCGGGAAGCCTCTGTCGCGCCCAAAATACAACCTGGAATGGTGCAGGCTCCGCCTGCGAAGATTCCGTTATCGTCTTATGTGTTCCCGAGAGGCCTTTAATGCAGTCTTTTGTGTCCAACGTGACAGTCTTTTATGTTCTCGCCTCACTGAAAACATTGGACTTCGTTGGTTAATTTGACCGTCTTTTATGTCCTCGGACAGCGCGCCTTGTTACGCTCACGCTCGACGCGCTCGGTCACGTCGCGCGCCACCGCAACCGAACCAAGCGGTTCCTCCACGCTGTTGCGCACAATGGCGAATGTCATCTCGACATAGAGTTTGCGGCCGCTCTTGTGCAATCCGCGGGTGAGTGTGGGATGGCCCTGCAGCTTCAGCTCACCGCGCTCCATCGCCGCATCGTAGCCTCGCCAATGCGGCGCGCGCAGATGTTCGGGAATGATGAGATCGAGATTCTGCCCAAGCGCCTCGTCCGGCAAAAAACCGAACAATGCGGTCGCGGCCGCATTCCAGCGGACGATATTCCCCGAACGATCCGCATAGATGATCGCATCGGCCGCGGCAGCGATAATCCGTTCCGCCAGTTCATCCATCAACTCGCCCTCATTTCAACAGCAGCGTCGCCGCCACCGGCACCAGCAGCGACGTCACCAGTGCATTCAGCCCCATCGCGATGCCGGCGAACACACCCGCCACTTCATCGACCTGGAACGCGCGCGCCGTGCCGATGCCATGCGACGCCAGTCCGGCGGCGAAGCCCCGTGCGCGGAAATCCGTGATGCCGAGCCGATTCATGGTCGGCGTCACGACGATGGCTCCCATGATTCCGGTCAGAACGGTGGCGATGACGGTGATGGCGGGATTGGCGCCGAGCGTCTCGCTGATGCCCATGGCGACACCTGCAGTGACGGACTTCGGGGCCAGCGCCATCACGATGTCGCGCGGCAGCCCGGCGGCTTCAGCGAACAGCACCACCGAGACGATCGCGGTCGCGGAGCCGACCATGAGCGCCACCAGCATCGGCACGATGGCGGCCGCGACGAGCTTTCTGTTTTCGTAGAGCGGCACCGCGAGCGCGACGGTCGCGGGACCAAGCAGAAAGTGGACGAACTGAGCACCGCTGAAATAGGCCGTGTAACTTGTGCCGGTGGCATAAAGAAAAAGGCCGATGATCCAGATCGAATGCAGCACCGGATTCATCAGCGGGTTGCGATGGGTCGCGAGCGACACCGCATCCACCGCCGCGTAGACCACCAGCGTGACCGTCAGCCACAACAGCGGCGTCTGCGACAGATATACCCAGAGCGCGAAGGGATTTCCGGTCATGACGATCGCCGCCTCATGAGACGGCTGACGATCAGAAACGTGCCGACGGTGACAAGCAGCGTCATCACCACCGACGCCGCGAGCACAAGCGCGATGGCGACACCGCTTCGCGCGAGCAGGTCGAGATTCTGGACGACGCCGACACCCGCGGGCACGAACATCAGCGACAGGTTGGCGAGCAGAACTTTCGCGACGCCCTCGACGCCGCCATCCCGCAACGGTCCCCGCGCCAGCATCGCGGCGCGGTCGCGCAGGATCAGGATGCCGAACAGCAATGCCATGCCGATCACCGGGCCGGGAAGCGGCAGCCGGAAGCCGCGCACGATGACCTCACCGGCCAGCTGACAGACCAGAATGATGCTGACCGCAGCAATCATGGAATGCTCCAAACGAATCTCGCCGTGTCAGTCTGAAGAGCCCCCGCCCCACCCGCAAGGATGCAGTTCGCCCGGACATGCCGAGCCTGCGCAACGCTATTTTGCGGCATTCCGGTAGAGATCGGCCACATGATTCCAGATCATGTCCTTGAACTGCACCGCCGGCGGGCTCGGCAGGATCGCCGGAGGCGCGGCGGTCTTGCTGCAATTCTCCGCCAGCCGCATCACCCACACTTCGCCGTCGGTGAAATAGCGGTCGCCGCCGCCGTTGCGACCGAGCAGAGTCGGACCGATGCCCATCACCTGATAGCGCGCCGAGATCATGCCCGCAGCCTGCAGGCTGTTTTCCAGAATAGCGCGTTCCTGATCGATATCGGGCGCGATGTGATGGGTGATCGCGCCGGTGTAATGGCTGACCCCAACGCCCCGGTCGAAGGTCGCCGCGCCGAGCCAGACCGGGCGACCCTCCTCGCCATTTTCCAGCACCTGCCACAGCCGCACATGATGACGGCGATCGGCGCTTGTCCCGACCGGTTTTTCGAATGCAAGGTCCTCGGGCCGTCCGGCATAGTACAGCGGACTGACGGGCGCATGCGGATAAGGATGATCCAGGACCACGCTGCCGGAAATCTCGATGCTCGATTTCCAGGTGACCGGATCGGCGGCGTACCAGCCCGCCTCCCGCATGGCGCAGAGAATGTCCTTTTGCGAACCGACCAGTGCGACATTGATCGGATCGCCCGGAATACCCTGCGCGGTGGCCGTCACCATCGGCAGGCCGTCGAGCTTTTTCTGATGTTCATAGTGCCGCCACAGCAGCGGGAGGATCAGATAGGCGAGCAGAAGATAGACGATCAGGACGGGCAACAGGACGCGAAGCAGCAGCTTCGTCTTCGGCCTCATTGACCAAGCTTGAAACGACATCGGCTCGTCAGTCTGCTGCTGGCTTCGCGCATTACACCTTACGGGCAAAGGCTAAAAGAAAAGGGCATTGTCGGCGGCGATGGACCGCCTGACAATGCCCCTTCAGATTGAGCGACTGCGCGTCAGCCCTTCAGCCGCTTGGTGCATTCGCTGTAGTAGCCGCCGCCTTTCTGAATCCACTTCAGACCGCCGTTGGCGTTGGTGGCCTTGTTGGCGTTGTATTGATCGACGCAGGTGTGCATGCGTGCCTTCCCCGCGCTCTCGCTCGAATATTTCGGCGAGACGGCGGTCGGAAACACCGCGGCTCCCGCAGCGGCAGGCATCGCCGCCGGTGCAGCCTTCGGCGCCTCGGCTGCCTTTGGCGCGGATTTCGGCGCTTCCTTGGGAGCGGCCGTGGTGGTCGCTGCCGCCGGCGTCGCGTCCGCACTACACTGGGCCTTGCGGAAATCATTCCACTTCTGGCCGCCGAGCGTGCCCGCCGTCTTGGCGGCCTGGTATTTCGCGCTGCATTCCTGAGCGGTCAGCGCCTGTGCCGGGTGAGCCGCCCCGGCGAGGGCAAATCCGGCAACGACCGCTGCGCATAATCCGTAAGACATGATCTTCATTGAAATCTCTCCTCGGGGGTGGCGATCAAATCGCGTGTTATCCTAGCCGACCGGTTTCGCCTTTCAACGAAAGGCTTTCCGGCGCCATCAAAAAATAATGATCGGCGCGCGCCGGGCTGCGTGCGCCTGTTCACCCGCAGTTCATCGGAGCCGTCCAACCGTGTGCCCCGGGCTGGAACATGAGGTGATCCCATGACGAAAATCTTTCCACGCGCCGCAGCAACCGCGGTCGCATTCTCGCTGATGCTGGCCGGGTCTGCCTACGCGCAAAACGCGGCAACACCCGCACCGGCAACGCCCGCCGCCAAGACCGCACCGGCAAAAATGGCCAAGCCGAAGACCGAGCGCACCGCAGCCTCGCTGGAATGTTCGAAGCAGGCCGATGCCAAGGGACTGCACGGCAAGGAGCGCAAGAAATTCCGCTCCGAGTGCAAGGCAGGCGTCAAGGCCAATTAAACAGGACGGCCTGATCGACGCGGGAAGAAGGACGGCATTCACGCCCTTCTTCCCCGTTTCGGACGAACATCGCTCCCGCATGTCCTGCGCATGATCCATGCCGGACACGCATTTGCGGCGCACGAAGCGATCTGTGATAATGATGCTCTCGTGCATCACATCTCATCCCGATGACGTTCGTCTTTCAAAACAAGCTGCAGTCCATTCTGCGGGGCGCGACGCCGCGCGATGTCCTTCATACGTTTGAAACGCTTGCGCTCGGCTTCGCGGGCGCCATGCTGTTTCGGTGGCTGGAGCTTCCCGGCGGGCTGATCTCGGGTGCGATGATTGCGGTCGGCATCGCCGCCATTGCCGGGCGGCCGATGAGTCTCCCCCCGCTGATGGCTCATATCGTCCTGATGACTCTCGGCCTGTCGCTCGGCTCGATGGTCACGCCGCAGATGCTGAACAACATCACAGCCTACCCCGTCAGCATCGCCGTTCTGGCCGCGTCGACGTTCTGCGCCACCCTTGGCAGCAGTTTCTATCTTCAGCACATCCACCACTGGGATCGGACATCGGCCCTGCTTGCGGGCAGCCCCGGCGCGCTCTCGCAGATCATCATGCTCGCCAACGAGCGGCGCGCCGACGTGGCGGGCATCGCGGTGGTGCAGTCCCTGCGCGTCATCATCCTGACGGCAGCGCTGCCGCTGATCCTCGCAGCCTCAGGCCTTGTCCAGCATGGCAGCGGACCGATGCGTGCGGCGCCCGCGACACCACTCGCGCTCGCGATTCTTGTCGTGGGCTGCGTGACAACGGCGCTGACGCTGCGCCTCTTGAAATTTCCGGCAAGCTGGATGTTCGGCGCGATGCTCGGTTCAAGCGTCCTGCATGGCACTGGCATCATCGAAGGCGGCTTGCCGGCATGGGCCTATGGCGCCGCGCTGATCGGCATCGGCTCGCTGATCGGCACCCGATTCGCCCGCATTTCGGCGCGAACCCTGCTCCGCCATCTGGCGGCGGCGATCGGATCGTTCATCGTCGCCATCATCATCTCGGCGGTATTCGTGCTGCTGGTCACGACCGTCACCCACGCCCGGCTCAGCGACGTCATCGTGGCGTTCTCACCCGGCGCGATGGACGCCATGCTGGCGCTCGCGCTGACATTGCACATCGATCCGGTGTTCGTCGGCGCGCATCATCTGGCGCGCTTCATCTTTGTATCGCTGGCAACGCCGGGAATCGTCCACCTGTTCGGGCGCACGCAGGTGGACGCGGACGATTGAGATTCAGGTTCTGGCCTTGCCGAGGCCCCACACGGCGATGGCCGCCATGAGGAGCGAGATCAGGACGTTGTACCCGGCCAGCGACAGGCCGAGGAAACGCCACTGGACTTCGTCGCAGCGGATCACCTTCACCTTGTTGAGGGTATCGAGCAGCCCGCCCCCGCCCAGATCGACCATCGGGCCGGTGCAATCCGTCGGACCCTGCCAGAAGCCCCACTCCACGCCGGCATGGTAGGCGCCGAGGCCGGCATTGGCGAGCGCCGCCAGCGCGAGAACGACAAGGCCGAGGCCGAGCAGACCGCGCGAAGCGCCTTTCGCAGCCCCGAGGGCGACCAGCGCCGCCAGCGGGATCGCAAGATAATAGGCATAGCGCTGCTCGAGACAGAGCGGACAGGGCCGGATGTCCAGCACCAGCTGGAAAAACCACGCGCCCGCAATCGTGATCAAGGCAACAACAGCGATGGTCGCGCCTGCCATCAGGAACGGGTCTTGCGGGACGCTGCTCCGGTTCAGAAGGGTGGTGTCGCTCGCCACGTATCGAGTCTCTCGTTTACCCCGGCGGTGGTAACTTGCCCGCCGCCCACTGTCGATGTGAATGACGATCACAGGCGGTTGACCGCCAGCGGGCGCGGGCTATAGTCCGCCCGCTTCGCGACCCCGCCCCTATCGGCAGCGGTCCGTGGGCCCCTGTGGCGGAACTGGTAGACGCGCTCGACTCAAAATCGTAAGATAATTTCTGGTAAGAGCGAAACCGCCAATTAAATCAGATAATTAGCGGTATCATGGGTCGCAAATGACCCTTACGCACCTCTTACACACTTGCGCACTTTTGGTCCCTGCATCGACAGGACTCACGCCATGAGCGAGCAACACGACCTAATGGGCGGCAAGCTTCATCTCTATAAGAGAGAACGCAGCCGTTATTGGCAGGCATCCGCCTTCCTCAAGGGTGCCAACCGGCGCATCAGCACAAAAGAAGAGAGCCTCTCGCACGCGAAAGAGATCGCGGAAGATTGGTATCTTGAATTGCGCGGCAAAGCGCGATCAGGCGATTTGGCGACTGCTCCAGCTTTCAAGAAAGCCGCCGATCTTTTCGTGCAGGAATACGAGACGATCACGCAAGGGGAACGCCACCCCCTTTGGGTGAAGAAGTATGAAATGCTTCTGAGAGTCCACATCCTGCCATTCCTTGGCACGCTTCCTTGCGATCAGATCACGAGCGGCAAGGTGCAGGAATATCGCGTGCATCGGCGCAAGACAGCCATGGAACGGATTGGCCGTCCCCCCGCGCGCAGCTCGATGCACCATGAGATCGTGTGCATTCGGCAGGTCTTGAAAACCGCCTTGCGGCACGATTGGATCAAATACCTCCCCGACTTGTCGGAGCCATACAAAAGCAATGGCAAAATCTCGCATCGCGCGTGGTTCTCGCCAGAGGAATATAAGAAGCTTTACGAGGCCTCGCGCGAGCGTCTTAAGCATCCAAAGGGGCCTTTCAAGACTCGCTGGAAGTGGGCCAACGAGCAGATGCACGACTACATTCTCTTCATGGCGAACACTGGCCTGCGCCCTGATGAAATCCAGCGGCTCCAGTTTCGCGACGTGAAGATTGTCAAAGACGAAGCGACCGAAGAGACCATTTTGGAGATCGACGTTCGCGGAAAGCGCGGTGTCGGCTATTGCAAAAGCACGGCGAAGGCCGTTCACCCTTTTAAGCGCTTGAAGGAGCGCTTACGCCAAAAGCCGAAGGGCGACTCGCCGAAGGCGAGTTTGGCGAAACCGGAGGGTACTGATCTTCTTTTCCCGACCAAGCCCCGCGAGCTTTTCAATGCCTTGCTTGACGAAACAGGCCTGAAGCACGATCGCGAAGGAAAGGTGCGCACATCTTACAGCCTTCGCCATACCTACATCTGTTTTCGCTTGATGGAGGGCGCGGACATTTACCAGATCGCCAAGAACTGCCGCACCAGCGTTGAAATGATCGAGAAGTTCTACGCCGCCCACATCAAGACCATGCTGGATGCCGCAGCCATTAACAAGATGCGGGGGACCGTCTCCCGGGAGCGAAAACGCCGCCAAACCGAGGATGCGTAAGGCCTTTCGATTTCGCTTGGCTTTCTAAAAGGTTGGCGGCTATAACAGCCGCCAACGCGGGTATGGCGGAACTGGTAGACGCGACTGACTCAAAATCAGTTGCCCAAAAAGCGTGGGGGTTCGAGTCCCTCTACCCGCACCAATTCCAAGCAAAATTTATCCTGTTCTTGCAACCGGTGAGGCCCGTTGCGTTAGTTTTCTATCACCGTTCCGAATCAGATCGGAATTCCTATGACAACCGCACTTACCGTGCCCGCCTCCCTTGAGGAAATCATCCAGCGTTTCGACACGCGGGAAGAGGCCTTCAATGAGTTCACTGTTGAGGGTGAACTTAAGACAGCTCGCGCCACGCTCGTTGAACCTACCGACGCGGAAAATCTCGGCGCGTGGGCCGAGGTACTAGCTTTCGCCCTGGCAACTGATCGCCATGAGAATCCGTGGAATAGCTACTTTGGTCCGATGGGCTCCGGCGTGAGAGCCGACGGTACCAAGGTCTATTTCCCCGACATCTCCGACACCCCGCCGGAGGCCGTGGCTCACTGGTCCGCACGCGCGCGAGCGCTGAAGCATCCCTTTCTCAAGGCGCGCTATGCCGACCTTACATGGGAAATGAGCGGCCCCATCGGGCGTCGCAAGCGCGATCCTGAGGATGCGCGCATCGCGATCGACTCGTATCTCGACGCGATCCCGCGCATGGCTGAGGAACATGAGCACTTGCAGTTCGCAATCCGCGCACTCGACCTTGCCGTTCTGCTCGGGGATGTCGAGCGCACAGAACGGGCTCGAACGGCGTTGATGGATGTTCATCGCGGGCTGATGAAAACCCACTCCGGCATGTGGTGGTACACAGTTGACCGGCTGCTTGACGACAAAAGAGCTGGCGTCACTGACGCGGAGCGCGCCGAACTGATCGCCGACCTCGAAAACATCATTGCTAGCGGCTCCAATACCGGAGATCCCGCACACTTCAACCCGCATGAGGCGCAGAGCGCCGCCGAGCGGCTAATTCCATACTATAACCGCCTCAAGAAATTCGAAGATGCGCGGCGGCTCCATAAGGCCGTTGGCGAATCCTTCGAGCACTTCGCGAGTAATGCCGACCCCATGCTGGCAGCCGCGCTCTTGCAAACGGCGACGGACGAATACCGGAACGCCGGACTGAAGGAGGAGCGCGACCGCACCCGCATATTGATGCAGAAGAAGATCGGCGCTGCTGGCGAGAATCTTCAATCAATCGAGCACAAGATTGAGATCACCAAGGACGACATGGAGAAGTTCCTGGACCTCGTTGTTGTTGACGACATTGGCGAGAGCTTTGTGCGCATCGCCCGCGAATTCATGCTGAAGCGCAAGGACCTTGAAGAGCAGGTTCAAAAGACGTTGGAAGAAGCGCCATTGATGGCGCACATCACGCAAATGATCTATGCGGAGGATCGTGTCACCGCGAAGATCGGTGGCGTGGACGAAGATTCGTTTGGCCGTCTCTTTCACCAAGCGAGGTTCGCGTTTCAGTTCGAACGACCTTGGCTGGTGCAGGCTTTTCAACGCTTGTTCGAAAAGCATAGCGTCGTACCACAGCACTTCGCGGGTTGGGCCAACCGCCACGGTCTATTCGACGACATGAGCCTCTTGGTGGAGGGCACTAGCGCGTGGGCCCGCGAGGACAATGTGAAGGCCGCCCACGTCCTCATTCCCCAGATCGAGCGCGCTTTGCGGAAGATCGCCGATGAGTTGGGCATACCGGTCACCAAACCGCACCCGACCGTATCGGGAACAAGCG
>Ga0153956_1001534_pt1 | contig 19871 bp, 24 predicted proteins | sample TSFL040MetaG_FD_104704 | JGI IMG/M metagenome (GOLD analysis project Ga0153956, IMG submission 104704) | Attine ant fungus gardens microbial communities from Florida, USA - TSFL040 MetaG | ecosystem: Host-associated > Fungi > Mycelium > Unclassified | place: USA: Florida, Wekiwa Springs...
AAGAAAGCGAGCACCATGGCCAATTCCGCCCACGACGTTCTGCAGAAGATCAAGGACGAGGAGATCGAGTGGGTCGACCTGCGCTTCACCGATCCCAAGGGCAAGTGGCAGCACCTGACCATGGTCTCGACGGTGGTCGGCGAGGACGAGCTGACCGACGGCTTCATGTTCGACGGCTCCTCGATCGCCGGCTGGAAGGCGATCAACGAGTCCGACATGATCCTGAAGCCCGATCTCGACGCGATCTTCGTCGATCCGTTCTCTGCCACGCCGATGCTGATCCTGGTATGCGACGTGGTCGAGCCCTCGACCGGCGAGCTCTACGCGCGCGATCCGCGCTCCACCGCCAAGCGCGCCGAGGCGTATCTGAAGACCACGGGCATCGGCGACACCGTCTATGTCGGCCCCGAGGCCGAATTCTTCATGTTCGACGACGTGCGCTTCGAAAGCAGCTATTCGACGAGCTATTACAAGATCGACGACATCGAGCTGCCCGGCAACACCGGCCGCGAATATGAGGGCGGCAATCTCGGCCACCGCCCGCGCGCCAAGGGCGGCTATTTCCCGGTCGCTCCGGTCGACAGCGCGGTCGACATCCGTGGCGAGATGGTCTCGACGATGATCGAGATGGGCCTACCCTGCGACAAGCACCACCACGAGGTGGCCGCCGCGCAGCACGAGCTCGGCCTCACCTTCGGCACGCTGACCCAGACCGCCGACCGCATGCAGATCTACAAATATGTCGTGCATCAGGTCGCCCACGCCTATGGCAAGTCGGCGACCTTCATGCCCAAGCCGATCAAGGAAGATAACGGCTCGGGCATGCACACGCACTTCTCGATCTGGGAAGGCAAGACGCCGCTGTTCGCCGGCAACGGCTATGCCGGTCTGTCGGACATGTGCCTCTATTTCATCGGCGGCATCATCAAGCATGCCAAGGCGGTGAACGCCTTCACCAACCCGACGACGAACAGCTACAAGCGGCTCGTCCCCGGCTACGAAGCGCCGGTGCTGCTCGCCTATTCGAGCCGCAACCGCTCCGCCTCGTGCCGCATCCCCTACGGCACCGGTGCAAAGGCGAAGCGCGTCGAGGTGCGGTTCCCCGACGCGATGGCCAACCCCTATCTCGCTTATGCGGCGCTGATGATGGCGGGCTTGGACGGCATCCAGAACAAGCTCCACCCCGGCGAGGCGATGGACAAGAACCTGTACGACCTGCCCCCCGCCGAGCTGGCCGAAGTGCCGACCGTGTGCGGCAGCTTGCGCGAAGCGCTCGAGAGCCTGACCGCGGACATGGACTTCCTCCTCAAGGGTGACGTGTTCTCGAAGGACCAGATCGAAGCGTATATCGAGCTGAAATATGAGGAAGTCGCCCGCTGGGAGATGACTCCGAGCCCCGTCGAATACGATATGTACTATAGCTCCTGAGGCGCCCGTGCCGGGCGCCGGTGCGAAGGCGTAGCTCTTCCCAGGAGCTATCGGCCGGCCTCGCTACAGCGAGGACCGACGCGGCTTTGCCGCGGCGGATATAGGCAGAAAGGGCGCCCGGCGTGATCCGGGCGCCCTTTTCTATTCCAGATGCCACTCGCCGAAATCGATCGTGGCGAGCGCATCGCGCAGATCGGGATAGTCGCGCGCGATCGCCTTGCGCGCGCCGCGGAACGGCTTGCGCAAATCCTCCCGCAGCGCTTGCCCGGCCTCACGCGCGCTCGCACCGCTCAACGCGACGAACAGCGCAACCGCGGCGATCGATGCGCCTTCCGAAAGAAGCCTGTGCCCGCCGCCATCGCGCGCCGTGTTGGCCATGAACACGCCGAAACCGAGGAACACCGCCCCCAGCTCGGTCGTATGACGCATCAGGTCGCGCCCGCCGGGCGGCGGGGTTTCGGTGGTCTCGATCAAATGCCGCGCGAGCGTGAGCGCGAAGGTCGCGACGAGGCGCTCCGGATCGCGCAACGCCTGCGGATCGTTCCAGGACGCATCGAGCGCGCACGGCCATGCCTCCATTCCGGCATGCGCCTTCACCTGCTCGAACAGCTCGAATGCGCGAGCATGGCCGGTGAGGCGGCTGACCGGAAAGAAACGCCGGTCAGGCAGGATCAGTTCGGCCCCGCGCAAGTCGGTGCCGCCGCCGAATTCGCGCAGCAGCCATGCGAAGGCGGCGAGCAGCCACTCGAACTCCTCGCCGTCGACCGGCAGGCGCGGCTTGAAGAGGCCCAGCATCAGGCGTCGCCGCGGCGTACCCTGCCGAAATGCCAGGCGAGATGCGTACCGATCGCCAGCCAGCCGAATGCACCGGCGATCAGCCCGCCGCAGCAATCGGCATGCGGCGCCTGCCACCACGCCAGCGCGCCGCCGATGGCGAGATTGAAGCTGCCCCAATAGAAATTCACCAGCGGCGAGGACGGACCGACACCGCGCGGGCGGGCGAAGGGGGTCGGGAACGGCTCGCCGCGCAATCCCGCCGCGAGGTGCGGGATCGCGTTGCAGAGAAGCGCCCCGGCGAAAAACAATACAACATAGGTCACAGCACGCTCTCCTCCGCGGAACCGGCATCGGCGCCCGCGCGCTCTTGCCGTGCAACTGCGGAGATGGACTATGGCGCTCAAGGCGATCGCGCTCAACTGCACGCTCAAGGCCGATCCGGAGAAAGAGTCCGATGATCGCGGTGCTGAAGCCCGCCTTCGCGGATTGCGGCGTGGAGGTGACCGAAACGGTGCGCGTCGCTTCGCTCGACATCAAGCCGGGCGTCACCTCGGACGAGGGCGACGGCGACGCATGGCCTGCGCTTCGGCAGAAGATTCTCGATCACGACATCCTGATCCTCGCCGGGCCGATCTGGCTGGGCCAGATCGGCAGCGTCGCCAAGCACGTGCTCGAGCGGATGGACGCGTTTCTCGAGGAAACCGGCGACCAAGGCCGGATGCCGAGCTATTCGAAGGTCGCGGTCGCCGCGATCGTCGGCAACGAGGACGGCGCGCATATGTCGACCTCGCAGATCTTCCAGGCGCTGAACGATGTCGGCTGGACGATCCCGGCCGTCGGCGTGATCTACTGGGTCGGCGAGGCCTATGGCTCGACCGATTTCAAGGACCTCGACGATACACCCGAGATGGTGGCGAAGACGGCGAGGATGCTGGCGGGCAACGCCGCGCACCTCGCCGGTCCGCTCAAGACCGCGCCCTATCCGGGGTAACGGGGTAGCCGGCGGCTACCCCTTCACGCGATCAGCAATCGTAGACGTAATCGTCGATATCGGGATCCCAGACGGCACAGCCCTGATCGTCGCCATAATAGCCGTCATAGCCGTAGTCATACGGGGCATAATCGTAATAGCCATAGGCGAACGGCGCGCCGTACCAGCCGCCATAATAACCACCGCGATATCCGCGATAATAGCCGCCGCGCCCACCATGCCAATTTCCGCCATGCCAGTTGCCGTTGTGGCCGCCGCGATAGGCGTAGCTGGTGCGAGCGCCGCCGCTACGGAAGCTGGTGCCCGCGTTGCTGCGGAAACCGCCGCCGGCATTACCGTGGAAGCTGCCGCCTCCGGTGTGCCAGCCACCGCCACCACCGTGAGAGCCTGCGCCACCGCCGTGGCGCTGGGCCAGGGCCGGGGTCGCGAAGAGGGCCGCGCCGCACAGCGAGGCGATGAGCAGGTTACGCTTGTTCATGACACATCCTCCGGGAAAATCCCTTCGATGCGTGGATATAGGTATCGACAGGTACGGATTTAAGGGCGAAGGTTAACCGTGTTGCCCTTTTTGCGCTCCACCGCCCATCGCCAGCAGCGCGATCAGGCTGAGCGCCGCCGCGCCGCTGCCGTAGACCCCAACCGCCCACAGCCCGTATTTCGTCGCCAGCGACTGGGCGAAGAGCGGGGTCAGCCCGCCGCCCAGCACGCCGGCGATGTTGAACGCCATCGACACGCCGGTATAGCGCACGCGCGGCGGGAACAGGCTGGGCAGCCATGCGCCGAGCGGGCCGTAGACGAAACCCATCAGCAGCAGGATGAGCGCGAGATAGACGAACACCTCGAACAGCGAGCCGCTGCCCATCAGCGGCTGCATCAGGAAGCCCGCCACGATCACCGCGACGCACCCGCCGATCAGTACGCGGCGCGGATCGTAGCGCAGGTCCGCGAGCCACGCCGAGGCATAGATGCCCACCGCCATGAACAGGATCGCGCCGAGCTGCGCCTTCAGCATCCCCTGCATCGGATAGCCCAGCGTCTTGGTACCGTAGCCGAGCGCGAACGCGGTCGCGACGTAATAGAGCGCGAAGCAGGCGATCGCCCCGATGGTGCCGATCAGCGTGGCGAGGCCGTGCCGGCGCAGCAATTCGCCGATCGGCACCGCGGGTGGCGGCGCTTCCTTCAGCGCGGCGGCGAATTCGGGTGTCTCGGTCAGCTTGAGGCGAATCCACAGCCCCAGTCCGACGAGGATCGCGCTGACCAGGAACGGCACGCGCCAGCCCCAGTCGCGGAACTGGTCCGGAGTCAGCCACACACCCAGCAGCAGGAACAGCCCGTTGGCGGCGATGAACCCGGCGGGCGCGCCCATCTGCGGCGCCGAGCCGTAACGCGCGCGCCAGCCTGCGGGCGCGTTCTCCACCGCGAGCAACGCCGCCCCGCCCCATTCGCCGCCCAGCCCGAAGCCCTGACCGAAGCGCAGGATGCACAGGATCAGCGGCGCCCACCAGCCGGCCTGCGCATAGGTCGGCAGGAAGGCGATCAGCGTGGTTGAAAGACCCATCGTCAGCAGGCTGGCGACGAGCGTCGACTTGCGCCCGATCCGGTCACCGAAATGGCCGAAGAACGCCGCGCCGATCGGCCGCGCGAAAAATGCCACTGCCAAGGTCGCGAAGCTCGCCATCTGCTGCACCGCGGGCGCCTGGCTGGCGAAGAAAATCTGCCCGAAGACGAGGCTCGCCGCGGTCGCGTAGATGTAGAAATCGTAGAATTCGACGCCGGTCCCGACGAATGCGGCGGCGAGAACGCGGGCGGGCGAATTGGCGGGCGTCTGCATGTTCGGGGCCGGTTTAGGGTGGTAGAAGACGGAAGGGAAGCAGGAGTCGAAAGCGCCGTGACAAGTACCGTTCGCGCCGCCAATTGTGCCTGCGGCCGCGTCCGCTGCGAAGCGGTCGAAGCGCCGATCGTCAGCACGGTCTGCTATTGCGGCGATTGCCAGGCGGGCGGGCGCCAGATCGAGGCGCTGCCTGGCGCGCCGCACGTGCGCGATGCGGATGGCGGCACGCCCTATCTCACCTATCGCGACGATCGCTTCGCCTGCGTCGCGGGCGCCGAACTACTGGTCGGCTACACGCTTCGGGAGAAGACGCCGACGCAGCGCTTCGTCGCGTCATGCTGCAATTCGGGCATGTTCCTCAAATTCGCGCCCGGGCACTGGACATCCGCCTATCGCGCGCGGTTCGACGGCCCGCTGCCGCCGATCGAGATGCGGACGAACGTCGCGCGGCGGCAATCCGGCCTGCCGCTGCCGCGGGACGCCCCGTCCTACCGCAGCTTCCCGGCCCGGCTTTTCGGCCGCTTGCTCGTCGCCCGCGCGGCCATGGTGTTCGGCCGCTGAGGGCGCGCTCAGGTGACGGTGCGCTCAGGCGATGCCGAGCGCGCGGGTCAGCGCGAGGAACAGCCAGAACAGTCCGCCGGAGAGCGCCATCGCCACCGGCAGCGTCAGCACCCAGGCCATCGCCATGTTGAGCAAAGTCTTGGCCTGCAGCCCCGATCCGTTGGCGACCGACGCGCCGGCCACGCCCGAGGTCAGAATGTGCGTGGTCGATACCGGCACGCCGAGGTGATCCGCTCCCAGGATCGTGGCGAAGGTGACGAGTTCGGCAGCCGCGCCCTGACCATAAGTCAGATGCGATTTCCCGATCTTCGCGCCGACGGTGACGACGATCCGCTTCCAGCCGACCATCGTGCCGAGGCCGAGCGCGAGTGCCACCGCGACCTTCACCCAGATCGGGATGTAGCGCGTGCCGTGTTCAAGGCCCTTTTTGTAATCGCCGATCGCCTTCGTCTCCGGCGCGGAGAAGGTCTGCGGCGCCTTCTTGTCGGCGCTGACCAGGGTGGCGGTGTCCATCACCAGATACATGTCGTTGCGCAGGTTGGGCGTCACCGAAGCGGGCACGTTGTTGAGCGTGCCGTATTGCTGCACGCGCTGCGTGATGTCGTGCGCGATCGTCGCGACCGAGCCATAGACCTGCGGCGTATCGGCCTTCTTGGCCCTCAGCGCATCGGTCAGCGTGGTCCGCGCGGTGTTGATGTCCGTCACCGGCGTGCCATGCGCCGAGAAGGCGGCGGCGGCGGTGTTGGCGGTCTGCACGAAGGCGGGCGTGTCGCTCGGCGCCATCGTGCGGTTGAGCGCATAAGCGGTGGGCGCGACGCCGATCAGGATCAGCATGATCAGGCCCATGCCCTTCTGCCCGTCGTTCGAGCCGTGGCCGTACGATACGCCGGTGCAGGTGAAGATCAGCAGGGCGCGAATCCAGGCCGGCGGCGGCGTGTCGCCTTCCGGCGCCTTGTAGAGCGACGGATTGCGCACCAGCGCCTTGAGCAGGAACATCAGCAACAGCGCGGCGCCGAAGCCGATCAGCGGCGAGAAGAGCAGCGACATGAACACCTTGTCGACCTGGCCCCAGTCGAGGCCCGAGGTGCCCGCGGCACCGCCCGTCGCCATCAGCTGGTTGGCGAGGCCGACGCCGAGGATCGATCCGATCAGCGCATGGCTCGACGAATTGGGGATGCCGAAGAACCAGGTCGCCAGGTTCCAGATCACCGCCGCGATCAGCAAAGCGAAGATCATCGCATAGCCCGCGCCCGATCCGACATGGAGGATCAGGTCGACCGGCAGCAGCGTGACGATCGTATAGGCCACCGCGCCCGACGAGGTGAGCACGCCGATGAAGTTCCACGTGCCCGACCAGACCACCGCGACCGGCGCGGGCAGCGAATTGGTGTAGATCACGGTGGCGACGGCGTTCGCCGTGTCGTGGAAGCCGTTCACGAACTCGAAGCCCAGCGCGATGATCAGCGCGAGGCCGAGGAACAGGAACGGGCCGAACGCGATATTCTCACCGACATGCTTCGTATCGACGAAGATGCTCGTCCCCGCATAGAGCAGCCCCGCGATCAGGATGGCCAGGAAGACCCAGCGGCCTGCGGGATGAAGAGGTTTGTCGAGCGCCGGCCCCCCGGCATGGGCGATCGACTCGGGCGAGGTGAATGCTGCGGTAGCCATAAGCGTAACGATCGCCGCGCCACATGACAGCTTCATGACACGCCGGACTGGAAATGGAGCGCAAAATGCGTTTTACTCGCGCCTGTCGACTCCGCGCGAAGCCGGAGCGGCACGGGAGAGGTGCGATGGAACATTTCGATCCGCCGTCGATCCACGAGTGCGATTTCGGCGCGCTGTGCGCCGCGAGTTGCCTCGCATTGCTGTTCTGCAGCGGCGTCATCGCGCTGCTGATCTGAACGGCGCTTACCGCCGCTTCACAATCACGCCAGGCGGGCGGCCCGGCGCGTGCCGATCCGCTGCCGGTCAGAAGGGCAGGATCACCCGATCGTTCGTCTTGATAGCCGGGGTTTCGGGCAAGGGCTGCGGCTTGGTCGGTGGTTGTGATGTCGAAGCGGGGTTCGTGCCGGTCCCCGGCGCCGGGGTGGACGGCGCTGCGGTTGTTATCGCGACCGGCGGCGGCGGCGCGGTCACAACGGCGGGCGCCTGCTGCGGCGCGTTCTTTGGCGGCGGCGTCAGGAGATAGGCGACGCGATAACCTTTGGACGTCGCTCCGGCCGCCGGGCAGACAAGCGGCTGCGACGAGTCAAAGCCAGCAGCCAGAGCCGTCGCGGGTTCGTAGGTGGGCGCGACGGAAAACCGCAGCCATCCCAGCGCGATCTGTTTTTCCGTCACGTTCGGCATGCCGTCGGTGTGCTGTGGGAAAACGAATTGCAGTGTGTTGCCGGTAGAGCGAACGTCCAGCGCGGCGAGCTTGATCGCATCCCGGCTTCCCGAAGGTTTGATCGGCGTGGTGAGCGTGGCGGCGATCCGGCCCAATTCGATTCCTTCGCCACCGCTGAGCGACACCACCGAGGTGGCGTCGGTCGTGGTGATGAGCGCATCCTGGTCGGGGGGCGGACAAGCGGGCCGCTGGACCGGAGGCAGCGGGAACGACTCGATGGGCGCCGTGACGTCGGCGGGGTCGGGGTAGGGATGCCCCTTCACGAAAAAAGCGGCGTCGCGAAAGCTCGCTGTCGAATGGACGACGATGCGGGGGCTTTCCTTGGCCCGCATGGCCTGCGCATCGACGATCTTTTCGGGCACGAGCACGACCAGCGACAACATGCGATTGCGCGGCACCATCTCGAACGCATTGCCGAACCGGTTGGCGCCCAGCCTGAGCCGGATGCACGAGGGCCCGGCCTTGGTGACGGAAAACAGGCTGTTGAGCCGCAGCGCTTCGGATTGATTGATCTTCTCGAGTGTCCTTTCGAGCTGTGCCGAGCCGCCGAAAATCCCCGTCGAGCCGCCGATATTCGAACCCAATTGGCGCGCGATCTCTACCAAATCCACTTCCCTGGTCGATTCCACCGAATCCATGACCAGCAACGGCAGCACCACAACCGGAGAGTCCGAAGCAGCGCTCGCGGGGGCAACCATATTGTCGTCATCGACGAGGCAGCTTTGCTCGCGCGCCGCGGCACTGGCGTCGTCCGTATCCAGCGAAAAGCTCAACCGCACCGTCGTATCATAAGGGTAGCCGTGACGCGCCGGGATCAGCGCGACCTGCAGCGCGACGAAATAGGGTCGATAGCCCCGTGCCACGGCTAGGCCGGTCACGCGCTTGTTGACGATCGCCATGGTCTCGGCAAGCGCCCCGGCAAGCTCGATATTGGCCTGCGCTTCGACGCCGGAACCTCCAAGAGAATCATCCTTGACCAGACTGGTCTGGATCGTGCCGGCAGCGTCCGGAATCGAGGGTGTAGTGGTCGATCGCTGATCGCTGCTGGTCCGTGTCACGGCTCCCGTCGCGTCGACCGACGTATCGCGCGACTTCGTGACGCTCTGTCCCGCCAGCGTCGCCGCGACCGTCGCGATCAGCGCGTCGCGATAGGCGTTGCTGGTCGACGAGGTGGTCGTGACCGCCTTGTCCAGAAGATCGCTGGGCGAAAGCGTGAATTGCACCGACTGCAGTTCGCTGGCGATCTCGCTCCATTTGATCACGTTGGTGGCAGTGACGCCGACATAGGCCGCGTGCGCCGGATACGTTTTCACGCTCTTTTCCGGCACCGGTGTCGCGGCTTGCCCGTAAAGCAACGCCGATTCATCGGTATCAACCGTCGCGCAACCGGCGACGAGCGCAGCCGCCGATGCGGTAAGCACTGCCCTGAAACGGATCATCGACTTGCCCCCTCGCGGCCGTCACGCCCCAGGGTATGAGGATCTCCGCCATGGCTGGCTCGATCAACACAAGAAGAGGCCATATTGGTCGTACCGCGTACCGCCCTTTCGATTGGCCTTGCCACATCGCGTGCTTGCCCCTTGCGCCCTCGTTCCCTACCTGTTCACGGGATGAGTCTTCCCGCCCCCTCCCCCGACGACGCGCCTTATCTCAAGGGCCTGAACGATCCGCAGCGCGAGGCGGTGCTGACCACCGAAGGCCCGGTGCTGGTGCTGGCCGGCGCGGGCACGGGCAAGACCGCCGCTTTGACCGCGCGGCTCGCGCACCTGTTGTGGACGCGCAAGGCATATCCATCCGAGATCCTCTCGGTCACCTTCACCAACAAGGCGGCACGCGAGATGCGCGAGCGCGTCCGCAACCTCGTCGGTGATGTGGTGGAGGGGATGCCGTGGCTCGGCACCTTCCACGCGATCGGCGCGAAGATGCTGCGCCGCCATGCCGAGCTGGTGGGCTTGCAGAGCAATTTCACGATCCTCGATACCGACGATCAGCTCCGTCTGCTCAAGCAGCTTATCACCGCCGCCGATATCGACGAGAAGCGCTTCCCCGCGCGCCAGCTCGGCGGACTGATCGACGAGTGGAAGAACAAGGGCCTCACGCCCGCCGATATCGATGCGGGTGAGAGCGAGCGCTATGGCAACGGCCGCGGCGGCGAGCTCTACGCGCAATATCAGGAGCGGCTGAAGGCGCTCAACGCCTGCGATTTCGGCGACCTGCTGCTCCACATGCTGGTGATCCTGAAGCGTGATCGCGACGTGCTCGCGCACTACCAGCAGCGCTTCCGCTACATCATGGTGGACGAATATCAGGACACCAACAGCGTCCAGTATCTCTGGCTCCGCCTGCTCGCGCAGGAGCGCAAGAACATCGCCTGCGTCGGCGACGACGACCAGTCGATCTATTCGTGGCGCGGCGCGCAGGTGGAGAACATCCTGAAATTCGAGAAGGATTTCCCCGGCGCCAAGGTCATCCGGCTGGAGCAGAATTACCGCTCCACGCCGCATATCCTCGGCGCAGCCTCGGGCGTGATCGCCAACAATTCGGGCCGCCTCGGCAAGCAATTGTGGACCGAGCTCGACGCCGGCGAGAAGGTGAAGGTGATCGGCGTCTGGGACGGCCCCGAGGAAGCGCGCCGCGTCGGCGACGAGATCGAGGCGTGCCAGCGCTCGGGCAAGAGCCTCGACGATGTCGCCATCCTGGTCCGCGCGCAGCACCAGACGCGCGAGTTCGAAGACCGCTTCATCTCGATCGGCATGCCCTATCGCATCGTCGGCGGTTTCCGCTTCTACGAGCGCGCCGAGATCCGCGACGCGCTCGCCTATCTCCGCGTCGTCGCGCAGCCGGCCGACGATCTCGCCTTCGAGCGCATCGTCAACGTCCCCAAGCGCGGGCTGGGCGACAAGGCGGTCGCCAAGGTCCACCAGCTCGCCCGCGCCGAGGGCGTGCCGCTTACCGTCGCCGCCGCGCGCATCCTCGATACCGACGAGCTGACCGGCGCGGCGCGGCGCAGCCTCGGCAATCTGGTCGGCGACATGGCGCGCTGGCGGTCCCTTCTTAATTCCTCCCCGGAACGGGGAGGGGGACCATCGCAAAGCGATGGTGGAGGGGCCCTCGCCGCAGGCGAGGGTAGCGAAGGCCCCCTCTCCCACCCCGATCTCGCGCGCATCATCCTCGACGAGAGCGGCTACACCGCGATGTACCAGGCCGAGAAATCGGCCGAGGCCGCCGGCCGCCTCGAAAACCTCTCCGAACTCGTCCGCGCGATGGAGGAATACGAGACGCTCGGCGCCTTCCTCGAACACGTCTCCCTCGTGATGGACAACGAGGCGCAGGCCAGCGAAGCCAAGGTGACGATCATGACGATCCACGCCGCCAAGGGGCTGGAGTTCGATACCGTGTTCCTCGCCGGCTGGGAGGAAGGGCTGTTCCCCTCGCAGCGCTCATTGGACGAAGGCGGGCTCGCCAGCCTCGAGGAGGAGCGGCGCCTGGCCTATGTCGCGATCACCCGCGCGCGGCGCCGCGCGATCATCCTCCACGCCGCCAATCGCCGCATCTACGGCCAGTGGAATTCGAGCATCCCCAGCCGCTTCGTCGCCGAGCTTCCGCAAGCGCATATCGAGAGCGAGAGCAGCATGGCGGGCGGCGAGAGCCTGTGGCGCGCCAACTGGAGCGAGCGCGCCGATCCCTTCGCCGACGTGGCGCGCGGCACCGGCCGCGGGCCGGGGTGGCAGCGCGCGGCGGGAACTTTGGGCGCGGTCAACGCCAGCAAACCCGGCGGCGACTGGCAGGCCCGCACCTTCACCCGCGAAGCGCCCCGCGTGGTGGAAGCGCGCGCCAGCGCGGTGAGCCTGGGCAACAAGGGCCGCAGCGACTTGGTCGTAGGCATGCGCGTGTTCCACCAGAAATTCGGCTACGGCGTGATCGCCGAGATCGAAGGGAATAAACTGGAGATCGACTTCGAACAGGCCGGGCGGAAACGGGTGATGGATAGTTTTGTGACGATGGGCGACGAGTGAAGACAACACGCTATTTCGAGGAGCAAGTCCTTAGGAAGCGTCCCTATCTACGCTTCGAATGGATCGAGGCCGCGCTCGCCGATCCGATCGCCCGCGAAACCCAGCCCGACGGCCGTGTTCGCTTGTGGAAGCGCATCGATTTGGACGTTGTCGGCAAATCCTATATCCTGCGCGTCGTGACGCTCGAAGACGGTGAGACCGTCCACAACGCTTTCTTCGACCGCAATTATCGCGAGGCCGAGTGATGAAGCTCCATTATTACCCTGAGACCGACAGCCTCTATATCGAGTTGTGCGCGGCCCCCGGCGCGGAAACCCGCGAGATAGCGGACGGCGTCAACGTCGATCTGGACGGCGACGGTAACGTCGTCGGCATCGACATCGACCACGCCTCGGGCAAGCTCGACCTCGCCACGCTGGAGACCAGCGAGTTGCCATTCAGGGATTTGAAGGCGGCCTGACTAGGCAGCGCGGACGAAAAACAAATTTAACGACGGTGGACAGTTTTGGGCGAGGGGGACGAAAAATCTAAGAAGAAAATGAAAGCGGGATTGAATCGCCTGCTCAACCATCGTCCCGATAAAGACGGTCCTTTGTATGAACTTTTCCCCTATAATCCGCTTGCAGGAATCAGGGAGAAACAGGACCCTGAGGATGATCGAGCGAGAGGAATCCTAGCGGCCGCCTCCCTCGAACAGGCACTTGAACATGCATTGTCCACTAAGTTCGTGCGTTCACCGGAGGAAATTCGTACACAATTGTTTGGAGAAAGCGCGCCACTTCGAGATTTTGCAGCGAAAGCTCGGATGGCATACGCTTTTGGGATAGTTGGAGAAATGACATTTTCCGATATTGGAATTATCCGCCAAATCAGAAATACATTTGCCCACTCACGTACAAAACTCTCCTCAGATACCTCTGAGATGGCCTATGCTGCCTCGTGTATAAGTCTAGGGAAACGCTATAACGAAATGAACGACGGCAATATATCGGGTCTATTGGATGAAGGTCCAAGAGACCTCTTTTTCGCAAGCTGTTTTGAATATTCGCTCTGGTTATTTAGAGAGAAGGCTAAGGCGACGAAAGATAGCTGGATGATGCGACTACTCAGAGCTTAATTTCTATCTGTTGTGCTACCTGTTAGCCGCCGCCTATTCCACCTCGATCGCCGCTTCCCCCGCCCTCGCCGCCGCCAGATCGTGCGCTGTCTGCATCCGCATCAGCGTGTCGGCGTTTAACCCAAACGCCCTGTCGAAGCGGGTCGCCATTTCCGCCGACAGCTCGGCGCGGCCGCCGAGCAGGTTGTTCATCGCCTTCCGCCTCAGGCGCTGCTTGGTCGCCATCATTGCCGTTCCATCGCCGGCACCAGCCCCAGATGCTCCACGAACGGATCGAAATCGCGGTCGCTATAGAGCAGCGCCAACCCATCGATGATGCAGCGCGTCGCGATCAGCGTGTCGATCGTCTTGCGCACCGTCACGCCGCGCGCGCGCAGCGTCCGGTAATTTAGCGCCGCCGCCAGCGCGACATCGTGGCCGCCGATGCCTATCAGATCGCATGTGCCGAGAAGTGATCGCCCGGCCTCGAAATCGCGATCCGATGTGAAGCCCTGCAGCACCTCGGTCAGGATCAGATCGCCGACCGCCAGCGGCGTCTGTCCCAATAGCGCGTGCAGCCGGTCGCTTTCCGGCGTGACGACCCCGCGAAAATAATCGATCCAGACGCTCGAATCGACCAGGATCACCGGTCGGTACGCATCGCGTCGAGATCGCCCTGCCAGGCGAGCTTGCCGCGAAACGCCCGGATGCCTTCCTGCCCGCGCAATTTCAGCAACGTGCGCAGCCCGAGTTCGACCACTTCGCGCTTGGTCCGCGCGCCGCTGGCGGCCATCGCCTCGCTCATCAGCCGATCATCGATCACGATGTTGGTGCGCATGATGTGCATCCTTTTAAGAAGACATACACATAAGCAATCATCATCCAATACGCAATCGATTGCTGGCCGCCCGCGCGCGCTCCCGACGGGCTACCTCTTGATTCCCAAATTGGGAACAAGTATGCGATGCCATGCGATTGATCGCCCGCAACACGCTTGTTGCCTTCGTCGCGAAGCACCCCGAGACGCGCGCTTCGCTGACGCATTGGCAGAGCGTGGTGAAGGCGGCGAACTGGACGAACGCGACGGAGGTGCAAGCGGCCTTTTCCAAGGCCAAGGCGCTGAACGGCGAGCGGGTGCGGTTCGAAGGGGCGGGCGGCGATTACCGGCTGATCGCGGCGTTCGATTTCCGGCGCGGCATCGCGTTCGTGAAGTTCGTCGGCAGCCACGCCGAATATGACCGGATCGACACGCTGACGGTCAACCTGTTCTGAACGAGGACGATATGCAGATCACCCCCATCCGCACCGATGCCGATCACGAAGCCGCGCTGCGCGAGATCGAGGCGCTGTGGGGCGCTCCCGAAGGCTCGACCGAGGGCGATCGGCTCGACGTGCTGGCGACATTGGTCGAGGCCTATGAGGACCGGCGCTGGCCGGTCGCCGATCTCGATCCGGTCGAGGCGATCGAGGCGGCGATGGCGCATGACGGCCATAGCCGCGCCGATCTCGCCGCATTGATCGGCAGCAAGTCGCGCGCCTCCGAAATCCTCCGGCGCAAGCGCCCGCTCACGCTGCCGATGATCCGAACGATCGCGCGCGAATGGCACGTGCCGGAGCGCCTGCTCGTGCGCGAATATCCTTTGGAACGAGCGGCGGGCTGAGGGGGACGCCCCAAAATGGAAAGCTTCGATATCGAGCAAGTCCGCGAGATGCTGGAAGAACTGCTCGACCGCGTCGAATCGGGTGAGACCATCGGCACCGAACGAGACGGACGTCTCGTGGCAAAGTTGATCCCGCCACGCCTGCCGGTGCTGTGATCCAAAACCCTTCAAATGTTGGAAAACCCGCGTCATACGCTGGTGGATGAGCGACACCTCTCCTTCCTTCCCCGCCGCCGCCGAGCCCGCGGAGGCGCTTCCCGATTACGCATTCACGCCCGTCCCCACGCGGCTGAACCGGCACGACGGCTGGACGCCCGAGCGCCAGCGGCGGTTCGTCGCTGCGCTCGCCGCGATGGGATCGGTCGCACGCGCCGCGCGGGCGGTCGGGATGGGCATCACCTCGTCCTATAACCTGCGCCGCCGCGCGGGTGCGGAGAGCTTCGCCGCCGCCTGGGATACGGCGCTGGAGGAAGGCCGATGCCGTGCCTTCGATCGCGCGATGGATCGCGCCGTCAACGGCTTCCTGGTGCCGCGTTTCTATCGCGGGCAGATCATCGGCTATCTCCACCGCCACGACGATGCGATGACGATCGCCGCCCTGCGCTATGCCCTGCCCGCCGGCTGGAACGCGGAGACGGACGATGCCGGGCTTCTGATGCCGGAGAAGTGAAACGATCGCGCTGCGCAGCGGCCACTTCGTTCACTTCTCGCGTGGCCGCGCCGCCGGTTCGCGATAGGAGGACCCATGTACCTGCTCCTGAAAGCCCTGATCTCCGGCGTGCTGATCGCCGCCGCCTCGACGCTGGCGAAGCGCTATCCCGGCTTCGGCGCGCTGATCGCCAGCCTGCCGCTCGTCCCGGTGCTCGGCATGATCTGGCTGTGGCACGACAAGCCCGATGCCGCGAACATGGCCGCGCACGCGCAGGCGACCTTCTGGTCCGTGCCGCCCTTGTTGCCGATGTTCCTGATCATCCCCTGGCTACTGCGCCACGGCTGGGCGTTCTGGGCGAGTATCTCCTCCCGCGCGGATGGGTTGCGGCATGGTCCGAGCGTGGCAGTTTTGTGACAGATGACACCAGATCGGCCCCGCTCCGGCCCTTTGTCTATCGACCGTTCAGCTTGCGCACCCTAAGCCCGGCGTTGCGGGGTCGGGACAAGCCGGGATTGGAACGGCCGCGCGCGACAAGAAGAAGGGTTCGCGTTGTACGTTTCGATCCTGTCCCGGCAAGGCCGTGCGGCCGCGCAGGCGCATTTTACCCCGGCCTCCCCCGCCGAGCGCCCGATCCCCGGCATGTGGTTCGCGATCGTGATCGGGCTGAGCCTGTTCGGCCTCGCGCTGATGATGGCCTATGCCGAGGTGATCTTCGATTTCGGCGAGCCGGCCAACCTCCCCTTCGTCGCCGGCATCGCCGCGCTGGCGGCGGCGCGCTGGCATTTCCGCCGCCCGGTATCGGAGCGCGCACGCGTGGCGCGCGACATGAGCGAATATTTCACCTGCTTCATGGGCATCTCGCTGATCGGCGCGACGGCGAGCTATCCGGTCTCCGCCTTCACGCACGGCTTCGCCGACGCCCAGTTGCAGCGCGCCGACCTGGCGCTGCATTTCGACTGGCTCGCCTGGTACGGCTTCGTCGCCGCGCATCCGCTGGTGCAGGCGGTGAGCCGCGCGGCCTATGCCACGATCTATCTCTCGCCGGCGATCCTGCTCGGCTATCTCGCCTGGGCCGGGCGGGCGCGCGAGGCGCGCGATTTCCTGGCGGCGGTGTGGCTGGCGGCGGCGATCACGCTCGCCGCGTTCCGCTTCATGCCGGCGGTGGGGCCGTTCGCCTATCTGTGGCACGGGCCGATCCCCTATCTGCCGGTGAGCGACCTGTGGCAGCCGCAATTGATCCCGCAACTGCGCCAGCATACCGCGCCGCCGCTCGATTTCGGGCATCTCGTCGGGCTGGTCTCGGCGCCGAGCTTCCACGCCGCCGCGGCGGTGCTGCTGATCGCCTTTTCCCTGTCGCTGCCCACGCGGCTGCGTGGCCTGCTGATCGCGCTCAACGTGGCGATGCTGCTCTCGACGCCGGTCGAGGGCACGCACTACCTGACCGACATGATCCTCGGCGCATTCGTCGCGCTGGGGGCGATCGGACTGATCCGTGCGGTGCGCAGCCGCTTCGCGCGGGCCCCCGCCTTCGGCATCGCGACGCTTATCGGGGTTCGCGCCTGAACGGCCAGCGGATCACGCCCCTCGCCCGGAGCGCCCAGCACACGATCACCGGCTGCAGCAAGAGGCGCGGGCCGTGATACCAGAAGGAAAGACTCGTGCCAGAGCCGAGGTCATCGATAGCGTGCTTGATGTTGGCCGGGAGCCGGAATTATCCAGCCGCCGGCTCCACCGCCATCAGCGTCTCGGCGGCGAAGCGCTCGTCCTGGCGATCGAACAAGGGGCTGATCTCGAACGCGCGCTCGGTGAGCGAGAGATCGGCGAGGCCGTCGAGCTTGAACAGCCCGATCCTGGGCTCGCGCGGCATCTTGAAGTCGCGCGAGACGGTGATCGCGGCGATATAGAGCTCCCCATGCCGGGTGAAGATCGCATGCGGCGCCAGCACGACCTTGCCGCCATTGTAGCGCCCATCGACGCAGACCTGCCGAACGATCGCCGCGAAGATCGTGGGCGCGGGTCCGGCAGGCGCAGCGGTGACGGCCGAAGGAGCATTCATGCGTCCCTTCTATCAGACATTGTTGCACCGCAACAAGTCCAACGTTGGACTAAAAGGTTTTCTCAGTGCCAGAAGATCAGCAGCAGGATGATGATCGGGATCGGAATACCCAGCAGCCACAGCAGGATGCCCTTGCCCATCACGTCGCTCCTCTCATAATCGTTTCGGGTGAGGCACAAACCTGCCGGCGGCGATGGCGTTCCGGGATGGTTGATCGAGATCAGGCAGAAAGGATGAGGCGTTGAACGAGGTCGAAGCACTGATCCGCACGCTTGATCTCGCGCCGCATCCCGAAGGCGGCTGGTATCGCGAGACCGTGCGGCAAGCCGCACCCGGCGGCGGGCGGGGGCGGATGACGGCGATCCTGTTCCTGCTCGAAGCCGGAAAGCGCTCGCACTGGCATCGTGTCGATGCCGCGGAACTGTGGCTGTGGCACGCCGGTTCGCCGTTGGCGCTGCTGATCGACAACGATGCTACGGTTGAGACCATTCTTGGCGCCGGCATTTCGGCTGGCCAGCAGCCGCGGATGCTGGTCCCGCCCGGCGCCTGGCAGTCCGCCGAGGCGCGAAGCGGCTGGACATTGGTGAGCTGCGTGGTGACGCCGGCGTTCGAATTCTCCGGCTTCGAACTGGCGCCGCCGGGCTGGGAGCCGGGGATCGAACGCGGCACCGGCGGCGTTGGGCGCGGATGAGCGACACCCGCCTCTCGATCCGCCCGCGCGTGTGGGACAATGGCAGCGGCGACGCGCCGCCTTCGAGGATCAAGCAGCCCGCGCCGCCGCCCGACAGGCTGCCCGACCCGGCTGATGTCTACGATGCCAGCGCCGGCGTGCCGATGCCGCAGCGGATCACCGCGATCGCCGCCGTCTCGTTCGGATCGGCGCTCGTGGTGATCGACGGCGCGATCCCGACCGTCGCGCTGCCGCGCATAGCCATCGACCTGCACGTCGACAGCGCATCGGTGGTGTCGATCATCACCATCTATCAGCTCATTCTGGTGATGGCGCTCCTGCCCTTTTCCGGGCTCGGCGACCGCATCGGGCTGAAACGCATGTACCAGATCGGCCAGTTGATCTTCACCGTCGCGACTTTGCTGTGCTTCTTCGCCAAGAGCCTGCCCTTCCTGCTGGTGGTGCGCGTGGCGCAGGCGATCGGCGCGGCGGCGACGCTCAGCGTCTCGTCGGCGCTCGTGCGCTCGATCTACCCCTCGCGCCAGCTCGGCCGCGGACTGGCGCTCAACTCGATGGTGGTATCGAGCGGCGCGGCGATCGCGCCGACGCTCGGCGGGCTGGTGCTGGGCATCGCGCCCTGGCCGTGGGTGTTCGCGAGCGCGGTGCCGTTCGCGATCCTCTCGCTGTTGTTCGGCCGCTCGCTGCCCGACCCCAGAGCGCGACCCGAACCGTTCGACCTGCTTGGCGCGCTGATGTGCGCGGCGATGTTCGGGCTGGTGATCGGCGGGCTGGAAAGCGCGGTGCATGGCGACAGCCCGGTCGTCTCGGCGGCGGTCGTCGTGGCGGGGCTGCTGATCGGCGTGCTGATCGTGCGCAAGCAGCGCGACGAGGCCGCGCCGATCCTGCCGATCGACCTGATCCGCCGCCCGGTCATCGCGCTGTCGGTGACCGGCGGCTTCCTGGCCTTCATCGCTTCGATGACCTTGATCCTGTCGATGTCGTTCCGGCTGCAGCATCAGTTCGGCTTCTCGCCATCCGAGGCGGGCGCGGCGATCGGTATCTGGCCGCTGACGATGATGGTCGTCGCGCCAGCGTCGGGCGCGTTGTCGGATCGTTACCCCGCCGGGCTGCTCGGCGCGATCGGGATGAGCATCGGCGTCGCCGCGTTGCTGCTGATCGCGTTCATGCCCGCGCACTCCGATTATTGGGATGTCGCCTGGCGCATGGCCTTCGCCGGGCTCGGTTTCGGCATGTACATGTCGCCCAACGCACGGCTGATCATCGGCTCGGCGCCGCGCGACCGCGTCGCGCCCGCGGGCGGGCTCGTTTCGACCACGCGGCTGGTCGGCCAGACGACCGGGGCCACGGCGGTCGCGGCATTGCTGGCGCTGGGGATCGGCAGCGGACCGGCACCGGCTCTGCTCGGTGCCGGCCTCGCGTTCATCGCGGGCGTGTGCAGCGTCGCCCGCCTGCGCCCGGCGATCCGCAATCCCGGAGCCGCCGAGGCGGTGGAGGTGGAAGGCACAGGATAGACGATATCAAGCGAAGCCGTTCTCCCGCGAAAGCGGGAGTCCAGAGCCCCGAGCGCCTCGTCTGAAACTCCGGCCCCGCCTTCGCGGGGGAACGGATTGCCTAATCTCCTAGGCGGGATCGACATTCAGGATTCCCAAACGGGCTGATCGCTGATTGATAGGACTCCGTGTTGGAGCGCGGAGTGGGCGATGGGGAACAAGCGATACG
>Ga0153956_1001535_pt1 | contig 19855 bp, 18 predicted proteins | sample TSFL040MetaG_FD_104704 | JGI IMG/M metagenome (GOLD analysis project Ga0153956, IMG submission 104704) | Attine ant fungus gardens microbial communities from Florida, USA - TSFL040 MetaG | ecosystem: Host-associated > Fungi > Mycelium > Unclassified | place: USA: Florida, Wekiwa Springs...
GCCCGGCTTTCCTAAATGGGAGCCAGTCAGGGGAGATCCTATGCAGAATTCGCAAGCCGAGAGCTGGCACGGCACCACGATCGTCACCGTCCGCAAGGGCGGCCAGGTGGTCGTGGGCGGCGACGGCCAGGTGTCGATCGGCCAGACCGTCATCAAGTCCAACGCCCGCAAGGTGCGCAAACTCGGCAAGGGTGACGTGATCGGCGGCTTCGCCGGCGCCACCGCCGATGCCTTCACCCTGTTCGAGCGGCTGGAAAGCAAGCTCGAGCAATATCCGGGGCAATTGACGCGCGCCTGCGTCGAACTCGCCAAGGACTGGCGCACGGATCGCTATTTGCGCCGCCTCGAGGCAATGATGATCGTCGCCGACAAGGATGTTTCGCTGGTGCTGACCGGCACCGGCGACGTGCTGGAGCCCGAGGACGGCATCATCGCGATCGGCTCCGGCGGCAATTACGCATTGGCCGCCGCGCGGGCGCTCGCCGATTCATCGCACGACGCCGAGACTATCGTGCGCCGCTCGCTCGAGATCGCGGCCGATATCTGCGTCTATACCAACCGTGATCTGACCATCGAGACGCTGGCGACCTGAAAAACACATGACTGACTTTTCCCCCCGCGAAATCGTTTCCGAACTCGACCGCTTCATCGTCGGCCAGCACGACGCCAAGCGCGCGGTCGCCATCGCCCTGCGCAACCGCTGGCGGCGGCTGCAACTCACGGGCAGCCTCCGCGAGGAGGTGTTGCCGAAGAACATCCTGATGATCGGTCCGACAGGCGTGGGCAAAACCGAGATCGCGCGACGGCTGGCGAAGCTCGCGGGCGCACCCTTCATCAAGGTGGAAGCGACGAAATTCACCGAGGTCGGCTATGTCGGCCGCGACGTCGAACAGATCGTGCGCGACCTTGTCGATGTCGCCATCGCCCAGACCCGCGAAAAGAAACGCAAGGATGTGGGCGCGCGGGCGCAGCTCGCCGCCGAGGAGCGCGTGATCGACGCGCTGGTCGGCGCCAACGCCTCCGCCAGCACCCGCGATTCGTTCCGCCGCAAGCTGCGCGCGGGCGAACTGAACGACAAGGAAATCGAGATCGAGACGCAGGCCGCCGGCGGCGCGCCGATGTTCGAAATTCCCGGCATGCCCGGCGCGCAGATGGGCGCGATTTCCATCGGCGATATTTTCGGCAAGATGGGCGGCCGCACCAAGACGCGGAAACTCACGGTGGCCGATTCGCACGAAGTCCTGGTCAACGAGGAGTCCGACAAGCTCCTGGACGACGAATCGCTGACCCGCGACGCCATCCATGCGGTCGAGAACAACGGCATCGTGTTCCTCGACGAGATCGACAAAATCTGCGTCCGCGACGGCGCGCGCAACGGCGACGTATCGCGCGAAGGCGTGCAACGCGACCTGCTGCCGCTGATCGAGGGTACGACGGTGTCCACCAAGCACGGCCCGGTGAAAACCGACCATATCCTGTTCATCGCCTCGGGCGCGTTCCACATCGCCAAGCCATCCGATTTGCTGCCGGAGTTGCAGGGCCGCCTGCCGATCCGCGTCGAATTGCATGCGCTCGCGCGCGACGATTTCCGCCGCATCCTCACCGAGCCGGAAGGCTCGCTCATCAAGCAATATGTCGCGCTGATGGGCACCGAAGGCGTGACGCTCGACATCACCGACGATGCCATCGACGCGCTGGCCGATGTCGCGGTCGCGGTGAACGGGAGCGTGGAAAATATCGGCGCGCGCCGGTTGCAGACCGTGCTGGAGCGGGTGCTGGACGAGACCTCGTTCCATGCGCCCGACATGAACGGACGGACCGTCACCATCGATGCGGCTTACGTGAAGAAGCACATCGGGGATCTGGCGAAAAACGCGGATCTGAGCCGGTTTATTTTGTGAGGCACGTCATTCCGGGGCGCGCGTGAAACGCGCGAACCCGGAATCTTTCAATGAGTCATTCAGAGATTCCGGATCATCCCGCTTCGCGGGATGTCCGGAATGACCTCTATCACCTACCGCGTCCGCCGCAGCCGCACATAGAGCGCGCCCGCGCCGCCATGGCCGATGGAGGCTTCCTCGAAGCCGACGACGAGAGACCGAAACTCCGGCAGGCCGAGCCATTCCGGCACCTGACGCCGCAGCACGCCGCGCTCGGACTCGAGCGCCCCGCTGCGGCCCTTGCCGGTGATCACCAGCACAAAGGTCAAGCCGTCCTCGCTGGCGCGTGACAGAAAACCGATCAGCGCGCGATGCGCGCGCGCCTGCGTCATGCCGTGCAGATCGAGCCGCGCCTCGATCTCCTTGCGGCCGCGCGCCAGATGCGATCGCTCGCGCCGCCCCAGCGCCACCAGCGGCGGCGGCGCTTTCGGCCGTGCCGCCACCACGGCCGGCGCGGGCGATTCCGTCACGCGCGCTGTTTTCGGCTTTGCCTTTACCGCCTGCGGCGTCGGCACATCCTCGGCAGCCTCAAGCGCGGCAGCCGACTCCTTCGATTTTCGCTTGCGCAGCGGCTTGATCTGTTTCGTTACATTATCCCATAGCGCCCGCTCCTCGGCATCGAGCGCGCGGCGGCGGCGCGAGGGCGGCGGCGTCAGGTCAGGCGGACGGGCGCGCTTCATGTGTTGTCTGCGTGGCGGCGGATGCGCCGTTTTGGCTTGAGCTTCTGCTCCGCGGGGCGCGCATCAGGCAACGGCACGGTGCGGCCAGCCGCGACCGGATCGAGCGACTTCGGCAGCAATATCGTAAAGCGCGCCGCGTCCTTGATGCGGCCCGCGATCTTGCCCGCCTCCACGCCCGCGCCGAGATAAAGATCGGCGCGCGCGGGCCCGATAATTGCCGAGCCGGTGTCCTGTGCGATCATCAGCCGGTGAAACGGCGTATTCGCGGTGTCGCTATCGATCGGCAAATCGCCGTCGATGAAGAACGGCGTGCCATAAACATGCAGCGCCTTGTCGACCGCGATCGAGCGGCCCGCCGTCAGCGGCACGCCCTGCGCTCCGATTGCTTCGTCATCGGCCTTCAGCGGCACCTCATGGAAGAAGATGTAGGAGCGGTTCTGCCGCCGCAACTCGGCGGCGGCACCGGGATTCTGTTCCATGTATTCGCGGATGCGCTGCATCGACATCTGCTCTTTGGGAATGATGTTGCGTTCGATCAGAACGCGCCCCACCGGCGTGTAGGGAAAACCATTATGCGAATCGTAATTGATCCGCACCATCGATCCGTCCGGCAGCTTGATGCGCGCCGAGCCCTGAATCTGGATGAACAACAGATCGGTCTGGCTTTTCAGCCAGACGATCTCAAGCCCCCGCCCAGCAATCGCGCCGTCCTCGATCTGGCCGCGATCGTAATACGGCACCAGCTTGCGGCGGCCGATCTTGCGAAACACGTCGCCCTTGTTCGGCAGGCTCGGCGAAGCCTGATTGTAGCCACGCACGAAAAGATTCGAGGGGCGGCGATAGACCGGCACGGTATAAATATCGGTTTTGGTGCGTGAGCCTTCGACGATCGGTTCATAATAACCCGTGACGAAGCCCGCATCCTCACCAAGGCGAGAGATCGTGACCGGCGCGAACTGCGCCTCGAAAAACGCCCGCGCGGACGCGACGTCGTGAACCTTTGCCCCGCGCGCGGCGAGACACGGCTCGCGCAACCCATCACCGAGAAACTTGTCGGCGGAATTGCCGGATGCCTTCGGCTTGCGCGCGAGGATCGGCGCGCAGCTTGCCTTGAAGGTCTTGAACGCCTTAAGCTGGTCGTCATCGGCCCAGCCGCGCAGGTCGCTCCAGGCGACGGGATTGTATTGCACGCGGGGAATGGCGAGCGGCCAATGAATGCTTTCGGGCCGCGGCCTCACATGATGCGTGGTTTCGGGCGCGGCGTGGCGGCGATGGCTACGGGCATCCGCAACCGCGCCGCATGTCAGAACAACCGCCGCGAACACCAGAGCCGCGGCGGAGCCATAAGGGAAGCGTCCGTCAGTGTCCGCTTTCTGTTCCAACCAGCTTCCAATTCGGATCGCGGGAGGAAACATCACGTGAGAACGTCCAGACATCGGTGACATCCGTGAGCTTTTCAGGGTTGCCATCGATAACGGCACCGTCCTTGTCGCGCGTGACGGTCATCATCTGCGAAACGAAACGAACTGTGAGATGCGCGATCCGGTCCCGGACACCAGCGCTGACAAGCCCGGCCTTGTCGATCGAAGCGAACTTCGTTTCGACCTTCTCGCTACGCTGCTCGCGGCCCTTGATGACGGATTCGAACCCGTCATACACCTCGGAGGACAACAGATCCTTCAACGTGCGGCGGTCGCCATTGGCGAAAGCCAGCACGATCATCTCGTAGGCGCTCTTGGCGCCGGAAATGAAATGCTGCGCATTGAAGGACGGATCGGCGGCAGCGACTTCATCCAGCCCGGTCGCCAGTTCCGAATCGGGTGCGGCGATGCCTTTCCAGCGCTCGCGCGGAGAAACCGGATCGGCGGACGGCGCAAGCGTTGCCTGATCGACGGCGGCGCCCGGCATGCGAACCACATTGTTATCGTTGCCGCTGGGGGCGACATCGCGCGTCACGCGGTCGAACGGCGGCCGCTCGCTGCCCGTGCGCTGCCCAAGGACATTACGCAGCCGCAGGAAAATAAAGACGGCCAAGGCTAAAAAGATAATGGTGTAAATGTCCACGTGACTTCGCTTCCGATCTGGCGTGTTCCCGTCCAATACGGGGTTATGTAGGCACGAAAGAGTGACGCGCCAACGTGTCTTAAATCCTTAACGTGGCAGCCAGCGGGCTCCCGATTGCAGAAATTGTTGCGATTCTAGCCCAATCCCTCGTCCCCGGCCAAGCTTTTGGCCCCGATTCAGGCAGCGATCCTTGTCGAGAACGGCAGCCCTATGATAGCCACTGCGCCCAAACCAGCTTCCCGAAACGAGATTGCAGGAGAGATCGATGACTGACACCACCACCGCGCCGGCCGAAGCCGCCGGTCCTCCGCAGCTCGGCGTTCTGACGCAATATATCAAGGATCTCTCCTTCGAGAATCCGAATGCGCCTGCCTCATTGTCGCAGCAGGACAAACAGCCCGAAATCTCCATCCAGATCAATGTCGGCGCCACCAATCTCGGCGCCACCGATTTCGAGGTTTTGCTCGCCATCGAGGGTAAGGCCATGAATGCCGACAAGGTGCTGTTCGCGTTCGAACTGTCCTATGCCGGCGTGTTCCGGATCGAGAACGTGCCGCAGGACAGCCTTCATCCATTTGTTATGATCGAATGCCCCCGGCTTTTGTTCCCGTTCGCCCGCGAAATCATCGCGACCGCGACCCGCAATGGCGGCTTCCCGCCCTTGATGCTCGATCCGGTGGATTTCGTCAGCCTCTATCGCCAGAACATGGCGCGGCAGGCCGAGCAGGCCAAACCGAACTGAGCCAGGTTACTTCAAGGCAGATCGACCAAAAGCGGGCCCTGTGCCCGCTTTTTTATTCTGCGTCGGAAAATTCGCGCCAAAGCGGATTGTCGCCCAGCGTGGCGACGAATGCGCGATGCGCCTCGATCTCCTGCGGGGTCACGCGCGGCGGCAATGGCGTCTCGCGGACGCGGCGCTCCACCTCGACGACCCGAATCGACGTGGCCGGCGTCTCGCCAAGAATGAGTGAGGACTGCCGTGCGCCGATCAGGTCGATATAGACCTCGGCCAGCAATTCGGCGTCGAGCAACGCGCCGTGCTTGGTGCGCCGCGAATTGTCGATCGCATAACGCGAACACAGATCGTCGAGCCTGTTGGAGACGCCGGGATGCTTGCGGCGCGCCAGCAGCAATGTGTCGACCAGACGCTCGCGCGGCACGGCGACGCGCTTGATCCGTTCCAGCTCCATATTGATGAAACCGATATCGAACGAGGCGTTGTGGATGATCAGCGGATCATCGCCGATGAAGGCGAGGAAATCATCCGCCACTGCCGCGAACAGCGGTTTGTCGGACAGGAATTCCGATGACAGCCCATGCACCGCAAAGGCTTCCTGCGGCATGGCACGCTCGGGATTGATATAGACGTGATAGGTCTGCCCGGTCGGCATGTGGTTAAACATCTCGACACAGCCGATCTCGACCAGCCGGTCGCCGCGCAGAGCATCGAGGCCGGTGGTTTCGGTATCGAGAACGATTTCGCGCATCTGCCGTTATCTTCCGGAATCAAATTCGCCGTCGCGGCATCGTAGCCACTTTCGCCAGCACATGGCGAATTTGTTCGCGTGCGGGCTCCAGCCCCTGCGACGTATCCACCACAAAATCGGCGCGTTGGCGCTTGTCGGCGTCATTCATCTGCCGCGCCAGAATCATCTGAAGTTTCGCCGCCGTCATGTTCGGGCGGGACATGATGCGCTCACGCTGCACGTCTTCCGGCGCGCTGACGACCAATACCGCATCAACCCTGTCCTCGCCTTTGGTCTCGAACAACAGCGGCACATCCAGCACCGCGACCGGTGCGCCGGATGCTTCGGCATTGGCGAGAAACTCTCGTTCATGCGCACGCAGCATTGGATGTACGATGGATTCGAGTTGCTTGATCGCGGCGGCGTGGCCGACAACCCGCGCGGAGAGTTTTTCGCGATCGACGCCTGTTGCGCCCGTAGTTCCGGGAAACGCCTGTTCAATCGCCGCCACCGCTTCCTTTTCATAAAGGCGATGCACGGTGGCATCGGCGTCATAAACCGGCACGCCCAGTTCGGCGAACAACTGCGCCGTGGTGGACTTGCCCATCCCGATCGATCCGGTCAATCCAAGCACGAACATCGGCAAGCTCTAAGGCAATGGCGCGAGGCCATGCCCGCGCAGAAAATTCAACAGCGGCAGCAGCGGCAGGCCGAGAATGGTGAAATAATCGCCTTCGATTTTTTCGAACAGATGCACGCCCGCGCCTTCCAATTGATAGCCGCCGACGCTCGCCATTACCGCATCGCCCGCGAGATCGAGATAGGCTTCGATCTGCGCATCGTTCAAGGGGCGCACGGTCATGCGCGCGGTCGAGACGCATTCGAACAGAATTGCATCGCCTTTCGCGACAGCCACCGCCGAATGCAGCTCATGCGTCGTTCCGCACATCGATTTCAACTGTTCGCGGGCGCCCGCGCGGTTCTCGGCCTTGGCGAAAATGCGTGCGCCGAGCGCCAGCGTCTGATCGGCCCCGATCACATAGGCCTCCGGATGCGCGCGGCCGACATGCCGCGCCTTTTCCCGCGCCAACAGTGCGGCCACGGCGGCGGCCTCGGCAAGACACGCGGATTGTTCGATCCCGCGTTCATCGATCTTCGCAGGCAAAGCCTCGAAATTCACTTTCGCACCGCGCAACAGCGCCTGCCGCGCGGGACTTTGCGAGGCAAGGATCAGCCGGGATGAGAGATTGCCGGTCATATCTTATGCACGTTGCCGCTGCCGGTCGGCATGCAACTTCATCACGGCGGCCGCCGTCTCCTCGATCGAACGGCGGGTGACGTCGAGCAGCGGCCAATCGTATTTGGCGCTGAGCTTGCGCGCCAGCGCCACCTCCTCGGCCACCGACTGGCGGTCGACATAGGCGTCTTCGCCGCGCGAACCAAGGCCGCCGCTCGCGCCCATGCCCAGCAACCGGTTCTGCCGAACCTGGATCAGCCGCTCGGGCGTGGCGTGAAGGCTGACCACCAGCGGTTTTTTCAGCGTCTCAAGCTGCGGCGGAATCGGAATGCCCGGCACCAGCGGCACGTTGGCGGTCCGGATACCGCGGTTGGCGAGATAGATCGAGGTCGGCGTTTTCGACGTGCGCGACACGCCGACCAACACCACGTCGGCCTCTTCCAGACCTTCGACATGCTGCCCGTCGTCATGCATCATGGTGTAGTTCAAGGCATCGATGCGTTTGAAATATTCCGCGTTCAAGGTGTGCTGCGCGCCGACGCGCTGGGAAGTTTCGCGGCCGAGATAGGCACGGAACAATTCCATCACCGGGCCGATGATCGACAGGCTCGGAATATTGACTTCCTTGCACTTGGCTTCCAGCCGCTCCACCAGATCCTTTTCCAGCAGCGTGAACAGCACGATGCCCGGCGCTTCCTCGATTTCCGCCAGCACGCGGTCGAGCTGCTTCTGGCTGCGCACCAGCGGATAGACATGCTCCACCGGCGTGACGTTGGCATATTGGGCGGCCACCGCGCGCGCGACCATGATCAGCGTTTCGCCGGTCGAGTCGGAAATCATATGCAGATGGAAATAATTATTGGTGGCCGCGGGCATCGCGTCTCAAATCCTCACCATGCGCGCCGCACCCCTTGCGTCCGCTCTGTGCATTGCTGTGAATCCATGTGGGCAGATCGGCCTCTTCGCCTCAGCCGGAAACGGCCCCTGTAAAACATCGCCGGTTGTTCACACCGCCGTTTTCGGGATGCGACCAGCCGGTCCGTAAAAAGTGTAACGGGGTTATGTGGATTTGTCTCGGACAATGCGGCGGAAATGTTCCGGCAAGGCCTTGCGATCAAAGATGTTTTATAGACTGAATGAAAGCGTGACGGAATCGGGGACAAAACCCGGCGCTGTTGAAAACGGCCAAACAGATACGGGAGGATTTTGCGCCGTCGCAATCCACCGTTACGCAAACTCAAACCTTAAGAATCTAAAAGATTGATAAGAGAAGAGGTGGATACGGACAGCCCTTGTCTGACGGCACTTTCAGAACGGCTTTGCAACGGGGTCGTTCCGGAGAATCCGGCAAGAGCCCGTTGCGGGACACCGGTTTTGGCGATACCGGAAACATCTCTCTCCCGATGAAAGCTTTTGCGATGTACGAGTGGGTCAAGGCGCTGCACATCCTCGCGGTGATTTCCTGGATGGCCGGAATGCTCTATCTGCCGCGGCTGATGGTCTATCATTGCGCGGCGGAGGTCGGCTCGAAACAGTCCGAAACCTTCAAGGTGATGGAGTGGCGGCTTCTCAAGATCCTCCTCAACCCGGCGATGGTCGTGACCTGGTTGGCTGGTCTGTGGCTGGTCTGGCAGGGCGGCTGGTCCATGTCGGGATGGTTTCACGCCAAATTCGCCCTCGTCATCGGGATGTCGGCAATTCACGGCATTCTGGTGCGCCGGGCGAAGGATTTTGCCGCCGACCGCAACACCCGCAGCGCCAGATATTTCCGGATCATCAACGAGGTGCCCGCCGTTCTGATGATCGGCATCGTGATTCTGGTGGTGGTGAAGCCGTTTTAAGGTTTTCTCCGCTTTTTCGCCGTCATCCTGCGCAAGGATGTCCTTGCGCGGCGAGGGTTGATTTTCTATATTCGTCTCATCCTTCCGAACGCAGGCGGATGTGACGCGCTCCGGTTTCCACCGGCCGCCACATCAAGCTCGAAGCCGCCCGGCACCTTTCTCAGCTCAAGTCTTCCAGACGAGTCCTGCGCCAACCGAGACCTTCCCTTTCGCATTTCGCAGGCGAAAACCCCCTTTTTCTCCCTACTTCTCATCAGGATACTCCCATGCGGGAAATGAAACTTCAGGACCTCAAGGCCAAGACGCCGGCCGAACTCGTCTCGTTCGCCGAAGAACTTGGGGTCGAAAACGCCAGCACCATGCGCAAGCAGGAGCTGATGTTCGCCATTCTCAAACTGCTGGCGAGCCAGGAAACCGACATCATCGGCGAAGGCGTCGTGGAAATTCTTTCCGACGGTTTCGGCTTTTTGCGCTCCTCGGACGCCAATTACCTGCCGGGTCCGGATGACATCTACGTCTCGCCTTCGCAGATCCGCCGTTTCGGCCTGCGTACCGGCGACACCATCGAGGGTCAGATTCGTTCGCCGAAGGAAGGGGAGCGCTATTTTGCCCTTCTCAAGGTCAATACGCTGAATTTCGAGGACCCGGAAAAGTCCAAGCACAAGGTCAATTTCGACAACCTCACGCCGCTGTTTCCGGACGAGCGGTTCAAGCTCGAACTGGACGATCCGACCCGCAAGGACCTGTCGCCGCGCGTGATCGATATCGTGGCGCCGATCGGCAAGGGTCAGCGCGCCTTGATCGTGGCGCCGCCGCGTACCGGCAAGACGGTGCTGATGCAGAACATCGCCCACGCGATCACCACCAATCACCCGGAGTGCTACCTTATTGTTCTGTTGATCGACGAGCGCCCGGAAGAAGTTACCGACATGCAGCGTTCGGTGAAAGGCGAGGTGGTGTCCTCGACCTTCGACGAGCCTGCCGTGCGCCACGTCCAGGTCGCGGAAATGGTGATCGAGAAAGCCAAGCGTCTGGTCGAACACGGCCGCGACGTGGTCATTCTTCTCGATTCGATTACCCGTCTCGGCCGCGCCTACAACACCGTAGTGCCGTCATCCGGCAAGGTGCTGACCGGCGGCGTCGATGCCAACGCGCTACAGCGTCCGAAGCGTTTCTTTGGCGCCGCGCGCAACATCGAGGAAGGCGGCTCGCTGACCATTATCGCCACCGCGCTGGTCGATACCGGCAGCCGCATGGACGAAGTGATCTTCGAAGAGTTCAAGGGCACCGGCAACTCCGAACTCATCCTCGACCGCAAGGTCTCCGACAAGCGCACCTTCCCGGCGATCGACATCGCGCGCTCCGGCACGCGCAAGGAAGAACTCATCACCGATCCGCAACTGCTCAAGAAGATGTACGTGCTACGGCGTATCCTCAATCCGATGGGCACGATGGATGCGATCGAGTTCCTGCTCGATAAGCTGCGTTCGACCAAGAACAACGCCGAGTTCTTTGATTCGATGAATACGTAATTCAAAAGCCCGCGGCAAACACCGCGGGCTTTTGATTTTCTGGTTGGAAGCCGGACGTTTTTACGTCCGGTTTTTTTATGCTGATCGTATGCGCAGATTGGCGCGGGACAATTGGCTGACATTGGAGCAGCCCATCAGCCGCATGTCGCGCTCGACTTCGATCCGCAATTGTTCGAGCGCGCGTTCCACGCCGGGCTGACCGGCCGCGGCGAGCGGATAAAGATAATAGCGTCCAAGACCGACGGCCTTCGCGCCCATCGCCAGCGCTTTGAGGATATGTGTGCCGCGCTGGAAGCCGCCATCAACGATGACGTCGATCTGGTTGCCGACCGCATCGACGATTTCGGCGAGCTGGTCGAAACCGGCGCGGGAGCCATCAAGCTGACGTCCGCCATGGTTCGACAGGATGATGCCGGTGCAGCCGATCTCAACCGCGCGCTTGGCATCCTCCACCGAGATGACACCCTTGAGGCAGAACTGCCCGTTCCATTCGCGGACCATCTCGGCGACATGATCCCATGTCATCGATGGATCGAGCATCTCGGTGAAGTAACGGCTGATCGACAGGGCATCGCCGCCCATATCGATGTGTTCGTCGAGCTGCGGCAGCGAAAACTTCTCATGGGTGACGTAGTTGATGCCCCAGGCAGGTTTGAGGGCGAACTGGGCCATGCCGCCGAGTGTAAGGCGGAAGGGAATGGAGAAGCCGGTGCGTTTGTCTCGTTCGCGATTGCCGCCGGTGATGCTGTCGACCGTCAGCATCATCACCTGGATGCCGACATCCTTGGCGCGTTGCATCATGGCCCGGTTCAATCCACGGTCGCGATGGAAGTAGAACTGATAGACTTGCGGTCCGGGATGGGCCTTGCGCAGTTCTTCCATGCTCACGGTACCGAGCGAGGAGACACCGAACATGGTGCCCATCTTGGCCGAAGCGGCGGCGACGGCCCGCTCGCCGTCATGATGGAACAGGCGCTGCAATGCCGTGGGCGAGCAGTAAAACGGCACCGCGAGTTTCTGGCCCATGATCGTCACGGACGTGTCGATGTCCTTGACGCCCCGCAACACGTTGGGAATGAGGTCGCATTGCTCGAAACTCGCCGTATTCCGGCGCATCGTGGTTTCGTCTTCGGCGCCGCCATCGATGTAATTGAAGATCGGGCTCGGCAGGCGTCTCTTCGCCAGACGCCGGAAATCGTGAAAATTGTGGCAGTTGTTCAGGCGCATCGTGGCCTCGCACCTTTTCCGGTGGGACAATAAAGTGTCTTATCGATGCAACAATGAACCACTTGCGGCAAGGCTGGGAAGCCCAGTTTTGGTCGAATCCGCCAAAAGAGGGAGACACCCTGAGCGGGTGTTGTCTATTGCAGGCGGCCGTTCGAAGCGGTCGCTTCCGCCCGAAGGACGAGCGCGGCCAGTGCGTTCGGTTCGGTCACCGGCAGCGAACAGGTCTGGCCCCGGCAGACGAAGGCTGACGCTTCACCTTGCGGGGTGATCTTGTCTGCGGCCGGATGAAGTGGCGGCAGGCTTGAAGGATCGGGCACATGCAGGACGATGGTTGTCGCATGCGGCAGGGCGCGTGCAGCCTTCAACAGCGCATCGGCGCCTTCGCCCTGCCCCGTCACCACGATTTCCGCGCCGGTCAGATAGAGATCGAGCGCGTTCAGAAGTGACAGATGGCCGAACATGTTGGCGGCCGCGAGCGGCAGCATGCGCGAGAACAGCATGTCGAGTTGCCGTCGCCAGCGTTCCTCGCCGGTGAGCACCGCGAGGCGCGCGAGATTTTGCGCGCTCAAGCCGACATGATTGGGAATGGCGTCGTCCACGGAAGAATGCGGCCGCAGGATCAGCCCCTCCGCATCGTCGGAAGTGAGGAAGTAACCGCCGTGCTGCGGATCGCCGTAATGGGTGTCGAGGTCGGCTTGCCACAGTACCGCGTGATCGAGGAACAGATGGTCGCCGGTGGCTTCGTGCAATGCGAGCGCGGCGCGGATCATGGCCGCGAGGTCGGACGCCAGTGCGGGCTGCAACAATTTTCCCGCGCGCCATGAATGGCCGAGCCTGTCGCGGCGGCTCATCGTGGTGGTGACGAATCCGAACACGGTGCAGGCGAGCGTCAGCCAGTCGGGCCGCCCGAACGCATTGGCCGCATGCGCGAGGGCCGCGATCGTCAATCCGTTCCAGTCGGCGAGGATTTTATCGTCGAGGCCGGGATGCACACGCTTCTCGCGCGCCCGGAACAGGATCGCGCGTAATGCAGCGAGTTGTTCGGCCTCCGTCGCGGTGTCACTGCCGTCATCGAGGCGATTGAGAATATTATGGCCCTCGAAATTGCCTTCGGCGCTGACGCCGTATTTCGCGGCGAAGAATGTCGCGTCGTCGGGACCGAGCAATTGCGCGATCTCCGGTTGCGACCAGACGTAGAATTTTCCTTCCTCGCCCTCGCTATCGGCGTCGAGCGAGGACGAGAAGCCGCCCTCCTTCGTCAGCATCTCGCGCTTGAGCCAGCCGATGGTTTCCTCCGCGCGCTGGCGATAAAGCTCGTTCGGTGCGCGTGCGTGTTCCAGCGCCAGCATGTCGAGAATCTGCGCGTTGTCGTAGAGCATCTTCTCGAAATGCGGCACCAGCCATTTGGCATCGACCGAATAGCGCGCATAGCCTCCGCCAAGGTGATCGTAGATGCCGCCCTGACTCATCTGCGTCAGCGCGAGATTCGTCGTGATGAAAAAGCGTTCGTCGCCGGTGCGCGCGCCCGCGCGCCATAGGAATTCCAGCATCGTGCATTGCGGGAATTTCGGCGCGCCGCGCAAGCCGCCGTGGGTGGGATCGGTCGCGCGCGCGATTGAGGCCGCCGCGTTGTCGAGTTCGCTGACACCGATGGAGGCGGCATCTGCGGATTTGCGCTCGCCGAGGCCGTGCGTGAGTGCCTCCTTGTTGGCTGCGATCTTGTCGGGCTCGTCGCGAAAAATACGAGCCAGTTCGCGCAGCACGTCGGTGAAGGAGGCGCGGCCGTATTGTGCGGTCTTGGGAAAATAAGTTCCGCCCCACACCGGCGCGCCGTCGGGCGTCAAAAACATCGTCAGCGGCCAGCCGCCCTGCTCGCCCAACAGATGCAGCGCGTTCATGTAAATCTGGTCGATGTCCGGCCGCTCCTCGCGGTCCACCTTGATGGAGACGAACAGTTCATTCATCACGGCAGCGGTGGCTTCGTCCTCGAAACTTTCATGGGCCATGACATGGCACCAGTGGCAGGCGGCATATCCGATGGAGAGCAGGATGGGCTTGCCGGTCTTTTGCGCCTCCGCGAGGGCTTCCGGCCCCCACGGCCACCAGTCGACCGGGTTGTGCTGGTGCTGGAGCAAATAGGGGCTGGTTTCACCGGCGAGCCGGTTTTTGTGCAATGCAACATTTGTCATGCTGCGGCTCCCTCATCGGTATGCTGCAACGCAGTATACGACAGAAACGTGTTGGAACAAGGTTTTCGGTTGCCCTCGCCCGCGCTGTCGAACAAATAAGCCATGCCGTTGCAACAACCAACCATTTACGCGCTGGCCTCCGGCCGCCCGCCGTCCGCCATCGCCATCGTCCGCGTGTCGGGGCCGCGCGCGGCGGCGGCGCTGGAGATTTTGTGCGACCGCCTGCCCCGGCCCCGCGTTGCGACGCTGACGATTCTGACCTCGCCGGGCACTGGCCCGATCGATCAGGCGGTGGCGCTGTGGTTCCCGGCGCCGCATAGCGCGACCGGCGAGGATGTCGCCGAATTCCAACTTCACGGCGGCCGCGCGGTGATCGCGGCGGTGTTCGCGGCCTTGGGAAAAATCGAAGGTCTTCGTCCGGCCGAACCCGGCGAATTCACCCGCCGCGCGTTCGAGAACGGCAAGCTCGATCTGACCGAGGCCGAAGGTCTCGACGATCTCATTCATGCCGACACCGACCGGCAGCGCAAGCAGGCGCTGCGGCAGTTGCAGGGGTTGCTCGGGCACCGCGCGCAGGATTGGCGCAGGCAGATCATCGCGGCGATGGCGCTCATTGAGGCGGGCATCGATTTTTCCGATGAAGACGATGTCTCGGAAGAATTGATGGCGCCCGCGCTCGCGCGCGTCACGGCGTTGAAAAACGAAATCAAGGAAACCCTTGCGGCATCGGCCCAAAGTGAACGCCTGCGCGAAGGCTTGCAGGTGGCGATCGCGGGCCCGCCGAACGCGGGCAAATCGACGCTCTTGAATCGTCTTGCGCGCCGTGAAGCCGCGATCGTCTCGCCGCATGCGGGCACCACGCGCGACGTGATCGAGGTGCATCTCGATCTCGACGGCTATCCGGTGACGCTGATCGATACCGCGGGCTTGCGCGAAACGAACGATCCGGTCGAGCAGGAGGGCGTGCGCCGTGCGCGGGCGCGTGCCGAAGAAGCCGATCTCGTGTTGTGGATGGACGAGACGAACGCCGCCGCATTGAATCCGCCGGAGCTTGCAGGCGGCGCGCCGGTCTGGGTCGTTCGCAACAAGATCGACCTAGCGGCTGCACCGATAAAGGACGAGGGTGGGTTTGCGATCTCGGCGGCGACCGGCGAGGGCGTCGATGCCTTGATCGCGGCCTTGATCGAATTCGCGCAGGACTATTTTGGTGGTGGGGAGGCGGCTTTGGTCAGCCGCGCCCGGCACCGCACCTTGCTGACGGAGACGGTCGCGGCGCTGGAGCAGGCGGGGCAACGGGCAGGCGAGGGCGACGAGATCGTCGCGGAGGAGCTTCGAATCGCGATTCACACGCTGGGACGGCTTCTCGGCCGGGTGGATGTCGAGGAGATTCTGGATTCGATCTTTCGCGAGTTCTGTATTGGTAAATGAACGGTTGTTTCACGTGAAACAGCCCCGCCAAGTGGAACTCGCGCGGCCTGTTTCACGTGAAACAATCACTCGTCACGGAGCAGAATGGTATCGTCCCCGCCAACGCTGGGGCGACAATATCTGTATGATGCATCAGGGCCATCCGCCCTTCGAATCCGTCTTTCCGCCGTCGCCGTCGCGGGATAGAAGAGCGCCATGAGCGAGACATTCGACGTCATTGTGGTGGGGGGAGGCCATGCCGGCTGCGAAGCGGCGGCGGCATCCGCCCGCTTTGGCGCCAGAACCGCGCTTTTGACCCATCGTTTCGCGACCATCGGGGCGATGTCCTGCAATCCCGCCATCGGCGGGCTTGGCAAGGGTCATCTGGTCCGGGAGATCGACGCACTGGACGGCGTGATGGGCCGGATGGCGGATCAAGGCGGCATCCAGTTCCGGGTGCTCAACCGCCGCAAGGGCCCGGCCGTTCGTGGTCCCCGCGCCCAGATCGACCGCGCGCTCTATGCGGCGGCGATGCAGGCGGAAATCCGCCAGACACCCCATCTCACCGTGATCGAGGGCGAGGCCGACGTGCTTTTGCGCGAAGACGGCCGGATCGCGGGGCTGCAACTGGCCGACGGCCGGGAATTCGCCTGCGCGGCGGTGGTCATCACCACCGGGACCTTTTTGCGCGGGATTATCCATCTCGGCGAAAACAACTGGCCTGCCGGGCGTATCGACGAGGCTCCGGCGATGGGCCTGTCGAATTCCTTCGAGCAGATCGGCTTTACGCTGGGGCGGCTGAAGACCGGCACCCCGGCGCGGATCGACGGCACCACCATCGACTGGAATGCAGTCGAGCGGCAGCCCGGCGACGATCCGGCCGAGCCGTTCTCGACTCTGACCGGCAAGATCACCACGCCGCAGGTCGAATGCGGCATCACCCGCACCACGGCGGCGACCCATGAGCTGATCCGGGCCAATGTGCACCGTTCGCCGATGTATTCCGGCCAGATCAAGAGCACGGGGCCGCGCTATTGCCCCTCGATCGAGGACAAGATCGTCCGCTTCGGCGACCGCGACAGTCACCAGATCTTCCTGGAGCCGGAAGGGCTTGAGGATACGACGGTCTATCCGAACGGAATCTCGACCTCGCTGCCGGAGGAGGTCCAGAAGGCCATTCTGACCACGATTCCGGGGCTTGAACGGGCGCGGATGATCCGCCCGGGCTATGCCATCGAATACGACCATGTCGATCCGCGTGAACTGAAGCCGACACTGGAAACCCGCCGGGTGCCGGGGCTTTTCCTCGCCGGGCAGATCAACGGCACCACGGGCTATGAGGAAGCGGCGGCGCAGGGTCTGGTCGCGGGGCTGAACGCGGCGCGGACGGCGGGAGGCGGCGAGGGCGCGGTGTTCGACCGGGCCGACGGCTATCTTGGGGTGATGATCGATGATCTCACCTCGCGCGGCATCACCGAGCCATACCGGATGTTCACTTCGCGGGCAGAATATCGCCTGACCTTGCGGGCGGACAATGCCGACCGGCGGTTGACGGAGCGCGGCCTCTCGCTCGGCATCGTCGGCCCAAGACGCAAGATCAGTTTCGCCGCCAAGATGGAGGCGCTGAACGCCGCCAAGGAAGCGGCGAAAACGCTGTCGCTGACGCCGACCGAAGGCATTCGTCACGGCCTTTCGCTCAACCGCGACGGCCAGCGCCGCAGCGCCTTCGAGTTGCTGGCCTATCCCGAAATCGGCTGGGCCGATGTCGCGCGAATTTGGCCGCAACTAGGGCAAGTTGTCCCCGCCATCGCCGAACACGTTGAAATCGATGCGAAATACGACGTCTATCTCGCCCGCCAGGCGGCCGATGTCAGCGCTTTCCGGCGCGACGAGGCATTGGTGCTGACCGGAATCGATTATGCCGCCGTGCCGGGGCTCTCGAACGAAGCCCGGCAGAAGCTGCAAACGCTCCAGCCGCGCACTATCGGGCAGGCGGCGCGCATCGAGGCGATGACCCCCGCCGCGCTCGGCATTCTCGCCGCTTACCTGAAGCGGCAGGCGCGTCATCGGTCTGACGCCAAGGCGGGATAGGGTGTTGCCGTGAGCAAGGCCAAGCTCCCAGAGCCCGATCCCGCCGACAAGGCCGCGGCGCTGGCGCTGATGCCTGTTTCACGTGAAACGCTGACGCGGCTGGAGGCCTATGTCGATCTGCTGCTGCAATGGCAGGCGGTCACCAATCTGGTCGCGCCCTCGACCCTGCCGACCCTGTGGACCCGGCACATCGCCGATTCGCTGCAGCTTCTCGATCTCGCGCCGGGAGCCAAAACTTTCGCCGACCTCGGCAGCGGCGGCGGCTTTCCGGGGATCGTTCTGGCCTGCGCGCTCACTGAGCGGCCGGGTGCAAGGATCGATCTGGTCGAGCGCAACGCCAAGAAGGCGGCCTTCCTGCGTGAGGCGCTGCGGATCACCGCCGGGGCCGGCGAAGTTCATCACAGGGACATCGTGGATTACGTGGATAGAAGCGCCGCTCCTGTCGATTGCGTCACCGCGCGGGCGCTGGCCCCGCTACATCAATTGCTCGGCTTCGCGGAACCTCTGGTCCAGAATGGCGCCAAGGCCCTGTTTTTGAAGGGTCAAGATGTAGAGTCAGAATTGACTGAAGCCACTAAATATTGGACAATTGACAGTGTCCTGCACCCAAGCCGCACCGGCGGTGACGGCTGCATCGTCGAGGTGACAGGAATTGTGCGCCGCAACATGGTTGCGGCGGGAGGGGCGAGATGAATGGGATCGACGGAATTTTTCAGGACGCGCCAATGGACAGGCAGGGACAGCCGCGAATCATCGCGCTCGCCAACCAGAAGGGTGGCGTCGGCAAGACCACGACCGCGATCAACCTTGGCACCGCTTTGGCCGCGATCGGTGAGCGGGTGCTGATCGTCGATCTCGATCCTCAGGGGAACGCCTCGACCGGCCTCGGCATCGACCGCCGCAACCGCAACTGCTCGACCTACGATGTGCTGGTCGGCGAAGCCAAGCTGCGCGAGGCCATCGTGCCGACCGCCGTGCCGCGTTTGCACATCGCGGCTTCGACCATGGACCTGTCCGGCCTCGAGCTTGAACTCGGCACCACGCGCGACCGCGCCTTCCGGCTGCGCGACGCGATTGCCGATCTCAACACCGACGCGGCGGAGGGCACCGATTACACCTACGTGCTGATCGACTGCCCGCCGTCGCTGAACCTCATCACCGTCAACGCGATGGCGGCGTCGCACGCCATTCTCGTGCCGTTGCAATGCGAGTTCTTCGCGCTCGAAGGCTTGTCTCAATTGCTGCAGACCGTCGAGCAGGTGCGCTCGACGCTGAACCCGACGCTGTCGATCCACGGCATCGTGCTGACTATGTTCGACTCGCGCAACAATTTGTCGAACCAGGTCGTCGCCGATGTGCGGCAGTTCATGGGCGACAAGGTCTATGACACCATGATCCCGCGCAACGTGCGCATTTCGGAAGCGCCGTCCTACGGCAAGCCGGTGCTGGTCTACGATCTGAAATGCGTCGGCAGCGATGCGTATCTGAAACTGGCGACCGAGGTGATCCAGCGCGAGCGCGCGCTGCGGATGCATTGAGCAATTCAGGCGGCGTCATTCCGGGGTGCGAGCAGAGCGGCTTCGCGGTCATTGCGAGCGAAGCGAAGCAATCCAGAAAAGCCCCCACCCCACCTTCCCCCCGCAAGCGGGGAAGGGAGGGGGAATTGCTTCGTCGCCAACGCTCCTTGCAATGACAATTGAGAGTTTTGGTTTGGAGTGCATGAGATGAGTCCGAGGGAGGCAGCGATGGCCGAGGAGCGTTCGCGATTGGGTCGCGGTCTGGCAAGTCTGATCGGCGATGTCGGCGGCGAGGCCGCGCATGTCGAGCGTCCGTCCCGCAATGCGCGCAAGGTGCCGATCGAATTCATCAAGGCCAACCCGAACAATCCGCGCCGGACGTTTGCCGATTCCGAACTCGATGAACTCTCGGCGTCGATCAAGCAGCATGGCGTGATCCAGCCGATCGTGGTGCGCGTGGTGAAGGGCGCATCGGATCGTTTCGAGATTATCGCCGGCGAGCGGCGCTGGCGCGCATCGCAGCGCGCGGGCCTGCACGAGGTGCCGATCGTCACCGTCGAGGCCAGCGACAGCGCCGCGCTCGAAATCGCGATCATCGAGAACGTGCAACGCTCGGACCTGAACGCGATGGAAGAAGCGCTCGGCTATCACGCGCTCGCCACCA
>Ga0153956_1001536_pt1 | contig 19853 bp, 12 predicted proteins | sample TSFL040MetaG_FD_104704 | JGI IMG/M metagenome (GOLD analysis project Ga0153956, IMG submission 104704) | Attine ant fungus gardens microbial communities from Florida, USA - TSFL040 MetaG | ecosystem: Host-associated > Fungi > Mycelium > Unclassified | place: USA: Florida, Wekiwa Springs...
GCCTTCGGCCACGGCGTCCGCTTCCGCTTCCCCTCGACCCCGGACATCGGCCCCGGCCTCACCGAAGCCGGCAAGGCCCTCGTCCGCCGCTGCGCCGACCTCGGCATCGTCTTCGACCTCGCCCACATGAACGAAGCGGGCTTCTGGGACGCCGCCGCGCTGGAAGCCGCCCCCCTCGTCGTCAGCCACGCCGGCTGCCACGCGATCTGCCCCAACTCCCGCTGCCTCACCGACGCCCAGATCGATGCGGTCGGCGCGACCGGCGGTCTCGTCGGCATCGTCTACGCCCCGCCCTTCCTCCGCCCTGACGGGAAGAACGAGCCGGCCACGACCCCCCTCGACCTCATCGTCCGCCACGCCCGCCACGTCGCCGACCGCATCGGCGTCGAGCACGTCGCCCTCGGCTCCGACTTCGACGGCACCGAGGTCCCCGACGTCCTCCACGACGTCACCGGCGTCCCCCGCCTCCTAGAAGAATTCGCCAACCACGGCTTCACCGACAAGGAGATCGAGCAGATCGCCTGGCGCAACTGGCGCCGCACCCTCGCCCGCTGCTGGAACGAAAGCTGACGCCGCGAGCGCGGCGTCCGTGGAGCGGAGCTCGGTCTATGACCGATTAAGTCTCCACGCGCCGTGGAGCGAAACCGTCCCTATGCGACCGAAAGGCTCCACGGCGGCGAATCGCGGATGAGTCCTTCTCGGTCCTAGTCTTTGAGCTCTGGGCCCGTTGGCAGCTTCTTGCCGCCGAGTTTGAAGGCGATCACTCGGGCGCCGATTTCGCCTAGTTCTTCGGAGGCGGTAAGGGCGGCGCCGCCGACGGTGGCGAGGACGTATTGGGTGCCTTCGATCGAGTAGATGACGGGGGCGGTGCCGAAGGCGAGTTTGAGGTTGGCCTGCCAGAGGTCGTCGCCGTCGGCGGCATCGAAGGCGTAGAGGATGCCCTGCTGGTCACCGGTGAAGACGAGGCCGCCGGCGGAGGCGGTGGCGCCGCCGTCCATCGGGGTCGGCATGTCGTGCTTCCAGATGACCTTGCCGGTGTTGACGCCGACGGCGGTGAAGGTGCCGGTCTTCTCGGTGTCTTTGGGGACGACGCGGTCGCCGGCGAACTGTTTCTCACCGTTGTGGTTTTCGTAGGTCACCCGCAGGTACATGCAGAGTTCGATCCCGGAGACGTAGACCGCCTGCGTTTCCGGGCTGTAGGCGAGCGGCGAGTACTGGGAGCCGCCGACGGCGCCGGGGCACTCGAGGGTGGGTTTGGTGGTCGGCGGCTTGTGGTCGCGCTTGACGAAGCCGACCGGCGGGAAGAGGTCTTCGCCGGTTTCAGCGTCGAGGAGGAAGAGCAGGCCGTTCTTGCCCGCCTCCGCCAGGCCGCGCTTCTTTTCGCCGTTGATTTCGACGTCGAAGAGGACGACCGGGCTCTCGGCGTCGTAGTCCCAGAGGTCGTGGGCCTGCTCCTGGTGGAACCACTTGAGCTTGCCGGTGTCGGCGTCGAGGGCGAGGATCGAGTCGGTGTAGAGGTTCTTGCCCGGCCGTTTCGCGCCGACCAGGACCGGTGCGGGATTGCCGGTGCCGACGTAGACCGTGCCGGTGGCGGCGTCGACCGTCGGCGGCATGTAGATGGTGCCGCCACCGCCGCCCTTCGGCACCCACTTTTCACCCTGTTTGGGGACGGTGTAGAAGGTCCACAGCTCCTTGCCGGTCTTCGCGTCGTAGGCGGAGAGCTTGCCCCGCACCCCGTCCTCGGAGCCGGAGACACCGACGTAGACCTTGCCGTCGTAGGCGGTCGGCGCCATCGACTCGTACGCCCCGGTGGCCGGGTCTTCGACCTGCGAGGACCAGAGGCGCTCGCCGGTCTTTTCGCTGATCGCCTGCAGCTTGTTGTCGAAGGTGAGGACGAAGAGCTTGCCGTCTTCGGCGGCGACCCCGCGGTTCACGGTGATCCCGTAGCCGCCGACCCCGGTCGACTGGGAGAAGTCGACTTCCGGCGTGTAGGTCCAGTTGATGTGGCCGGTTTTGCCGTTGATCTGCATCACCTCGTCGGTCGAGGTGGTGACGTAGACGTTTTCGCCGATCACCAGCGGGAAGCTCTCCATCAGGTACTGGTCGGGGCCGAGGCCGGTGCTCCACGCTTCGCCCAGTTCGTCGACGTTGTCGGTGTTGATTTCGTCCTGGGTCGCGAAGCGGGTGTTGTCGCGATCGCGGCCGAAGACGGGCCAGTCTTCGATTTCCGGGGCGGAGGCGGCGTTCGGCGGGTTGCCGGTCGACGCGGTCGTGCCGCCGCCCGAGGAGTCGCCGGACGACGAGCCGCCACCGCCGCAGGCGGCGAGGACGACCGCCGCGGCGAGCACGGCGAGGGCGAGCAGGAGGGCATTCGGCTTCATGGGGTGGGCTCTCTCGAATAGCGGGTGAACGCCAGCTTCATCGAGCCCAGGCTGCGGGTCGAGACGCCGGCGACGAGCTTGCCCGGTGCGCGGAGGTTGCCGACGAACCGGCCGATCGTCGGGCCCAGGAACGAGCCTCCCTTGACGATCGCGGTACGGGCACCGCCGCGGTGCTTCAGTTCCTTCAGGTAGACGACGTCGTTGTTCGTCTTCGTGCGCAGTTTCAGGATCCCGGCCGGTTCTTCGGACCCCGGGAATTCTTCCTGGATGAACATCGTCAGTTCACCGCCGCGGACGCCGCTGCCGCCGCCCTTCAGGACCTTCACGTGGTACCGGCCGATGTAGCTCGACCGCGGTCCCCAGCCTTCCTTGGCCTTGCCGCCGGCGAGCGCGAGGGACGCGCAGCACAACGAGATCAGCAGAGCGAGGAGGACGAGGATGAAGGTTGGGCGTCGCATGAACACTGAAACCCTAGTAAGTCCGCATCTTCGGCCATTCGCGCCGCTTGGTACCGTCGATTGGTGTGGCGATGGCTAGCCGCTGATCCCCGTGAAGCAGTCGACCTGGCCGGTGCCAGGGAACTCGGCGAGCCCGCGTCGGGAGCGAACCTCGGCGAGGAGCTGCGGCGCTGGCGCCGGATCGTCACCCGCCGGCGCCTGGTCGTGCTGGCGCGCCGCCACGCCGCCGTCGCGCTGGGCCTCGCGGTGCTGCTGGAGATCGCGGCGCAGCTCGGCGCCTTCCCGCAGTGGGTGGTGGTCGCGGTGCCCCTCGCCCTCTTCCTCGCTTCGGTCACGGCCTTCGCCCTGCGCGGCCCTTCGCCCTTCGGCCTGGCGCGGCTGCTCGACGACAAGCTGGGGCTGAACGACCGGCTCGCGACCGCGCTGGAGATCGAGGCGCGCGGCGGCGACTCGCCGCTCGAGCGCCGCACGGTCGCCGACGCGGCAGCGCTCCTCGCCGCGGGCCGCGAGGACTGGCACGCGAGCTCCCACCCGGCCGGACGCGAGTGGTGGGCGCTGGTCGGGCCGGCGGCGGCGATCGGGGTGGTCGTCGCGATCGGCGTGCTCACCGCCGGCAGCTCGTCCTCCTCGGGACGGCAGGAGGCCCTCGGCCTGCGGCACGGCGGCGCCGGCGGCAACGGCGCGATGGAAAACGAATACGTCAAACACGCCGAAAAACACAGCAAAACGCTTGCGCCGACCGGGAAGCTCCACAAGTTCAACGCCAAAAAAGGCCCGCCGCCGAGCGCCGAGAAATCGGCCAGCTCCGGCTACCAGAAGATCCCCCAGGCCGAACGGACCGGTCGGGCGAAAAAAGGGCGCGCGGGCAAAGGCGAAAACGGCGAAGGCAACCCACCGAAGAAAGGCAGCAGCCTGAAGCGGGGCGCCAACTCCGAAGTCAAAGGCGGCGACGAAAAAGGCGGCAGCAAATCCGCCGCCGACGTGCCGAAAGAAAAAGAACACCACACCCTCGGCTTCAACGTGAAAAGCAAAGGGCACGGGGATCACGCCCGGCGTGGGACGACCAAAGTGCGCGGCGCGGCCGGGAACAAATCGCGGCCGAACGGTGCGGGGGACGAAACGACCGCCGGAGAAAGCGAAAAAAAAGGCGGCACCCCGGCGGGCGCGAACCACGCGGGCGGTGAACAGGGCAACAGCCAGCAGGGCAAGGCGACGCCGGTCAAGGGCCAGGCGTCCCAGGCGGTCAGGATCCAGCCCGCCTACGCGCCCTCGCGCTCCAACAAAGCCGGCAAAGAACGCAAAAAAGCGGGTCGCGAACAGGGCGCGGGCGGCAAAGCGCGCACCGCGCAGGTGACCGGCGCCACCCAGGTCGGCGAGCGCTTCTCCTTCGTGCCGGTGACCGGCGGCGCCGTCCCCGGTCCCAACGCCGGATTGCAGCTGAACTACCTCGAATCGCTCAAGTGGATCGAACGACTGCCGTGGGGATGAGGGCGCGTTGACGCTCCTGAGCGGCGCGGCGCTGGCCGCCCTCGTCCTCACCATCCCGCTGGTGGCGCTGCACCTGCGCCGCCGCAAGCCGCCGCGCCGCGCCGTCGGCAGCCTGCTCGCCTGGCGTGACCTGCCTGCCGCCGGGGGCGGTGGGGCCCGGCGGATCGGCCGCCCGCCGCTGCCGCTCCTGCTCCTCCTGCAGCTGCTCGCCCTGATCGTGCTGGTCGTCGCGCTCGCCCGCCCGGTCTCGAACGAAAGCGCCACGACTTCCTCGCACGTCTACGTCGTCGACGAGTCGATGTGGATGGGCGCCGAAGTGGACGGCACCGCGCGGATCGACGCCGCCCGCGCGGTGCTGCGCGAACGGATCGGGGGACTCCCGGGCGACGAAGCGGTGCGGATCGTCGGCGCGGGGGCGACCCCGACCGTCGTCTTCGAAGGCAAGGCCGCCGACGCGGGCGCCGCGCTCGCCGGCCTGGAAGCGGGCCCGGGCGCCGCCAACCTGACCGCGGCGCTGCGCCTCGCGGCCGGGCTGCGCGCCGGCAATGACGACCAGGTCGCGCTGCTGCGCGCGCCGGAGGAAGCGGCCCCGAAGGTGCGCGGCGGCGGCTCCTCTTATGAAGACCTCGAAGTCGGCGAACCGGTGGAAGACGCCTCGCTCTCCGGGGCGAGCGTCCACTGCGACCGCCTCGGCGCCGAAGAATGCGAAGTCTTCGTCCGCGTCGCCGATGCCGGCGGGGCGGAACGGACGATCCCCGTGCGGGTCGCGATCAGCGGCGAGCCGGTCCACACGGTGCCGGTCGAAGTCCCCTCCGACGAAGGCGCGCCGCTCGTCTTCACCGCCCCGCCCGGGGCGACGGTGGCGATCAGCCTGCCGTCCGGGGACGGCCTCGCCGCGAACGACTCCGCCTTCGTCTCGGTGCCGCGGCCCGGCGGCGAGAACATCACCTTGGTCGGCAACCGCACCCGCGCCCTGCCGCTGGCCCGCGCGCTCGCCTCGGTGCCGGGCGTGAAGCTTCGCCTGCGCACCCCGCGGACCTACCAGCCGACCGATCCGGGGACCAGCGACCTGCTCGTGCTCGACGACTTCGTGCCGAAGGGCGGCCTGCCGAAGGCGCCCGCGCTCCTGCTCGTCAACCCGCCCCGGTTCCCGGCCGGCAGGTACCTGGGGACGATGCACGACAGCCGCATGAGCGGCACCGAAGCGGCCAGCCCGCTGCTCGAAGGCGCCGACATCTCCTCGCTGACGATCGGTGCCGGCGCCGCCAGGCGGCTCGCCCTGCCGGCGACGATGACCGCCGCCGCGTGGAGCTCGGAAGGCCCGCTGATCGCCTCCGGCACCGAAGCCGGCGGCCGGGTCGCGGTGATGGCGTTCGAGCCCTCGGAATCGAACCTGCCCCAGCTGGCCGCCTTCCCGGCGCTGATCGACAACATCGTCGCCTGGTCCCAGCGCCTGGCTCCGCAGTCGGCGGCGGCCGGGACGCCGTTCGCCCTGGCCGAGCCGGCCGGCACGACCGCCGCGACGCTGACGCCGGCGGCGGGCGGCGCGGCGAAGAAGCTGAAGGTGGCGGCGGGCGGCGAAGTCCCGGTCGCGATCGCCGCCCCCGGCAACTACGCGATCACCCTGAAAGGCCCGTGGGGGACGCGCGAACTCGCGCTCGCCGTCAACCCCGGGGCGGCGGCGGCGCCCGGCGCCCCGGTCGACCTCTCCGCCCCGGCACCGCCCGCCCACGCGGGCCACACCGACCTCTGGCCGTGGCTGCTGGCGGTGGCGCTCCTTCTCCTGATCGGAGAGGCGCTCTACGCCTGGTGGCGGGAACCGGAACGCACCGGCTCGACTCGCCGGCGGATCGCGGTCGGCCTGCAGGTCGCCTCGATCGTCCTCGTCGCCGTCGCCCTCTTCGACCCGACCGTCGGCTCGAAGCCGCCGCCGACCACGCTCGTCCTCGACCGCTCACTCAGCATCGGCGCGGCCTCCGGCGAAGCGGAGAGCGAATGGCTCGCCGCCAACCGCGGCTGCGGCGCGGACTGCCGCGTCGTCCAGTTCGGCGGCGGCGCCGAAATGACCAGCGAAGGCGGCGAAGGCGCCGACCTCCTGCCGCAGGGGACGGGCGGCGGCGTCGAAAGCCGCGAATCGAACCTGGGGGCGGCGATGGAACTGGCGCTCGCTCGCACCCCGCGCGGCGGCCGCGTCGTCCTGCTGAGCGACGGCCGCCAGACCGCGGGCGAACCGACCGACCTCGCGGCGACGGCGCGCGAACGCGGCGTCACCGTGGACACCGTCGCGCTGACCAAAGGGCCCGCCGACGCGGCCGTCACCCGCCTGCAGGCTCCGGGCGCGCTGCACGCCGGCGACCCGCTCTCGCTCGAGGTGACGGTGCGCAGCACCCATCAATCTCCCGCAGTCATCACCGTCCGTCGCGATGGGGAAAAAGTTGGTGGCCAGAAGGTCGCGCTCGGGACCGGGGACAACCCGTTCCTCTTTTCGGTGAAGGTCCCACAAGTCCCCGGCTCCTATGGCTACGAAGTAGAAGTCGAAAGCGAAGGCGACTCGCGCCCGCAGAACGATGCCTTGGGGACGACGGTCCGCGTGGAGGCGCCGCCGCGGGTGCTGGTCGCCGGCGCCGACGGCACGAGCGCCGCCGAACTACTCGGCGCCGACGGCTTCGAGGTCACCCCGGTCGCGGCGCGCGCCCTGCCGACGAGCCCCGCCGGCTACAAAGGCTTCGACGCCGTCGTCCTCGAAGACGTCTCCGCCGACGAACTCGGCAAACAGCGAGCCAAGGCGATCGTCGCCGCGGTCCGCACCCAGGCCCTGGGACTGCTGGCGTTCGGCGGCGAGCGCTCCTTCTCGCTGGGCAAGTACTACAAATCGCCGCTCCAGAACGTGCTGCCGGTCAAATCTCTGGTTCCCGGCAAATTGCAGCGCAAAAACGTCGCTGTCGAGCTCGTCCTGGACCGCTCCGGCAGCATGATCAACGAGGTCGGCGGGGTGCCGAAGATCGCGATGGCCCAGGCGGCGGCCCGCGGCGCCCTCGACTTCCTGCTCAAACATCGCGACCAGATCGGCATCGTCGCCTTCGAAGTGAAACCGAAGTCGGTCGTGCCGCTGACCCGCGTGGAACCGGGGAACGTCAAGGCGATCGAACGGAAGATCAACAACATCCCGGCCAATGGCGGGACGAACGTCTACAAAGGCCTCGCCGAGGGCGTCAAGGAAATCGAACGCTCGACGGCCAAAGAGCGCCACATCATCCTGCTCACCGACGGGATCTCGGAACCCGGGTCCTACGCCCGCCTGCTGCCGGGACTGAAAAAGGGCCACATCAGCGTCGCCACCGTGGCGCTCGGCGCGGAAGCCGACTTCAGCCTGCTCAAACAGATCGCGGCCGACACCGGCGGCAACTACTACAAGACCGAAAACGCGCGTGAACTGCCGAAGATCTTCGACAAAGAGACGCGCCTGAACACCCGCACGGTGCGCCTGCGCGGCGAAATCGGCGTCTCCGCCGGCGACCCCAGCCCGATCACCGGCAGCCTCGTCGGCGAACACCTGCCGCCGCTCGGCGGTAACGTGGTGACCGAACTGAAGCCGGGCGCGGAGGCCGCGCTGCTCGGCCAGGACCGCAACCACCCGCCCGACCCGGTGCTCGCCCAGTGGCAGTACGGCGGCGGCCGCGTCGCCGTCTGGACCCCCGGCCTCACCCCCGAATGGGCGGGGGAATGGCTGCGCCACCAACAGCTCTTCCAGGACGCCGGCCGCTGGGTCGAGCGCGGGGTCGCGACGCCGCCGCTCACCCCGAGCCTCGTGCCCGGGGACCAGCGCGAGCTCGAAGTCGCGCCGACCAACCACCTGGGCCAGTCGATCGTGCTGGAAAGCCTCGAAGGGTCGCTCACCTCGTCCGCCGGCAAACCGGTCCCGCTGCGCTTCGAGGAGACGGCGCCGGGGCGCTGGATCGCGCCGCTCCCCGCCCTGCCCGCGGGCGAATACGGGTATGCGCTCGCCTCCGCCGGCGCGGGCGCCCTGACCGGCGACCTGGCGATTCCCTACCCGGCCGAGTTCCGGCTCGGGCGGATCGACACGACGCCGCTCGGCCCGCTCGCCACGGCGACGGGCGGGACCACCCTCAGCGCCACCGATCCGGGCGCGATCGAAGGCTCCTCGCACCGCATCTGGTGGCTCTTCGCGGCGGCCGCGTTGGCCTGCTTCCTGATCGGTGCCGGCCTGCGCCTGCTCGCCCGCGGCTGGGGCGGGGAGGACGACGAGCCGTCAAATCGCCAAGATTCGTCGGATCGTGACGCAGACGCCGCAGACCTCCAGCCCGACCCCGTCTGAGCCGCCGCATGCGCCGCGGACCGGCGCCGTCCTCGTGCTCGGCGAGGGGGGCGGACTGGGCGCGGCGCTGCTGCGGCGCTTCGAGCAGAGCGGCTCGCCGGCCGCCTCCGCGCTCGACCTGACCGACGGCCAGGCGGCCGAGATGCTGCGCGAGGGCAGCTGGCGCGCCGTCGCCGTCGTCACCCGCGACGACGCCCACGCCCTGCGCCTCACCCTGCTGAGCGCCCACGTGCGCCCCGACCTGCCGCTCTGGGTGACGATGTTCGACCACACCGTCTCGCGAGAGCTCGAGCACGTCGCCCCCAAAGTCCACGTCCTCTCGCCGTCGGAGATCGTCGCCGGCGACCTCGCGGAGGGCATCCTCGCCGAAACGGAGGAGGAGATCCTCGTCGGCCGCCGGCACGGCGTCCGCGTCGTCGACGACGCCCTGCGCCTCCTCGTCCTCTCGGCCGCCGGGCTCTTCGTCGCGCTCGTGGTCGAGATGGTGATCACGATGATCGCCTTCCACCACGGCATCGTCGACGCCTTCTACTTCTCCACCCGCTCGGTGGCGACCGTCGCCGGCCCGCCCGGGGCGGAGGAGGGGCCCGCCTGGTTCAAGGTGATCTCGGCCGCCAACATGGTGGCCGCCGTCGCCCTGGTCGCGATCTTCACCGCGGCGCTGGTCCGCCGCCTCAGCCGCCGGCGCCTCACCACCCTCTTCGGCCCCCGCTCCGCCCCCGCCCGCCACCACGTCGTGCTGGTCGGCTTCGGCCAGGTCGGCTTCCGCCTCGCCCAGGAGCTGAAGGAGCGCGACATCGCCGTGGTGGCGATCGAGCGCGACTTCGAAGCCCCCAGCATCCGCCTCGCCAAAGCGGCCGGCATCCCGGTCGCCGTCGGCCGCGGCGACGACCGGGAGGTCCTCCAACGCGTCGGCATCGAGCGCTGCGGCGCCGTCGCCGCCGTCACCTCCGACGACCTGGTGAACGTCGCCGTCGGCCTGGCCGCCGAGGACCTCCGCCCCGACGTCCCGATCGTGCTGCGGCTGGGCGACGGCGAGGTCGCAAGCGAGACCGACTCGTTGCTCCACCTGGGCCGCATCTGCGACGCCCACAAACTCGCGGCCGAGACGCTGCAGCGCGCGATCGAAGCGGGAGCCTAGGCCGGGGAAGCTGGCGCCCGAGGAAGGGATGCGGCCGTCTCGTCCACGGCCCTGGCAGGCCGTGGCCGTGGCCGAGACGGCCGGGTATGAAAGCGGCGGAGGAACTGTGACGCCGTGACGAAGACCTCGGAAACGTCACCCTTCCACGCGTGTTGTCCAACAGTCACGGACGCGCTGAGTGACTTGACCACACCATGGTGGGGTCAACCCGTGCATCGCGTTTCGGCCCCACGATTCCGGCCCGAAAAGAGACTTAAGGCGCCCGGAGGTGTGACGTTCCCAGCGTCTTCGTCAACGAATCGGGCCTCTCGAGGCTCTTCTTGACCTGTTCCGCACGGGACGCCCACAGAAGTCGGGCTACTTCCCAACCCCCGCCGTCCTCACCGCAAAACCCCCACAAGTCTCGGGCATTTCGTAGCGGCCACAGCCTGCCAGGGCCGCTACGAAATGCCCGAGACCAACCTCGGACGGCCACAGCGCCCCCTGGCCGGAAACAAATGCGACCTCCCCCGGCTCGGTCTCGAGACCGAGCCGGGGGAGGTCGCACAGGTGGATCGGCTATTTACCGCCGACGATGTCTTCGACGACGTAGGCCGCCACGTTTTCGATTTCTTCTTTGCTCAGGGCACCGCCGAAGGGAGGCATCCCGCCGCCACCGTCGGTCACCTGTTTTTCGGCGCCGGCCTGTTCTTTGGCCAACGGCATCGTCCGGAGGTCAGGACCGCCGTTGCCGCCGTGCCCGGTCGCGCCGTGGCAGACCGAGCAGTTTTCGGCGAACACTTCTTTGCCGGCTGCCGCGTCCGGACCGCCGCCCGCGCCGCCGGCGGTTTCACCCGCTTCGCCGCCGCCTTCGGCCTCTTCTTTGCCGCCTTCTTTTTCTTCGGCGGATTCCTCACCGGCGTGCTCGGTGCCTTTTTCTTCGGCTTCCAGGCCTTTGGCTTCTTCCATGGTCCCCTTCAGGGAGAAGACCCAGAAGTTTTCGCCGTGGGCCGTGGCCGCGAGCGAGTTACCGCCGGCGTAGAGGGCGATTTTCTCGATGCCTTCGTCTTCGAAGACGGCCACCGTGGCATTCGCCCCGGCACCGGTCTGCCAGTGCCAGAGTTCTTTGCCGGTTTCCTCGTCGAAGGCGACCAGGTTGCCGTCGTTCTTACCGATGAACAGCAGGCCACCGGCGGTCGTCGCGGCACCGGAGTAGCACGATTCGCCTTTGAATTCGTTCTGCCAGGCGATTTTGCCGGTCGACATGTCGTAGGCGGTGACGAAGCCCGTCGTGTCGAAGCCGGAGGCCACGATCGTGTCCGAGCCGATGTACGTTTCGCCTTCGACGAATTTTTCGGACTTCGGCGGGGTGACCAGGCCCAGCGCCCCCGACTGCGAGCAGACGAAGTACATGTTCTTTTCCGGGTCGTACGAGGACGGCGGCCAGTTGTCGCCACCGACCGCGGAGTTCGCGCCCAGGTTGATCACGTTCGGATCCGAGCTCTGCGGGGTGAAGACTTTCGACCCCACGATTTTCGGCGGGTTCTTTTCCGACGCGACGCCTTCTTCGGCGGTTTCCACCGCTTCCTGAGTGGCTTCGATCGGGCTGAACGGTTCCATGGTCGGCTCGGGCTGAGTCGGCCAGGTCTTTTCCGACGGATCCTGCGGGACCTTGACCTCGGGGATCGGGTAGACCGGCTTGCAGTTTTCCTGATCCACGACGTAGGCCCAGCCGGTCTTCTCCGGCTCGCCGACAGCTTCAACTTCCTTGCCGTTCATTTCGCCCGTCATCAGGACGGTCGGGCTCGGCGCGTCGAAGTCCCAGAGGTCGTGGTGGACCTCCTGGAAGTGACATTTGTATTCGCCGGTTTCGGCGTCGAGGGCGACGATCGAGGCGGTGAAGAGGTTTTCGCCTTCACGATCACGGCCCGTCCACGGCGAGGCGTTCGAGGTCGAGAAGAACAGCATCCCGTTTTTCGGGTTCACGGTCGGCGTGTTCCAGATCGAGGCGCCGCCGTGTTTGTAGCTGCCGTTGTTCGGCCAGGTGTCGCCGCCCGTTTCCTGCGGCGACGGGGTGGTCCAGAAGCGCCAGGCGACCTTGCCGGTTTTGGCGTCGAGGGCGGTCAGGCGACCGCGGATCCCGTACTCGCCGCCGGAGCCGCCGACGTAGACCTTGCCGTTGTAGTAGAGCGGCGCGCTGGTGATCGAGAAGCCGCTGCGGAATTTTTCGATGTTGGTCGACCAGACGACCTTGCCGGTCGACTGATCGAGGGCGACCTGGTCGCCGTTCAGCTGCGAGACGAAGACGAGGCCGTCGCCGATCGCGACGCCGCGGTTGTCCCAGCCGCAACAGACGACTTCGCCGAGCGGGTCGGGAGGCAGGTGCGGTTCATAGGTCCAGAGGCGGTGGCCGCTGTGGGCGTTGATGGCGAAGACGTCGTCGGCGCCGTCGGGGATGTAGATCGTCCCTTCGTACTCGACGGCCGTGCCCTCGGCGGAGAACTTCGCGGCGGTGGCGTTCTGCCCGATCTTGGTCCGCCATTCGCCTTTGAGTTCGCTGACGTTTTCGGTGTTGATTTCGTCCAACGTCGAGAAGCGGTCGTTGGTGGTGCCGCCGTTCGAGGTGATCCAGTTGTCACCGGGGTGTTCGAAGAGTTCTTCGCTGGTGAACGCCGGGGCGAGCACGATGCCGCCTTCTTCCGTCGCTTCGGTGCTTTCGCCACCGCCGCCACCGGCGGTCGTGTTCGTGGTGGTCGTGCCACCGCTGCCGCCACACGCGGCGAGGACGACCGAAGCCGCCAGCGCCAAGAACAAGGCCGCGAACCACTTGCGGCGGCCCTCACTGCGCCTACCGAGACCTCTCAACATCAAACCCACCCTTTCCTGTCGGGCGGAGACGTTCGAGAACGGCTCTCGGCCCGCTCTTTAAAACTTCTTCAAGAAGCGGGACGCTACCACAGTTAAGGGAAGTTAAATCAACGGAAACGCAGCGGCGGAGAAGCGCCTCGGTGGCGGCGCAGATGGACCCCTCGCCGGCGCCTCATCGAGCCACTTTCGAGCACCGTCGGGACGTACTTCTCAGGGACCCGACGGCGGCTCGCCGACGAGCGCGATCCGTGCCCGCGCCGGCGCTCCAGAGCGCGGTGGAATGCGGCTATCGCGAGCACCGCGACGCCCAGCCCGATGGCGCCGACCAACAGCGCCGGCACGCCCAGCAACCCGAGTACGACCAGCCCGATCAAGAACGCCGACAATACGACGGTGTACAGACGGTCTTCGGTGCGCGGACTGTGCATGCTGCCTCCACACGAAAGTACTCCTGACCGGTGGGAGGCCGGGGTTCCCGGGAGGGCTGTGCAACGAAACTGGCGCTCAGCGAGCGAAGCTCTTATATGAAGACCACGCGGGCTTCGGCACGAAGCCCTTCTTGAACAGGCCGGAGCCGTCGCAAAAGTTGCAGCTTCCCGGCTCGTCGGTGTAGGAGAACCAGTAGACGCGCTTGATCCGCCAAGCCGCCGCTTTCGCGGTCAGCAGCTTGAAGGCGCCCCGCAGTTCCCGGGCCTGTCCCTGGACCCCCTTCTCGAACTGGTTGTGGCCGTTGGCCGCGCTGGGCCGGCCGCTGCTCCAACCGAGCTCGGTGAGCCACAGCGCCCGCCCCGGGTCGCGGGACGTCTTCAGCGCCTCCCGCACTTCTTCGATTTCCCCGGTCAGCCGGCCGTAGAACTTGGAGTAGGGATGGAGCGCGACGGCGATGAATTTGCCGCGCACGCCGGGCGTCGTCCGGTACATCCGTTCGAGGAAGTCGGCGGCGAAGTAGGCCCGCTTGATCCGGCCCGGGGCCGCCTTCGCGTTGCCGCCCTTGGGCTGCAGGAAGAGGCCGCCGAGGACCATCCGGGCGCCGGAGTCGGCGCTGCGCAGGTCGCGGAAGGATTCGACCACGAGCTTGCCGTACTGGGCCGGGTTCGGCCGCGCCGCGAAGTACTTGAAGTTCTCCTCGTTCCAGATCTGCCAGATGCGGATCGGGTGGGCGGGCAGCAGCGGGTTTTCGGCCCAGAAGCTGCCGCCGGGGCCGTAGCGGAAGACGGCGAGGCGCAGGAGTTCACGCCAGGCCGAGCGCTGCGCCGCGGTCTGCACCGGCAGGCTGACCGGGGCGCGGGCGCCGCCGACGCCTTCGTAGGCGACCGCCCAGGTCGGCGGGCCGATGAAGAAGGGGAGGATCGAGATGCCCGATTCGGCGGCGGAGCGCACGTACGGGTCGACCGAGCCCCAGTCGGGTTCGGCGCCGGGCGAGGACTGGATCGCCGCCCAGTTGATCGGCACGCGCAGGCTTTCGACGCCGCCCTGCTCGAGCGTCCGCGCCCCTTCGGCGCTCGGCGCCTGGTTGGCGACCACTCCCCAGAAGTCGGCGGGGAGCGCGGCCGAGGCGGCCGCCGGCACCAGCGCCAGCGCGAGGAGGGTCAGGACAGCGGAGAGGAGTGCTTTGCGTCTCAAGGTCCCCCAACAACAGGGGACCCCCCGTCACGGTTGCGGGGCACCCCCCAACTAGTTGGCGCTGACGGTGGCCCCCACTGGGGCGACCGAGAGGGTCTTCGTCGCCGCGCGCACGCAGGTTTCGAAGGCCAGCGGGGCGATCTTGTTGCCGCTGCCGCCGGGGATGGCGACACGCAGCCCGGCCGCGGTCGTCGCCTTGCACTTCTCGGCGGGGAAGTTCAGCGCGTCGACGATCCGCAGCTGCGCGCTCGCGCTCTGGCCGGGGGCCAGCGTCACCTTCTTCGCCGCCTTGCCCTTTTCGTGGGTGGCGAAGGCGCCGATCCGATGGCCCTTGAGGTCCACCGCGTTCACCTTCGGGTAGCCGTTCACGGTGCAGGTGGCGGTCGAGAGGTTGGTCAGCTCGATCCGGTAGTAGACGCTGCCCGCCGCGCCGCCGCCCGGTTCTTCGCCCGCCCAGACGACCAGGCCGGAGGCCGGGCAGGCCTTGGTCGCCGTCGCCGCGGGGGCGGCCGGGGCCGTGGGCGTCACCGCCGCCAGGAGGAGCGCGGCGGCCAGGCAGGGAGCGATGAGGAGGCGGGCTTTCATGCCCTCACCCGTAGCCCGTCGAGGGCGATCTCAAACGCCCGCGCCGACGCCCGCTCGCGTTCGGAGAAGTCGCGCAGCGGGGCGAGCGCGCCGTCGACCATCGACAGCACCATGAGCAGGTCGTCGGGGGTCAGGTCGCCGCGGACCAGGCCGGCCGCGCGGGCCAGCTCGAGCCGGGGCCCGAAGAGATCGCGGACGCGGTCGGTGAGTCCCTGCACCTGGCTCTCCTCCATCTCGCCCGCCCGGATCGCGCCGATCATCCCCTGCGAGCGGAGCTGGGCGGCGAGCATCTCGCGCAGCAGCTCCTCCAGCGAGTGCGGCCCGAGCTCCTCGTCGGCGGCGATCCGGGCCTCGAGCGCCTCCATGTCCTCCCCGGCGAGCGCGGCGAGCAGCGCGCGGCGGTCGGCGAAGTGCCGGTACACGGTCGCCTGGCCGATCCCCGCCTCGTGGGCGATCTCAGCGAAGGACGCCTCCGCGTCGTCGCGGTAGAGCTCGCGCGCGGCGTCGAGGATCGCCCGCCGGCTGCGGACCGCGTCTTTGCGCAGGTTCGTCGTCATCGCTCCAAACCTATGGCGGGGAAGCCCGCGATGCAAGAAATGAGAACATATTCTCGTTTCATGATAGGTTGAAAGCACGTATGTCGGTGACCGCCGAGCCCTCTCCCGCCACCGCCGAGCACGGCGGGCGCCGCGGTCATCCCTGGCTGACCCTGATCAGCGTCGCCCTCGGCGTGATCATGGTCGGGCTCGACGGCTCCGTCGTCGCGATCGCCAACCCGGTGATCGGCGAAGACCTCGGTGCCTCGCTGTCGCAGCTGCAGTGGATCACCAACGCCTACCTGCTGACCCTCGGCGTCACCCTGATCCTGGCGGGCAAACTCGGCGACCGTTACGGGCGGCGGCTGATGTTCCTGGTCGGCGTGGTCGGCTTCGGCCTCGCCTCGGCGGGCATCGGCCTGGTCGGCTCGACCACCGGCGTGATCGCCCTGCGCGTCGTCCAGGGCGCCTTCGGCGCGCTCATGATGCCGAACTCGCTGGCGATCCTGCGGGCCACCTTCCCGCCGGAGAAACTGAACATGGCGATCGGCATCTGGGGCGGCTCCTCGGCGATCTCGGTCGCCCTCGGCCCGATCGTCGGCGGCCTCCTGGTCGAGCACGTCTCCTGGGAGTCGGTCTTCTTCCTCAACCTGCCGATCGCCGCGATCGCCCTGGTGATCGGCGCCACGGTCCTCGCCGAGAGCTGCTCGAGCGCCGAGCAGCACCCCGACCTGCCGGGCATCGCGCTGCTCGCCGCGGGGCTCTTCGCGATCGTCTTCGGGCTGATCAAGGCGCAGGAATGGGGCTGGACGTCGGCCAACACGCTCGGCTTCCTGGTCGGCGGCGTCGCCGCGCTCGTCGTCTTCGGCGTGGTCGAGGCCCGCACCCGCTTCGCTCTCCTGCCGATGCGCCTCTTCCGCAACCGCTCGCTCTCGATCGGGACCGGGACGATCCTGGTCGGCTTCCTCGGCATGTTCGGCGTCCTCTTCTTCCTCACGCTCTACCTGCAGAACGTGCACGGCTACTCGCCGGTCCAGGCCGGGGTGAGGCTGCTGCCACTCTCGATCTCGATGATGGTCGGCTCGCCGCTCGGCGGCGTCCTCACCGAGAAGCTCGGGCCGCGGCCACCACTGGTCGCCGGGCTCGCCTTGCTCGGCGCGGCGCTCCTGCTGATGACCGGCCTCGAACCGGACTCCGGCTACGGCAGCCTCTGGCCGCCGCTGGTGATGGTCGGCCTCGGCCTCGGCTTCGTCATCACCGCCTCGGCGGAGGCGATCGTCGGCAACGCGCCGGTCGACGACGCGGGCGTCGCCAGCGGCCTCCAGTCCACCGCGATCCAGGTCGGCGGCGTGATGGGCACCGCGATCCTCGGCTCGATCCTCTCCAGCCAGGTCGGCACGGTCCTCTTCGAAAAGCTGACGAACGCCGGCGTCCCCGACGCGGTCGCCAAGCAGCTGGAAGGCGCGAAGGAGCTCGTCGGCCAAGGTCAAGCCCCGGTCCAAGGCGTCCCCGCGAACCTCCAGAGCGCCGTCGTCACCGGCAGCCACGAAGCCTTCATGGCGGGCCTCCACACCTCGATGCTGGTCGGCGGCATCCTCGCCCTCGCCGCCGCCTGCGCCGCGCTGTTCGTGCAGCGCACGGAAAACCCGGGGGCGGCGGGGGCTGCGGCGGTCTGAAGCTGACGCCCGGGGGCAAGGGACGCAGCCGTCTCGGTCACGGCCCTGGCAGGCCGTGACCGTGCCCGAGAAGGCCGGGTATTAAACGAGTGACGAGACTCGCAAGTCGTGACAGTGATGCCGGGAACGTCACCCTTCCGCATGCCCCACCCCCGGTGAGTTCGCACTTAGCCACGCTATGTGTGGCTAAGTGCGAACGCCACTTCTGTGGGGCCTCTTTTCCGCACGGGACCGTCACGGAAGTCCGGAGTTCGTGACGGACCTTGCCCGATGTTTCGCGAAACCCGCCCGGGACCAAATTCGGACGGCCGCCCCATCCCGTAACCGGATCGACACAACCTGCCTAAAAGTGGGGCCATAGCTTGGCGGCGTCTCGGCCTCACAAGCCATCCCTACTTAGGAGGAACGATGAGAAGGAACAGGATCCTCGCCCTGGCCTCGGCCGTCTGCGCGCTGGTCGCCGCGGTCGTCGCCTCGGCCGCTTCGGGGCACAACGCGCCGAAGCCCTCGCACCACGCGCCGCCACCGCCACCCCAGCATCACCACTGGCATCAGCCGCATCATCCTCACCATGGCTGGCACCACCATCCTTCTCCGCCGCCGCACCATCCCGGTCCGGTGACCGCGAACCCGGACAGCTACTCGATGCCGGCCGGCAAGGCGACGATCCGGATCGAAGCTCCGGAAGGCGTGCTCGCCAACGACGAGGGCGACGAACCGACGATCGTCGGTAACACCGAACCGGCGAAAGGCAGCCTCGAACTGGAACCGAACGGTTCCTTCACCTACACGCCGGAAACGGACTTCTCCGGCACCGACAGCTTCGAATACACGATCGCCGACGCGGTCCACCTCTACAAGACGGACCTGCCGTCGATCGGCAACTTCAACGGTGTGCAGCTTCCCGGCGGCAGCTTCGGCTCCTCGCTCGCCCCGGTCCCCGGCAACCCGGATGAATTCTTCGGCCTCGAGGACCGCGGCCCGAACGTCGAAGCGCCGGACAAATCGGCGGTCGAGCCGAAGCCCGGCTACGACCCGGCGATCGCCCGCTTCGCCTTCAACGACGGCGAAGCCGAACTGATCGAAGAGATTCCGCTGCGCGACAGCTCCGGCCATCCGTACTCCGGCCTCGTCAACTCGGAGGCGCCGACCGGGGAGAAGGTCACCAACCTGAACGGCACGGTGCTCGCCCACGACCCGAACGGTTACGACCCGGAGGGCCTGGTCGCGCTCCCCGACGGCACCTTCTGGGTGTCCGACGAGTACGGCCCCTTCATCACCCATTTCACCGCCGAAGGGCGTGAAATCCAGCGCCTCTCGCCGTACCCCGAAGCGGGCAACGGGATGAAACCGCAGCTGCCGCAGGAGCTGCAGAAACGGGTGCCGAACCGCGGCATGGAGGGTCTGACCATCACCCCCGACGGCAAGACGCTGGTCGGGATGATGCAGTCCGGCCTCCAGCAGTCCGACCTCCCGGCCGGCGCCGACGGCAAAAAAAACTCCCCCACGCGGATCGTCACCTACAACCTCCGCAACGGTGAAGTCCACGAGTACCTGTTCCTGCTTGACGAACCGGGGCCGCTGAAAACCGCGAACAGTGAGATCACGGCGCTGTCCGACAACACCTTCGTGATCGACGAGCGGGACAGCCTGTTCCCGTCCGCCACCGGTTACAAGAAGCTCTGGGAGGTGAACCTCGAAGGGGCGACCGACGTCGGCCCGCAGGCTCACGTCAAAGGTGCTGAATACAAGGCCACCGAAGGCGGCCTGCTGATCGGTGGCAAGACGATCGAGGCGACCGTCTGGGGTCAGAAGACGGCCGAAGCGAAGACGACGCTGGAAGCCGACGGCATCAAGCCGGTCAACTCGACGCTCTACCTCGACGTCGACAAGCTGCTGACCGAACTCAACCCGACCAACGCGTTCTTCGACCACGACAAGGTCGAGGGCGTCTCGATCCTGGAAGGCGGCAATCGCGTCGTCCTCTCCAACGACAACGACTTCGGCATCTCCGAAGTCGAAGCCTCGGAAACGGAAAGCGGCCTGCCCTGGCGGCTGGTCCCGAAGATCCTGCCCGCCACCGGCAAGCAGGACGACGGCGAGTACCTCGAAATCGACATGTCCTCGCTGCCCGCGGAAAAGAGCACCGCGACGGTCACGCTGAACGTGACCGAAGGGCACTAGGAGGAATCGAAAGTCAGTCCGACTCAGGGCCGCGCGGCGATGGCGCCTCGGGCGGCGAACCGGGAAGCACGTCCGGGGCGCTCGTCCGAGCGACGTCCGCCGCGTGGTCGTCGGGCATCTCCTGTGACTCGCGCTCGGCGGCGACGCGGCGGCGGTAGATGTCGACCTCCCGCGCGACCGTGTCGTCGTCCCAGCCGAGTGCGTCGGCCATCAGTCGCGCCGCCGGCTCGGCGGCCGCCAGGCCGCGGTCCCAGGCCTCGATGGAGATCCGCGTGCGTCGGGTGAGCACGTCCTCGAGGTGCTGGGCGCCCTCGTGGGTGACCGCGTGGAGGACCTCCGCGGCGAGATAATCGTCGGCGCCGGGCAGCGGCTCGGCCAGCGAGGGGTCGCGGGCGATCTCCGCGGTCAGCTCGAAGATGCGAGAGCCGAAGCGTCCGAGCAGGTGCTGGATGCGGGCGGGGTGGAGGCCGGTCTCGGCGGCAAGGCTCTCGGTGCTGTTGCGCAGCGCCTGGAAGCCCTCGGCGCCGACCAGCGGGGTGACGTGGGTGACCGACGGCGCCACCCGCTTTTCCATCGACCGCGCGGCGGCGTCGACCGC
>Ga0153956_1001537_pt1 | contig 19846 bp, 20 predicted proteins | sample TSFL040MetaG_FD_104704 | JGI IMG/M metagenome (GOLD analysis project Ga0153956, IMG submission 104704) | Attine ant fungus gardens microbial communities from Florida, USA - TSFL040 MetaG | ecosystem: Host-associated > Fungi > Mycelium > Unclassified | place: USA: Florida, Wekiwa Springs...
CGGTCCCTCCACCTCTCCCCCCGGGAGTGGCCCGGGAGGGACGGCGGGGGTGACCCTGGACGAACCTCCCCGCAGTTCGTGAGGGAAGGGTCACCCCCGCCGTCCCGTGGTCGTGCCCGCCGGCTGTTCCTTATGCGCCTATAAGGCGCATAAGGAACAGCCGGGGGGACGGAGACGTCAGGCCGCGTCGCGAAGCGCCCGTCGCCGGTCCTGCGCGAGGGCTTCGGACGGGTGCTCAGGTGCCGCTGATCGTGAGCTCGGCGACCAGCAGGGGTGGCGTCGAGACGGAGCCGCCGAAGGGCACCCAGCGGGCCTCGGAGCCCGCTGCGACGACGGCGCGGAGCATGGTCACGAGCTCGCCGGCGATGGTGAACTCGCGGACCGGCTCGGCCAGGGTGCCGCCGCGGATGACGCGGCCGGAGGCGCCGACCGAGAAGACGCCGGTGACCGGGTTGACGCCGGAGTGGAGGCCGGCGACGTCGGTGACGAAGACGCCGTCGCCTGCCTGGGCGAGGAGCGCCTCGGTGGAGAGGCCGCCGGCGGCGACGATCAGGTTCGAGGCCGAGACCGAGGGCAGCGAGCGGTAGCCGGCGCGCGACGCCGAGCCGGTCGACCTGGTCCCCTCGCGGTTGGCGGTGTAGGTGTCGTAGAGGTAGCCGCGCAGGGCGCCGCCCTCGATCAGCGCGGTGCGGCGGCGCGGCACGCCCTCGCCGTCGAAGGGGGCCGAGGCGGCGCCCGCGGGGTCGCGGCCGTCGTCGTGGAGGGCGAAGCTGGTCGAGGCGACCGCGTCGCCGAGCCGATCGGCGAAGGGGGAGCGGCCGCGTTGCACGGCGCGGGCGCCGAGAGCGCCGCCGATCAGGCCGGCGAAGCTGGCGGCGACGGTCGGGTCGAGGACGACCGGACAGGAGCGCGAGGCGGGCTTCCCGGCGCCGATCATCGCGACCGCGCGCTCCGCCCCCTCGGCGCCGATCGCCTCCGGGTCGAGGTCCTCGGGGCCGCGGGCGAGGCCGAAGCCGAGGCCGGTCTCGCGGCCCCCCTCCCCCGCGGCGAGCGCCTGCAGGTAGGCGAAGCAGTTGGAGGTCTCGTAGGAGGCGGCGATGCCGGTCGAGGAGGCGATCGCGACCTGATCGGTGGAGTCGGCGTAGACGGCGGTCTCGACGCCCGCGATGCGGGGGTCGGCGGCGAGGGCGGTGCGCTCGACCGTCAGCGCCAGCTCGGCGACCTGGCCCGCGTCCCAGGCGGCGACGCTGGGGCTGTCGAGGCCGGCGAGCGCCTCGATCTCGGCGGGAGCGGGCGGTGCCGCGAACTCGTCCTCGTCGGCGGCCGCGGCCATCTCGGCGGCCCGCGCGGCGAGCGCCGCCACGCCGGCGTCGGTCAGGTCGGTGCCGTAGGCGTAACCGACCCGGTGACCGTCCCAGGCACGGATGCCGATCCCGGTCTGGGTGGCGGCGGTGAGGCTCTCCACCTCGCCACCGTGGACTCGCACCTCGCGACCGGTGTCGCGCGACGCGTAGGCCTCGGCGGCGGACGCCCCGGCGCCGAGCGCCGCCTCGACCGCGCGCGCCGCGGCCGGGGAGAGGTCGACACTGGGCGGCGACTCGCTCACAGCTGCGTCCCTCCCACCGTCATCTTGCCGACCCGCACGTGGCCCTGGCCGGTCCCGACCGGCACTTTCTGGCCACCCTTCCCGCACATCCCGGTCTTCATGAAGAAGTCGTCGCCGACCGCGTCGATCGCCGCCAGGGCGTCCAGGCAGTTGCCGATCAGCGTCGCGCCGGTGCACGGGGCGGTCACCTTGCCGTCCTCGATCAGGTAGCCCTCGGAGACGCCGAAGACGAAGTCGCCGGTCGCCGGGTCGACCTGGCCGCCGCCGAAGCTCACCGCGTAGAAGCCGTTCTTGACCTCCTCGATCATCGCCGCGGGGGTGGACTCGCCGGGCGCGATGTAGGTGTTGGTCATGCGCGGGATCGGCAGGTCGCGGAAGCTCTCGCGGCGGCCGTTGCCGGTCGCGGCGACGCCGTCTTTCTCGGCCCCGAGGTGGTCGTAGAGGTAGGAGATCAGGCGGCCGTCCTCGATCACCTTGGTCTGCTGGGTCGGCTGGCCCTCGTCGTCGATCGCGTCCGACCCCCACTCGTTGGGGAGGCGGCCGTCGTCGTAGGCGTTCAGGAGCGGCTGGGCGACCTGCTCGCCGAGCTTGCCGATGTAGACCGAGGCGCCCTTGTGGATGTGGTCGATCTCGAGGCCGTGGCCGGTCATCTCGTGAAAGAGGACGCCGCCGAAGCCACCGCCGACGACGACCGGCATCGAGCCGGAGGGCGCCGGGCGCGAGTCGAGCAGGGTGAGCGCCTTCCGCGCCGACTGCTCGGCGATCAGGCCGGGGTCGTCTTCGAGCAGCTCGAAGCCGCGATGCGCCCCGAGCGTCTCGGCGCCGGTCTCCACCTTGTCGCCGCGACGGGCGACGGTCTGGACGCCGATCCGGGTGCGGGTGCGGTCGTCGCCGGTGAAGAGGCCGTCGGAGTTGGCGATCGTGATGACGCGGCGCGCCTCGGCGTAGGAGGCGGTGAGCTGGGCGATCTCCCCGCCCATCGCGCGGCCGCGCTGGTCGAGCTCACGCAGCAGCTCCGCCTTACGGGCGGCGGGGACCTCTTCCGGGGGGACCTGGATCTCGACCGGCACGACCGTGCGGACGCTCAGCGGGCGCGGCTCGGCGCGGCCGGCGCGGAGGGCCGAGGCGGCCTCGTCGGCGGCCCGTTCGAGCTCCGCCGGCGCGAGCCCGTCGACGTGGGCGAAGTAGGTGGTCGCGCCGTCGACGACGCGGACCCCGGCGCCCTCCTCGGCTCCCGCCTGGACCGACTCGATGCGGGACTCGTCGATCGCCAACGACATGCCGCCGCGCCGTTCGGCGAAGACCTCGGCGAAGCGGCCGCCGTTGGCGAGGGCGCGGGCGAGAACGCGCGCGGCGACCTCCTGGTCGAGCAGCTCGGTCATTGACGCCTCTTCTTGGTCGCGGTGAGGTCGATGACGGCGCCGGCGGCGACGAAGAGCTCGGCGCCCGTGGTCGAGTCGGCGGGAAGCTCGGCGGCGCGCCCGCCCGCGTAATAAAGGCGGGCGAAGGGCTTGCGCGAGATGCGGCGCCGGCGCATGTAGGCGGCGGCCTCGTCGGCGTACCCGGAGACGCGGTCGAGCAGCACGCGGTGCGGCTTCGGCGGCATCAGCTCGCGCCCTTCGCCAGCTCGCGGAGCGCCGAGCGCATGTCGAAGAAGGTCAGCGACGCGAGCGCGAACCGCTCGGTCACGGTCACCGCGACGAGGCCGTGGGCGCGCAGGGCGAAGACCTCGCCCGCCTGCGTCGCGACGTGGACCTGCTCCACCGGCTCGCCGCCGGCGGCGTCCGCCACCCGCAGCAGGTCGACCGCCTCTTCCGCCCACCGGGCCGCCTCGCCGGAGGCCGCGAGCACCGTCCCGTCGCCGGTCAGGATCGCCCCGCCGCGCAGATCCGGGGACATCTCGGTGAGGAAGGAGAGCGTCGCCTCGGCGTCCGCCGGTGCGGGAGCTGTTGCGGCGGCGTCGGGCACTTAGTGCCGCCCGAGGACGACGCCCCGCGAAGTGTGTGCGGTGCCGCCAGGCGTGCGTGGGAGTCTTCGGATAGTCACTTAGGCGAAGATACCGACCGTGCCACTCGCCCGAGCATCCTGGCTCACCGTCGTCGTCGTCTGCGCCGTCGCCGCGATCCTCTTCGCGATCAGCGGCTACACCGGCTACACGATCACCCTCTGTGCGGTGGGCCTGGCCGCCGCCGTGAACCTCCTCCCGCCCCCGTAGCACGACGTTGATGGGCCGAAAATAGCCCTATAGCAGCAGTTTTCGGCCCATCAACCTGGGAGGCCGAGGTGCGCGGCGACGAGGCGGGCGGCGCGGCCGCGGTGGCTGATCGCGTTCTTCTCCGCCGGGGTCAGCTCGGCCATCGTGCGGTCGTCGGCGGTGTCGTCGGGGACGAAGATCGGGTCGTAGCCGAAGCCGCCGGTGCCGCGGCGCTCGCGTAGCAGGCGACCCTCGCAGGTGGCTTCGAAGACGTGCTCGGTGCCGTCCTCGTCGACCAGGGCGATGACGCAGACGTAGGCGGCGCGGCGCTCGCCGCCCGCGGCGTCGACTTCGCGCAGGAGCTTGTCGAGGTTGTCGTCGTCACCCGCGCCCGCGCCGGCGTAGCGGGCCGAGTAGATCCCCGGCGCGCCGTCGAGGTCGAACGCCTCGATCCCGGAGTCGTCGGCCATCACCGCCCCGCCCAGCGCCACGTGGGCGGCGCGCGCCTTGATCAGCGCGTTGGCCTCGAAGCTGTCGCCATCCTCGACCGGTGCCTCGTAGCCCTCGGCAAGCGGCTCGAGCTCGACCCCCGGCAGCAGCTCGCGCATCTCCCCCACCTTGTGGAGGTTCGAGGTGGCCAGGATCAACGGTCGACCCTCAGGGCGCGACCCGGTCCTGCACCTCGCGCAGGCGGTTGATCCCGCCCTCCGCGAGACCCAGCAGCTCGTCCAGCGAGGCGCGCGAAAGCGGCGTCCGCTCGGCCGTCGCCTGCACCTCGACCAGGCCGCCGTCGCCGGTCATCACCACGTTGGCGTCGACCTCGGCGCGCGAGTCCTCGCTGTAGTCGAGATCGCAGAGGGCGCGGCCGTCGACCATGCCGACGCTGACCGCGGCGATCGAGCCGGTCAGCGGCATCGCGTCGATCGCCTTGCGGTCGACCAGCTTCTGCAGCGCCAGCTTCAGCGCCACAAAGCCGCCGGTGATCGAGGCGCAGCGCGTCCCGCCGTCGGCTTCGAGGACGTCGCAGTCCACGTAGACGCTCCGTTCACCGAGCGCCTTGAAATCGCAGACCACCCGCAGGCTCCGCCCGATCAGCCGCTGGATCTCCACCCCGCGCCCATCTTGCTTGCCCTTGGTGACGTCGCGCTGCTTGCGGTCCCCGGTCGAGGCGGGCAGCATCGCGTACTCGGCCGTGACCCACCCCTTGCCGCGACCCATCATCCAGCGCGGCACCTGCTCGGAGATCGACGCGGTGCAGATCACCCGCGTCCGCCCCACCGAGATCAACGCCGACCCGTCGGCGCTTTCGACGAAGCCGGGGTCGATCGTCACCGGTCGGATGTCGGCGGGAGCACGGTCGTAGCTGCGGGAGGCGGTGGCCATTCGGGCGATCCTTTCACGCGGGCCGGGCGGCGCGCGAGGACGACCGCGGCCGCCCCCGCGCCTCCCGTCATTTGAAGGCGACCTTGTCGACCGCCTCCTTGATCTTGTTGACGATCACGTCCGCCAGCTCGACGCCCTGTTTGCCGTTGAATCCCTTCATCGCGGCGACCATCCCGACCATCAGCAGCGAGACCAGAAGGATCAGGCCGACGTACTCGACCGTCCCCTGACCGCGCTCCCCGGCGAGGGCATGGATCGCCCTCACCCGCCGGGTGACGGCGAGGTTGAGCCGCCACAGGGTTGCGTGGATGAAGCCCAGCACTGCGTAGAACATCGCTCTCCCTTCCTCGTTTGACGAGGGCGATGCTCAAGCGGAAATACGCGCGGCTCAAGACGCGCGAGTGCCAATTGAGTGACGACTAAGGAAAGCTTCTGGAAAGGGTGGTGCGGAACTGGGTGCCGGTGAGGGGCACGGTTTCCCCGCCCGGGAAGGTGGCGGCGAGGTCGCCGGTCCAGGAGCGCTTGCCGTGGGGGCCGCGGCGCAGGGTCGCGGAGCCGACGAAGGGACGGGGCGGGTGGACGCTGCCGAAGCTGACCCGGGGGTCGGAGGTGAAGCTCGACCGCGGACCGAGGGCGTAGGCGAAGCTGAGGAGGCCGATCTGTCCCACGGTCCCGAAGCGTTCCGCGTAGAAGCCGGTCTTGCCCGCCCGGCGGGCGACGAAGAGGAGGCCGCCGGTGCCCGCCTTGTCGAGCGCCGAGAGGGTCATCCGCGTCTGCGCCGGGGGCAGCTCCGCGTTCGGGTCTTCCAGCAGCGGATTGGCACCGCCGGCGACCAGCGGGCACTGTTCGGTCGGCGGCAGGACGACCTCGCCTTTCACCCGGTGCGCGCGGGCGACGGTGTAGCCGCCCTGGCCGTGGAAGTCGACGGTGCCGGTGAAGTAGCCGGGGATCGTCGCCGCCCCGGTCGTCCCGCCGAAGCAGTCGGGCGGCAGGCCGCGCACCGCCGCCGCGGTCGGGTGGAACTTGACGTCGACGCGGCCGAACCGGTGAAAGTTGGCGTGGATGCCGTTCGGCCCGGTGGTGCCGCGGGCGACGTAGGTGGTCGAGGAGCCCGCGCGCGGCGTGCTGCTGCCGCTGGTGACCCCGATCGTCACCGTCGCCGCCCGCGCCGAGACGAGCAGCCGGTAGCCGTCGCTGCCGACGAGCTGGAAGCGCGGTTCGACCTCGACCGGATGCCGGGGCCTCCCCGCCGCCGCCCCGCCCGAGTCGGCGAGCGCCGCCGAGGCGCCGACGACCGCCAGCAGCAGGACCGAGAAGAGCGCGATCGCCGGGCGCTTCATCGGATCTGCTTCGCCCGCGCGTAGAGCCTCGCCACGGCCTTGCCGAAGTACGGCCCGAAGTTGGTGAACGGGTCGCTCGCGTAGCCGTAGGTGGTGACGCTGTTGAGGACGTTGCCTTCGATCACCCAGCCGCCGCCGGAGCCGCCGGCGCTGTCATCGCAGCTGATCGCCAGGTCGAGCGGGCCCGGTTCGAAGAGCGAGCCGAAGTCGTGGCCGATGAAGCTCGTTTCGCGACAGACCTGCAGCGTCCCGCCGTTGAACGGCCTTTCGACCGGGTAGCCGTAGACGTCGAAGGTCTGGTCCGGCGAGAGCCCGGTCTTGAGGCGGTCGGCGCCGACCGCCGCCGCCAGCGTCTGCCCTTTTTCGTTGCGCCCGACCACCGCCGCGCCGACGTCGAAGTTCTCGTTTTCGTGCCCGTGCCAGGCGGGCGTCGTCCCCAGCCAGTGGGCGGTGAAGGTGCCGAACGGCCGTTCGCCGTGGTGGTAGCCGGGGACGAAGACCCACTTGCGGTCCGACCAGACGCCTTCGTCGTAGACGCAATGGCCGGCGGTGACGACGACGCTCTCGCTGGGCGAGACGACCGAGGTCCCCGAGCAGCGGCCGAAGCCGAACCCGGCCCCTTCGGAGATGAAGATCGCCCCGTTGACCCGGTACCGCGGCGCGGTCGGGTCGTCGATCGTCTCCGAGGTCGAGGTGAGGGCCTGGTCGAGCCCCGATGCATGCGCCGGCGGCGTCCCCTGGACCGGCCGCGCCGCCCGCATCCGCTCCGGCGTCCAGAACCGGCGCGCTTCGACCGCGCGCTCGCGGAAGGAGATCGACGGGACGGCCGCCTCGGCGGACGGCGCGGCAAGCGTCCCGACGACCAGCGCGGCGGCGAGAACGACGGTGGGCGAAGGGCGCGGAAAGCGCATGGGAACGGGCACTCAAGCAGAACTGGGGACGATGGGGGAGGAATTCCTCCGGGCCGGAACGTCCTCGTACCCGAATTCGGCCCGGATAACCTGCCGCGATGCGCGTCCTCGTGGTCACCAACCTCGTTCCCGACGCGGCGACGCCCCAGCGCGGCCGCTGGGTCCGCGACCAGGTCGCCGCGATCCGCGCGCGCGGGGTCGAGATCGAGGAATTCGGCTTCCCACGCGGGCGCTCCAACTACCTGCCGGCGACGCGCCGCCTCCGCACCCTGCTGCGGCGCGAGCGCTTCGACCTCGTCCACGCCCACTACGGGCTCGCCGGCTGGGTCGCCCGCGCCGCCGGCGCCCGCCCGCTCCTGGTCACCTTCCACGGCACCGACGTCCGCCATCCGCTCGTCGGGGCGCTGTCGCGCCGGCTCGCCTGGCGGGCCGACCTGGCCTCGGCCGTCTCCCGCGCCCTCTTCGCCGCCGAGGACGGCCGCCCCGGCCTGCCCGCGGTCCCCGGCGCCGCCGTCCTCCCCTGCGGCCCCGCCCTCGAGCGCTTCGCCGCCGGCCCCCGCGCCGCCGCCCGCGCGGCGCTCGGCCTCGACCCCGCCGGCCGTTACCTCCTCTTCCCCGCCGACCCGGCCCGCCCGGAGAAGCGCCACGACCGCGCCGCGGCGCTCGCCGCCGCGGCCGACGCGCAGCTCCTCACCGGCGGCTCGATCGAGCCCGAGGCGATGAGCACCTGGATGAACGCCGCCGACGCCGTCGTCGTCACCTCCGACTACGAGGGCTTCGGCATGGCGGCGATCGAGGCGCTCGCCTGCGACGTCCCCGTCCTCTCCACCCCGGTCGGCGTCGCCCCTTACCTCCTGGCGGGGATCGAGGGCTGCCTCTGCGCCCCGTTCGACCCCGACCGCTGGGCCGCCGCCGCCCGCCCGCACCTCGACGCGACCGACCCCCGCGTGGCCGGTTCGGCCCGCGCCGCGACCCTCGCCGCCGGGCCGCTGGCCGAGCGCGTGATCGAGGTCTACCGTCACCTGACCGCCGGCGCGGGTTAGATTTGGCGCTTGGAGCGGACGGTCAGATGAGCGACGAGCACTCGAGCGCCCCGGGAGGCGGCGAAGCGACGGCGGGCGGCGCGCGGGCGGGCGGCGCGGCGGCGCGGATCAACGAGGCCGAGCGCACGCTGGCGGCTGCCGCCGAGGCCGCCGCGGCGGCGGAACGGCGGGCCGAAGCCGAGATCCACGCGCTGGAGGCCGACCTCGAGCGCTACCGGGCCGCCGAGGACCGTGACCTGAAGGCGCTGGAGCTCCGTCACGAGGAAGAGCTGCGGAAGGAGCGCGAGGCGAAGGAGCGGGCGATCGCCGCCGCCGAGGAGCGGCTGAGCGAGATCGAGGCGCAGACCGACGCCGCCGAGGAGCGGATCGCCGCCGCCGAGCGCCGCGCCGAGGCGGCCGAGCAAGCGGTCGCCGCCGAGAGCGCCCGCGCCCGCGAAGGCGCCGCCGCCTGGCTGCGCGAGCGGATCGACCAGCTGCGTCGCGAGGGCGGCGAGCGATAGCCACGGTCGCCGAGTACGACGTCGCCGTCGTCGGCGGCGGCGCCGCCGGGCTCTGGACCGCACTGCGCGCCGCCGAGCGGGGCGGTCGCGTCTGCGTCATCTCCCGCACGCCGCTGTCCCAGAGCGCCAGCTTCTGGGCCCAGGGCGGACTCGCCGCGGCGCTCGAACCGGGCGACTCACCGGAGCGCCACGCCGAGGACACGATCGCCGCCGGCCGCGGCCTCTGCCGGCCCGCCGCGGTGCGGGCGCTGGTCGAGGAGGCGCCCGCCGCGGTCCGTGATCTGCAGGCGCGCGGCGTCGTCTTCGACCTCGACCACGAAGGACGGCTGGCGCTCGGCCTCGAGGGCGGCCACTCGGCCCGCCGCATCGTCCACTCCGGCGGCAGCCAGACCGGCCGCGAGATCACCTCGAAGCTGGCGGCGATGGTCGCCGCGGACGCGCGGATCGAGGTCCGCGAGCGCACCTCGGCGACGGCCCTCTGGTCCGACGGCGAGCGCTGCTTCGGGGTGGTCACCGACGCGGGCGCGCTCGGCTCGCGGGCGACGGTGCTGGCGACCGGCGGCGCCGCGGCGCTCTGGCGCCGGACCACCAACCCGCGCGGGGCGATCGGCGCCGGTCCGGTCTTCGCCGCCGCGGCCGGGGCCGACCTCGCCGACCTCGAGTTCTGCCAGTTCCACCCGACCGCGCTCGCCCTCCCCGACACCCCCTTCGACGGCCAGCTGATCACCGAGGCGATCCGCGGCGAGGGCGCCAAGCTGCTCGGCGCCGACGACGAGCGCTTCACCGACGAGCTCGCCCCGCGCGACGAGGTCAGCGCCGCGATCCTCGCCAAGATGCGCGAGGAGGGCAGCGCCTTCGTGCGCCTCGACCTGCGGGCGATCGACCCGGCCCGCTTCCCCAACGTCTTCGCCTCGTTGGCCGAGGCGGGGCTCGACCCGCGCGCCGAGCCGGTCCCGGTCTCCCCCGCCGCCCATTACACGATGGGCGGCATCGCGGTCGACCTCGACGGGCGCTCCTCGCTGCCCGGCCTCTACGCGGTCGGCGAGTGCTCCTGCACCGGCCTGCACGGCGCCAACCGCCTCGCTTCCAACTCGCTCAGCGAGTGCTTCGTCTTCGGCGGCCGGGCGGCCCGGGCGGCCCTCGCCGAGCCTGCGGAGGCGACGCGCCCCGAGGAGCCCGCCTGGCGCTTCACCCCACCCACCCGCGACACCCGCGATGCGGTCTGGCGCCGCGCCGGCCCACTGCGCAACCCGACCGACCTCGCCGCCCTGATCCCCGATCCCTACCCGCTGGCCAAGGCGATCGCCTTGGCCGCACTGGAGCGCCGCGAGTCCCGCGGCGGCCACCTGCGCACCGACTTCCCGGGGACCGACCCGTCCCTCGACAGCGTCCACGTCGTGTTCAGCCCCGACGGCTCGGTCCGGCGCGAGACCTGGGCGTAGGGACCGAGCGAGGCGGGCGCCCGGGGGCGGGGGCTCGGGAGGCGGGTGGCCGTCCGAGGTGCGCGTCCTGGGCTCCTCATGGGGGTCCTGGCAGGCTGTGACCCCCATGAGGAGCCCAGGACGTGAGGCTTCCGTGAAGGAGGCGGCACAGGGACGGGGGGAGGTCGGACTTACGTGACGTCCGCGTGCGGGAGAGGCCACACCTCGGCCCGATCGGCGACGAAGATGCCGGGAACGTCACACTTTCGGGACCCTTTACACGCTTTTCGGGCCTGAACCAAGGGCTCGAAAACGCGCTGCGTGCTTCAAGGCCCCCATAGGGTGGGTAAAGCACGCAGCGCGTCCGTGACGGTTGGACAACACGGGAGGAAGTGTGGACTTCTCACGGTCTTCGTGACGACGCCTGAGATCGGTGACGGATCCGTCCCTCTCCCGTGAGGCACCCGTGAGGGATCCGTGACCCTCCCGGTCACGGGCCCTTTCCTCTCTCCCCACGGAGCGGCCCTCCCGGCCACGGCCACAGCCTGCCCGGGCCGTGGACGGGAGGGCCCGTCCCTTGATCGTCCCCCGCCAGCTGTTCCTTATGCGCCTATGAGGCGCATAAGGAACAGCCAACCGCTCTCCAGCCGGACTCCGCGCGCGGCACCGATCATCTAGCTTCGCCCGCATGCTCCTCGGGGTCGACGTCGGCGGGACCTTTACCGACGCTGTCTTGCTCGACGAGGGCACCGTCCACACGGCGAAGGTGCCGACCACGCCGGGGGACGAGTCCGCCGGCGTGATGGCGGCGATCGAGGCGGTGCTCGCGACGGCGGGGGCGACGGCCGGGGACGTCGAGGAGTTCTCTCACGGGATGACGGTCGGGACGAACGCGCTGCTCGAGGAACGCGGGGCGCGCACGGCGCTGATCGCGACGCGGGGCTTTGCCGACCTGCTCGAGATCGCGCGCCAGGACCGTCCCAGCCTCTACCACCTCTGCGCGCCCAAGCCGGCCCCGCTGATCGACCCGGGGCTGAAGCTGGAGGCGGCGGAGCGGACCGGGCCGGAGGGGATCGTCGAGCCGCTGGCCGAGGACGAGCCGGAGCGCCTCGCCGCGGCGCTGGAGGCGTCGGGCGCCGAGTCGGTCGCGATCTGCCTGCTCTTCTCCTACCTCGACCCGACCCACGAGCGCCGGCTCGCCGCGCACCTGCGCGCGCGCCTCCCCGACCTCCACGTCTCCGCCTCGCACGAGGTGCTGCCGCGGTTCCGCGAGTACGAGCGCGCCTCGACCACGGCGATCGACGCCTACCTCTCGCCGCTCCTCGCCCGTTACCTCGGCCGGCTGGAGGAGGCGACCGCGGCGGCGGGGCTGCCGGCGCCGCAGGTGATGCTCTCTTCGGGCGGCGTCGCCCCCGCCGGAGAGGCGGCGCGGGCCGGTGCCTGGAGTGTCCTCTCCGGTCCCGCCGGCGGCGCGGTCGGCGCCGAATGCCTCGCCCGCCTCTCCGGCGACGGCAACGCGCTCGGCTTCGACATGGGCGGCACCTCCTGCGATGTCTGCGTGGTCGAGGAAGGCGCCGTGCGGCGCTCCGACTCGCGCGAGATCGACGGCCGCCCGATCCAACTGCCGACCGTCGACGTCCACACCGTGGGCGCGGGCGGCGGCTCGATCGGCTGGCGCGACCCCGGCGGCGCCCTGCGGGTCGGGCCGCGCTCCGCGGGCGCCCAGCCCGGCCCTGCCTGCTACGGGCGCGGCGGCACCGAGCCGACCGTCACCGACGCCAACCTCCTGCTCGGCAACCTCGCCGCCGACTCGACCCTGGCGGGCGGCGTCGCGCTCGACGCCGAGGCGGCGGAACGGGCCGTCGGCGCCCTCGCCGAGGAGCTGGGACTCGGACCGCTGGAGACCGCCGCCGGGATCGTCCGCGTGGCCAACCAGGAGATCGTGCGGGCGCTCCGCGTCGTCACCGTCGAGCGCGGCGTCGATCCCCGTCGCTTCGCCCTCCTGCCCTTCGGCGGCGCCGGACCGATGCACGCGGCGGCGATCGCCGAGGAGCTGGGGATCGACCGCCTCCTCTGCCCGCGCGCGGGCGGCGTCCTCTCCGCCTTCGGCCTCTGCGCCTCGGACCGCCGCCGCGACACCGCCCGCACCGTGATGCTGAGCGGCGCCGACCTCACCGCCGAGCGGGTCGCCGCCGCCGTGAGCGATCTGCGAGCGACCGCGAGCCATCGACGCGGGGGCCTCGACGGGGCCCGCGCCGAGGTCGTCTACGGGATGCGTTATTCCGGCCAGGCCTTCGAGCTGCCGATCCCCGGCGACCCCGCCCCGTCCCCCGCCGACCTCATCGCCCGCTTCGAGCAGGCCCACGAAGACCGCTACGGCCACCGCGACCCCGATGGCAACGTGGTCCTGGTCGACATCCGCCTGGCCCTGGTCATCGACGGCCCCAACCCCCGCCCCGCCGCCGCAGGCGAAGGAGCAATCGAAGAGAGCACCCGCCAGGTCCGCTTCGGCACCGAATGGATCGACACCCCCGTCCTCCGCGGCGAGCCCGAAGCCGGCCGCACCGCCGCGGGCCCCGTGATCTTCGAGCTCCCCGAGGCCACCCTCGTCCTGCCCCCCGGCTGGAGCGCCACCGTCGACGAGTTCGGCTCGATCAACGCCCAGCGCTCGCACAAGGGAGGATCGGGCGATCCCGGACGAACCTCCCCGCAGTTCGTGAGGGAGGGGTCGCCCGATCCTCCCTCCTCTGGAAGCCCGTCCCCGAAAGACCCGGCGATGATCGACCCGATCACCCTCCAGGTGATGATCGGCGCCCTCCGCGCCACCTGCGAGGAGATGGGCGCGACCCTGATCCGCTCGGCCTACTCGGCCAACATCAAGGAGCGTCACGATTGCTCGACCGCGCTCTTCGACGCCGCCGGCGAGCTGGTGATGCAGGCCGAGCACATCCCCGTCCATCTCGGCTCGATGCCCGACGCGGTCGCCGCCGTGCTCGCCGAGCACCACGAGCCGGAGGTCGAATGGATCCTCAACGACCCCTACCGCGGCGGCACCCACCTTCCCGACATCACCCTCGTCTCCCCCGTCTTCGTCGCCGGCGAGCTGTTCGGCTTCGCCGCCTCGCGCGCCCACCACGCCGACGTCGGCGGCCCGACCCCCGGCTCGATGCCCGCCTTCTCCCACCGCCTCGACGAGGAGGGCGTGGTGATCGCACCGACCTGCGCCACGCCCGCGGCCCTGGACGACCTCGTCGCCCAGATGCGCAACCCGCGCCAGCGGCTCGCCGACCTGCGCGCCCAGCAGTCCGCCAACCGGGTCGGGCGGCTGCGGCTGGCCGAGCTCGCCGAGCGCCACGGCGCCGCCGGCCTGCGCGCGGGGACGGACGCGATCCTCGCCTACGCCGAGCGCCGCGCCCGCGCCGCCCTGGCCGCGCTCCCCGACGGCACCTACACGGCCGAAGACCTCCTCGAAGACGACTCGCCCGACGGCGCCGAGCACGACGTCACCCTCCGCGTCACCGCCACGATCGCCGGCGAGACCCTCCGCCTCGACTTCGCCGGCACCGATCCCCAGGTCGCGGGCAACCTCAACTGCCCCCTCTCGGTGACCAAATCCGCCGCTTTCTTCGCCGTCCGCGTCTTGACCGATCCCGACGCCCCGCCCTGCGCCGGCGCCCACCGCCCGATCGAGGTCAGCGCCCCGCCCGGCTGCCTACTGAACGCCGCACCGCCCGCCGCGGTCGTCGCCGGCAACGTCGAGACCTCAAGCCGGGTCGCCGACCTGGTGATCGCGGCGCTCGCGGGCGCCCGCCCGGTCCCCGCCCAGGGCCAGGGGACGATGAACAACCTCACCCTCTCGGGAAATCACACCCTGGACGGCGCCGACTTCACCTACTACGAGACGCTCGGCGGCGGCCAGGGCGCCTGCCCCGACGCCGCTGGCCCGGGCGCGATCCACGTGGCGATGTCGAACACCCTGAACACCCCGATCGAGGCGCTGGAGACGGAGTTCCCGCTGCGCGTCCGCGAACTGGCCCTGCGGCGCGGCTCCGGCGGCGACGGCGCCCACCGCGGCGGCGACGGCCTCGTCCGCGAACTGGAAGCCCTCGCCCCGATGCGCTTCACCCTGCTGACCGAGCGCCGCCGCCACGCGCCCCGCGGACGTGAAAGCGGCGGCGACGGAGCGCCTGGTAAAAACCTCTTGGACGGGAATTCGCTCCCGTCCAAGAGTGAGGGAGATTTGGCTCCAGGGAGCCGTTTGAGAGTGGAAACGCCGGGTGGCGGCGGGTACGGGTCTGCCTAAATTCCGGCGATAGGCATTTGGCGTTTTGCGCAACCTTCTCTAGAATGCGCACCCTCGGGTGGGCACAAGGCCTCATGCGGCCAGTCTCACGCCCCGCCCTCTATACATCGCACACGACCTCCCCAGGTACTGACTTCAAATGCCAATCGCTCTCAAGGAATGGGCTGTAACCGTCCGCGCTCTCGCCGAGGGTGAGCAGTTGCTCACGCTTCGCAAGGGCGGAATTCGCGAGGAGAACAAGCACTTCGAACTCGAGCACGAGCGCTTCTTCCTCTACCCGACCTTCGACCACCAGCGGAACGACCTCGTCCGGGAGTCCCACCACCCGGAGCTGCGCCGCGCCCTCGAGGAGGGTGTCTGGCCCGACGAGGAGCCGCCGCCGAAGGCCCTGCTCCAGGACGGCGGCATCCCGCAGCCGGAGCGCGTGCGACTGCGCGCCTGGGCCGAAGTGACCGACCACGTCACGATCGAAGACCGGCGCACGCTCGACTGCCTCTCGCCGTACTACATCTGGACGCCGGACTACGCCGAGAAGCGCCTGGCCTGGAAGCGTCGCCACCCGCTTCACATCCTGCTGCTGCGGGTGCATCGCATCCCCCGCCCGGTCACGGTGCGGGTGCGCGATGAGTACCACGGCTGCCGCTCCTGGGTCGAGATCGACCGCGAACTGCCCTTCGAGGGCACCCCGGTCATGGCCGACGAGGAGTTCGACCGCGCGCGGCAAGAGATCAAAGAAGTCTGCGGCCAGGCCGAACCGGCGCTCGTCTGAGCTCGACGATCCCTTCGAGGTACTAGTCTCGGCCCATGTCCTGGGTCGAGACTGAGTCGTTGAGCTTCACGGCCAGGCACGACTCCGACGACGCCGCCTTCGCCGACCGCACGCTCGACCGGCTGGAGACGCTGCGACTGCGGCTTGAAGACCGCTTCGAGAAGATGCCGGCCGAGGTCACGGTCGTCATCCACACCAACCCGGTGTCGTTGACGATGGCGCACCCGTTCCTGCCCGCCGCCCGCTGGGCCGCGGCGCCGGCCGGCCGCCGTTACCTCACCGGCTGGCCGATGGAAACCGAGCTCCACGTCCTCAACGACCGCCACATGGAACGGCGCGCCGCCGGCGAGGACTCCCTGGAGGCGCTGCGCGGCACCTCCGAGCGCCTCTACGCCCAGCTCGTCCTCGCCACCAACAACACCGCCCTGCCCCCCTCCTGGACCCCGCGCCGCTTCGCCCGTTACCTGCGCTGGGCCTGGCTGGTCGAAGGCGGCGCCCAGTACTTCGCCCGCCAGGTCGGCCTCTACCGCGCCGCGGTCCTGCTCCGCCTGCGCAACTCCAGCCGCGTCACCTTCCCCCCCTCGCGCCGCGACGCGGTGATCCTCGGCGGCACGATCTTCGACCTGCTCGAGAACGAGCGCGGCCCCGAGGCCTGCGAGCGCCTCGTCGACGGCCTCCTCCCCGGCGGCCCCGCGGTCACCCTCGAAGACGCCTTCGACGCCCGCTTCCGCGATATCGAAGCGGCCTGGCGCGACCACCTGCGCGAAATGGTGCGCGGCCCCACGGGCGTCAGCTGAGGCCGGACGGAGATCGGCTCGTCAGCTGATTTCGTAGACGATCCAGATGATGAGGATCGCGACGAGGAAGGCGCCGCCGACGTAGAGGGCCAGGCGGCCGGGGCTGACCGGGTCGCCGCCTGACGCGCGTAGGCGGGCCGCGCCTTCGAGCTCTTCCCGCTCCTCGGATTCCGACTCGGTGAGCGTCTCCGCGAGCAGATCGCGGGCGGCCGTGGCGTGCTCCTTGTTGACCCAGATGTCGTGCGGGCCGGCCGCCAGGAAGTCCGGGTTGTCGAAGCCGGTGGTGCGTTTGAGGATGCTCGGGATGCCCGACTCGAGCAGCAGCCCCTGCAGCATCTCCGCTTCGGCCTGGTTGCGGGCGAAGCCGACCTTGATCAGCTTGCCGCCGCCCCCGCCGCCACCGCCACCGCCGTCGTCGCCCCCGTGGCCACCACCGCCGTGGGAGCCGCGCGAGTGCGCGCCGCGATGCTTGGTCGCCTCCGCCATGGACTACTTCTACCCGATCTCGAGCTCCGCGCCGGAGATCTTCAGGTCGGCCAGGTAGAAACCCTGCACGTCGGGGTTCTCGGCGTCGGCGAGCGAGACGATCACGTAGATGGGTTCGGGCCAGTTCTGCGCCTGGTTCACATCGGTCTGCGACGGATAGGCGGCGCTCTTCGTGTGCGAGTGGTAGATCGCCAGCAGCTCGCCGTCCGCTTCGATCTCCTTCAGCGCGTCGAACTGGCCCTGCGGGTCCATCTCGTAGCGCAGCGGACTGGCCGCCGAGTTGGCGACCCGCACGACCCTGGTCGCCACGCCGTCCTTCCCACCGACCATGCCGCAGCACTCGTTCGGCAGGTCCTCGCGCGCGTGCGCGACCATCTCGTCGACCAGCTGTTGGGAGATCTTCACGCCCGCGAGGCTACTTACTTCCCTTCCTGGAAGCGGTACAGCTTCGCCGCCGCTTCGCAGACCTGGCGGCATTCGCGCAGGCCGAGGTCGGAGACCCCGACCCGCCCGAGCCCGGCCGGGAAGAGCGAGAAGCCGGTTTCCACGGTCGCCCCCCGCAGCAGCTCGCCGGTCTTGCCGAACACCGGGTCGAGCTTGCCCTTGCTGGTGATCCGCAGCAGCCGCGGCGGCGCCGCTTCTTCGCCGGTCAGCGCCATCGTCGAGCCTTCGCGCCCCTGGATCGCGGCCGCGATCGGGAACGGCAGCAGTTGCAGGCCCTTGCTGCCCCAGCCGCGCAGCAGGGTGCCGTCCGGATGCAGGCGCAGCTCGAAGCCGCCGATGCTGCCGGCCGTGCCGAACAGCTCGATCGGACCGCTGCGGCCGATCACCGCGGCGGTGATCCGGACTTCGTTGCCCTTCAGCCCCTTCAATCGCCGCAGCGACTTCAGGGCGTTCTGCTTGAACTTGTCGTCGATCTTGCCCTTCGCCGTGACCTTGACCAGAAAGCCCGCCTGGGTCGCGCCGGTGAGGCCGCGGCCGCCGAAGAAGGTCGCGCCGGCGGGGGTGATCGCGTCGTATTCGATTTCCCCTTCGCCCGGCATCTTCACCGTCACCGAGCCGCGCGCGCCGAAGCCCTTCGCCCGGTGCCCGCTGGGGTCGAGCTTGATCAGCGTCGCCGAGGCGGTGGCGCCGCTTTTCTGCCCCTTGCGCTTCTTCCGGGTCATCGAGGTGGCGATGACGAAGGCCGACTGTTCGGGGCCGCCGAGCAGGCGCGTCCCGCCGCCGACGCAGGGGCAGGGCAGTCGCACCGCGCCATGCGCGCCCCACCCGGGGTCGACGGTGCCGTCGGGGAGCAGCCGGCGGACGACGATCGCGCCGGAGCCCTGACCCTGCGGTGCGACCGTGCGGCCGACGATCGGCAGCCCGGCGGAATCGACGGCGATCAGCGGCGTGCCGATTTCGTAGCGGTTGGCGGCCGCGGGCGGGATTTCGAACCCGCGCGACCCGGCGAAGACCGGTTCGAGCGAGCCGTTGGCGAGGTAACGGAAGACGAAATCCCCTTGCAGGCAGGGGAATTCCGAGCAGGAGCCCTGTCTCGCGACGACGTAGGTTTCGCCGTTCCGCGCGGTGGCGGTCGCCTCGATCCTTTCGTTGGTCCAGCCGGCCGGGTACGGCGGGTTCAGGGTGGCGACCCCGTTCACACCGAAGGTGAGGTCGGGTTTGGCCGACGCCGTCCCCGCGCCCACCGCCGCCAAGACCGCCAGCACCAACATCGACAGCGAGACCACCTTGCGCATCAATGCTCCTTTGATTGAACAGCGTTGTCCGGTTTTCGCAGTTGGTTCAACACCTGCCTGTATACGAAAGTTGCGCCGACGGAAGTCCCCGCTCAGCCGCCTCTCGCCGCGGCGGCGAGGCGTTGGTAGGCGAACCAGGAGGGCTTCGCGGTCCCGTCCAGCCGCAGCAGCCCGGCGCCCTGGCAGAAGGCGCAGTGGGGATCGGCCCGAGCCTCGTCCCGCCAGGTGTACCAGTAGACCCCGGCGATCCGCCAGCGGTGGCGCATCGTCAGGAGGCGCGCGAAGGCGGCACGGAGGAACCGGGCCTGCCCGTCCTCTCCCTCGACGAAGGCGGACGGGTAATCGCCGTGCGAGGCGACGCCGAGCTCGGTGACGAGCAGCGGCTTGCGTCCCGCCCCGCCCGCGACCATCGCGGCGCGCACCTTCTCCAGCTGGTAATCGAGCTCGGGGATCGTCGACGAGTAGGGATGGAGGGCGGCGAAGTCGAAGTCGCGGCGCACGCCCGGCACCCGCAGGAGGCGCCGCATGAAGACCCACGTCTTCGTCCCATACCCGACCGGGGCGACGCCGGCGAGGACGATCTTCGCCCCCCGGTCGGCCCCGCGGATCGTCGCCGCCGAGGCATGCAGCAGCTTCGCGTACCCCGCCGGTTCGATCTTCGGCGCCCAGAAGAGGCGGAAGTTCGGCTCGTTCCAGATCTGCCAGCGGCGGATCGGCTCGCGGTGCGGCCTCCCCCGCCAGAAGCTGCCATGCGGGCCGTACCTGGCGACGAGCACCCGCAGGAATCCCCGCCAGCGGGCGAGCGCGTCGCCCGCTGGCGGCGGTCGTTCCTGGCGGCCGAGCCAGGCGGGTCTGCCGTAGACGAACGGCAGCACGGCGATCCCCCGCGCGGCCGCCGCGCCGACCTCCCTGTCGACGGCGGCGAAGTCGTAGTCGCCCCGCCGCGGCTCGCATGCGAACCAGTAGATCGGCATCCGCAGCGTTTCCACCGTCCCCCGCATGCGAGCGAGGTCGGAGTTCGTCGGCGGCGCCTGCGGGACGACCCCGAAGAAGCCCGGCGGCGCGGTCGCGGCCTTCGCCGGGGAGACGATGAAGGCGATCGCCACAAGCCCGGCGAGGACCGCCCCGCTGTATGCCTGACTTCTCACCCGACCGCTCAAAGGCCCCCGGGCAGCGAAAGTTGCGGCGGCGCTCAGCCGCCGGCGGCGACTACCACCAGACGGTGGAGTCGAGGTTCTCGATCTCCTCCAGCGGCTTCGTGTAGATGCCGGAGGAGAGGTACTTCCAGCCGTCGTCGGGGATCAGGAAGACGACGTTGCCGGAGTCGAGCTCCCCGGCGATGCGGGCGGCGACG
>Ga0153956_1001538_pt1 | contig 19843 bp, 18 predicted proteins | sample TSFL040MetaG_FD_104704 | JGI IMG/M metagenome (GOLD analysis project Ga0153956, IMG submission 104704) | Attine ant fungus gardens microbial communities from Florida, USA - TSFL040 MetaG | ecosystem: Host-associated > Fungi > Mycelium > Unclassified | place: USA: Florida, Wekiwa Springs...
CCGGACCTTCCCGGCGATCGCTCGCCAGTGGTGCGCTCCGGAAGAACTCACCGCTCACAGTTGCGGGGGCAGCCACGGTTTCGGTCCCTGATGGGTACGCCTCACCGTGTTCCCTTTTGATCCCCTTTGGCTGGAAGCCGCCGAGGAACCTTCGACGCAGGCACTAACACGCGCTGTCCGATCAAAGTCAATGGTTCCAGTGGGGGACAGAGCCGCGGGCGAGAGCCGTGCACACTCCGTGTGCACTCAGCAGTCATTTTCTGATAGTTGCGCTGTCCAACCCGTAGGTAGGATCGTACTTTAGCGAGGCTAGTCGTATGTTCGTCGGCGAGAATTGCTCAATCCATCCAATGGGATATTGGACCGACTGGACGCCGAAAAGCATAATAAAATGAAGCACTTAGACCGCAGATTTAGTACCGCGCCCATGATGGACTGGACGGACCGGTATTGCCGCGTCCTCCATCGTCTGTTGACGCGGCGCGCGCTGCTGTTCACCGAGATGGTGACGTCGCCGGCGGTGATCCATGGCGACCGCGAGCGGCTGCTGGGGTTCGATGCGATGGAGCATCCGATCGCGGTGCAACTGGGCGGTTCCGATCCGGCGGAACTGGCTGAGGCGACGCGGATCGCAGCGGGCTTCGGCTATGACGAGATCAACCTCAATGTCGGCTGTCCGTCCGACCGTGTGCAGTCGGGCCGCTTCGGCGCCTGCCTGATGGCCGAGCCGGCGCTGGTTGCAGACTGTGTGCGGGCGATGCGCGATGCGACCGACCTGCCGGTGACGGTCAAGTGCCGCATCGGCATCGACGACCAGGATACGGAGCAGAGCCTCGACCGCTTCGCCGACACGATGCTCGAGGCAGGCGCCGCGCATCTTTACGTGCATGCCCGCAAGGCCTGGCTCAAGGGGCTGTCGCCCAAAGAGAACCGCACCATCCCGCCGCTCGACTATCCGCGGGTGTATCGGCTGGCTGCCCGGCTCGCGCCGTTCGAGCTGTCGATCAATGGCGGGATCGAGACATTGGCCGCCGCCGATGAGCATCTGCGGCACATGCATGGCGTGATGCTGGGGCGCGCCGCCTATCACGAGCCGGCCCTGCTGGCCGAAGTCGACCACCGCTATTTCGGCGAAGTGGAACGGCGTTTCGACCTGGGCGCGGTCATGCACGCCATGGCCGAGTATGCCGAGGGCGAACTCGCCAAGGGCGCGCGGCTCAACAATATCACGCGCCACATGCTGGGGCTGGCCAATGGCCGGCCCGGAGCGCGTACCTTCCGCCAGATTCTGAGCGTCGATGCCGCGCGCCGCGGGGCAGGGCCCGAGGTCATGCTGCGGGCGCTCGCGGCGGTCGAGCCGGAACTCGCGGTCGCTTAGTAGTCAGTCCGCGAATTCCAGCTTGTCGCCGGCGACGGAGTAGCGGCTCAGCGTTTCGAGGAAGGTCTGACCGAGAAGGCTGCCGTCCAGCGCGCCGCGTTCCGCAACGAACGCAGTGACGCGCGAGCGGACGATGCCGCCGACTTCCACCTTGTCGAGCGTGACGACAGCGGCGCGGCCGGTGCCGTTGGCGGTGGTGACCGGAGTGGTGAAGTTCAGCGCTCCGACGTCGATGCCGGCTTTGCGCGCATCGGCGTAGGACAGCACCATGGCGCTGGCGCCGGTGTCGAACAGCAGCGGCATCTGCGCGCCATTGACGGTGGCCGCCACGAGGAAGTGGCCGTCCATGCCGCGGGTGAAACTCGCGGTACCGTTCTTCGAGTCGATGACGGCGGTGGTCGGCGAGAACTGGCCGAAGACGCGGGCGGCGACGCCCTTGATGTCCTCGCGATAGGTGTAGCCGACGAGCGAGACGGCAAACAGCGCCAGCCAGACGCCGACATTGGCGATGATCGTCGAAAAGCGCTGGCGGCGGGAGAATGCGCCGGCCGCAAAGATGATGGCGAGGATCACCAGCGGGATCAACTGGGCGAACTGCACCTGCGTGAGGCCGATCAGACTACCGGCATCGGTGCTCACGAGGAGCCCGATTCCAACCGCGACCAGCAATGCAACGCCCACGAACAGCATGGGTCAGATAATGGGGGCGATTGGGGCAAAATCAAGCGGTTGCGACTGTCCGTTCGCTTGCCGCGGCATTAAACCATCGACAGGTGGGTCCCTCAGGCAAACACCATGAAGGCGGCGAGCACCATCACCTCGAGCAGGGCCTGCAGCGCGCCGATCAGGTCGCCGGTCTGCCCGCCGATGAGGCGGCGGCAGAGCGTGATCCAGCCCCAGATCACCAGCGCGCCGAGCGCGTAGGCGACGACGAGCCCGAGCACGCTGACGGCAAAACCGGCAAGGACGAAGCTCAGCACCACCATGAACACCGCGCCGATGCCGAACGCCCGCCGCGTAACCTGACCCGCGGCAGCGGCCGCGCCGCCCGAGCGCGCCGGGGGGAGGACGACGGTGAGCCACAGTGCTCCGGAGCGGGCCATCAGGTTGGCAGTGAGCATGAGGCCGGCCGCCGCCAGCGGATTGCCGACCGAGCCGATGGCGGCGATGCGGAGCGCGAGGAACAGCACGATGGCGCACACCCCATAGGTGCCGTGCCGGCTGTCCTTCATGATGGCCAGCCGCTGCTCGATGCTGCTGGCACCGAAGAGCCCATCGGCCGCATCGGCGACTGCATCTTCAGCCATCGCGCCGGTGACAATCACCATCACCATGATCGCGGCCGCGGCGGCGAAATAGTGCGGCACGCTCAGCCATTCGAGCCCGAGCAGCACCGCGACGGGCCCGGCGCCGATGACGAGGCTGGTGAACGGCAAGGCGAGCGCCATGCGGGAGAGGTTCGGCCGCGTGTGCGGGCGATCGCCCGTCGGCAGCCGCGAATAAAATCGCAGCCCCATGACCAGATCGTCACCGAGCTGCGTGTTCGCCTGCAGCGGATGATTGTCGTTGGTGGGACGCGGGCCGGGGGCGCCGTCGGTCAATTGCAATTCCGCCGGGGGTGGTTATTGGTGCGGCGCCTTTGTCCCATTTTTGCCCGGAGTCGCGCAACATGGCCGATCCATTCGCCGAAATTGTCGAGCTGTTGACCATCGTGCCGGCCGGCAATGAGGAAGCGGTGGACGCGGTGCGGATGCATGATGCTCAGTTGACCAAGCCGCCCGGCTCGCTCGGCAGGCTCGAGGAACTGGTCGAGTGGCTGGCACGCTGGCAGGGCAAATCCACCCCGACGCTCGATGACCCGATGGTCGCGATCTTTGCCGGCAATCACGGCGTGACCGACCAGGGCGTGTCGGCCTTTCCGCGCGAGGTGACCGCGCAGATGGTCGCCAATTTTACCGCCGGCGGCGCTGCGATCAGCCAGATCTGCGCCATGCATGAGATCAATCTGCGGGTGTTCGAACTCGCGCTCGAACTGCCCACAGGCGACATCACGCAGACGGCCGCGATGGACGACAGGATGGCGGCAGCGACCATCGCCTACGGCATGGAAGCAATCGCCGGCAAGCCCGACTGCCTTGCCATCGGCGAGATGGGCATCGGCAACACCACCATCGCCGCCGCGCTCTATGCGGCGCTTTATGGCGGCACCGGCGCCGACTGGGTCGGCCGCGGCACCGGCGTCGACAATGCCGGGCTGCAGCGCAAAGCCGACGCCGTCGACCGTGCGCTCGCCCTGCATAGGAACGAACTGACCACGCCGCTCGCGATCCTCGCCCGGCTCGGCGGCCGCGAGATCGCCGCGATGCTCGGTGCGCTGGTGGCGGCCCGGCACCAGAAAATCCCGGTGATCGTCGACGGGTTCGTTGCGACCAGCGCGGCGGCGATTGCCCACGCCGTCAATCCCGAGGCGATCGAGCACTGCGTCTTCGCGCATGTGTCGGCCGAGCACGCCCATCACCTGGCGCTCGAAAAGATGGGGGTGAAACCCTTGCTGAACCTCGACATGCGGCTCGGCGAAGGCAGCGGCGCGGCGCTCGGCATGGTGCTGGCGCAGACCGCGCTGCGGCTTCACACCGGCATGGCGACATTCGGCAGCGCCGGCGTCAGCGAGAAGAATTAACGGCCGCCCGCTTCCGAGTAGATCTGCAGCTTCTCGCGCTTTTCGACCACCGGAGCGAGGGCGTCCATGACGCGGGCGCGGGGGAAGGTGGCGATCGCTTCAGTGCCGAAGCGGAGCTTCGAGAAGAGATCGAAGCGGCCCTGGTGCAGTTCCATGATTTTCTGGACGATGGGGAGGCCAAGGCCGGCGCCCTGTTCGGCAGTCTTTTGCGCGAGGCTGCCCTGGCCGAACGACGAGAGCACGGTCTCGATCTCGTCTTCGGGGATGCCAGGGCCGTTGTCGCGCACCGAGAGCATCTGCCCGCCATCGGTCGAGCGGCCGACACTGAGCGCGACCTTGCCCGATTGCGGCGTGAACTTCACCGCGTTGCTGAGCAGGTTCAGCACCACCTGGCGGATGGCGCGTTCGTCACCCCAGAGCTTGGGCAGGTTGTTGCCGTAGTTGAAACTGAGCTCGATGCCCTTGGCTTTGGCGCGGATTTCGACCATGCGCCGGCAATCGTCAGCGATATCGATCAGCGACACCGCCTCTTCGTTGAGCTCGTACTTGCCAGCCTCGATGCGAGAAAGGTCCAGCAACTCATTGATCAGATTCAACAAATGCTGGCCGCTTGAGTGGATGTCGGCGGCGTATTCCTTGTACTGCGGCACCTGATGGGCGCCCAGCAACTCGGACTTCAGCACTTCCGAAAAGCCGATGATGGCATTGAGCGGCGTGCGCAGCTCGTGGCTCATGGTGGCGAGGAACTGCGACTTGGCGATGTTGGCCTGCTCGGCGTGCCGGCGTGCCTCGTCCGACATTTGGCGGGCTTCCTCGAGCTCGGTGATGAGCTGGTCCTTCTCGGCCTGATGGACGATCTCCTCCAATTTCGAACTATGGAGCTGCCGTGCCAGGTAAACGAAGAAGAATTCGGCGCCGACGGTCACCGCCGCGAGCGACCAGTTGAGCGTGCCGCCGTAGACGACGAGGTTGATGGCGACCGTCAGCGCCACCGGCAGCGTCGACATCAGCGTCGCGCCGGGAAGCGTCCGGGTCGAGACCGCATTGGTTGCGACGCCCACCAGCGCGCTCGCGAACATCACCACCGCAATCGACGAGCGATCGGTGCCGAATAGCGAGAACAGCGCCAGCAGCGACCAGACGACGCCGTAGATGGTTTCGACCGTAATGAAGCTCGCGGTCCAGCGGGCGGCGTTGAACTGCGCCGGGTCCATGCGCTTGAAGCGCCTCGTGGCGACCACGACGGCGAAATTGGCCGCGGCAACCGCGACCGCCCAGCCCACCGCGACGTAAAACGGCACCCAGAAGCTCGCGAACAGCGCGAGGATCGCGAACACCACCGGCAGCACCAGCGCGCTAGAATTGCGCGAATTGGCATAGTCGTCGAGCAGCTCGAAATCGAAGCTGGCGCGGGTGCCGGATGACGAAGTGAGCCGCTGGCGGGCGTCGAACACCGCGCGCTGCGCATTGCGGCGCAGGTCGCGTCCCATCAGGGAGCGCACATCGACAGGATGCGCCGGCTCGAACGGCATGGACACAATGACTCAACTAACTCGATGCGAACGGGATACGCATTCGCTACGCTCGCAAAGACCTTATGGGATCGTGGTTAAGGGGGAGTGAAATGCGTCGGGCGGCGTGGGACCGGCGTCGGCCGCTGCGCAGCGCGCTTGCCGTGGCGCTGACGCTGGCGATCATTGCCGCCGTCGCGATCGTGGCGACCTTGCTGCAGCCAGCCGGCCAGCCGCTTCGCGGACACCCCCAGGTGGTCGACGGCGACACCCTCCGCTTCGGCGGCACGCGGGTGCGGCTCACCGGCCTCGATGCGCCCGAACTCGACCAGACCTGCCGCGATGAAGCAGGGGCGGAATATGGCTGCGGTGCTGCGGCGAAGGCGTTTCTCGCCGACTTCATCGGCGGTCGGACGATCCAATGCATCCCTTCGGGCCGCGACAAATATGGCCGGGTGCTCGCCACTTGCACGGTCGGAGGCGCCGATCTCGGCAACGCCATCGTCGAAGCCGGCTGGGCGATGGCCGAAGCCGATTATCTCTTCGCGCTGGGGACGGCGCGGCTCCAAAAGCGCGGCATCTGGCGCGGCCGCTTCGAGGACCCGGCAGACTGGCGCCGCGATCATGGGGTGAGCGAACCGGGGCTTTGGGACTGGATCAGAGCGTGGTTCCAGTAGCTGCCCGCGAACTGTTGACGCGCGCAACAAAATTGCGTTGACTCGGCGATTGTCGCGGATGCATGTGCGTTGGCGGGGCAATCAGCGGCATTTGCCGCAAACTGATTTCAGCGAGGCACTGATGGCACTGGACAAGATCGATCGCAAGATTCTTGCGCTCTTGCAGAAGGACGCGACCACGCCGGTCGCCGAAATCGGACGCAAGGTCGGCTTGTCCACGACCCCATGCTGGCGCCGCATCCAGAAGATGGAAGAGGACGGCGTCATCAAGGGCCGCGTCGCCGTGCTCGATCCGGCCAAGATCAATGCCGGTGTGACGGTATTCGTCTCGATCCGCACCAACGAGCACAATGAAGCCTGGATGCGCAAATTCTCCGGTGTCGTCGACGACTTCACCGAAGTGGTCGAGTTCTACCGCATGAGCGGCGACGTCGACTATCTGCTGCGTGTCGTGGTGCCCGACATCGCTGCTTACGATGCGTTCTACAAGAAGCTGATTTCGCGCATCAACCTGACCGACGTAAGCTCGTCCTTCGCCATGGGCCAGATCAAATACACCACGGCGTTGCCACTCGAATTCGCCATCGTCACCGACGACGACAAATAGCCGCCAAAGTGGTGCAAAAATTGCCGGCTGAATCTGCACTCTGCCCCGTCGGCACGATAACGTCAGCATCATAGGATTCGGCTGCGTCGGGGCGCGGCGGGACAGCAGGGGCATACTAAATGAATTTGAAGGCTCTGGCCGGCGTTCTCGTCGGCGCTATTGCTTTGTCGTCGGCTAGCGCAGCCGTCGCCGACGTGACCCGCGATTGCTCATACTACTCGTCAGCATATCAGGATATCGCCGATATCGACGGGTCTTCGTTGTCGGGAACGATCATTCCGATCGACGCCGTTGCAGGCGACGCTCTGTTCTTCCGGTTGTCGCTGACGAGCGTGGCGGCGAACACCAGCACGACATTGAGTATCGGGATCGTCAGTTTGGGCACCGAGTCCCTGACCCCGGACTCGACGATCGTCGAATACGATGGCGGCTTCGGGGTGAACAGCACCAATGAACATACTGCTATCGAAGTCACGGTGACGGGGCTCAGCGATGTCTTCGGCAGCCTGCAGATGGCCTGTGCGCATCAGGATCCGACGCCACCGGCGCCGACCACATCCGATATCCAGTTCATGCAAGATGGCATCGTCAAGCATGCGACGCTGAACGCGACCGAGATGATGAGCGATCTCGTTAACGGCGGCATCGACGCGGCGTTCGACGCGCAGGCGGCGCAGAAGGGCACCTCGCTCGGCTACACCGCGGGCACGGTCGTGCTCGACAATACCCCCGATGCACTCAAGGGCGCCGGCATCTCGCTGTGGTCGGGCCTCAAGTATGGCGTGACGCCCGGCGCGGCCGACCAGTGGACCGGCATGCAGGTCTCGGGCGCCGCCGGCCTCAATTACAACATCTCCGATGCCCTGGTGGTCGGCGCTTTCGGCGGCTACGAAGGTTCTGGCTTCGGCATGCAGAGCGCCGACGCGCATTTCAACGCCAGCGGCGGCAGCTTCGGCGCGCTTGCGGCCTACCGGCTCGACGACAATTGGAAGATCGAGACCGACGGCTACGTATCGCTGCTCGGTTACAATCTCGATGCGGCGGGCGTGAAGGCCAAGTTCGGCGCCATCCGCTACGTGCTCAACGGTAGCCTCGTCGGCACCATGCCGCTCACCGCCAATATCGACTTCGTGCCCACGGCGAGCCTCTCAGTGGTGCGGGAAGACCAGGCGGCCTATACGGACAGCGCCGCGCTCGACCACGACAAAACGACGATCTTTGCCAGCCGGGCGAGCGCCGGCGGCAAGTTCGTGTTTTACCCGACCGATGGCCTCGTCACCTTCTCGGCCGGCGGCTACGCCGACTACTGGGTCGGCGACGCCTTCGGCTATGGCGGGCTGAGCGGTCGGGCCGAAGTCGGCACCAACATTGGCGTGGGCGACACCGGCACGATCGGACTCAAGGGCAGCCTGAACAATGTCGGCGGCAGCGGTCCGCTCACGGTCTCCGCCAACGCCTCGATCGGCGGTGCGATGTAGGTTGTCTATGGGAGGGAGGCGGCGAGGTCTCCCCTCCAGCGCTTACGCGAACACCGCGTCGCGAACCTCTTCGCGGAACGGCCCGTTGCAGCCTTCGAGCGTCGTGTTGGTATAGACTACGACGCAGGTGCCGCTCTTTGGCTCGAAGATCCAGTTGTTCCCCCACACGCCGCCCCAATGCAGCATACCTTCGACGGGCCAGCCGGACGCGTGCGTGTCCTCGATATAGGCGCCAAGGAAGCTGAACGTCTGTCCGGCGTCGTCGCGCGGCAGGTCGCCGATCTGGTTGGCGATGGCCATGTTGCGGGTCGCCGGCGCGAGGAGATCGCCGGCGCGGATCGCCTCCAGCAGCTTCATCAAATCGGGCGCGGTGCCCGCCATGCCCGAGCCGCCCGACTGTGGCGCCTTTGGCTCGAAGATGCGGGCAGGCGAGAAATATTCGTCCTTGCCGAGGAATTCGTTGGGGCGCGGATGCGGCTCGCCCATGCGGACAGGCGGTCCCTCTTCGCCATCGGCGTAGGGGGTGGCGATGCGGCTCTTGTCGGTGACGAAGAAATGCGTGTCGGCCATCCCCAGGGGTCCGGTGACATATTTCGCGACCACGGTCTCGAGGTCCGAGCGGTTGATCGCCGCCAGCACGCCGCCAAGCACGTCGATCGACATGCCGTATTCCCAGCGCGTGCCCGGCGTGAAGGCGAGCGGCGCACGGGTGAGGCGGCGGAGGTTCTCGGTCAGCGGCATCAACTCGCCATTGTCCGAGCCGCGCGAAACGTCATCGGGGATGTCGTAGGTGAGACCCGAAGTATGCGTCAGCAACTGCCGGATGGTGATGGCCGGCGTCGTGCCGTCGGGCGCCTTGGGCGTAAAATAGGGCAGATAGGTCGACACGGCGTCGTCGAGGCTCAGCAGCCCGCGGTCGAGCATCACGAGAGCGGTGGTCGCGACGATCGGCTTGGTCACCGAGGCAAGGCGGAAGATCTCGTTCTCGACCACCGGACGCTCGGCTTCGCGGTCGGCATAACCGGCGGCGCGGGCATAGACACGCTCGCCGTTGCGATTGACCAGCACCACGCAGCCGACGATTCGGCTCCACAGCGCCGCGTCGATGACGGCGTCGAGACGTTCGGTGAGGTTCAAGCCGATCTCCTCGGTCGCGCTCGCGAACGCGTCAGGACGCGACCGAGAAGCTGGTGCCGCAGCCGCAGGATGCAACCGCGTTCGGGTTGTTGATCTGGAAGGACTGGCCGATGAGGTCGTCGACATAGTCGATCTCGGCACCGCCCATGAATTCGAGGCTGAGCGAATCGATCAGCACCGTCGCCGCATCCTTGGCGAGCACGAGGTCGTCGTTCGCCGGCGTCTCCTGCACCAGCTTGTATTCGTACTGGAAGCCCGAACAGCCGCCGCCCGCGACCACGATGCGCAGCACCGTGCCGGCGGGCTGCTTGCTCAGCACGCGGCCGATCTTCTTGGCGGCGCGGTCTGTCAAAACGACATTGTTCGGTGCTAGGGCGGTCTCGGTCATCGATTTTCCTTTGCGGCGCATCGCGCCCGCCGCTATCGCAATCTAATATCGTCAAACGCCGATGAAAAGGGCCAGATGAGCGATACCGCCGTTTACGCCGCTGATCCGGCCCAGAGCCGGGGCCGGCTCTACCCCGTGAGCGAAAGCCCCAGCCGCTCCGAGTTCCAGCGCGATCGCGACCGCATCATCCACTCTGCCGCCTTCCGCCGGCTGCAATACAAGACGCAGGTTTTTCTCCATCACGAAGGCCAGCATTTCCGCACCCGGCTGACCCATACGCTCGAGGTCAGCCAGATGGCGCGCTCGCTCGCCCGGGCGTTGCGGCTCAACGAGGACCTGGCGGAGGCGGTTGCGCTGGCGCACGACCTTGGCCACACCCCGTTCGGCCACGCCGGTGAGCGCGTACTGGCCGAAAAGATGCGCGAATATGGCGGTTTCGACCACAACATGCAGGCCATCCGCGTGGTGACGCGGCTCGAGAACCGCTACGCCGAACATGACGGGCTGAATTTGAGCTGGGAAACGCTGGAGGGCATCCTAAAGCACAACGGCCCGCTGGTTGATGCGTCAGGCCAGCCGGTCGGGCGCTACGTCGAGGAAGGGTTGCCCTCGGGCCTCGACGAGATTCCCGCCAGCCAGAGCCTGCAGCTCTCGACCTATGCCAGCCTCGAAGCGCAATGTGCCGCGATAGCCGACGACATCGCCTACAACGCCCACGATATCGACGATGCGCTGCGGGCGAAGCTGCTGGACCTGCCCGGGCTGGTGGACGTGCCGCTGGTCGGGCCGATCGTGCGCGAGGTGCTGGGGCATTGGCCGAGGTTCGAGCCGCGGCGGCAGGCGCATGAGGTGCAGCGCCGGCTGATCACGCGCTGTATCGAGGATGTCATCGCCACCGCCACGGCAGAACTCGACGTCGCTCGCCCGCAGTCTGCCGACGACGTCCGCCACGCCGGCCGCACGCTGATCCATTTCTCGGATGCTACGGCGGCGGCGGAGCAGGGGCTGAAGACCTTCATGTACGCGGAAGTCTATCGCTCCGAGCCGGTGATGATTCCGGTCCGACGCAGCGAGGTCGTGGTGGCCGAACTGTTCGACCGCTATTTCGCCACCGCCGATATGCCGGGCCGCTGGGGCGAGGCGGCGCACGACGCCACCGGCGATGCGGCCCGGGCGCGCATCGTCGCCGACTTCATCGCCGGAATGACCGATCCCTACGCCGAGGCCGAGCATGCGCGGCTGTTTGACGGCAAACCGGTGGTGGGATAGGGCACCAAGTCACCAAACCACCGGTGTCATTCCCGCGCAGGCGGGAATCCAGGCTGCGTCCTCGGACGTCCGAAAGCCCTGTCTGGATTCCCGCCTGCGCGGGAATGACACCGTGGAGAACCGGAACCGACAGATGGACATTTTCGCCGATTTTGCCGCGCGGGTCGCGGCGCAGCTCAAGCTCCTTTATCCGGCCATGACGGATGAGCTGGTGGCGCGCGCCGTGGTCGAGCCGCCGCGCGATGCCGGTCATGGCGATCTGAGCTCCAACGCGGCGATGGTGGTCGCCAAGTCGCTCGGCAAGAACCCGCGCGAAGTCGCGACGGCGCTGGCCGAGCATTTCAAGACCGACCCCGACGTGCTCAGCGTCGAAGTGGCGGGTCCCGGCTTTCTCAATTTCCGGCTCGACGAGACCGTCTGGCATCGCGTGCTGCGCTCGGTCGACATGCTGGGCGAAGCCTACGGCAAAACCGACCTTGGCAGAGGCGAGAAGGTCAATGTCGAGTTCGTCTCGGCCAATCCGACCGGGCCGATGCATGTCGGCCATACGCGGGGCGCCGTGTTCGGCGACGCGCTGGCTTCGCTCCTCAGCTACGTCGGCTACGACGTGACGCGGGAGTACTACATCAACGACGCCGGCGGGCAGATCGACGTGCTCGCGCAGTCGGCGTTCCTGCGCTACCGCGAGGCGCTGGGCGAAACCATCACCATTCCGCCAGGCCTCTATCCGGGCGACTACCTGAAGCCGGTCGGCGAACAGCTTGCCGACGCCTATGGCCGTGACCTGCTGGCGATGCCCGAAGCCGAATGGATGCCCAAGGTCAAGGACCTGACGCTCAAGCTGATGCTGGAGCTGATCAAGACCGACCTCGCCAATCTCGGCGTCCGCCACGACGTGTTCTTCTCGGAAAAGACTTTGCACGGGCAGGGCGGCGATATCGATTTGACGCTCGACTGGCTCCGCAGAGAAGGGCTGGTCTATCAGGGCACGCTCGAGCCGCCCAAGGGCCAGGTCGACGAGGACTGGGAGCCGCGCGAGCAGACCCTGTTCCGCGCCACCCAATATGGCGACGACGTCGACCGGGCGCTGGTGAAGTCCGACGGCAGCTACACTTATTTTGCGGCCGACATCGCCTACCACCGCAACAAATACCTCCGCGGCTTCACCCATATGATCAACGTGCTGGGCGCCGATCATTCAGGCTATGTCAGCCGGCTGAAGGCAGCGGTGAAGGCCGTGTCGAACGGCGAAGCCGAGATCGATATCAAGATCATGCAGTTGGTCCGCCTGCTCAAGAACGGCGAGCCGTTCAAGATGAGCAAGCGCTCCGGCGACCTCGTTCTGCTGTCCGATGTGGTGGAAGAAGTCGGTCAGGACGCGACCCGTTTCATGCTGCTCTATCGGCGCAACGAGCAGGCGATGGATTTCGATTTCGCGCTGGTCAAGGAACAAAGCCGCGACAACCCGGTCTTCTACGTCCAGTACGCGCACGCCCGGACCTGGTCGGTGTTCCGCATGGCGGAGCAGGAATTGCCGGCGCTCGATCTGTCGGACGCCGAACTCGGCCGCGCCCCGCTCGAACTGCTGGTCAGCCCGGCCGATATCGAGCTCATCAAGGCCGTGGCGCAATGGCCGCGCACGGTCGCCGCGGCCGCCCTTGCGCATGAGCCGCATCGTATAGCATTTTATCTGTATGAATTGGCTGCGGCCTTTCACTCGTTCTGGGCCAAGGGCAAGGAAGACAGGGCGTTACGCTTTGTTAACCCTGAAGACCTGAAACTCACTATGGCGCGACTCGCCCTCGTGGGGGCCGTCAGGCAGGTTTTGGTCAACGGCCTCACAGTCTTGGGGGTTTCTGCTCCAGATGAGCTTTCATAATTCCGGCGCATTGGTGTGATGCCTGAACGACCTCTCGGCGGGGGTCGAGCACGGGTACCAACCACATCGTGAGCCTAGTCAATGCCGCCAGCGAGACCGCAGCAGATGTCTGATCCGGCCGATAAATCCGATGACCTTATCGCCGAACTGGCCAAGCTGATGGCGAGCACCCCGGCCAGCAATGCCCAGCCGGGTCAGCCGGCGCCGCGTCCCGCACCAGTAACGCCCACGCCGTCCGCCGCCCCGCCGGTCCAGCCCGCCGCCGCGCCGACCGCCTTCCGCATCCCCGGCATGGACGCGCCGGTCGTTCCGCGCGCTGTGCCGCCCACTCCCGCCGCCCCCCCCGCTGCGCCGGCGCCCGAAGTGCGGGCCCCCTCGACCGGCAGCATCCGCATTCCCGGCATGGACCAGCCGGCACCCGTCTCGACCAGCGCCCCGGTCGGCAAGTTCGACTTCGGCGGCAAGCCGGCGGTGGCGCCGATCCAGCAGGAACCGCTGTCGACCTTCACCGACCGCCTCGCGGCCGGTCGCAACCTCGCCGACGATCCGCCGTCGCGCGCCGAGCCGCCGCTGGCGCCGATCCGCATCCCGTCCGACCTGAAGCCGGTCAGCGAGAATCGCTCCTTCGCCCAGGGGCCGGCGCTGGCCGTCGACCGTCCGGCGCCTTCTGCTCCGCCGACGCCTGCCGCTCCGCCCACGCAGCCCGATGGCGGCGACTTCCATTTCGATTTCGGCTTCGGCCAGAACCCGCCCGAAGCCAGCCCGCCGCTTCGTCCGGCGCAGCATCCCGCCGCTCCTGCCCCGATTGAGGCAGTCGATCCGATCGCAGCCCTGATCGAGGCTGACCTTGCCGACGGCCCCGAACCCGAGCCGTTCGAGAATCTGGAGCCGGTCGAAGACTATACGCCTGCGCCCGAGCCGGCGCGGCCAGTCGCGCCGCCCGTCGCTCGCGTCACGCAGTCCCCGATGGCGCCGACCTCGCCACGCCAGCAGCAGGGCGCACCGATTCCGCTGAAGCCGGTGAACGCCGCGCCGCGCCCGCCCGACAGCGACCGTTTCGCCGTCTCGCCCAATGTCGGTCTCAGCATGAAACCGCCGGGCGGCCGGCCGTTGCAGCCTCAGACGCGTGCCCCCGAGCCGGCAGCGCCCGACTACGACGATTCCGATCCGATGTCGGAAATCGAGAGCTTGATCGGCGAGGCCGTTCGGGTCGAACTGACCCCGGGTCCGGTGCGCGTGCAGACGCCGCAGCAGGTGGCGCCGAAGGTGCAGCTCGAGCGCGACGACGATCTCGAGCGAGAAATCCGTGCCGAGCCGCCGCAGCCGCGCAATGCCGCACCGGTGGTGCCGCCGCTGACCACGGCGTTCGCGCCGCGTCGCGCCAACATCAAGGAAGACAAGACCGGAGCCGCGTCCGCCGAGGACGCGATCTTGGCCGCCGCCGCCGCATCGGGCGCCGAAGTCGGCCGCATCGAGCCGGCCGTCGGCGACGACAGCTCGTATCGGCGGCTGAAGGTCAGGCCGCAGCGCTCGTCGTTCCTGTCGGGTGGCATGCGCCAATATGTCGGCATGGCCGTGGCGGGCACGCTGCTGCTGGCGGCGGGCCTGGGGCTCTACTGGGTGCTCAACATGGGCCGCACGTCCGAGAGCGGCGCCGGCGCGCCGCAACTTACCGCCGACGCAACGCCCACCAAAGTGCTGCCGACCCCGAGCACTGCGCCCCCGACCGACGCGGCGAAATCGCCGGTACTGGCCAAGATGGAAGGTGCCTCCGCTGCCCCGAGCCAGGAACAGCTCGTTTCGACCGACGAGACCAATGGCAGCAGTGTCACGCGCGACGTGACGCCGACGGCCGCCAATGACGACGGGAGCGGCCTGTCGAGCCGCAGGGTGCGTACCGTCACCGTGCGGCCCGACGGCACTATTGTTTCGGGCGACGACGCCGTCGCCGGCGGCGCCGAACTGCCGATCGAGCGGCCGAACGTGCCGACCGTGCCGAGCACCGAAACCACTAATCTGCTGGGCAACAGCGACACCCAGACCGCCAGCGCCGACACGACGTCTTCGGATGATCCGACGACAACGGCGACCACCGCCGCCGACGCGACCCAGGTCGCAACCATCGACCCCAGCATCGTGGCGCCGACCCCGATGAGCTTCCCGGTGCATACGCAGGCGCTGGGCTTTGCCAAGCCGCCGGCCAACAGCACCGTCAACGCGCTGGCGCCGACCGGCGGTCAGCAATCGATTGACCTGCTCGGTGACAGCGCCGACCCGCAGGTTGCGACTAATGCGCCAGCCAGGCGCACGACGCCTCTGGCCCCGCCGGCCGCCGCGCCCGCCGCTGCCACCAGTGGCGGCGATGCCCCGGCCTATGTGCAGTTGAGCTCGCAGCCGAGCCAGGAACTGGCGCAGGCTTCGGCTCGCTCGGTCGCCTCGCGCTTCGGCAGCCTGTTCGGCGGCAACAAGCTGGTGATCACCCCGGCGACCGTCGACGGCAAGGGCACCATGTATCGTGTTCGCCTGCCGGCCTCGTCGCTGGCCGATGCGGGCAATATCTGCGCCCAGATCAAGGGGCAGGGCGGCGACTGCTTCGCCACCAAGGGCTGAGGCCCGGCGCGCGATTTCCTGTGAGCGGGGGTTCGGCCAGCCGAGATTCCCGCTTTTCCGCCGCTAACTCCGTGTAAAACGACAGCTTGCGGCTTCGGCCGGCGTTTCACCGTTTGTGGCAGTCCTGATGATCGACCCATCCGCCCAGTGGCTCGAGGAGACCGCGCCGCCGCCCGACGACGAGGTCATGTACGTCGACGTGGACGGCTATGAGGGCCCGCTCGACCTGCTGCTCGATCTGGCCCGCCGGCAGAAGGTCGACCTGGCGCAGATTTCGGTGCTGGCGCTGGCCGAGCAATACCTCGCCTTTATCGAGACGGTGCGCGAAAAGCGCATCGAGATCGCCGCCGACTATCTCGTGATGGCGGCGTGGCTGGCCTACCTCAAGAGTCGGCTGATGGTGCCGCAGGTGGCGTCCGACGACGAGCCCACCGGCGAGATGATGGCGGCGCTGCTGCAGTTCCGTCTGAAGCGCCTCGAAGCCATGCGCCGCTCGGCCATGCAGTTGATGAACCGGCCGCTGCTCGGCCGCCAGATCTTTGCCCGCGGGGCACCCGAGCCCATCACCACCAAGCGCACGGCGCTGTGGGAAGCCTCGCTCTTCGATCTGCTGAAAGCCTACGCCGTCCAGCGCGAGCGCGGCATTCCCAACGACTACACGCCGCGCGAACGCAACGTCTGGTCGCTGCAGGAAGCGCGCGACATCCTCAACCGGCTGGTCGGGGAAAACATGGACTGGGTGCCGCTCGACGCCTACTTGACCCAGTACCTCGAAACACCCGAGCAGCGCGTCACCGCCATCGCTTCGACCTTTGCCTCCAGCCTCGAGTTGGTCCGGCAGGGGCAGCTCGAACTTCGCCAAACGCTGGCCTTCGGGCCGCTCCTCGTCCGCCGGCGCAAGACCGACGGCCCGCAGACGGAAAACTGATGTCCGACGAAACCGCCTCGCCGCCCGAAACGCAGCCGTCCGAAAATCCCGAATTTGCGGATCGGGCGCTGCGCATCATCGAGGCGCTGCTGTTCGCCTCGGCCGAGCCGCTCGGTGTGTCCGACCTCGCTCCGCATCTGGGGGAGGGCGCCGACGTGCCGGCCCTGCTGGCCCGGCTTGCCGAACAATATCAGCCGCGCGGGGTGAACCTCGTCCGCCGTGGCGACAAATGGGCGTTCCGTACCGCAGACGACCTCAATTTCCTGCTCCGCCGCGAGCAGACCGACAACAAGCCGCTGAGCCGCGCCGCGCTCGAAACCCTCGCCATCATCGCCTACCACCAGCCCGCGACTCGGGCCGAGGTGGAAGAGGTGCGCGGCGTCGCCACCGGAAAAGGCACTCTCGACCTTTTGATGGAGGCGGGCTGGGTGCGCATGCGTGGCCGCCGCCGCACCCCGGGCCGGCCGGTCACCTACGGGACCACCGAGGCCTTCCTCGACCATTTCGGGCTGGAATCGCTCGCCGATCTGCCCGGCCTCGAAGAGCTCAAAGGCGCAGGACTGCTCAGCAACCGTCTGCCGCCCAACATGCAGATCCCGCTGCCGTTCGACGGTCCGCTGCGCGAAGACGAGGACCCGCTGGACCCTGACGACACCGAAGGAGCCGACGAACCATCCGAATAAAGGATGCGGCAAGCTCGTCCTTGTGTTTAGGGGAGTTTGAACCTATTTCTTCGGCACTCGCGTTATTGCGTTATCACCTCGCGTGAAAGGAACATCTCGATGCACGGTCCAGGTCTCTGGGGCATCATCATCGTTGCCGTCGTCGTCGTTGTGCTGTTCGGCCGCGGCAAGATTTCGGGTGTCATGGGCGAAGTCGCCTCGGGCATCAAAGCCTTCCAGAAAGGCATGCGGGACGATGACAAGCCTGCTCCGATGAATACCACTGCGCAGGTTCAGTCCCCGGAAGCTGACAAGGTCAAGGACGCCTGAACGGCGCCCTGACCGCTGACACGAGGGTAGACTGATGTTCGGTGTCGGCTGGACGGAGATGCTGGTAATCGGCGTCGTGGCGCTTGTCGTCATCGGGCCGAAAGACCTGCCGGTGGTGATGGCGCGCCTCGGCAAGGTGGTGGCGCAGATCAGGCGGATGGGCAGTGAGTTCCAGCGCGAGATCAACAAGACCACCGGCCTTGATACCATCACCGATCTGCGCCGCTCGATCACCGAGCCGCTGAAGCAGACCGCAGCCGAGATCACCCGCGAATTCAACAAGACGACGACCACCGGCGAGACGGTGCCCTCGGGAGTCATTGCGCCCAAGGACGCGGCGGCCGAGAGCGTGGTCGACGAGATTCACGCCAAGGTGGGCATGTCGCCGGCGACCGCGTCGTTGCCGATGATGCCGCCGGTGATGACCGGCCCCAAACCGGTCGAAAGTCCCGCGCCCGCTGAAGCAATGCCGCCGGCGCTCAAGCCGCGAAAGCCGCGCGCCAAAAAAGCCGCCGTCGTCGCGGCGCCGGCCGAGGCCGCTACTGCAGCGCCCACCCCGGACGCCGTCGCCGCGACTCCGCCGCCGAAAAAGCCACGACCTAAGCGCACTCCCAAGCCGAAGGCGGATGCATAAATGGCCACCGCCGAGTTGCCCCCGCCAGTTGCTGAGGAAGACGAACTCAAGGGCTCGGAAGCCCCGCTGCTCGACCATCTGATCGAGCTGCGCAAGCGCCTGATCTATTCGCTGGCCGCGGTGGTGGTGTTCTTCATCATCTGCTTCATCGTCGCCAAGCAGATTTATGACCTCCTGCTGCAGCCCTTCATCTGGGCCGGCGGCAAGAACATGATCTACACCGCGCCGCAGGAATTCTTTTTCACGCAGATGAACGTCGCCCTGTTCGGCGCCATCTTCCTCGCGTTTCCGGTCGTCGCCGGGCAGATCTACGCCTTCATCGCCCCCGGCCTCTACAAGAAGGAACGCCGGGCGTTCGTGCCCTATCTCGTGGCCACCCCGCTGTTCTTCCTGCTGGGCGCATGCCTTGTCTATTTCGTCGTCGCGCCGATGGCGCTGCACTTCTTCCTCGGCATGCAGCAGACCGGCGGCGACGTGCAGATCGAGATGCAGACCCGCGTCAGCGAATATCTCGGCTTCATCATGACGCTGGTGATCGCGTTCGGCATCTGCTTCCAGTTGCCGGTGATTCTGACGCTCCTGGCGCGGATCGAGCTCGTCAATTCCGGCCAGCTCGGCAAGGGCCGCAAATACGCCATCGTCGCCATCCTCGCCGTGGCGGCGTTGCTGAGCCCGCCCGATCCGATCAGCCAGATCGGCCTCTCGATCCCGATGTACGCGCTCTACGAGTTCTCGATCTTCGCCGTACGCTGGGTCGAAAAGCAGCGCGCGGCCAAACTGGCGGCGGAAGCCGCGGGCAACTGACCGTTCCTGCCGCTGGGCAGGGCCTCGCCCTCTTGCCATCCGGCTGAAGCTCCCCCAAAAGAAGTCCCTTCTCAAGGACTCCCGCCATGCTCGATATCAATTGGATCAGGGCCAATCCGACGGCCGCCGACGCTGCGCTCAAGCACCGCAAGAACGTGCCGTTCTCCGCGTCCGAGCTGATCGCGATCGACGATGCGCGGCGGGCGGTGATCGGCCGGCTCGAGGAAGCGCAGGCCTCGCGCAATGCGTTGTCGAAGCAGATCGGCCAGGCCAAGGCCCAGAAGGACGAAGCTAAAGCCAACGCCCTGATGGACGAGGTCGCCAAGCTCAAGGACGCCATCCAGTCCGGCGAGGGCGAGCGCCGCGAGGTCGAGGAAAAGCTCCGCAACGCCCTGCTGGTGATGCCGAACCTGCCCAAGGACGAGGTGCCGCCCGGCGAGGACGAGAGCGACAACGTCGAGTATTTCGGCCCCAACGGCAACGCCGCGACCGCCGCCAAGGCGCGACCGCCCAAGCCCGTGCTCGCGTTCAAGCCGAAAGAGCACTACGAGCTCGGCGAAGCCATGGGGCAGATGGATTTCGAGATCGCCGCCAAACTCTCCGGCAGCCGCTTCGTCGTCCTCAAGAGCCATCTGGCCCGGCTCGAGCGCGCCCTCGGCCAGTTCATGCTCGACCTTCACACGACCGAGCACGGCTATATGGAAGTGCAGCCGCCGGTGCTGGTGCGCGACGACGCGCTTTACGGCACCGGGCAGTTGCCGAAGTTCCTCGCCGATCAGTTCGCGGCGATCAAGGACGTGACGGCAGATGAGGCGGACCGCCTTTGGCTGATCCCCACGGCCGAAGTGCCGCTGACCAATCTCGTGCGCGA
>Ga0153956_1001539_pt1 | contig 19843 bp, 14 predicted proteins | sample TSFL040MetaG_FD_104704 | JGI IMG/M metagenome (GOLD analysis project Ga0153956, IMG submission 104704) | Attine ant fungus gardens microbial communities from Florida, USA - TSFL040 MetaG | ecosystem: Host-associated > Fungi > Mycelium > Unclassified | place: USA: Florida, Wekiwa Springs...
AATCACCGGACGTCGTCGCGCGCCAGCTTTCCGAAAATCAAATGCTCATTGCCAAACTCGCCGAGACCTTGCGCGAGAAGAAGCCCCGCGCCGTGGTCACGGGTGCGCGCGGCAGTTCCGATCACGCGGCGACCTTCGTGAAGTATCTGATCGAAACACGGCTTGGCATCATCACCTCTTCCATCGGCCTTTCGATCGGCTCGGTGTATGGCACGCAGCCGGATTTCCGCGAAACGGCGTTCCTTGCCGTTTCGCAGTCGGGAAAGAGCCCGGACCTGCTGGCGAGCGTGGAGAAGGCGAAAGTCGGCGGTGCATTCGTCATCGCCATTGTCAATGACGATACGAGCCCGCTCGCCAATCTGGCGCATGCGACCGTTCCGTTGCTCGCCGGTCCGGAGAAGAGTGTCGCCGCCACGAAGACCTATCTGGCGTCCGTTTCCGCTATCGCAGCCCTCATCGCGGCGTGGTCCGGCGACAAGGAGTTGCAGAAGGCGCTGACGCACCTGCCCGATCTCATGCGCGATGCGTGGAGGGCGGATTGGTCGCAAGCGGTTTCGCGCCTCGGGTCCGCGCGCGATCTCTACACCATCGGCCGCGGCATGGGCTTCGGCGGTGCGCAAGAAGCGGCGTTGAAGTTCAAGGAGACCTGCGGCCTGCACGCGGAAGCATTCAGTTCCGCGGAAGTTCTGCACGGCCCGATGGCGCTGGTGAAGCGCGGCTTTCCGGTGCTGATGCTTTCGCAGAACGACGAAACGCGCGTCGGCATGGAAGAGCTCGCGACGAAGATCGTCGCGTCCGGCGCCGATCTTCTCGTGGCGGGCTTTGAATCGCCGGGCGCGATCGCGCTGCCCACGATGCCCGCGCATCCGGCCATCGAACCGATCCTGATGGCGCAGAGCTTCTATCGCATGATCAACGCGCTGTCGCTGGCGCGCGGATTCAATCCTGACCGTCCACCCAATCTGAACAAGATCACCGAGACATTCTGACATGACCACCGCGCTGACAAATGGCCGGGTACTGACCGACCGCGGCGTGGTCGAAAGACGCGCCGTTCTGATCGCGGATGGACGCATTCGGAAAATCGTTGCGCCCGATGACGTGCCGCAGGACGCGACCTCGCATGATCTCAAAGGCGGCTTATTGCTGCCCGGCTTCATCGACACGCAGGTGAACGGCGGCGGCGGCCTGCTTTTCGGCGACACGCCGACGGTGGATGCGCTTCGCCAGATCGGGGCCGCCCATGCGCGCTTCGGCACGACGGGCTTCCTGCCCACGCTCATCAGCGGCGATTTCACATTGATCCGCGCGGCGATCGCCGCCGTCGAAGCCGCCATCGAGACGGGCGTGCCGGGTATCCTCGGCATTCACATCGAGGGACCGTTCCTCAACGAAGCGCGCAAGGGCATCCACGACGCGTCGAAATTCCGCGCGCTCGATGACGAAGCGATTGCGCTTCTCACCTCCGTCCGCCGCGGCAAGACAATGGTGACGCTCGCGCCGGAGAAAACCTCGCCGCAAATGATCGCCGCGCTCGCGAAGGCAGGGGTGATCGTGTCCGCTGGCCACACCGACGGCACGTATGCGCAAATCCACGAAGCCTTGGGGCACGGCCTAAAGGGCTTCACGCACCTTTTCAACGCGATGTCGCCGTTGCGCGCGCGCGAACCCGGCGCGGTGGGCGCGGCGCTGGACGATGCAGAGAGCTATTGCGGCATCATCGTCGACGGAAAGCACGTCGATCCCGCGACCCTGCGCATCGCGCTGCGCTGCAAGCGCGCCGACCGGCTGATGCTGGTGACCGACGCGATGCCAAGCGTGGGCGATGCGAACAAGCGCTTCGCACTTCAGGGCCGCACGATCACGGTGAAGGATGGCGTCTGCGTCGCACCCGACGGCACGCTCGCCGGCTCGGATCTCGATATGGCGTCCGGCGTGCGCAATGCGATGGCGATGCTGGGATTGGACCTGAAGACCGCCGTCGACATGGCGTCGCGCAACCCGGCCGCGTTCCTTGGGTTGTCGAACGACGTCGGCTTGATCCGCGAGGGGTTGCGCGCCGACCTGGTCTGCGTCGACGACAACATGACGGTGCGCGAAACCTGGATCGCCGGCCGGCACGTGTGATCTGGATGCGCAAAGCCGTTTCGCTGAAAAGCCCCGCCCCTTTCTTCCGTGAATTCCACAAGCCCGACGAGATGTTTGGCGTTCTCGCGCAGGAGATCGCGCAACGCCTCGGCGCCGGCGTTGCGCGCAATGGCAAAGCAAGCCTCGTCGCATCCGGCGGCACAACGCCTGGCGCCGTGTTCGACATTCTCGCGCGCAGCGCCGCGCCGTGGACGGACATCGAGATCACGCCGACGGACGATCGCTGGATCGAAACGACATCGGATCGCAGCAACGAGAAACTGATCCGCACGCGCCTGGTGACCGCGAACGCCGCCACCGCGAAGCTCATCCCGCTCAAGACTCCGCAGCGCCATGCGCGCGACGCGGAGAGTGATGTCAACGCGGCGATCGCGGCGATGCATAGACCCTTTGACGCCGTCATGCTCGGCATGGGAACGGACGGACACGTCGCATCTCTCATTCCCGGCGCGGCGGGATTGGCGCGCGCGATGGATCGTGCCGATCCGGCGCTGGTGCGCGCCGTCGATCCGCCCGATCTCGCCGCATTGGGCGAGCGCATGACACTGACTTTGCGCGCACTGCTTGATGCGCGATGGATCGTGCTGCTGATCCGGGGCGAAGCGAAGCGAAAGACTTACGAGCGCGCGCTCGCCGGCAACGATGCTCTGGAGTTGCCCGTGCGCGCGGTTCTGCATCAGTCGGGCACGCCACTCTCTATATATTGGTCGCCCTAGGCGTTCTCACCGCACCTTGCACCCCGGTTTCTTCGCGCGGATAGTGGCGCAGACAAAAACCGAGGGGACTACCGATGAATCGCCGCGATCTGCTTTTGACTCTCTCCACGGGCGCTGCGGCGCTCGCAGCGGCGCCGCACATTGCCTCCGCCGCGGAAACATCGGCGGTTGGCGGCCGTCCCGGCCCGCGCAATCTCATCACCGACGTGCCGGGCCTGCAGGTGGGACAATCCGAAGATTCGAAAGTGCGCACCGGCGTCACGGTGATCCTGCCCGACGGCCGCGCGACCTGCGCGGCGGATGTGCGCGGTGGTGGCCCCGGCACGCGCGAAACCGATGCGCTCAATTCGTGGAATCTCGTGCATTCGGTGGACGCGGTCGTGCTCTCGGGCGGCTCTGTCTATGGCCTCGCATCCGCGGATGGCGTTGTGTCATGGCTCGGCGCAAAGGGGCGCGGCTTTGCGATGCTGCCCTCGCCGGGCGTTCCGGTTTCGCCTGTCGTTCCGGCAGCGATCCTCTATGACCTCGCCAATCACGGAAACAAGAATTGGGGCACCAAGCCGCCCTATCGCGATCTCGGAATCGAGGCGATCGAGCATGCCGGGCTCGACTTCAAGCTCGGTACGGCGGGCGCGGGCTATGGCGCCGAGTCTGGCGGCATCAAAGGCGGCCTCGGGTCAGCGTCTTATGTTTCGCAGGACGGCATGACCGTCGGCGCGCTGGTCGCGGTGAACAGCCTTGGCTCGGCCGTCGTGCCGGGCACGAAGAATTTCTGGGCAGGCGCGCTGGAAATCGGCGATGAGTTCGGCGGGCTTGGCGCATCCAACGCGCGCATCGCCACAGAGGACTGGGGCCTCATCAAGCCCGATCCCGGTCCGCGCAAGAACACCACCATCGCCTGCATCGCCACGGACGTGGAGCTCGACATCGACCAGATGAAGCGCGTCACGATGATGGCGCAGGACGGTCTCGCCCGCGCGCTGCGCCCGATCCATTCTCCGTTCGATGGCGATGTCGTGTTCGGCCTCTCCACCGCAAAGCGAAAAATGACCGGACCGATGGCGGAATTCACCGTCGCACGTCTCGGCGCAATGGCGGCGGACACGCTGGCGCGCGCGGTCGCTCGCGGCGTGTACGAAGCGACTCTGCCGCCGGGTGCGGAAGGCAAGACCTGGCACACGCTCTAAGTCTTTAAGGAAACGCGCGTGCCGCCCTTCCTTCGCTATACCATCGGCATCGCGGTGCCGTTCCTGTCGGTCATCCCGACGGTACCGTTGCTTGGCCGCCTCGACGTGACGGTGCTGGGCGCGCCGCTTGCGCTCATCTGGTTGTTCTGCTGCATCCCGCTGACGGCGCTGTGCCTGGCGATCGTCTGGTTCGGGCATGACAGCAAGCTGCCGGAAGAGCATATCGACGCCGATTACGATCGCGGTGGCCCGGCATGACCATCGCGTTCCTCTCGATCATCGTGCTGTCGCTGGTGCTCGCGCTGTTTTCCAAGCGCGGGCATGGACATCAGAAGGCCGAAGATTTCTTCGTCGCGTCCGGCCAGTTCAACACGGTGTTGTTCTTCTTTCTCGCCGTCGGCGAGACCTACAGCGTGGCGACGATCCTCGGTTACCCGGGTGGCGTCTATGCGAACGGCACCGGCTTCGTCACCTGGTTCCTGGGATACATCCTTCTGGCTTTCGTCGTCGGCTATTTCCTCAATCCGCTGATCTGGCGCGCGGGGCGCGTGCATGGCGCTGTGACGATGCCCGATCTCTTCCGCCGCCATTTCGACAGCCGCGCGCTGGAAGTCGTCGTCACCTGCGCGGTGCTGGTGTTCCTTGTGCCGCTCGGCATGCAGCAGTTTCTGGGGCTTCAGGTGGTGTTGAAGACTCTCGGCTGGTCGATCTCGCCGCTGCTGCTCACCTGCCTCGCCGGCGCCCTCGCCTTCACCTACATCCTGATCTCTGGAATCCGTGCATCGGCTTATGTCGCCGTGCTGAAAGACCTCCTGCTTATCGCCGCCATTCTGGTCACGGCCATCGTCGCGCTCCAGCATTGGGGCGTCGCCACATCGGCGCCGAGCGCGGCGTGGAAGCACGCGATGACGCCGACGCTGAAAGGCGATCTGTTCTCCATCACCACCGTGATCTCGCAGAGCCTCGGTTTCTGCGTCGTGCCCCAGACCTGCGCTTATGTCTTCACCGCGCGCTCGGCGTCGGCGGTGCGGCGCGCGCAGGTGACGATGCCGCTCTACATGCTGATGTTTCCGTTCCTGACAATTGTCGCCTATTTTGCACTTCTGCATCCCGTGCAGGTCTCATCCCCGAACGAGGTGTTCCCCGCCGTCGCAAGTGCACTTCTGCCCGCGCCGGTGACCGGCCTCGTCATGGCGGGTGCCGCGCTGTCCGCGCTCGTTGTGCTCACGGGCATCTGCCTCGCGATCGGGCCGCTCGTGTCGCGCAATCTTGTGCCCGGTTTGAGCAACGATCAGCAACGGCGATGGTCTCAGGTGGTCATCGCGTTCTATCTGTTGTTGTCCATCGCCGGTGCCGCAACGTCATCGCAATTGCTGGTGACGATCAACAATCTCTTTTATTTTGGCATCACTCAATCGCTCCCCGGCATTCTTGGAATTCTATTCGCGCGGCGTATGCGCCCGTCCGCGATTATTGCCGGCATTGTTGCGGGAGACTTGATTGCGATCGCGATCTTCGAACTTGGAATTCCCGTTGGCGGCATAAATCCCGGCTTCATCGGCCTGCTCGTGAATTCCGCTATCGTTTTGAGCGCGCTGTATTTCGCGCCCGGCGAAGCTCGCACGCCGGTTGCCGCCATCACGCCGCGTCAATCAGCTTCCTTATGATTTCACCCCACCGCGCGGTGTTGCAGAAACATCCGCTGCGCGCATGATTTACAAAGACACGCCCCCGTTTCGTTGACAATTGTAACAGTCGGCGCACAGTTTTCTGACAAGCCGCTTCGGCGGCGTCGACATTTCGAGGGGCATCACATGAAACGGATTTTGCTGGCGGGCGTATGCGCGCCGATTTTGCTGGCCACGAACGGGTTGTTCGCGGCGGCTTCGGCCCAAACTCAGAATTCGGGCATCGAGACAGTTACTGTCACCGCGCAGAAGCGCAGTGAGTCGGCGCAGAATGTGCCGATCGCACTCAGCGTTCTCACCTCGGAAGACCTGAAGCGCCAGGGCATCACCAAGGTCAACGGCCTGCAATACGCGACGCCGAGCCTTGAAGCGGTTCCGGCCTTCGGCAGCGGCCAGCCAGAATTCCGCCTGCGCGGCGTCGGCTTCGACGACTACGCGTCGAACAACTCCTCCACCGTCGGCGTCTATGTGGACGAAGTTGCATATCCGATCGCAGCGCAAACACAGGGCTCGATCTTCGACATCCAGCGCACGGAAGTCCTCTATGGCCCGCAGGGCACGCTCTATGGCGCAAACACCACCGGCGGCGCAATTAACTTCATCACCAACAAGCCAGAGGATAACTTCGGCTTTGGTCTATCGGCCGATTACGATAGCCACAACGAATTCATCGGGAACGGTTATGTCACCGGCCAGCTCGTGGATGGTCTTGATGGTCGCCTTGCCTTCATCACGGATCAGGGCGGCTCTTGGCAGAAGAACCGCGACAATGGCGATCGTCTTGGCAAGAAGGACACCACATCGGTTCGCGGCGAGCTGCAATGGACCCTCAACGACCGCTGGAATGTGTTGTTTGAGGGCCACTACAGCAACGACCGTTCGCAGCCGAATGGCCTTTATCTTTTTGATCCAATTCCGGCCGGCTCTTACTTCGGTGTTCCCACCACTGTTCCGGCCTTCACGAATACCAGACAGACAGCGTGGGGTGGATCTGGCGCATTCGAGACTTTGACGGGCATTTCGACGACACAGGCGCCATTCCATCGCACTTATGCCGAAGGCGGCAACGTGCAGGTGCATGGCAATCTGGGCTTTGCGGATCTGACCTCAATAACCTCTTATGAAAATCTTCATCGCCGCGAATATAATGACTGGGACGCATCGTCACTCCCACTCGCAGGCACGTATTTCGATACAATGGCGCACGTGTTCTCGCAGGAATTGCGCCTGGCTTCGAATGATGACGGACCGTTCAAGTGGTTGCTCGGCGGCTACTACTCGCATCAGGTGATGGATGAACTCTTCGATTCCGATTTTGCGGGGTCGTTGGGCCTCACTCTGGAAACGGGCTATACCCAACGTGTCGAAACAGAAGCTGTGTTTACGCAGGAAGAATACCAGGTCACAGATCAGATCAAGCTGATCGGCGGCCTGCGATATGAAGACGATCGGCGCTCCTTGGGCGATTATTTGCTCAATGGTGTTTTCCTGCCTGGTGCTCCTGTCACGCCGCTAATCCCGGGCGTCGACAAGGCAATCAACGACCGTCGTCTCTCCGGCAAAGGCGAGATCGAATACAAGCCGAACGAGAACGTGATGCTCTATGCAAGCGTCAGCGAAGGCATCAAGTCCGGTGGCTTTACAACCTATAACGCATCGCAGGGCGCACCTGCACTGAAGCCAGAGGTGCTTTGGGCCTATGAAGCAGGTTTCAAGTCAAATCTGTTTAACGACACGTTGCAGCTCAATGGATCGGCGTTCTGGTATCACTATGAGAACCAGCAGATTCAAGCTGCGGTGTGGGGCACGACGGGCGCGGTTGGATCTCTGGTCAACGCGCCGAAATCGCATGTTTACGGCGGCGAGTTGTCGGCGATCTGGCAACCACTGGATGCGTTGCGCATCACCCAGTCGGTCGGCTGGAAGGATGGCAAGTTTGACGAGTTCGACAACTTCCTCGATATCGCAGCGACAACGGCGATATGCGATCCTGCGAAAGGTCTAGCGGCGAACTGCGTACCGCCGGCCGGCAACGCTATCTACGACAACAAGAAGGGGGCGCGCATCGGTTTCCCGCCGCTCAGCTACAACGGTTCGATCAATTACACCTGGCAGCTTTCCGGCTATACGTTGGACACGGGTGCGGACTGGGCGTTCCACGATCACCTGAATCCGCTGCTGCTGGGACCGAACTTCTACGTGAAGTCGTACTGGCTGGCGGATGTGAACATCACGCTGTCGCCGAATGACGGCCCATGGGCGGCAACGATCTACTGTCATAACTGCACCAACACGAAGTACGACACCACGCGTAACTTCTTTCTCTCCGGCATCGACATCGCCCAGCGCGGCGAGCCGGCGACGGTGGGCGTGCGGTTGGATTACAAGTACTGAGACGAGAGCGGCGGGAGCGCGGAAGCGCGTTCCCGCCGACGCATTCTGTCGCTGCCTGACTCATTGACCGCCCTCGCGGTTGCGCGCAGACTCTTCGCATGATCAAGGAAAAGCTGTTGATCGGCGGGCGCTGGATGGAATCCGGTGCGACCATTCCCGTTGAAGACCCTTCGACCGGCGAGACGATCGGAACGCTCGCCGCCGGTACTGCAAAAGACATAGACGCCGCCGTGAAATCCGCGCAGGACGCATTGCGCGGCGCGTGGGGCAAAGCCACTGCCGCCGAACGCGGCCGCGTGCTCGCGAAGATGAGCGCGCTCGTCGCCGGGCAGGTAGATGCTCTCGCGGACATGGAAGCGCGCGATGTCGGCAAGCCGCTGAAGCAGGCGCGCGCCGATGCCGTGGCGCTGTCGCGCTACCTGGAATTCTATGCCGGTGCGGCGGACAAACTGCACGGCGAGACGATCCCCTATCTCACGGACTACACGGTCTACACCCTGCGCGAACCGCACGGCGTCACCGGCCATATCGTGCCGTGGAATTATCCGATGCAGATCATCGGCCGCTCCGTGGTCGGCGCACTCGCGGCAGGCAACGCCGCGGTGCTCAAGCCCGCCGAGGAAGCGAGCCTCACCGCCCTCGCCTTCGCGCGCATCGCGCAAGACGCGGGATTGCCGGATGGCGCGCTGAACCTTGTCACGGGTTTGGGCGAAGACGCCGGTGCGGCGCTCGCCGCGCATCCCGGCATTCATCATTTGTCGTTCACCGGCTCCACGCAGGTTGGCGCGCTGGTGCAAGCGGCCGCTGGACGCAATGCCGTGCCGGTCACGCTGGAACTGGGCGGAAAATCCCCGCAGGTCGTGTTCGAAGATGCGAACCTCGAGCGCGCTTTGCCGTTCCTCGTCAACGCCGGAATCCAGAACGCGGGGCAGACCTGCTCTGCCTCGTCGCGCCTGCTGATCCAGCGCTCCATATATGATGAGGTGCTGGAACAGCTGGCGGCGCGCTATCGCACGCTGCGCGTCGGCCCGGCGAAGGACGATCTCGATGTCGGCCCGCTGATCTCATCCGCGCAGAAATCCCGCGTGGAGGATTATCTGAAGCTTGGCAGCAAGGACGGCGTTTCCATCGTCGCCGAAGGTAAGGTCGTTCCGAACGCACCGCGCGGCGGGCACTACGTTGCGCCCGCGCTGATGGCCGGCATGAAATCCGACCACAAGCTGGCGCAGGAAGAGATTTTCGGCCCCGCGCAGGTCGTGCTGCCGTTCGACGATGAAGACGAAGCCCTCGCCATCGCGAACGGCACCGACTACGGCCTTGTCGCCGGCGTGTGGACGCGCGACGGCTCGCGCGCGATGCGCATGGCGCGCGGCATTCAGACCGGCCAGGTCTTTATCAATAACTACGGCGCCGGCGGCGGCGTGGAATTGCCGTTCGGCGGCGTCGGCAAGTCCGGTCACGGCCGCGAGAAGGGTTTCGAGGCGCTCTATGCGTTCACCCGATTGAAAACCGTGGCCGCGTTTCACGGCAGGGATTGAATATGCGTTTAAAGGACAAGATCGCGATCATCACCGGCGGCGCCTCCGGCTTCGGCGAAGGCATCGTGCGCCGTTTTGCGAAAGAAGGCGCACGCGTCGCCATTGCCGATCTCAATGGCGACGCCGCACAAAAGCTGGCGAAGGACATCGACGGCATCGCCGTCCGCACCGACGTCTCCAAAGGCGATGACGTGAAGGCGCTGGTGAAGGCCGTCACCGACAAATGGGGCGGCATCGATCTTCTGGTGAACAATGCCGGCATCGGCCACAAGCCGCAGCCATTGGACACGCTTCCGGAAGAGATGTTCGACCGCATCCTCGCCGTGAACGCGAAATCCGTTTATTTCACCGCGCGCGAAATCGTGCCGCTGATGAAGGCCAGGAAATATGGCGCTATCGTGAACGTCGCTTCCACCGGCGGCGTGAGCCCGCGGCCCAACCTCACCTGGTATAACGCCTCCAAGGGCTGGATGATCACCGCCACCCGCGCCATGGCCGTGGAACTGGCGCCGTTCGGCATCCGCGTGAACGCGATCAATCCGGTGGCGGGCGAAACGCCCCTGCTCTCGACCTTCATGGGCGAAGACACCCCGGAAATCCGGGCGAAATTCCTGGCCTCGATCCCCATCGGGCGTTTCTCGACGCCGGAGGATATCGCGGCCACGGCCTGCTTCCTTTGCAGCGACGAGGCGTCCATGATTACTGGCGTGGCGCTCGAGGTCGATGGCGGCCGCTGCATATAAGACAATGAAAGGTGTTGCGTCATGAATGCGCCATTTGCTCCGTCGAAGATTGAATCGGTGCTCCGCGAAATCGAAGCGCGCGAAGACCAGATCGTGGCGCTGACGCAGGACCTCATCCGCTTTCCGACCGTCAATCCGCCGGGCGAGGCCTATCAGCCTTGCGCCGAATATCTCGGCAACCGCCTCGCCAGCCGCGGCTTCCAGGTGGAATACATCCGCGCCGAAGGCACGCCCGGCGACAGCGACAAATATCCGCGCATCAACGTGGTGGCGCGGCGCGAAGGCAAAAATAAAGGCCCGTGCGTCCACTTCAACAGCCACATCGACGTGGTGCAGACCGGCGCGGGTTGGACGGTCGATCCGTTCGGCGGCGAAGTGAAGGACGGCAAGATCTATGGCCGCGGCGCTTGCGACATGAAGGGCGGCCTCGCCGCTTCGGTGGTCGCGGTGGAAGCGTTGCTGGATGCCGGCCTGGATCTTCCCGGCGCCATCGAAATCTCCGGCACGGTCGATGAAGAATCCGGCGGCTATGGCGGCGTTGCTTATCTCGCCGAACGCGGCTGGTTCTCCAAGCCGCGTGTCGATCACGTCATAATCCCCGAGCCCTTGAACGTGGACCGCGTCTGCATCGGCCATCGCGGCGTGTGGTGGGCGGAGATCGAAACGCTGGGCCGCATCGCGCATGGCTCCATGCCGTTCCTTGGCGACAGCGCCATCCGCCACATGAGCGCGGTGCTGGAGAAGATCGAGCACGAACTTTATCCCGCCCTCGCCGCCCGCCATTCGGACATGCCGGTAGTGCCCGAAGGCGCGCGCCAGTCCACCATGAACATCAACTCGATGCATGGCGGCGAAGGCGAAGAATTCACCGGCCTGCCGGTGCCGTGCGTGGCCGACTCTTGCCGCATGATCATCGACCGCCGCTTCCTGATCGAAGAGACGATCGAATCTGTGAAAGGCGAAATCACCGCGCTGCTGGATCGCGTCGCCAAGGAACGCCCGAGCTTCAAATACAAGATGCGCGAGCTGTTCAGCGTTCAGCCTTCCATGGCCGACCGTGACGGCCCGGTCGCCACCGCGACATCAAAAGCCGTGCGCCAGATCCTCGGCAAGGACGCCGAGATCGTATGCTCGCCGGGCACCTACGACCAGAAGCACGTCGACCGCATCGGCAAGCTGAAGGACTGCATCGCCTATGGCCCCGGCGTGCTCGATCTCGCGCACCAGCCCGACGAATGGGTTGGCATTGCCGACATGGTCAATTCCGCCAAGGTGATGGCCGTCGCCACGGCCGACCTGCTCACGCGCGGCTGAACCGCATCAGCTTTTCCGCAGCGCCAGGAAGCCTTGCGCCATGAAGTCCGCCATGCGCGCCTTCACGGCATCCAGGTCTCCCGACTTGCAAAGGCCGCCCGAAAGCCGGTCGAGGCGTCCGCTGCGGGAGAGCGAGTGCATGAAGCTGCCGGTCACGAAGTGATAACCCCAGAAGATGTTTTCCTCGGACACGTCCGGCAACGCCTTGCGCAATATCCCGATCAGGCGGAGCACCACCGGATCGAAATACTCATCGAACATGGCCGCGCCTTCCGGCGTGTTCGATAGCTGCGATCCAAATGCGCCGTAGTTTCGCCAGCCATCGCCGCCGTTCATGTAGAGATCGAAGTCGGTATCCAGAAAAGCGTGCAGCGCGCCGGCCACGGTCGGCTTTCCGCGCACGTTTTTTTCATATTGATCCAGCGCCTTCATGCGGCGATCGCTGGTGGTGCGCGCGCGGCGGACGAAGACCTGCTTGAACAGCGCAAACTTGTCTTCGAAATAATAGTGCATCAGCGATGTGTGGACGCCCACCTTCTGCGCCACGTCGCGCAACGTGACGCCATAGAGGCCGTGCTTGGAGAAAAGGTATTCCGCCGCATCCAGGATTTGCTCCAGCGTCTCGGCGCGCTGCTCGGCCTTGGTCCGCGGCGACTTTTTCGCTTTGGCTTTTCTGGCAGGCTTTGTCTTGGTTCGCTTCATTCATCGGCCTTTGTTGCGTGCGCCATGACCATGCTTCAGCCCCTCGCTGAACGGCCCTGTCCGCCCGCTAGGCTCTTGCGTATTCCGCGCAAAGACGATTCTTGTCAATCTTGCCTGTTGCCGCGAGCGGCATATCCGCCACCTGAATCACCTCGTCCGGAATCCACCAATCCGCAACAACCCCGCGCAGGGCATCCAAAAGCGCCCCTTCATCGAGGGTGTGGCTCTTCTGCGGCTCGACGATCAGGATCGGGCGCTCGCCCCATTTCGGGTCCGCCCGACCGATCACCGCGACCTGCCCCACGCCCGGCAAGCGCCCCACAATGCTTTCAATCTCTCCTGGATTAATCCATTCCCCGCCGGATTTGATCAGGTCCTTGGAACGGCCGGTGATGGTGAGATTGCCGTCGCCATCGATCATGGCAAGATCGCCGGTGTCGAAATAACCCTCGCTGTCCAGCGCGTCGTTTTCCGCCTTGAAATAGCGGTCGACGACACTCGCGCCTTTCACCTTGAGGTGCCCGGCAACATTCCTCTGCTGCGGAAGCGTCTTGCCGTCCGCATCCGTAAGCTTCAGATCGAGACCCAAGGGTGGGCGGCCAGATGCCACGGCTCGTCCCGCGCCGTGTGCGGGCGCAATCGTGCCCAGCGGCGAAAGCTCCGTCATGCCCCAGCTTGTCTGCACGCGGACCTTAAGGCGCTCTTCCATCCGCTGAATCAAGGCATCGGGGCATTTGGAGCCGCCGATGATAATGCGTTGAAGCGTGGGAACATCGCCGCCTTCGGCATCGAGATAATCGAGAAGGCCAAGCCACACCGTCTGCACGCCAGCCGCGAGCGTGACGTTTTCGTCGCGGATCAGCTTTGCCAACCGCGCGCCATCGGTGTAACGCCCCGGAAGCACGAGCTTGGCGCCGACTGCCGGGCCAGCAAACGAAAAGCCCCAGCCATTGACGTGAAACAGCGGCACGGCGACCAGCACCGAATCCGCCGGCGTCAGGGCAACCGAATCCGCTTGGAGAGCGCGCAAGGTATGGAGGTAATTGGAGCGGTGTGTGTAGAGCACGCCCTTGGGGGCGCCCGTCGTGCCGGATGTGTAGCAGAGTCCTGCCGCAGTCTCCTCGGCGAAGCCGCCCCAATCCGATTTCACGCCATATTTCGCAAGCAGCGTTTCGAACGCGAAGGTGCGGCGATCGCCGTTCATTCGCCAGTCCGGCTCCTCGCCGTCCAGAAACACAACCGTTTCGACGCTCGGGCACTGATGCACCAGTTCGCGCGCCATGTCGGCGAGCCCCGCACCAACCATGAGCACGCGGTCCTGAGCCTGGTTCACCATCATCGCGAGATGCGGGATTGTGAGGCGCGGATTGAGCGTGTGGCAGACAAAGCCCGCGCCCATCGTGCCGTAGTAGATTTCGATGTGATGCTGCGTATTCCACGCCAGCGTGCCGACACGGTCGCCGAAACGAAGACCAAGCGCCTTGAATGCACCCGACAAAAGATTGCTGCGTGCCCTCAGTTCCGCGTAACCAATGCGCCCTGCTTCGGCTGTCACGACCTCGCGGTCTCCCCACCACTTGGCGGCGTGATCGAGAAATTTGTCGACGGTCAGAGCATAGGATTGCATGAGACAACTGGGTAAGCGTGAAAAGAAGTTCGGTCGCCGGCCTTGTTGCGGGAGCCGGCGACCGACAGGGAGCCCAAGCTAGAAAGTCTTCGTCAGGCGTATTCCGTATTGACGCGGCGCACCGGCAAAATCGAGACCGCTGTTGAGCGCTCCGACGTAGTGCTGGTCCGTCAGGTTGGTGCCGTAGAGTGTGACGGCCCAGGAGTTACGTGCCCATTCGAGCTGCGCCCCCAGGATATTGCGCGCCGCAAGACGATCGCCGAGATCTGGATTCTCGAACAGAGTCGCCCATTGCGGCCCGACATGGCCGTAGCTGACGCGCGGCGTCAGCGTGTTGCCCTCGCCGAGATCGAACACGTATTGCGCGCCGACGTTGAACGTGAAGTTCGGCGCATAGGTCTGCTGCTTGCCGCCGAGATTGATGCAGGTCACGCTCGCCGGGCCCGCCTTCGGATCGCACGGCAACACGCTTGGAATGCGCGAATCCGTGGCGAAGAACGTGCCCAGATCGCTGTGCATCCAGCTGATGCCGAGATTGAACGACAGCGCGCCGAACGCGGCATCGGCCTCGCCCTCGAAGCCATAGATCTTGGTGGTGTTGGGCACGTTCAGCTCGAAACCGAAAGTCGGAATGAGCGGATACCCCACCGTGACCTGGAAGTTCTTGTAGTCGTTGTAGAAGCCGTCCAGCGTGGTGCGGACGTGACCGCCCCACAATGTCGACTTCCATCCGGCTTCGTAGTCGGTGACCGTTTCGGAGTCGAACGGCGCGGGATTTCCGAGACCCACCGGCACGTTCAGACCACCCGGCTTGAAGCCGGTGGCGACAAAGCCATAGAGGAAGTTGTCGTCGTTGACGGTCCAGTTGACGGCCGCCTTGTAGGAGAAGTTGTGATATGACTGCTTTTGGACGTATTTGATCGGCAATCCATACTGAACGACGTCGCCGTCGTTCTTGGTGCTCGTCGACGTGTAACGGCCGCCGAGCTGAATCTGCAAGCCGTCGGCCAGGTTGAAGCTGACCTGCCCGAAGCCGGCATAAGCCATCGTCGGATTGGTGCCTTCCAGCAGATATTCGGTGAACGGACTGCCAAGTGGCGTACCGATGATGAATTTGTAAGGCGAGCGGAAAATGTAGTCGAGCGACTGCGCATAACCGCCCACGATCCAGGTCATGAAACCCGTGTCAGGCGAAATGAGATCGAGTTCCTGGGTCGCCAATCTCACGTCCACGGAGTCTGCAAAGTAGCTGCTGGCTGTGTTCGTGCCGTCGAGGTCCGCGACATAGTCGCTGCTGACGGTCTGATAGGACGACATGGACTGCAGCGTGATGCCGCCAGCGAATTTGTAATCGATCTTCATCGTGTACCGCTGGAAGCGGTCGATCGCGGCCTGCGGAGAGTTGGCGCCGATGTGGAACAGATCGGTGTAGCCGGGATTCGGGATCGCCGTGCCCGGGAATACCTTGAAGCGATTGTAATAAGGGTCCGCCGGATAGGCGCCCATGTCGAGATAATCAAGATCGGCCTTGAACAGCACCGACAAATTCGCCGTCGGTTCCCAAAGCAGGCTCAACCGCCCGGCAGCCAGGCGCTGATCGCCCTTGTTCCCGTCGTAGTGCGTGCCGCCCGGACCGGCGATGTGATAGAAGCTGTCGCGGCTGTCGCCAAAGAAGGCCGCGCGCGCCGCAAGCGTGTCGGTCAGCGGAATATTGACCGCGCCCTGCGCGCCATACTCGCCGTAATTGCCGACATTGCCCATGATGTAGCCGTTATAGCCGCCATCGATATCGGGATTGTTCGTGTTGACGAACACCGCGCCGCCGGTCGCGTTCATGCCCGCGAATGTGCCTTGCGGACCGCGCAGCACTTCCACGCTGGCGACGTCGTAATACGGCTCTTCCAGCGCATAACCCGGGAATGTGGGCACGCCGTCGCGATAGGTGATGACGCCGGTCGACGTCTGCGTGTTGTGCTCGCCCTTGCCGATGCCGCGGACATTGAATTCCGCGCCTTGGCCGAAATTGTCCACGGCCACGCTGGGCATGCTGAACTGCAAGGCGTCGATCAGCACGACTCCCTTGTTCTGCAGGTCCTGTCCGGTCAGGACCGATGCGGAGATCGGAGTCTTCTGCAGGTCCTGCGTGCGGCGCTCGGCGGTGACCACTACCTCTTCGACGCCGCCTTTGGTTGAATTCGATTGCGCTTGTGCCGCTTCGCAGCAAAACAGCGCCAATACGGATGCCGACAATAAAAGTGTGCGCCCCATGTGATGCTTCTCCCCTGTCGTCCGGGCGGACGTTTGCGTGCTCTTCGGCACGTTCGCGGACGCTGACAGGAAAGCCGGTGGCCGTCAATATTCATTCACACATGGATGAATATCTTTAATGACGCTCATTTTGCAGATGCGAACACTTCCTGGAATGCCCATTTTTAAAGAGTTTTCCTGCCATTACTGGCACTGACAAAAGTTCACTCTCGATTCAATGAGTGTTGACGCCGACTGTGGCGCCACTGCAAGGTGCCGCGAAAATCGACGCGTGCGATGACGTCGAGGGGAGGAATATCGTGGGAGTTGAAGCCGCCTCACGGACGTCGGGCATATGTGCCCGGCACCGATTCGATCTTCTCGACTTCTATCGGCGGCGGGTGTCACCGCAATGATCTTTCAAAGTCGTCCGGACGAGACGTCCTCCCCATCCCACGGCACATCGCCTGCCCGCGCCTGGGTCGTGCTCGGGATGTTGTGCTTCGTCTACGTGCTCAATTTTCTGGATCGCTCGCTGCTCTCGATCCTCGCCAAGCCGATACAAGACGGTCTGCATATCACCGACGGCCAGCTCGGCCTGATCAGCGGACTCCTCTTCGCGCTCTTCTACTGCTTCATCTCGATTCCGGTGGGCTGGCTTGCGGACAGGACTGGCCGCGTGTGGGTGCTCACCGCCGCCTGCGCGATCTGGAGCGGAGCCACGATGGCGTGCGGGTTCGCGGCAAACTTCGCGCAGCTCGCACTCGCGCGCATGACCGTGGGCTTCGGCGAAGCGGGCGGCGTGCCGCCCTCTTACGCGATCATCTCCGATTATTTCCCGTCCGGGCGGCGCGGCACAGCACTCAGCATCTACAATCTCGGCCCGCCTATCGGCGCAGCGCTCGGAACCGCGTTTGGAGCGTCGATCGCTGCGGCCTATAGCTGGCGCGCGGCCTTCATCGTCCTCGGTTCGGTGGGCGTGCTTGCCGCCGTGTTGCTGTGCTCGGTCGTTCGCGAACCGGTCCGCGGCGCACTGGATCATCCGCAAAGCCAATCGGAAGCGTCCGGCTTCTGGCAGACGATCACGATGTTCTTTTCACGCCCCTCACTCGTGCTTGCCGCGCTCGGCAGTGGCATCACGCAGATCGTCACCTATGGCTCGGGCGGGTTCATAACGCTGTTCCTCATGCGCGAGAAAGGCATGACGCTCCACGAAGTCGCGATCTGGTCCGCACTCGTCGTTGCCGTCGGAATGAGCGGCGGCATCTTCATTTCCGGGCTCGTGATCGACCGGTTCACGCGGCGCTGGAAACAGGCCTATGCCCTGATCCCCGCCATATCGCTGATGATCGCTCTGCCTTTTTTTATCGGCTTTGTCTGGGCACCGACATGGCAGCTTGCATTGATCTTCCTGCTCGGCCCGTATTGCTTCAACTTCTTCTATCTGTCGTCCTCGGTAACCCTGGTCCAGGAGGAAGTGCGTCCCGACCAGCGCGTTACCTCCGGCGCGCTGCTCCTGCTGATCATGAACTTCACCGGCATGGCCATCGGTCCGACATTCGTCGGCGCGGCGAGCGACTACTTCCACGCCAATCACCCGCACAATTCGCTCCAGCTCGCATTCTGGCTGCTCGTGCCATGTTACTTCGTGGCGATCGCGGTGTTCCTCTGGCTGGCGCGTGTTCTCAAAAAAGAAGCCCTTTCAAGCGGAGTGCAATGATGTTCCGTCATATCGTTCTTTGCCTCGCGGCCGTTGTCGGATTCGCGATGCCCTCTTTCGCCGCGCCCATCGTGAAAACGCCCGCCGGAACGATTCAGGGCCTTACGGAAGGCACGTTGAACATCTTCAAAGGCATTCCCTATGCGAAGCCGCCAGTCGGTGCGTTGCGCTGGAAAGCTCCTGTGCCGCTGCCGAAATGGGCGGGCGCGAAAGCCGCAACCGCCTTCGGCCCGGCCTGCATCCAGCCGGAAAGCACAGCTCCGAACATCTATTCGCCGCGCGCACCGATACCAATGAGCGAGGATTGCCTGACGCTGAACATCTGGGCGCCCGCAAACGCGCGCAACGCGCCGGTGTTTTTCTGGATCTATGGCGGCGCGCTGTGGTCCGGCGCGAGCCGCGAAGATCTCTATGACGGCACGCGCCTGGCGCAGCAGGGAGTCATCGTCGTCTCGATCAACTACCGGCTCGGTGTTCTGGGATGGCTCGCCCATCCCGAGCTCAGCGCGGAATCACCGCTGGGGATTTCCGGCAATTACGGCTTGCTGGACCAGATCGCGGCCTTGCGCTGGGTGAAGCAGAACATCGGCGCGTTCGGCGGCGACGCGTCCAACGTGACCATCGCGGGCGAATCTGCCGGCGGGCTCAGCGTCATGTACCTGATGGCGTCGCCGGAAGCGCGCGGGTTGTTCGCCAAAGCCATCGCGGAAAGCGCTTATATGGTTTCAACGCCAGAGCTGAAGCAGGCGAAATACGGCACGCCGTCCGCCGAGGATAGCGGCGTGGCGCTAGCCAAGGCGCTGGGCGCACCGAATATCGCGGCTTTGCGCGCAATGGATCCCGCCAAGCTGACCACCGCCGCGGCCGCCGCGCGGTTTGCCCCGTTCGGCGCCATAGACGGGCACGTCCTGCCCGCGCAGCTTGTCGACGTCTTCGACAGAGGCGAACAGGCGCACGTGCCGATGCTGGCCGGCTTCAATGCCGGCGAGATCCGTTCGTTGCGCATTCTCGCGCCGCCTCCACCTGCGAGTGCCGTGGAATACGAGAAGATCATCCGCGCGCGTTATCTCGATCTGTCGGATGCTTTCCTGAAGCTTTATCCGGGCAGCAGCCTGCAGGAGAGCGTGTGGGCCACGACGCGCGATGCACTCTATGGCTGGACGGCGGAGCGCCTTGTCCGCAAGCAGACGGCGATCGGCGAGCCTGCTTATCTTTACTTCTTCGATCACGGCTATCCGGCGGAAGACAGCGCCGGATATCACGCCTTCCATGCCAGCGAGTTGCCGTTCGTCTGGGGCACGCTCGACCGCACGGGACCGCTCTGGCCGAAGATTCCGGACACCACGGAGGAACACGCGCTCTCCGACGCGATGATCGGCTATTGGACGAGCTTCGCGCGGACCGGAAAGCCGCAGGCGGCGAACCAGCCGGACTGGCCCGCCTTTGGATCGGCGGCAACCTACATGGACTTCACGGATGCACCCCATCCGGCGGAGCATTTGTTGCCGGGCATGTATGAACTGCACGAAGACGCAGTCTGCCGCCGCAAAGCCAGCGGCAACCTTCCCTGGAACTGGAATGTCGGCGTCGTCTCCCCGCCGCTCGCGCCCGAGCCGGGCTGCCACGACTGAAGAACGCGTTCTATCGGCCAAGAAAAAAAGGCGACCGGAACCGGTCGCCTTTTTTGCTGAAGACTTCCTCTTCCTACCAGAACTTGAAGTTTGCTCTTGCGAGGAAGGCGTTGTCGGAGCGGTCGGATGAGAACCGTCCCTGGTAGTCGAGCAGGATGTCGACGGTGTCGGCGGCGTGCAGGGTGATG
>Ga0153956_1001540_pt1 | contig 19841 bp, 16 predicted proteins | sample TSFL040MetaG_FD_104704 | JGI IMG/M metagenome (GOLD analysis project Ga0153956, IMG submission 104704) | Attine ant fungus gardens microbial communities from Florida, USA - TSFL040 MetaG | ecosystem: Host-associated > Fungi > Mycelium > Unclassified | place: USA: Florida, Wekiwa Springs...
ATCCGACGCTGCATGCGGTGGGCGAATGGGGAACGCTGACCGTCACCGATGGCGCGCTGCTCGATGACGGCTTCACCGTCGTCACCGTGGCCGCGCCCGCGAACGCGCAAACGCTCTCCGGCAAAGGCTGGACGCTGGACCTCAAGCCCGGATGGTCCATCGTGCCGGACAAGAAGGCAGGCGATTTTACTGTGGTGAAGAACTGACGCCGATGTGATCGGCGCGGCGCAACCGGCTTGATACTATCCCGCTCTCATCTGGGGATCGTCATGAAGCTTCTTGCTGCCGCGCTCGCGTTCACAACAACCACCGCCTTCGCGGCGGTGACCGTCGAGCCGTGGGCACCCCAGAATATCTCCAGTGCCAAATTCGAATCCCACGCTGCCTTCGATCCGCGCACCGGCGATCTGTGGTTCGTGCGCAGCAATCCGGATTTTTCCGGCTGGCGCTTGTTCGTGAGCCAATGCACCGCGAAGGGTTGGAGCGAAGCGCGGCCAGCGCCCATCGCGGGTGACGGCGTAGAAGCCGATCCGTGGTTCACGCCGGACGGCAAGACCTTGTGGTTCATCTCCAGCCGCTCGACCGACGGCATCAAGCGCGCCGACACGGATATCTGGCGCGTGTCGCGCGATGCGAGCGGCAAATGGGGCACGCCGGAACGCCTACCCGCGCCCATCAACAGCGAAAAGTACGAGTGGTTTCCGCGCATCGCCACCGATGGCTGGCTCTATTTCGGATCGGGACAACCCGGTGGCCTCGGGAAAACCGATATCTGGCGCGCGAAAGAAGAAGGTGGAAAGTGGATCGCCGAAAATCTCGGCGCGCCGGTGAACACGCCCGCGAACGAGTACGAACCGCTCATTGCGCCGGATGGCAGCTATCTTCTCGTCGATGGCGATGACGGCTTCTATCGCAGCGAACGAACGGCGACAGGCTGGTCGGCGCTCAAAAAGCTCGATGCGCCGATCAACATCAATGGCAGCGAGGTCGGCGCCACCTTCTCGCCCAGCGGCAACACGATGCTGTTCTCGCGCGACACGAAGGGTGAAAAGTCCGGCGAATTCTTCATCGCCCATTTCGGCCCGAAGGAAAACTGGCCGCCGCGCTGCCCGCGTTAGATCTTCTGGTCGTATTCGCCGACTTCGGGGTGTTTGGTCAGGCGCTTGTCGAGATCGGCGAACATGGCGCGCATCTGTGCCTCCGACACCGGGCTTTCGCACACCACCACCAATGACGGCTTGTTGGAGGACGCACGCACCAACCCCCACGTCCCGTCTTCCAAGGTCACGCGCACGCCATTCACGGTGACGACGTTGGCGATTTTCTGGCCAAGAATTTTCTCGCCGTTCTTCTGCGCGTCGGAATATTCCTTCACCATCGCATCGACGACATCGTATTTGCGGTCGTCCGGGCAGAACGGCGCCATGGTCGGCGTGCCCCAGGTCTTGGGCAGTTCCGCGATCAGCGACGACATCTTCTTTCCGCCCGCGCGATCCAGCATTTCCAGCACGGCGATGGCGGCGACAATGCCGTCGTCATAACCGCGCCCCACCGGCGGATTGAAGAAATAGTGCCCGCTCTTCTCGAAACCGGCGAGCGCGCCCAATTCATGCGTGCGGCGCTTCATATAAGAGTGACCGGTCTTCCAGTAATCGACCGTCGCGCCATTGGCCTTCAACACCGGATCGATTTCGTAGATGCCGGTGGACTTCACGTCCGCGACGAACTTCGCGTTTTTGTTGCGGCTGGAGAGATCGCGCGCCAGCAGCACACCCACCTTGTCGGCGAAGATTTCCTCGCCCGCATCGTCCACCACGCCGCAGCGGTCGCCGTCGCCATCGAAGCCGACGCAGATATCCGCCTTGTGCTCGCGCACGGCATGCGCCATCGCGTGCAGCATCTCCAGATCTTCGGGGTTCGGATTGTATTTGGGGAAGGTGTAATCCAGCTCGACATCCATCGGGATCACGTCGGCGCCGATGCGGCGCAACGCTTCCGGCGCGAACGCGCCTGCCGTGCCATTGCCGCAGGCCGCGATCACCTTGATCGGCTTCGAGAGCTTGTGGCCCTTCGTCACCGCGTCGAGATATTGCTCGCGGAAATTCTCGACATAGGTGTAACTGCCGCCAGTGCGCGGCTTGCCTTCGCCGCCAAGCACGATCTGTTTCAAGCGGCCGATTTCATCCGGCCCGAAGGTCAGCGGACGTGCCGCGCCCATCTTCACGCCAGTCCAGCCGTTTTCGTTATGGCTCGCTGTCACCATCGCCACCGCCGGGCAATCCAGCGCAAACTGCGCGAAGTATGCGACGGGCGAAAGCGCCAAGCCCACATCCACCACTTCGCAGCCCGCATTCATCAGGCCGATGATCAGCGCGTTCTTGATCGACGAGGAATACGAACGGAAGTCATGTCCCGTCGCCACGCGCGGCTTGATTCCGATTTCGTGGAAATAGGTGCCGAGCCCCAAGCCCAGCGCCTGCACGCCGAGCAGGTTCAACTCCTTGCCGAACAGCCAGCGCGCATCGTATTCGCGAAACCCGTTCGCCGTGACGAGCGGCTGGTTTTCAAAATCAAAGGAATTGGGTTTCAGGTCGCTGCGCGGCTTCATGACAATCCGAAAATAAAAAGGGCGTGGCTATGTCGCGCGTCGGGCGCGCGATTTCAACCGTGCATCACGTCCCATCCGCTTCCGGTTCATGCGGGCCCAGCGAACCGTCGCGCTTTTCGAAACGCGGGTTGGAGATGTCGAAGGTCTCCTTGCCGCAGACCGGGCATTTGGGGATCAATTCGCCCTTCGAAAGCCTGATGTGATTGTTGCAGTTCTCGCAGCGATACGTGTCCGTCTCGCGGGCGATCTCGCCCGTTTTCTCGCTCATGATGCCTCGTTCCGGTGGCTGATATTCCCCAACGCCCGCCCAGTCTAACGCGTTCCAGACCTTGCAAAAATGATATTCCCATCCACATTTTGTGATATAGTGTTATCCACCTGATAGAGATGTAGAATGCCGGATCTGACAAATGCCGCCGACCGCACCGCCATCGCGCGCCTCGCCGCGTCGCTGGAATTGCCGTCATTCGAGTCCGGCTGGGTCTGGCTCGCGGGCGCTGGTCCGGGCGATGCCGGGCTTGTGACAATGTTGGGACTGCACGCGATCGCCGCGGCGGATGTCATTCTCTACGACGCGCTGGTGAACGAGACGCTTCTCTCTTTCGCGCATCCCGGCGCGGAGGTTGTGTACGCCGGCAAGCGCCGCGGCAAACAGAGCGCCAAGCAAGGCGACATCTCCAACCAGCTCGTCGCACTCGCGCGCAAAGGCAAGCGCGTGTTGCGCTTGAAAGGCGGCGATCCGTTTGTGTTCGGCCGCGGCGGCGAAGAAGCGCTGACACTCGCGCGCGCCTCCATTCCCTTCCGCATCGTGCCGGGCGTCACTGCGGGCATCGGCGGTCTCGCCTATGCAGGCATTCCCGTAACGCATCGCGACACCAATCATGCGGTGACCTTCATCACCGGTCATGGCGTCGATGGAAACATTCCTGTGCTCGATTGGAACGCGGTGTCGCGCGGCTCGCCCACCATCGTGCTCTACATGGCGTTGGCGCATGCCGATGAGATCGCCGCAAAGCTGATGGAGGCCGGACGCCCCGCGAACGAACCCGCAGCCATCGTGAGCGACGCCACATCCGGCAAACAGGATGTGCGCGTAACGACACTCGCCGAACTCGGCGCGGCAGCAAAGCAAAGCGATGCCCCCGCGATCCTCGTGATCGGCGAGAACGTGAAGCTGCGCGAGGGCCTCGACTGGCTCGGCGCGATGTCCGGCAAGCTCCTCAACGCCGACCCGCTGAAGCGCGGATTGCTGAGCGACGTCGTTTAATCTCTCCTCTTCCCTCGTTCGTCATGGCCGGGCTTGTCCCGGCCACCCATTTTCCAGAGTCGGATCAGTTACTGGCGGTCTTCTGGAAAATGGATGGCCGCCACGGTGGGCGGCCATGACGGATTTGGATGGGAGAATGTAGTCAAAAATATTGCGCGCACTTTGCCCGACCGTCCGCTAGCTTGCGGCGTCGATATCGGGGCGCCCATCTATGGCTGAACGCGTATTGCCGAGCGGAAAACTGCGTCCGGTTCTCTACATCATGCTGTTCCTGCCTATGGGCATCACCAATGGTTACGCCGTGGTGTCCCTCGCCTACCTGCTGTCGCAAGCAGGGGTGAGCGTCGGCGCCATCGCGGCGCTGGTGGGCCTGACGCTCCTGCCGCAGACATGGCGTGCCGTTTGGGCGCCCTTCGTGGATGCGACTCTGTCCGTCCGCGTCTGGTATCTGATCTCCGCCGTACTCAGCGGCGCGTTGATGGCGGCGACGGCGTTCGTGCCGATCACGCGCGGCAATCTCGGCATCTTCGAAGCGTTGTGCTTCGGTTTCTCCTTCACGGCTACCGTCACCACCCTCGCCGGCAGCAGCCTGATGGCGCACGGCACATCCGAAGAAGAAAAAGGCCGCGCGGGCGGATGGAGCCAGGCGGGCAATCTCGGCGGCACGGGATTGGGCGGCGGCATCGGATTGTGGCTCGCGCAGCACGCGCCGATCTGGGTTTCGGGCACCGCGCTCGCGGTGATCTGCATCGCAACCTCGATCGCGCTGCTCTTTCTGGAAGAACCCACCGGCGAACATCGCACGCAATCGCTGACGGGCAGCCTCGCCAATGTCGGCCGCGAATGCTGGGCGTTGCTCGCATCGTGGCGTGGCGGGCTGGTGTTCTTTCTGATGCTGCTGCCCATCGGCGTGGGCGCGGCGCAGAATCTGTGGTCCGCCGTCGCAGACGATTGGCATGCCAGCGCCGATGCCGTCGCACTGGTGAACGGCGTGCTCGGCGGCCTCGTGTCGATGGCGGGCTGCCTCGTCGGCGGCTGGATTTGCGACAAGATAGACCGCAAGACCGCTTACAACCTGTTCGGTATCGTCATCGCCATCGTAGCCGTGCTGATGGCGCTCAGCCCGCGCACGCAGACCATGTTCGTCGTGTATGTGCTGATCTACGCCTTCATCATGGGTTTCTGTTACGCGGGCTACGCCGCCGTTGTGTTCGAGACGATCGGCAAAGGTGCAGCCGCGACGAAGGCCAACATCCTGAGCGGCATCTCGAACGTGCCGCTCATCTATGCCGGGATCTTCGATGGCTGGGGCCATGACCGTTGGGGTTCCAACGGCCTGCTCTACACCGATGCCGCACTCAGCGTGGTCGGCGTGCTGGTGTTCGTCAGCGTCGCCTTCATGGTGCGGATGCTCGCCTCGCGAACACCCGCACCGGTATAATCAAATTCCCCAGCGCGTGGATTTGGTGAGGTCCTCGTAGAATTTCGGCGTGTAGGCGTCTTCCGGCGCCTTGCGCACTTGTTCGTCCAGATAATGCGCGTCATCGCCGACGAGGATGCGCCACTTCTCATTGCGCACGCCGTCCAGAATGATCGTCGCCGCCTGCGCCGCGCTGGTCGGCGCGTTGTCGCGGAACGCGATGGCCTGCATCTCGATCATTTGGCCGATCTGCGTGTCGTCCATCTTCGAGACGTCCATACCCATCGCGGCCATCATTTTGCGCGCGCCGGACACATCCACTTTTCCGTCCGACAGAATGGCGCGCGAATTGGCGACGATCTCGGTGCCGATATGGCCTGGCATGACGACCGCGCATTTGATGTGCGGCGCATTCATCTTCAGATCTTCCTGCAGCGCTTCGGTGAAACCCTTCACGCCGAACTTCGCCGCGGAATACGCCGTGTGCGGGCGGCCCGGACCGATGGACGCCCAGAAGCCGTTCACGCTGGAGGTATTCACGATGTAACCCTCGCGCGCCTTCATCAGCATCGGCAGGAACGCGCGGCAGCCATTGATGACGCCGTAGAAGCAGACGTCGAACGTCTTTTCCCATTGCGCGCGGTCGCCGTTCACGAAGCTGCCGCCGCCGCCGATACCGGCGTTGTTGATGAGGAGATGAATGTGATCGGTGTCGAGTTCCTTCTTCACCGCGTCCGCCCAATCGGTCATCTGCTTTTCGAGCGAGACGTCCGCCTTGAAGGTGGCCACGCGCGTGCCCTGCGGCGCTTCCTTCACGCAAAGCTCTTTGGTCTTGGCCATGTTCTCCGGCGAGACGTCACACATCGCGACATTGCAGCCCTCGGCCGTGAGCTGGATCGCCAGTTCGCGCCCCATGCCGGTGCCACCGCCGGTGATCACTGCGTATTTTCCGCTGAAGTCTTTCATGGCTGTGGCTCCCGATGAGGTTTCAAACCGGTGACGCGCATCCGCTCAGGCAGGCTGCGCATTGTTTCGAGGCGCTCGGCTTCCGACATGGAGCCCCAGCGCGCAATCTCTTCCAGTGAACGTCCGCAGCCCATGCAAAGGCGCGACGCCTGATCGATGGTGCAAACCTTGGTGCAGGGCGAAGAGATCATCGCCCAGCCCTAGCGCGTTTTCAGCCCGCCTTGAAGACGCAAAGCTTGTTGCCGTCGAGATCGCGGAAATAGGCGCCGTAGAACGTGTCGCCGCGCAGCCCCGGCGCGCCTTCGTCCTTCGCGCCCAGCGAAAGGGCCTTGTTGTAGATCTTGTCGACCGAAGCCTGATCCGGCGCGGCGAGCGAGAACATCGTGCCATTGCCCACGGTCGCGGATTTTCCGTCATACGGCGTGCAGACGGCCAGCATCGCGCCGGCCTTGCTGCCATAGCCCTGCATGCGCTCGCTGCCGAAGGTGGGCTTCGCACCCATCTCTTCCGCCAGCGCGCCGTAGAATTTCTTGGCGCGCTCCAGATCGTTCGTGCCGATCGTGACGTAACCGATCATGTTTTCCTACCCAGTTCTGTTCTTCCAGAAGCGAATGGCGAGTAACGAGTAGCGAATAGAAATCCCTATTCGCTATTCGCGACCTCGCTATTCGCTTATCTGCCCGTCGGCGCCTTGTTGAACGGTACGTCCTTGTCGACGCGGATATCCTGCGGCAAGCCGAGCACGCGTTCGGCGATGATGTTGCGCAAGATTTCGTCGGTGCCGCCCGCGATGCGCAGGCCCGGCGCGCTCAGCCATCCCATCTGGAACATGCCATGCGCCGGTGCATCCGCGCCTTGCAGCACGCCCGCTTCGCCTTCGAGTTCGGTGGCGAACGCCGAAACATCCTGCAGCTTGGAGGCGACGACGATCTTGGCGATGGACGCTTCCGGTCCCGGCTGCTTGCCCTGCGAGAGCGCCGTCATGGTGCGGTAGGTCGTGTATTTCAAACCGGCTTCGCGCACATACCAGTCCGCGATCTTCTCGCGCACCGATGCGTTTTTCAGCGCCGGGCCGTCTTCCAGTTCCAGCGTGCGTGCGAGGCGCAGCAGCTCTTTCGAGTCGATGCCGCCACCCGCGCCGCCACCCACCGCCAGACGCTCATGCATCAGCGTGGTGAGCGCGACCTGCCAGCCCTGGCCCACTTCGCCGAGGCGCTGCGAATCCTTCACGCGCAGATTGGTGAAGAACACCTCGTTGAACCCGCTACCGCCCGACGCCTGCTTGATCGGGCGCACTTCCACCGCCGGATCGTGCATGTCGATGTAAAACATCGTCAGGCCCTTGTGCTTGGGCACATTCGGATCGGTGCGCGTGAGCAGGATGCCGTAATCGGAGAACTGCGCGCCGGTCGTCCAGATCTTCTGGCCGTTGATCACCCACTCGTCGCCGTCCTTCTCTGCTTTCGTGCGAAGACCCGCGACGTCGGAACCGCCTGCCGGTTCGGAGAACAACTGGCACCAGATCTCATCGCCCTGCACGGCCGGCCACACGTATCGCTTCTTGGCCTCTTCATTGCCGTAGGCCATGAGGGTCGGAATGCACATGCCCAGGCCGATCGCGAACGGACCGCCCGTCGCGACATCGTACTTGGCTTCTTCCTGACCGAAGATGATGGATTGCATCGGCGTGCCGCCCATGCCGCCCATGCCCTTGGGCCAGGTGATGCGCGCGTAACCGGCTTTCGCTTTTTCTTTCTGCCACGCCTTGCTCGCCGCCATGTCGACGGACGCACCGTTCTCCATCTCTTCGAGATCGCGGTCCTCGCGCTTGCGGCGCGGCTTGGCATGGGCAGAGAGCCACTTCTGGGCTTCGGCGCGGAAGGCGGCTTCTTGAGCGTTATCTTCAAAGTCCATGATCGTCTTCTTTCTCAATCTCGATTGCCAGAAGCGAATAGCGAGTAGCGAATAGAGGTATTCGTTCGCCGCTATGTCATTTCCCTATTCGCCATTCGCTACTCGCTATTTCGCTTTTATCAGGCGTTGCTCGCCTCTAATTCGCTGACCAACTTCTCTTTCCACGTCCGTTGCGGACCGAGGCTCAATCCGAGTTCGCGCGAGCGCTTGTAGTAGAAGTGGCAATCCGCTTCCCAGGTGAAGCCGATGCCGCCATGCGTCTGGATGTTCTCCTTCGACGCATAATCGAATGCCTGCGTGGCGGAGACTCGCGCCGCCGCCGCCGCGAGCGGCAACTCCCGTGCATTGGTCGAAAGCGCCCACGCGCCGTAATACGCGTTGGAACGCGCCAGCTCGGTGTTCACATACATGTCCGCGAGCTTGTGCTTGATCGCCTGATAGGAGGCGATGAGACGGCCGAAGGCATAACGCTGCATCGCGTAGTCTTTCGCCATCGCAAGGCAGCTATCCGATCCGCCGACCTGCTCGAACGCCGTCATGATCGCGGCGCGGTTCAGCACGTTCGCCGAAATGCTCCAGCCTTCGCCCGCTTTGCCGAGTGCTTCCGCGGACGCGCCATCAAATTCGATCACCGCATGTTTGCGCGACGGATCGATGCTCTCTTCCGCGCTGCGCTTCACGCCGGATGCTTTCAGATCGACAATCGCCAGCGCTGTGCCGCGCTCGCCCGCATCGTCGCTCGAACGCGCAAGCACGATGGCTAAGTCGGCATCCATGCCGTCCACCACCGCGATCTTCTTTCCGGAAAGCTTGCCGCCTTTGAACGTGGTGCGGGTGGATTTCGGCGTCACCGCGCCCGGGCCTTCGGCGCGTGCAAAGGTGCCGATCAACTCGCCGCTGGCGATCTTGGGCAGATATTTTTTCTTCTGCTCATCCGTTCCCGCCGCAAGGATCGCTTCCGCGAAGAGATACACCGTCGAAGAGAACGGCACCGGCGCCAGCGCGCGGCCAAGCTCTTCCGCGATCACGCAGAGTTCGAGATAGCCCAAACCCAAGCCGCCGAAATCTTCGGGGATCGCCGTGCCGAGCCAGCCCATCTCCGCGATCTGTTTCCACAGCGCTTTGTCGTAGCCGTCGCCGCTCGTGAAAACCTTGCGCACGGTCTTGGTCGTGCATTTCTCGCTCAGGAATTTGTGCGCCTGATCGCGCAGCATTTTCTGATCGTCGGAGAAATCGAAATTCATCGGCCCACCCTGTTCGTGTCGTGCTGGAAGTCTTTGTTAAGGAAACGATAGAGGGCCTAAGCCCCGCCGCCAACGCCTTTAATTTGACGCTGGGGCAGCCTCCCGCCGCCATTTCTTAACCGGCGCTTAAGCGCATGCCGCTACGGTTGCATGAGCCATTTCAGGATGGGCCAATGGCCAAGGCACAATTTCATAAGAACCAGCGCGTCTATGTGAAGCCTGTGGGAACGTGGGCGTTGATCGAGCGCGTGCTCCCGCAATGGACCAAGGGCCTCGATGAGCCACTGCGCGTCTTTTACGACGTGGGTCTGGGCCGCGAATTCGCCGCGGAAGAATTGCAGGCGGAAACGCCGCTGGTCGAAGACAAGAATGTCGGTCCCGAGAACTGGCGCATCGTTCGCGCCCGCAACAAATGGCAGCCGGCGGAAGATTGCTCGCGCCATCCGGTGCCGGGCACCTTCCCGGTCGTCATCACCGGCGAAGCGGAATGGGGCGGCTGGCGCGTGCCGGGCGCCGAATACGATCTCGACCCGGGCAAGGTGGAACGCCAGGCGCGCATGATCGCCAACGCGCCGCGTCTCGTGGAATTCGCCAGCAGCCTCGTCGATTGGGCGCGCAAGTCGGGCGAAGACATGCCGACGGAACTGGCGGACCTCGCGCACACCGCGCAGGATGTGCTGACCGCGGTGAATGAGGGCGAGTAGCTCTTCTCTATATAACCAATACGTTGTCATTGCCCGGCTTGTCCGGGCAACCCATTTTTCTTTTGTAAAACAACAAATTGGGTCGCCCGCATAAAGCGGGCGATGACAGCGGTTGGTAGTAGCGCATCCGAATCTGATCTAATGCCCGCATGTGCGGAAAATTCACGCAAAAGCCGGAATGGTCGGGCGTTACCACGCTCGAAGAACTGATCGCGGGCGCCGAAAGCGGCACGCGGCCGGTGGAAACGATCACGCCGATGCGCGTGGCCGAAGTGATCCGGCTGGATGCCAATGGCAAGCGCGAAACCGTGCGGATGCGCTGGGGCTTTGTGCCGTCATCCGCCGACGATGCGAATGTCGGCACCAAGTTCATCCACGCCCGCGCCGAAACCATCGACCAGAAACCCACCTATCGCGACGCTTTCGCGAAACGGCGCGGATTGATTGCGGTGGAAACCTTCAACGAAGGCGAAGAGATTTCACCGTCGAAGACGATTCAATATGTCGTCTCGCCAAAGGACGGTAAGCCGCTCGCCATTGCTGTGATCTGGGAAGCGTGGACACGCGGACCCGTACCGCTGCTGTCCTTCGCGATGGTCACGACGCCGCCCAATGCGCTGATCGGCAAAATCACCGACCGCATGCCTGCCGTGCTGCCGCCCGAACACTGGGCCAAATGGCTGGGCGAAGAACCCGCGACGGCAGAAGAGCTGAAGTCCCTTCTTATTCCGATGGAAGGAGACTGGGACATGACCCAGGCGAAAAAGCCCGCGCCGCCGCCAAGGCCGTCCGCACAAGCCAGCCTGTTCTGAGCACCAAGGGCCGTCCTATTTTTCGGAAAAATTAGGACAATTTGCTTGACGGCGGCGGGGCCCGCGCCTATATTCTATTTGGCGCCGGAATCACGTCCGGGCCCTGAATTCGGAACCCTCTCCAAGAAAGAGGGGGGTGGGGGCGGTACCCCCATCAATTTGCAATTCAAATACCATCCCTTGCGGCCCGCGCTCCAAATCTTGTGACCGCGTGCAACCGAAACCCCTTTCGCGCCAACGAAGGGATTCGCGCTATACCGATTTTCAAAATCCGGGAAAAACAATGCGCACCGAAGAACACCACGCCATTCATCTGAAAGATTACCGCCCCAACGATTACCGCATCGAGGAGATCGGCCTCACCTTCTACCTCGACATGGAAAAAACGCGCGTCATCGCGATCAGCGAAGTGACGCGCCAGGGCGCGGCAAGTGCGCCGCTGGTTCTGAACGGCGAACACCTCACGCTGGTATCGGTGACCGTGAACGGCAAAGTGCTCGCGGAGGCGGATTACAAAAAGGACGACACGACACTCACGATCCCGAACGTGCCGGAGCGCTTCACGCTCAACATCGTCACGGAATTCTCGCCGGCAGCGAACACCGCTTTGTCCGGCCTCTACAAAGCGGGCGACATCTTCTGCACGCAATGCGAAGCGGAAGGTTTCCGCCGCATCACCTATTTCCTCGATCGCCCGGACAATCTGGCGATCTACACAACACGCATCGAAGCGGACAAAAAGAAATATCCGGTGCTGTTGTCCAACGGCAATTTGATTGACAGCGGCGATCTTTCCGGCGGCCGCCACTTCGCGGTGTGGAACGATCCGTTCAAGAAGCCCTGCTATCTCTTCGCATTGGTCGCGGGCGATCTGGGCGTGTTGCGCGACAGCTTCACCACCATGTCTGGCCGAAAGGTGGATCTGGCGATCTATGTCGAGCACGGCAACGAACCGAACGTCACCTACGCGATGGATTCGCTGAAGCGCTCCATGCGCTGGGACGAGAAGGCCTATGGCCGCGAATACGATCTGGACATTTTCATGATCGTCGCCGTCTCGACCTTCAACATGGGCGCGATGGAGAACAAAGGCCTCAACATCTTCAACGACAAGCTGTTGCTAGCCTCGCCCGAAACCGCGACCGATGACGATTACGGCCGCATCGAAAGCGTCGTGGCGCATGAGTATTTCCACAACTGGACCGGCAACCGCATCACCTGCCGCGACTGGTTCCAGCTGTCGCTGAAAGAAGGCCTCACCGTCTTCCGCGACCAGAATTTCTCCGCCGACGAACGCTCGCGGCCTGTGAAGCGCATCGAAGATGTGAAGATGCTGCGCATGCGGCAGTTCGTGGAAGATGCCGGGCCGCTGGCGCATCCGGTGCAGCCGCAGAGCTATATCGAGATCGACAATTTCTACACCGCCACGATCTACGAGAAGGGCTCCGAAGTCATCGGCATGCTGAAGACGCTGGTCGGCGACGAAGGCTATCGCAAGGCCACCGACCTTTATTTCCAGCGCCATGATGGCGAAGCCGCCACGGTCGAAGATTGGGTGAAGTGCTTCGAAGATTCATCCGGCCGCGACCTGACACAATTCCGTCTCTGGTACCGGCAGGCCGGCACACCCACCATCGAAGCCGACGGCCACTACGATGCCGCAAAGAAGACCTATGCGTTGACACTGAAACAGTCGCTCTATGCGACACCGGGCCAGCCGGAGAAGAAGCCGATGCACATTCCCGTGCGCCTCGGCCTCGTCGGCCAAAGCGGGCGCGCCTTGCCGCTCACGCTGGAAGGCGAGAACGCCACCGGACCGGAAGAGCGCGTGCTCGAACTCACCGGCGCGCAGCAGACCTTCACCTTCGTCGATGTGGCGGAGCCGCCGCTGCTTTCGATGGGCCGCCGCTTCTCCGCACCGGCGCATTTCAAAGCGCCGATGAACCGCCAGTCGCGCGCCGAACTGATGGGCCACGATGCGGATGCCTTCAATCGCTGGGAAGCCAGCCAGGCGCTTGCCACCGAATTGCTGCTGGAGATGGCGGGCAGCGCCAAAGCGGGCACGACGCCGAAAGCCGATCCGATCTATCTGAAGGCCGTCGGTGAAGTTCTGGTTCATGCCGATGACGATCAAGCCTTCGCAGCGCAGATGCTGGTGCCGCCGCTGGAAAGCGAAATCGCCCTCAAGATGACACCCGCCGATCCGGACGCCATCAATGCGGCACGCGTCGCGTTGATCCGCGCGGTGCAAGCCGCGCATGGCAACACCATCGCGCGTCTTTACAATTCGCTCGACAGCGCCGGAGAATTTTCGCCGGAAGCCGCGCCTGCCGGGCGCCGCACATTGCGCAATGTGCTGCTGCGCTACCTCGTCTCCACGGACGACGAAGCCGCTGCCACGTTGGCCGACACGCACTACCGCAAAGCCACCAACATGACGGATATGATCGCCGGCCTCGCCGCGCTCACCCGGACGGAGTCACCCAAGCGCCAGGCCGCGTTCGATCACTTCCATGATCGCTTCAAAGCCAATCCGCTGGTGCTCGACAAATGGATGACGTTGCAGGCCGGATCGCCTCTGCCCGGCACCGTCGATCATGTGCGCGCGCTGATGAAACATTCTGCTTTCGACATGCGGAACCCCAACCGCGTTCGCGCGCTCATCGGCGCTTTCGCCGGCAATCATTTGCGCTTCAACGCGAAGGATGGCGCGGGCTACCGGCTGTATGGCGAGACCGTTCGTGCTTTGGACTCCATCAACCCGCAGGTCGCCGCCCGCATGGCGGGGGCCTTCGAGAACTGGCGGCGCTATGACGAAAGCCGCCAAAAGCTGATGAAAGCGGAGCTGGAAGCGGCGCTGAAGCTGCCCAACGTGTCGGCCAACATGTTCGAGGTCGCCTCGAAAATGTTGGGATAATATTCGACACGGACTCTGCGATTCGTATCATCGGGATGAAACGAATCAGTCGGGGTGCGCAGAGCGCAACACATGGCGCAAGCGCGGGCAGCCCACGGACCGGCCGGAGTCACGACACGCCCAGTGTCAAAGACTCTTGGGAAACTGACGCGCAACGTCCGCGTGGTCGTCGTCCTGTCTGTCGTTCTGATCACCGGAAGCTTCGCCTCCGCTGCTCTTATCCAGATGCGTCTGGACCGCGCCCGCGCGCTGGACCAGGCCGCTTATCTGGAGTCCCGCCGCGCCGCACAGATCGCGACGGATTTCTCGGCGACGTTGGAACGCTATGTGGCGCTGGGCGCGGCCTTCGCGAACTCCACCGAAACAGCGGAGACATCGGCGGCGCTGTCCGAGGTCGGTGGCAAGGCGCTGCAGAACATCGCCATCCTCTCGCGCGACGGCAAGTTGCTCTACGAGATGAAGAGCAATCCCAGCGCGTTCCTGCCGTTGCCGGCAACCGCATGGGCAGACGCCCTGCGCCACCGCGCCATCGTGCCCAGCCGCGACGGACAGACAACCGTCATCGCGTTCTCGACCGGCGAGAAGATCGTCGCGATGCAGCTCAACATGCACAGCATCGTGCAGCCGGCAAGCATGGAAGAAACCGTGATCGCCACGCGCGACGGCGAATTGCTGGCGCTCGGCAGCGGCTGGAAAGACATCCCGCCGATGGCTGCGCTGGCCACCGGCGCGCCGGACGCCCGCGTCATCGATCTGCCGGATGAACATCGTCTCGTCGCGCTCTCACCGGTGCCGAACTGGTCGGCCAGCGTCGGCGCATCGGTGGAAACGGGAGAAGCGCTCGGCGCGTGGTACGGAACACTGCCGCTCTACTTCTTCCTGATCTTCGGCCCATCGTTGGCGGGCGCCGGTCTTGCCGTCGTGTTCGTGCGCGAGTTCGAGAAGCGCGCCCGCGCCGCGGAAGCTGTGAAGGCGCTGCGCTCGATCAAACCGGAAGAAGCCAAGCTGCGTATCCGTCTGGCCGAAGCCGAGCGCCGCGCCATCGAAGCGGGCCGCGCGAAGACTGAATTCATCGGCCACATGAGCCACGAATTGCGCACACCATTGAACGCGGTGATCGGCTTTTCGGAAGTGATTGAGCGCGGGATGTTCGGCCCGGCAGGACATCCGAAATATGTCGAATACGCGCGGGACATCAACGCCGCGGGCCGCTCGCTGCATGACAAGATCGGCGACATTCTGGATTTCGCGGACATGGAAACGGGCCGTCATCGGCTCGAAATCGCCGCCATCGATGTCGCCGCCGTCTCGCGCGGCGTGATCTCCGACGCGGCGGGGCGCGCCTTCCTGCGCCGGATCAAGCTGACCGTTGCCCTGCCCGACCGGGCGATCGCGCTCGCCGATCCGCATGCCGTGAAGCGCATCCTCGGCAACCTGCTGACGAACGCGCTGCAATACACGCAGGAGAACGGCGCGATCCGCGTGCAGCTCCGCAACGAGCGCGAAACCGTGATCGTTAGCGTTCGCGATAACGGCATGGGCTTTTCGCCGGTCGAATTGGACAAGGCGGGCGATGCGTTCTCGCGCTTCGACCGATCCGGCGCCACGACCGGGAACGGTCTTGGCTTGGCCATCTGCAATGCGCTCGCGCAGCGGATGCACGGCGCAGTGTTCATCCGCAGCAATCAGGGCGAAGGCACCATCGCCGAACTGCGGTTGCCCAAAGCCTGACGAATTAACCACTCGTTAACCGCGGTTAACGAGACTCCGTTTGCCAAATTTGTGAGCCGCTATGCGTTCGCCTGCCCGCGCCGCCGCCCTGATTGCAGCCTTTTCGGCGGCCGCCTTTATCGCGGGCTGCGATAGCCTGCCCCATATCGACTTGTCCGGAATCTTCGACGGCAATCATCCCGCGGCGCAGGCCGCCTCACTGGACGTGGTGCAGCGCGATCCCGACCTGACGCTGCGCTTTCACAAGATGGCGCTGAAGGACTCGAAGGTCGACCCGGGATCGAACGAGATCACACTGCACTTCGACGGCAATCCCGATGCCGCCGTAATCGCCGATATTCAGCACAGCGCGCCGGACTGGATCGCCGGCACGCAGACCAATGGCGACACGGCAACCATCGTGGCACGCAAGGACGTGGAGTTCTCGACGGCCCCGGCTGCGGATGGCTTTGTCCTGACACTGACGCCGCGCGCAGCCAGCGCCGCGCCTGTCGCAGCGCCTACCGAACCAGTGGAGACCGATCCTCTTCGCGGCGATCAAAAAGATGCCGCCGCGGCTGGCGAGATCGACGGGATGCAACGCGAGGATCTTCGCACCGCGTTCGGTGTCGATCCTCAGCCAGAGTCGACCGCGGGCGGTCTATAGATACCAGTCGTATTCGGGCATGGTGATGATGCGGCGCAAGCGCTGCGTTTCGATGCGCTTGGTCTCGCGATAGAGCGTCATCGTTTCCTCGCCGAGATAAGATGTCAGCGCCGGCGCGGCTTCCAGGCGGTTCAGTGCATCATCGATCGAAAATGGCAACGCCATGTCCGGTTCGCGCGAGACGTTGCCGATAGCGGCGGGGCCTGGGTCGCGCTTCACCGTCAGGCCGTAATGCACGCCGGCCAGAACCGCGGCGAGCGCGAAATAAGGATTGGCGTCCGCGCCTGACACGCGATGCTCGATACGGCGCGCTTCGCCCGGCCCAACCGGGATGCGCAAGCCGGTGGAACGATTGTTCACGCCCCAGCGGCGATTTACGGGCGCGAACATGTCCGGCTGGAAGCGGCGATAGGAATTCACATTGGGCGCGAACATCGCCATGGACTCCGGCATCAGCGTCTGGAGACCGGCAATCGCATGGCGCAGCGTGTCAGACCCTTCGGGCGTGCCGTTGTCGAAGACGTTGCGTCCTTTTTCATCGACGAGGCTCAGATGGATGTGCAGCCCCGTTCCGGCGAGATCCACATAAGGCTTCGCCATGAACGTCGCCTCGAAGCCGGTGGCGCGCGCCGCGGCTTTGACGATCTGTTTCAGGAAAACCGCATGATCTGCGGCGGAACGTGCATCGACCTGATGGCGAAGATTCGCCTCGAACTGTCCCGGCGCATATTCCTTGCTGGTCGCGCTCATCGGAATGTTCTGCACTTCCGCTGCCCTGGTTAGCGCGGAAAGGAACGCGTCGTAACGATCCAGATCGTCGATGCCATAGACCGACGCGGTCTTCTCGCGCATGCCGGAACGCGGATCCAGCGGTGGCTGTGGTGCTCCTGTTACGTCGCGCGCGCGATCGATCAGATAGAATTCCAGTTCCAGCGCGCAGACCGGCGTCAGCTTGAGCGATGCAAACCGCTCCAGCACCCGCTCCAGCGCAGCCCGGGGTTCGGCGGGATCGGCAACACCGTTTTCGTCGCGCAATGTCATCAGCATTTGTGCGCGCGGCGCGCCTTCGTCCCACACGCGGGAGATCGTTTTCGGAATGGGCCATGCGGTGCCATCCGGATCGCCGTCGCCATAGCCGCGGCCAAGCGGATTGGTCATCTCGCCATTGGCGTCCATCAGATAGATGGAATGGGGAATCTGCATGCCGATATCGAAAAGCTTCGTTGCTTCCGCGATAGGCATACGCTTGCCGCGCAAGATTCCGATCACGTCCGCCAGCACAACGTCGATATATTTGAGGTCGGGATGCGCCTTGCGCAGCGCGTCGAATTCCGTTCGCGCGGCTTGCACGAAGGTCGGCGGCGCGAAGCCGGGTATCGGCGTGACCTTATTCATGATGCGTTCCCGAGTGCCCCCATTATCGAGGGCCAATCATAAAGAGAGGGCTAAGCGGAGAACACCCCACGCGGAACATGGTCTTTTGTTAACCGGTTCTCTTGGCGTTCTTTTTCGTCGCTCATAGCCCGATGCGATCTGGGGCCTCGACGAATGGCAGGCGCCCAACGCGGGCAGCGACTGGGCGGTGTTCCTGCGATCCGAGGGACAACGGCAAGGACAGCGTGAATTCCGTTCCGGGTGCCGCCGCCGCGCTTTCAACCCGCGCCAGCGCAAGTGCACGGCGCAGGAATGGCGAGCGAACCGATGTCAGCGTGCATCCAGCCGGTTTGCCCAGATGCATCAATGATGTGAAGGGCGCCGGCACTTCGGAATCGATCTCGATGCCGATGATGGTGGTTTGGCTCTTCGTGCGGTTGGCGAGCCACGCCGCACGTCCGTTGAAGGAGTTGTGCTTTTCGTCGATCAAGCTTTCCAGCGACAACGCAGCCGGCGTCGGATCGGATGCAAATCCCTCTATCGCGGGCAAGTAATCGCGCGAGGGGCGCGGAATTCCCATTTCCACGTCCAGAATGTCCATCGCGGCAAGCCCGGCAGGACGAATGCCAAATGGCGCACCGCCTCGCATCAACCGGTCCCAGAGCGCAAAGCAATCGTCAGCCTTGCACCAGATCTCATAGCCGTTCTGTTCGCCCCAGCGGGAGACAGTGACATCCAGTCCGCGCCAGAACAGCTTTTGAAAGCCCAACGGCGCAATGTCCGTGACAAGTCCCGTCGCTTTCAACACGGCGTCGGCGTGCGGCCCGATAAGCGCCAAGCCGCCTTCCTGTTCGGTCACGTCTCGAACGGAAACTTCAGATTGCCGCGCGGCCTCCGCTATCCACGCCGCGTCCGTTGCAGCGGAAGCGAGCAGAAACTGATCGCGGGCATAACGTGCGATGACAGCCGCACCGCGCACCGCACCGCCGTCATTGAGCCATAAGGCCTTGAGAGATTGGCCCGGCGTCAATAGGCCCGCACGCTTCGTCATAAGACGATCAAGACAATCGCCGGCGAAATCCCCTTCGAGAAATACGCGCCAGCGCCACGAGATATCCGCAAGCACGACATTCGTTCGTGCCGCCAATGCCTCAGCCTGCGCGTCACCGTAACTGTGCGTGAGCGTGAAGCCGTTGCGCTCCGTCCAGCGATTGAGTGGATTGTGCGCAGCCGCGCGACCGTGAAACGGCGTGGCGCGGATTTGAGGAGCCGCAATCATCGCGGCTTCGCCATTGCGAGCGAAACAGCGATGCGAGCGGCGCGTCCGGAGATCGCAGGGACGGGCTCTGCGTCCGCACCGCACAAAAACAATCCGGCGACCGGCGCCTCGATCCGTTGCGCGAAATCGCTCAGCATGTGTGGCACGGTGACCGGGTATCCGTCATCAACATCGGCGGGAAAAAGAATTTCCATATTGGAGATAGCACGGGAAAATCCCGGAGCCAGCCTCTCGATCGCATCGACAACGTGTCTGGCCAAATCCACCTTGAGTGTGGACCAGCTCTCGAGAGGGCGCTGCGGCAAGGGCCGGATAGCGGCAGACAGGATGTGCTGCCCCGGCGGCGCAAGGGACTGATCGAAGAGCGTCGGGACCACAAACGCAATCGGTGGTTCATCGCCCAGCCTTCCCTCCCGAGCAGCCATCTCGGCGGAGACATATACCTCCGGCTTTTCTGCGAGGATGAAGCGGCTGGCGCTTGGCAGGGCGACGCCACCGAAAGACGGTGCGCTGCGCAACGTAACCAGAACTGTGACTTCGCCAAGCAAAGAAGGGTTCCGTCTATTGGAGGCTTGGTAAGCAATGCCGCGCGCGCCGTTCGGAAGAAGGGTCGACAAGGTTTGCCACCGCGGCACGGTCGAAAGCACAACGGACGCAAAGCATGTCTCGCCGGCCTCGATACGAACACCCGCAACACGGCCCTCATCAACAATGAGGCTTTCGGCGCGCACGCCCGTGCGCAACTCGCAACCGGCCTCTTTTGCGGCCGAAACAAGCGCATCGACCAATGCGATCGAGCCACCCTGGGGAATCGCGACCGCGCCTTGCAGGCCAGACATTTCCTGCGCGGCTCGCCACACCAGCGCAAGAGCCGATCCCGGCTCCAGGACGGACACACCAGCGACGGTGGCGTCGAAGCAAAGCGTGGCCTTCAGGGCTTCGCTTTCGAACCACGAATC
>Ga0153956_1001541_pt1 | contig 19835 bp, 18 predicted proteins | sample TSFL040MetaG_FD_104704 | JGI IMG/M metagenome (GOLD analysis project Ga0153956, IMG submission 104704) | Attine ant fungus gardens microbial communities from Florida, USA - TSFL040 MetaG | ecosystem: Host-associated > Fungi > Mycelium > Unclassified | place: USA: Florida, Wekiwa Springs...
CGAACCTCGAAGGATGACGATGGCATGTGCTGGCTGACCGCAGCGCGCGGGTGGTTTCGGCAATCACATCGCCGCCGATGCTGACCCGGACCCGCTTCGGGTTCGGAGCAACGGTGATGGGATGATCGGGGCCGGGTATCTTCATGCGGGGATTCATGGCGGCTCTCCTGTCCAGCCCCCTATATAGACACGATCCGGGACAATGCCCGCGTGACGGCACAGGCTACAGCGGCTAGAATCAGTCATATTTCAGTGCATTGTCTGGGCAGGAGCACCCCAGCATCAGGAGATTCAGAGACATGCCAATGAACGCGCGGGACATCGAAACGATGATCAAGGCAGCGTTGCCCGACGCGAAGGTGGAAATCCGCGATCTCGCCGGCGACGGCGACCACTACGCCGCCACCGTCATTTCGGAGTCGTTCCGCGGCAAGTCCCGCGTGCAGCAGCATCAGATCGTCTATCAGTCGCTGAAGGGGCAGATGGGCGGCGTCCTCCATGCGCTCGCGCTGCAGACGGGTGTTCCCGAGGCCTGATCGAACGGAGCGGGGGCGGTGACGAACAACGGAACATTGCTGCGGACACGCGCGCCGCACCAGCACCACCGCGTCACCTATGTCGAGCTGTTTTTCGACCTCGTCTTCGTTTTCGCGATCACGCAGATCTCCCACACCATGCTGGCGCATTTCACGCCGCTCGGCGTGTTGCAGACCGCGCTGCTGTTCCTCGCGGTCTGGTGGGTCTGGATCTATACGTCATGGATCACCAACTGGCTCGACCCGGAGCGCACGCCGGTCCGGGTCATGCTGTTCGTGTTGATGATCCTCGGCCTGTTGCTGTCCACCTCCATTTCCAAAGCATTCGAGTCGCGCGGCCTGGCGTTTGCGCTGGCTTTCGTCGCCATGCAGGTGGGCCGGTCGCTGTTCACCTTTTTCTCGATTCCGAAGTCGCAACCCGGCTGGCGCATGAACCTGCTGCGCATCAGCTGCTGGCTGGCTTGCAGCGGCGTGTTCTGGATCGCGGGCGGTCTGAGCGAGGGGCAGACGCGGCTCTGGCTCTGGATCGTCGCGGTGGCGATCGAATATTGCGGGCCGGTCATGCGCTTCCGGTTTCCGGGGCTGGGCGCGACGCCTCTGGGAGACTGGGAGGTCGAGGGCGGCCATATGGCCGAGCGCTGCGCGCTCTTCATCATCATCGCGCTTGGCGAATCCATTGTCGTCACTGGCACGACGTTCGGAGACGCCGCCTGGACTTCCACCGCGATCATGGCGTTCCTTGTCGCGCTGATCGGCAGCATCGCGATGTGGTGGGTTTATTTCCATCTCGGCGCGGAAGCGGGCGCCGAGCATATCACGCGTTCGGATGAGACCGGGCGGATCGCACGGTCGGCCTACACGTACATGCACCTGCCGATCGTCGCCGGAATCGTCGTGTCGGCGGTGGGCGATGAAATCCTGCTGGCGCATCCCGACGGCCATTCGGACATCAAGGCCATCATCGGGATCGTCGGCGGGCCGCTGCTGTTCCTGATCGGAACGCTGCTGTTCAAACGGCTGATGCGCCATCTGTGGCAGCTCTCGCACATGGTTGGCATCGCACTGCTGCTCGCGATGATCCCGCTGGCGCATCATCTCACGCCGCTTCAGCTCTCCGCGGCGACGACGGTCATCATGCTCATCGTCGCGGCGTGGGAGGCGATCTCGCTGGGAACGAAGACGGTGAGCGACGAGGTTTAGGTCTTGGGTTCGGGTTTCGCCACCAGCGCGTGGACCGAAAACATCCCGTCCGGATCGGTCCATGTTTCGCGCGATTCCCAACCCGCGCCGCGTGCCAGCGCCGCGAACCGTTCGAGGCTGTACTTGTAGCTGCTCTCGGTATGGATGGTTTCGCCGGTGTGGAAGCTGAACGTCTGGCCGAGCAGGCGCACCGTCTGCGCCTTGCGGCTGATCAGATGCATCTCGATGCGATGCCGGTCCCGGTTGTAGATCGCGCGGTGCTTGAATCCCGACAGATCGAAGTTCGCGCCGAGGTCGCGGTTGATCCGCACCAGCATGTTGAGATTGAATTTCGCGGTGACGCCCGCCGCATCGTTGTAGGCGTCGTAAAGGACACGTTCGTCCTTCTCGAGGTCCACGCCGATGATCAGCGTCGCGCCGTCGCCGAGAATGGCGCGGGCGCTGCGCAGGAAGGCGCTGGCCTCGTGCGGATCGAAATTGCCGATGGTCGAGCCCGGAAAGAAGCCGACCTTCGGCATGTCCTTCACCTCAGGCGGAAGCTCGAACGGCGTGGTGAAGTCGGCGGTCACCGGATAGACGGCGAGGTCGGAGAAGTCCCTGCGCAGGTCGTCGGTCTGATCGTTGAGGAAGTCGCCCGAAATATCGACAGGGATGTAAGCACTGAGCGTGCAGCTTTGCAGCAGCAGGCGCACCTTTGTGGTCGCGCCAGCGCCGAATTCGATCAGCGCCGCGTTTTCCGGAATCGCCGCCGCGATCTGCGCTCCGCAATCGCGCAGGATGCGCAGTTCGGTGCGCGTCGGGTAGTATTCCGGCAGCAGCGTGATCTGCTCGAACAGCTTCGAGCCCGTCTCGTCATAGAAGTATTTCGGCGACAGGCGTTTCGGCTGCTGCGACAGTCCGGCGATCACATCCTTGGCGAACGGACAGTCCTTCGGATCAAGAAGCTCATGGGGCAGCGCAGCCAGATGCATGTTCATGGCGACCTCGCGTGTTCGGATGTCAGACGGCGTAGTCCGCGAGGCGCAGCCCCGTGAATTGCCAGCGGTGGTGCGGATAGAAGAAGTTGCGATAGGTGACGCGGCTGTGGTTGTCCGGCGTCGCCAGTGACGAGCCGCGCAGCACGTACTGGTTCACCATGAACTTGCCGTTGTATTCGCCGAGCGCGCCTTCGATGGCGCGGTATCCGGGATAGGGTGCGTAGGAGCTGCGGGTCCACTGCCAGACGAGACCGAAGGCATCGTTGAGATGACCGGCGCGGGCCGCGACCTCCCATTCCATCTCGGTCGGCAGATGTTTGCCGCTCCAGCGCGCGAAGGCGTCGGCCTCGTAGTAGCTGACATGCGAGACGGGCGCGGAAGGATCGACCGGCTGCAGACCGCCGAGGGTCATGATCTGCCAACCTTCAGAATTTGCGCCGTCAATGTTGCGCCAGTGGCCGGGAGCATCCGAGCCTTCACGCTCGACCGTGGCGAAGCCGTCCATCAACCAGAGCGTCGGCGTCCGGTAGCCGCCGTCCTTCATGAAGGCCAGCCATTCGGCATTGGTCACGAGATTGCGCGCCAGCTTGACCGGACCGACCAGCGCGCGGTGCGCGGGCTTTTCGTTGTCGAAATGAAACGACTCGTCGGCATGGCCGATGGTGTGGATGCCCTCCATCAGCGTGGTCCATTCGTCGCCGGTGCGGGTCGATGACGGGAATTTCCATGCCGGGTCGTAGGCGGGCGGGATCGGGTTCTGGGCGAAGGCGTGCAGGATGTCGGTGAACAGCAACTCCTGATGCTGCTGCTCGTGGTTGAGGCCGACCTCGATGAGCGGCTCCAGCTTTGTGAGAGTCGCCTCGTCGGCGGTCTCGAAAAATGCCGCGACGGCGGCATCGACATGCGTCCGGTAGGCCGTCACCTCATCCGCGCCGGGGCGGGTGAGGTGGCCGCGCTGGGCGCGGGCGTGGCGGGGGCCGGCGCTGACGTAATAGGAATTGAACAGGTAGGCGTAGTCCGGGTGATAGGGCTGGTAGCCGGGCGAATGCGCGCCGAGCAGAAACTGCTCCCAGAACCAGGTGACGTGAGCGCGGTGCCATTTGGTGGGGCTGGCGTCCGGCATCGACTGGATCAACTGGTCTTCCGCCGACAGCGGGGCTGCCCTGCGCTCGGTCTCGTCCCGGACAGTCCGGTAAGAGGCCAGCAGCCGGGCGGCGCGCTGGTCGCGGGTTTCTCGGCTGGGATCGGCCTCGAGGGGAACAGGGGTCGCGGAGCGGGCTGGCTGGGAGGCTGTTTTCGTCACGCGAATCTCCGGTTCTGGGGAGAACGATGCTTCGCCGGATCAGTTCCGGAGAACGGATGTTCGTAAATGGGGTCGTCGGCAGATGATTAAAGCCCCAACGAGCCACAAAGTGGATACGGCAGGGAGGTTAATCCGGTTTCAGGTCGCTGCAAGCCGGGGCCTCGAGAGGGGCAGCATGGCACCTCTTCGGCGAATTGATTGGGCTGGGGAACCGTTTCGGGCTACATATATGATCCGGAAGGCGGGACATGATGTGTTCCGCGGCAAGCCAGTTTCACCAAGGACGCGACTATGAGCATCGAGCAATTCATCGATAACGAAGTGAAGTCCAACGACGTCGTGCTGTTCATGAAGGGCACGCCGCAGTTTCCGCAGTGCGGTTTCTCGGGCCAGGTGGTCCAGATTCTCGACCACGTCGGCGTTCCCTATAAGGGCCTGAACGTCCTCGAATCCGGCGAACTGCGCGACGGCATCAAGATCTATTCGAACTGGCCGACCATTCCGCAGCTCTATGTGAAGGGCGAGTTCGTCGGCGGCTGCGATATCATCCGCGAGATGTTCCAGGCGGGCGAACTGCAGCAGCTTTTCGCCGACAAGGGCGTGACGGCTCAGCAGCCTGCGGGCTGATTCATTCGACGCGATTTGATCCCGAGGCCGGTTTCCGGCTTTGGGAGATCACGCCTTCGACGTGATCTGGCGGATCGCCGAGATCGTTTCCTCGATCATTGCCGCGCTCACGTCCAGATGCGTGCAGGCGCGGATGCGGTGGTCCAGCGCGCCGGTCAGGATGCCGCGCGCACGTAACTCCGCGATCATCTGCGTTGTGCCGATGCCGGTTGCTGCCGGATCGAAAAAGATCAGGTTGGTTTCGGGCTGGTTCACGGCGATGCCGGGAATCTGAGCGAGACCCCGCGCCAGCACGCGGGCGTTGTCATGGTCGTCGGAAAGCCGGTCGACGTGATGATCGAGCGCATAGAGGCAGGCCGCCGCGCAGATGCCGCTCTGGCGCATCGCGCCGCCGAGCCGCTGCTTCCAGCGCCAGACTTCATCGATGAATGCATCCGTCCCCGCGATCACAGCTCCGATCGGCGCGCCGAGGCCCTTGCTGAAATCGATCCAGACCGAGTCCCAGCCCTCGGCCATGTCGCGCACGGAGATGCCGGTGGCGACGCAGGCATTCATCAGCCGCGCGCCGTCCATATGCGTGATGAGGCCGTGGTCGCGGGCAATCGCGGTGATGGCGTCGAGATCGGCTTTCTTCCAGATCGTGCCGCCGCCGATATTCGCCGTCTGCTCGACACTGACGACGCGCTGCGGCGCCGAGTAGCGCGACGCGGGCTGGATCGCCGCGCGGAATGTCTCCGGCGAGAAAATTCCGTTTTCACCCGGCAGCGGCGTGATCTGGAAGCCGCCGAGCGCCGCATGCGCGCCGCCTTCGCGCGTGTTCACATGGGCGGACGGATGCGCGAGGATTTCATCGCCGGGGCGGCAGTGCACCAGCGTCGCGGCGATGTTGCACATGGTTCCGGACGGCAGGAAGACCGCGGCCTCTTTGCCGAGCATCTCCGCCACCCGTTCGCACAGCGCGATGGTGGTGGGATCGTCGCCGATCTGTTCGTCGCCGACATCCGCACGCGCCATCGCCTCGCGCATGCCCGGCGTCGGCCGCGTCTGAGTGTCCGACATCAGGTTGATGCGGACCGGCGGCAGCTTCGGATCGGGCGGGGTGGGGGTCATTCTCATGGCAATTCCTGCGCGGCATTTAATTTGCGGTTTGTCACGATGTATTCAAAAAGGGGCCGCCGGTCCAATGCAAGTCGCGAGGATCGGCCGTTTGCATTAAAGCAGCCAGCCGCTAGGCTTGCGGCGTCGTATTTTGGTTCGCCGCATGAGGTCGATCTTGCATTTTGACACTTTTGGCCGCGCCGCCGTCCGCCGGTTCGCAATGGGCGTGTTTCTCATCGTGACGGCAGTCTGCTTTGGGACTCAGGCGTTCGCGGGCTCTCTCGGGAAAACATCGGCCGCGGCCGCGGGCTTTCATGCCGACCGGCTAGCCCGCATCACCGAATATTTCAACCACGAGGTCGCGATCAGGAAGATTCCCGGCGCCATCATCCTGATCCAGCGGCGGGGCGTGCCGGCCTATTACGAAGCCTTCGGCGTGCGCAATCCCGAGACCAAGGCGCCGATGACGCCCGACACCATCTTCACGCTGTTTTCGATGAGCAAGCCGATCACCTCGGTGGCCGCGATGCTGCTGGTGGAGCAGGGCAAGCTCGCGCTCGACGACGAGGTCGGCCAGTACATCCATGGATTCTACGACATCAAGGTCGGCGCGGAGAAGCCCGGCCCCGACGGCAAGCCGGTGCTCGATCTCATCGCGCCGGACCGGCCGATCCTGATCCACGATCTGTTGCGGCAATCGGCGGGCATTCCCTATGCGTCGCTGTCCTATGGCGTGGTGAAGAAGCCATACGAGGACGCCGACCTGATGTCCGGCAAATTCACCAATGCCGAGGTGGCGGACAAGATCGCGGCGCTGCCGCTCATTAGTCAGCCGGGAAAATACTGGACTTACGGACACGCGACCGACGTGCTCGGGCGCGTGATCGAAATCGTATCCGGAAAGTCGCTCTATGCGTTCGAAAAGGAGAACCTGCTCGATCCGCTCGGCATGAAGAACACGACGTTCTTTATCACCGAGCCTGAACGCAAAGCGCTGTTCGCCGAACCGTGGCCGAACAAATGGGACAAGCTCGACCGCGATCCGCGGATCGTTACCAAATGGGAATCCGGCGGCGGCGGCATGGTGTCCACCATGACCGACTATTCGCACTTCCTCCAGATGCTGCTGAATGGCGGCGCATTCAACGGCAAGCAGATTCTGGCGCGCAAGACCGTGGACTTCATGACCGCGAACCATATCGGCGAGGGAACCGGCATCAAGCCGTGGGCCTATTACTTCCCGGGCGGCGGATATGGTTTCGGTCTTGGCTTCGCCGTGCGCACGGACGCCGGCGTCAGCCACTGGCCGGGTTCGGTCGGCGAGTACGAATGGAGCGGCGGCAGCGGAACGTATTTCCTCGTCGACCCGAAGGAAGAGATGTTCGCAATCCTCATGCTCCAGTCGCCGTCCCAGCGCGGACGCATTCAGTCCGCGCTCAAGAGCATGATCTACGGCGCGCTGAAGTAATCAAAGTTCGGCTCAGAATCTCACGGCGAGGTTGGCCTTGAGGGCGTGCGCGCTGGCATCGGATGCCATGCGGCCGGTGTAGAGCAGCGCAAGCACGGTGTTGCGGTAGATCTGCGCGTCGAGCCCGGCTTCGACCAGCAGCGTGTCGGCGGCAATCGGCACGCCCGCGATGGCGAACGGCGCGGAGCCCGACGCGAACGACATCAGCGAAGTCGGGGCGGTGTGGTTGTACGCATGCTGCCAGCCGAGCGAGCCGCGTGCCGTCGTCAGCCAGGGACCGAGCGCGGGGATCGGCGCCTGCGCGCGCAGGCCGAGGGTCGTGAAGGTCACCGACGTATTGGCCTCCGCCACGCTCAAGGCGGCGGGCCCGCCGCTTTCGACGAAGCCGTCGCTGTTCACGCGGACATAAGCGAGATTTCCGAAGGCTTCGGTGGTCAGCCAGCTCTTGTGCAGGCGATACGCGGCTTCGCCGAACACCTGCGATGTGCTGGCGCCATAGTTGGCCGTTGCCGTATCGGCAAAGCCGGGGAAGGCGATCGTGCGGGTGGTCGTGATGTCATGATGCGAATAGGCCGCGCCGGTGCGGAACATGATGTCGCCCATCTGTCCGCCGCCGTAAGCCGCGAGATGGAAGGTGTCGATGGTGCCGGATGAGCCGCGTGCATCGACACGCGCATCGGTGCGGCCGCCGCCTGTCGCGATGCCGAACCGCCAGTTGTGGTTGAGCGTCACATCCACGCCGCCGATGGCTCCGCCGGTGGAGGCGCGCAGCGTCGCGGCGTTGCCGTCGCTGTTGAGCCGGGTCCAGTTGCCATAGCCCTGCACCCAGGCGCCATACAGCGGACCGATGACGGGAGGCGGGGCCTTGACCGGCCATCTGGGACCGCCTTTGATCTTGCGCGCCTTCTTCGCGTAGGCAAGCGCGGCCTCATCTTCCTCCGCGAATCCTGTCGCGAATGTTCCGGCCCAACCCTGCGCGGTGTCCAGTCGCTGCCGTCCGAGAATAGTGTCGCGCACCACCGCGCTTTCATCCAGCATCAGCGCATGCAGGCTCGGATGGATCTCGCCCGATACGCTGTCGAATGCGGCGCGCGCCTGCTCAGGCGTCAGAACCAGCGCGGCATCGACAACCGGATTCCCCATTCCCAGAGTTTCCAGTCCGCGTCCCGCCGAAATCTGGTTCGGCGTGATGCCGATGCTGGCGAAGTCGATGCTGTTGCGCGCCAGCGTGAGATAGACGTTGTTGGGATCGTAGGTCAGCGTCGGATCGAGGAAGGCGAAGTTCGAGGTGACGTCCGCGAAATTTCCGGTGCGGGCAAGGGTCGATGTGAGGATGGTGTAGACGGTGCTCGGGTTGTAACTGCCGATGGCCGATGTGACCTGCACCGTGCCGCCGTTGATATTGGCTGCGCCGGTGACGTTCACGAGGTCCGAGAATCCGGCCGCGTTCACGTTGACATTGTAGAACGAGTTCAACGCCTGGGTGTAAGTGCCTTTGACATTGAGCGTGCCGATGGCGTTGGCGAGACCCGGCGCGATCGCGCCATTGACGGTGGTGGCTCCCACCGTGCCGGTGCCGCCGAGCGTGCCGCTGCTGTTCGCCGTTGTGGCGCTGTTCGACAGATCTCCGGTGACGAGCATGGTGCCGTTGTTGATGGTCGTGGTGCCGGTATAGGTCGAGCTGTTGCCGCTCATGATCTGCGTGCCGGTGCCCTGCTTGATCAGGCTGCCGCTGCCGGTGACGTTGCCCTGGAATTCGCGATCCAGACTGTTGCCGAAGGTCAGCGATCCGCTGCCGATCGCCACCGTGCCGAGGCCGCTGCTGAACGCGCCGACTGTCTGGCTGTGATTATCCAGATCGAACGTCGCGTTGCCGAAGATGAAAAGACTTCCGGTCGAGGCCAGACGATCGCTGGCGTCGAGCTTGAGCGTGCCTTCCGCGACGGAGGTGCCGCCGGTGTAGGTGTTTGCCGCCGTCAGGGTCATCGTTCCCGCGCCGTCTTTCGTCAGTCGGCCCGTACCGGAAATCAGATTGCTGAAGGTGAAATTATCGGAGCGGTCGAACGCGAGTTCCGAATTGTTCTGGATGTTGCCCGCGACCGAACCCGTGGTGCCGCCGTCACCGATCTTCAGCGTGCCGCTCGTAACCTTGGTCAATCCGGAATAGGTGTTGTTGCCGGTCAGCGCGAGCGTCCCGGTGCCCGCCTGTTCGAATGTTCCGTTGCCGGAGATGACGCCGCCATAGGATTCAAACAGCGACGAGAGCTTGACGATCATCGCGCCATTGTTGGCGACGTCACCCTTGATAAGTCCATCAGCTCCGCCGTTGCCGAACTGCGCCGTCGCGCCGGACGAGATGTTGATCTTTCCGGAAAACGAGTTGGGATTTGCGTTTTGGCCGGTCAGGATCGTGGTGCCGGCGAGGAAGTTCACCGTTGCGGTATTCGGGTTCGGGGAGAAGGGAGGACTGTCGATGATCGACGCCGCGAAAATGTAATTGGTGGAATTGTGGTTGAAGTTGATCTGGCTCGTTCCGCCTTCGAGGGAGACGCTGTTTGCATTGAGCGTGCCCGCCGCTCCGCCGGTTCCGATATTGATCACGCTGTTGGTGCCGGCGCTCACACCTCGCCCGGTCGAATTCACGTTCACGACACCGCCGTCCGCGATGGTGAGGGTGCCGGCGGAGCCGCTGGGGAGGCCGAGAAACAGGCCCTGGCCCGATGTGGTCTTGTTTGAATCCGAAATCGTCCAGACGGAGTTCGTGCCGGTGACAGTCACGCTGCCGGTTGAATTGACCCCAGACGCGATGGCGGCATGACCGGTGGTCAAGGTGCCGCCATTGGTGACATTGACAATGCCGTTGGAGTTCGTCGCATCACCGACAAGCATATCGTACGGTGTCGATAACGCAGATTGGGCGCCGGTCACGGTCACCGTGGCTGTCGCGGTCGTCCTGCCGATCCGGAAGTCCGCTTCCGAGCCGGTGGTGGCGGTTGCCGTGTTCTGGATCGTGACCTTTCCGCCGTTTTCGATCAGCAGCGAGGAGGGACGGGACGCTCCCAGTACGCCGAGCCCCAGAGCAATGGGGGAATAGACCCCCGTCGTTGCATTGCCGCTGATGATCAATTGTGAATTGGGGCCGGATACAACCACCTGGTCGCCGATGCTCACACCGCCGAAGTTCTCGACCTTGCCGCCTGCGGTGATGTTTAGCGCGCCCGCTCCGGCACCGCCGACTGTCATCCCTCCCGTGGTCCAGATCGTCCCGCTGCCCGAAATGTTCGCAGCGCCGCTGGTCGCGGTCGCATTTCCAATCGTGACGCTTCCGGACGAGGCTGTCGCCCCATTTTGCAGATTGAAGGTGCCGTTCCCACTAACGCCGCCGTAGCTCATATAACCTATGCCGAATGTGCCGCTTGAGAAGCTCGCGCCGGCCCCTGTAACCGTGATGGTTCCGGTGCCGCCATAACCGGCATAGACGAAACCACTGCTCGTAAAGCTGGAGCCGTTTCCGCTGACGAGCACGGTGCCTGATGCGCCCGTACCGCCGTTGCCGTAGCCGAGATACATCCTGCCGGTTGAGACTTTACCGCCGTTCAGGACATTAAGCTGTCCGACGGCTCCTGCGTCCATGCCGAGGTCGAGCGAGTTGGAGTTCCAGACCGCGCCTGCGCCGGTTACGGTTGCTGTGCCGGTCGTGTTCGGATCGTAGGCAAGATTGCTTGCAGCCGAAGTCAGCACGCCTCCCGCCGAAATGTTCAGCATGCCGCTTTGACCCGTGCCATTGCCAACTGTCACCGCCCCGGCTACCGCGCCTGGTGCGTTGATCGTTGCAGGAGTTCCTGCATTGTTGATGATGACGGCGGTGCCGGAGCCCGGAACCGCGGCGGGATTCCAATTGCCGGCGGTGAACCAGTCCGTCGAAACCGTGCCCAGCCAGTCGGCGGCGGCAGGCGTGGCTACAATGCATGTGCTGGCGAGCAGCCATCGGAGCCGCGCCGCCGGAAGTGGAAGGAGATTTGTCCGGATTTCGATTGTCGCCTTGCGGCGTGTCCGCCCGACAGCGAACCATGACCGCAGCGGGATAATGTCCCGGAGCGGGCTCTTCACACTCGCCACAATGCCCCCACTAGGATTTAAGAAATCTGCAATTACCGGTGAGAGTTAACTTTCTGGCGCAGCGGCTAGCACCTAGCTGATCAGGTAGGTTAGGGAAAATGGCCTTAGAGAAGCCCATAGAGTGTCAATCGGGCCACAGCTTCGGCCCGGGAGCTTAGACCGAGCTTTTTCTTGGCGCTTTCGACGTGGAAGTGCGCGGTCGAACTTGAAATGCCGAGCACCTGTGCGATTTCCCAATCCGTTTTGCCGACCGCGACCCACTGCATGCATTCCAGCTCGCGCGCCGTGAGTTTGGGTGTGTCTTTCGCCATCACGCCGAACCCGATTTCCTTGCGGCATCGTTCGTGGATGACGCGGGATGTCATGTCGAGAAGCCCGAGATCGATGGCGGATAGCGTGATGTCCTTCATGGAGGCGAGCGAAACCATGCCCTGATATCCGGCAGGGCCATGGATCGGAATGCCGACGACCTCGCGCCAGCCGTAGTCGCGGGTGATGGCGTAAATTTCTTTTCCGCGAGGTGTCAGTGGACGCTCGAACTCAACCTGGCTCCAAAGAAAGGGCGCCATGGCCCGCCGGGCTTCTTCGACGAAGGGATCGGCTGAGAAGAAATCTTTCTCGGCATACAGCTTGAGCCAGCTTTCCGGCCAGTCGCTGAAGAAAAAGCGATTGACGCGCTGCTGCCCGAGGCCGTCCCACGCGCCGCAGACCGAAGCGTTGAAGCCGTATCCCGCAATGAAAGTGCGGAACTCTGTGATCACTGTGTCGATGTCGGAAACGCTGTGGCAGCGTTCAACGAATTCCAGCGCGTTTGAAAGTGCGTGAGCCGCCATCGTCCCTCAGCCAAAAAAATAAATGAAAACGCCGTCATTTAAGTAGGGCTGGAATTTTTGGGCAATCCCCCAATTTCAAGGGGCGGAAACAAAAAGGCCGCCCGATGGGGCGGCCTTTCGTATTTCTGCAATCCGGCTGAAGATCAGCGCGAATAGAATTCGATGATCAGATGCGGCTCCATCTGCACCGGGAACGGCACTTCCGACAGGCCCGGAACGCGGACGACCTTGGCGGTCTGCTTGCCGTGATCGACTTCGAGATAGTCCGGGGTGTCACGCTCGGGAAGCTGGTTGGCTTCCAGCACGAAAGCGAGCTGGCGCGACGCTTCCTTGATCTCGACGACGTCGCCGACCTTCACCTTGTAGCTGGCGATGTTCACGCGCTTGCCGTTCACCTTGATGTGGCCGTGGTTGATGAACTGGCGGGCTGCGAACATGGTGGCCACGAACTTCGCGCGATACACCACGGTGTCGAGGCGGCGCTCGAGCAGGCCGATCAGGTTCTCGCCAGAGTCGCCCTTCAGGCGGCTGGCTTCGACGTAGATCGCGTGGAACTGACGCTCGGAAATGTTGGCGTAATAGCCCTTGAGCTTCTGCTTTGCCTTGAGCTGGGTGCCGAAGTCGGAGAGCTTGCCCTTGCGGCGCTGGCCGTGCTGGCCGGGGCCGTATTCACGCTTGTTGACGGGGCTCTTCGGGCGGCCCCAGATGTTCTGGCCCATACGGCGATCGATTTTATACTTCGCCTCACTACGCTTAGTCATCGCGTCCTCTTTCTTTGAACGTGGGTTTGAGGAAACGCGCCCTCCTGTGCAGCGGGATAAATCCCGGTGCTGACAGGTCCGCCTCATAAGCTTGATGGGGAGGACCACGGGTCGCGAAACGCAACGCGGGCCGAAAACGGCCCGCGAGCAGGGTGTTCATAGGTAAAAAGGGTCGCGAAGTCAAACGGTTCGGCTATTTCGCAGGCGCGGGCGAGGCCAGCGGCTTGGTTTTGTCCACCACGTAAACACCCAATACTTTCATGGGCTTATCGCCATGGACGGCGGCGTCGTGAACCGCGCCCGCCGGAATCTGGTAGGATTCGCCGGGTTTCAGGGTCTTGTCGGGCTGGCCGTCGATCGACAGCACCAGTTCGCCCTCCATGACATAGCCGGTTTCGATGCCTGGATGGGTATGGCGGCCGGCCTTCACGCCCGGGGCCAGTTCGGCGATTCCCACCACGGTGTTGTAGCCCTCGGGGAACGGAACGGTTTGCAGCGGGGTGCGCTTGATGCCGGCGGGCGGCTGCTGGGCGAGCGCCGCGCCGACACCGGCGAGAGCGAGAATGGAGACGCAGAGCGCGGTTGTCTTGAACATCATGATCCTCCCTTGCCGTTCTCTTTGCGGACCGGCGTACGCAAAGGCTAGCAGCGGAACAGAGGAGGCGGAAGGGATGTTCTCAGGCGAGCGCGCGCGCGCCGAAAAACGGCGCGAGGGCGCGGGAGAGGATGGGGGACGGCGACTGTCCCGACGTGAAGATGAAGCGGGTTTCGGGCGTGCCCGCCAGGCCATTCGCGGCGCCGAGCAGATCGCCGACGCGGCGGGCGATGGCGGGGGCAGGATCGATCCAGTCGACCGGCCATGGGGCGGCCGCGAGCATCTGATCCAGCAGCAGGGGATAGTGCGTGCAGGCCAGCACCACCGTATCGGTCCGCGCGTCTCCATCGAGAAAGCAGGGTGCGATTTCCGCGGCGATCGCCTCATTGCTGACCGGCTCGCCGCGCAACGCGGCTTCCGCCAAACTCGCGAGATTTTCAGCGCCGACCAGCGTCACGTCGCAGCCTGCCGCGAAATCCGCGATCAGCTTTTTCGTATATTCGCGCTTCACCGTGCCGCGCGTCCCGAGCACCGCAACACGTTTCGTTTTGGACGACGCGCAGGCGGGCTTGATCGCGGGCACGGTGCCGACGAACGGCACGCTGTAAATCTCGCGCAGATGCGTCATCACCAGCGTGGACGCGGTGTTGCAGGCGATCACCACGAGATCCGGCGCATGTTCGGCGATCAGCTCGCCGATCAGCGGCACGACGCGGGCGATGATCTCGTCCTCGCTGTGCTGGCCGTAAGGGAAATAGGCGTCGTCGGCGACGTAGGTGTAGTGCGCGCCCGGCCGCAGCTTCGCGATCTCGCGGAAGACGGTGAGACCGCCGAGGCCGGAATCGAACACGAGAATGGTCGGGGCGTGGGACACGAAGGCCATGATAGCCGATCTGCGGTTACCACTTTGTTGTAATCAGGGCGATCAGACCGGCTGCAGCGGCCGATGAGGTCCTTCCGGCAGTTCGACCCTCACGGGATCGCCCGGGCGCACGTCGCCATCGGCCAGCACCACGCTCATGACTCCCGCCTTGCGGACCAGTTTGCCATCGGCATCCTTGTCCAGGGTGGCTGCCATCAGGCCTTTCTGGAAGCGGTCGATCTGGATGCAGGGATTGCGCAGGCCCGTGACTTCGACCACGGCGCTGTCGCCGAGATGCAGCCGGGTGCCGGTGGGAAGGCCAAGCAGATCGACGCCGCGCGTGGTGACGTTCTCGCCCATGTCGCCGGGGCGGACGATGAAGCTCTTCGGCGCCAGCTCGTCGAACAGCTCTGCGTGCAGCAGATGGACCTGACGCAGATTCGGCTGGTTCGGATCTTTCGCCACCCGCGCGCGGTGTTTCACCGTTTTGCCCATATGGGCATCGCCATCGACACCGAGTCCTTTCAGCAGACGAATGCTCATGGCGTTTGTCTTGCTGAAGTGATGGCCTCTGCGAAGGCTGACAGCGGTGACGATGCCCATCCCGTCAAGTCGCTCTTTTCATGACGGGCATGATTTTATCCGAAAACCGGTTCCCACTTTTCGGAATCATGCCCCGAACACCCGCTTGAAGATCGTATCGACGTGCTTGAAGTGATACGCGAGATCGAATTGTTCCTCGATCTCCTTGTCCGACAGATACTTTTTCACGTCGGCGTCCTTCTTCAACAAGGACTGGAAGTCGCCTTCGCCGCGCCAGACCGGCATCGCGTTGCGCTGGACCAGCCTGTAGGCGTCCTCGCGGGATGCGCCCTTCTGGGTGAGTGCGATCAGAAGGCGCTGCGAGTGAACGAGACCGCCGAGGCGGTCGAGATTCTTCTGCATGTTGGCCGGATAGACCAGCAGTTTTTCGACCACGCCCGCGAGACGGTTGAGCGCGAAGTCCAGCGTCACCGTCGCGTCGGGGCCGATCATGCGCTCGACCGACGAATGCGAGATGTCGCGCTCATGCCAGAGCACGACGTTTTCCAGCGCGGGCGTCACGGCGGATCGCACGATACGCGCAAGGCCGGTGAGGTTTTCCGTCAGCACCGGGTTGCGCTTGTGCGGCATCGCCGACGAGCCCTTCTGGCCCTCGGAGAAGAATTCCTCCGCTTCCAGCACTTCGGTGCGCTGCATGTGGCGGATTTCGGTGGCGAGGCGTTCGACCGAGGAGGCGACGACGCCGAGCGTCGCGAAGAACATCGCATGCCGGTCACGCGGGATCACCTGCGTGGAGATCGGCTCGACCGCGAGACCCATCGCCTTGGCGACATGCTCTTCGACGCGCGGATCGATCTGCGCGAAGGTGCCGACCGCGCCGGAAATGGCGCAGGTGGCGATTTCCTTGCGCGCGGCGATCAGGCGCTCTTTCGCGCGGGTGAATTCCGCATAGGCATAGGCAAGTTTGAGACCGAAGGTGACCGGTTCGGCATGAATGCCGTGCGAGCGGCCGATGGTCGGCGTCATCTTGTGCTCGAAGGCGCGGGTCTTCAGCGCGGCCAGCACCTTGTCCACGTCGGCGATCAGAATGTCGGCGGCGCGCGCAAGCTGCACGTTGAGGCAGGTGTCGAGCACGTCCGACGAGGTCATGCCCTGATGCACGAAGCGGGCTTCGGGTCCGACGATCTCGGCGAGATGTGTCAGGAAGGCGATGACGTCATGCTTGGTCTCGCGCTCGATCTCGTCGATGCGATCGACATTGAAAGTCGCATCCTTCGCCTTCGCCCAGATGGTCTTCGCGGCGTCCTTCGGAATGACGCCGAGGTCAGCCAGCGCATCGGCGGCATGCGCCTCGATCTCGAACCAGATCTTGAAACGCGTCTGCGGCTCCCAGATGGAAACCATTTCGGGGCGGGAATAACGGGGGATCATCGCGGTATCCTGTTGAATCCGGTTCGTCAGGCCCGGCCATGACGGAAAATCCGTCTGGCCGGGGTGTTAAATCGCTTCGCCGCGCGCGGCAGCCGCCGCATGGCGGATCGCGGAGATGTTCGCCTTGTAGCTGTCCATGGTGCCGCCCTTGAACACGGCGGACCCTGCGACCAGTGCATTCGCGCCGGCTGCGGCGATCCTCGCGGCGTTGTCGGCGGTGACGCCGCCATCGACCTCGATATCGATCGGCCGGCCGGCGCACATGGCGCGGACCTGCGAAATCTTTTCCAGCACCGCCGGAATGAACGACTGCCCGCCGAAGCCCGGATTGACCGACATCACCAGCACGAGATCGACGGAGTCGATGACGTATTCGATGGCGCTGGCGGGAGTCGCCGGATTGAGCGAGACGCCTGCCTTCTTGCCGAGCGCGCGGATCGCCTGCAGCGAGCGGTGCAAATGCGGGCCCGCCTCGGCGTGGACGGTGATGATATCGCAGCCGGCCTTGGCGAAGGCTTCAAGATAAGGATCGCATGGCGCGATCATCAGGTGCGCGTCGAACATCTTCCTGGAGTGCGGCCGCATCGCCTTGATGACATCGGGGCCGTAGGAAATGTTCGGCACGAAATGGCCGTCCATCACGTCGAGATGCATCCAGTCGGCCCCGGCCTGATCGACCGCGCGGACCTCTTCGCCGAGCTTCGAGAAGTCCGAGGCGAGGATCGACGGCGCGATGACGAGGGGGCGGGATACAAGCGGTTGGGACATAACGGATTCCGGGCCTTCCTTGGCGGACGGGGCCAGTGGCGGTGGACGGCCCCGCCTAACATGCTGTCCGCCTGCGGGCAATCTGGGCGGACCGACGTACACAGGAGTTACAGCGCATCGCCTCCGGCCGCACGGCAATTCCTGCCGTTGCGGCAGAATTTGCCCTGCAAAATCGGGTTTTCTGGATACGAAAAACGCGATTTTTCAAGGATTTTCGCGGCGGCACGGCATTTGCTCGGTATGGCGCGGGATGACTTTGGCCGCCGTCCGCGGCCTTCGGGAGTGTTGCGATGATTTTTGCCGCAGGTGCCGCGGGAGCGGCTGCCGCCGCTGCTGCGAGTTCAGCAATAGATCTGCTGTCCTCGCTGACGCCGGGTTCCAAGACGACAGGCGTCAAGCAGCCGGGCTCGCTTTTCAGCGTGACGCCGTCCACCGGCACGACGCAGACCCTGACATCCGCGTCCGCGACCGGCGCGCCGTCAGGGGGCACCTTGTCCCCGGCGACGTTCAACGCGCTGCTCACATCGCAGGATGCCAATTCATCCAGCCCGACCGATGCGCTGAAGGATCTGTTCGGCCAGATCGACGGCAACGGCGACGGCAAGATCACCAAATCGGAATTCGAAAGCGCGCTCGGCGCGGGCGGCACCAACATCGCGGCGGCCGACAATGTCTTCGACAAGATGGATGCCGATGGCGATGGCTCCGTCAGCCTGTCCGAAATGGCGAGCGCGCTGAAGGGCAAGGGCGCGTCCCACCATGCCCATCAGTCTGGCGGTGGCGGAGGTGGCGGCGCCGATGCGTTGTTGCAGGCGCTGCAGGGTGCGACCAGCACCACGACCACCAACAGCGACGGGTCGATCACCACCACGATGACCTATGCCGACGGCACAAAGCTGACCATGACGCAGCCGGCCTCTTCGACCACGACGACCGGCGGGGCGTCCTCGCAGTACAACATTGTCGAGAAGATGGTGCAGCGGCAGGCTGACGCCCTTGCAAGCGCGGCGAAGCAGTCCGTGTCAGTGAAGGTCTGATCACCCATACCGGATAACCGGACGGAATCCGTAGCATTACGCACGCGGGCTCTGTTTTCATCACTCGCTAACGACATCCGCAGGTAATCGTCCCACGCAAGTTTGTGCGGGGGTGCGTGGTGTTGAAACGTGGTGTGCTGGCGGGTCTGATTTGTCTGAGCGCGGCTGCGGCCCATGCCGAAGATGATTTCGTTGCATCGGTGCGGCTTCGCGGCGGTTACGACACCAATCCCGTGTTTTCCAACGGCGGCGGAATCGGCGGCAGCGCCTTTATCGGCACGGACACCGCGCTGGCTGCGGGCACCAAGGAAAAGAATTACAGTTACGGCGTCGCCGCGGAAGCGAGCACGACGCAATATGCGAATCCGCTCGCTGTTCCGGCCTTGAGCGGGAAGGTGGTCCTGCGCGGAACCTATGGCACCGACGATTTGAACGTCTCCGCGACGACAACCATTGCGGACACCAACACCTATAATTTGCGTTCGTCCGACCTTGTGCAGTCGGTGAAGGGCGAGGCGAGGTTCGGCACGATCAAGCTGTTCACGACAGTGGAGGGCGCGCGGTCGAGCCTGAACCAGACCAACGCGATCTTTCAGGATTTCTTGCCGAGCCCGCAGGTTTATCTGCGCGGGACGCTGATCCCGGGTGTCGCCTGGGTGCAGGACAGGCTTGAGATCGGTGCGTCGGTCAATCTGTCCGTGCGGCGCTATCAGCGCGAGTTCGATGATTTCGGCTATCGCCGCGACAATGAACGCGTTCAGCCGTTTCTGTTCGCGAAATATCAGGACAAGGACATCACGGCATTCGCGTCGATCTCGCAATTGCGCGGGACATTTCATGACGTCGATTTCACCAACGTCAATGCGGTGCTGTACGACGCCAGCCTGCAATGGCGCGCCGCGCCTTTCACGATCGATCTTGCAGCCTATCGCCGGGCCGGAGAGACGACGTTCCCGATTTCGCCGATCACGCTGGATACGGCCTATACGGCGAAAGCCACCTGGCAGGTCGAGCCGAAACTCACCCTGACGGCCGCGATCGGCTATGCCGCGACGGACTATCTGGATTCGCACTTCAGTGCGCAGACGCTGACCTATGGCATCGGTGCGTCGCACGATCTTGGTGGCGGCTATGCCCTTGGCCTCGATCTGTCCCGCGCGCAAGGCTCGTTGATTTCGGGTGAGAAGGCGAGCGCGATTATCGTCAGTTCGTCGCTGACCAGGAAATTCACGCCGTTTGCGAAAGATCAATCATCTGACAAGCGGGCGGGTACGAAAGGCTGACATCGTTCAATCCACAGTGACAGTCTGATCCTGCAAGACGGGTTGTCAGGATCAGACTGTCGCGCAGACGGGTGGGGGCGGTCCGTCTGCGGTCTTACAGTGGGTCAAGCATCAGTGACCGCAGCCGCAGCCGCCGCCGCCAAGCAAGCCGCCGAGAACGCCGCTCTTACCGAGCACGGCGCCAAGGACGCCGCCTTTGCCGGTGGTGACCGAGGCATTGATGACCAGAGCGCCGCGGCCGTCGAGCAGACCAAGAACGCCGCTCTTTCCGGTGAGCACATTCGCTCCGACACCGACACCCTTGCCGCCGCCCGCAAAAGCAGGAGCGCTGATGAAGGCCGACGTCGCAATGACGGCGGCCAGATACAGCATCTTCTTCATGACGTTTTCTCCA
>Ga0153956_1001542_pt1 | contig 19829 bp, 17 predicted proteins | sample TSFL040MetaG_FD_104704 | JGI IMG/M metagenome (GOLD analysis project Ga0153956, IMG submission 104704) | Attine ant fungus gardens microbial communities from Florida, USA - TSFL040 MetaG | ecosystem: Host-associated > Fungi > Mycelium > Unclassified | place: USA: Florida, Wekiwa Springs...
CGGATCGCATCAGCAATCTGATGTCGATCAGCGACAAGCTGGGCGAGCTGAATCGCCAGCGCTTCATGAACTGGGCGCCGCCGTTCACGCCCGCCAATGCAAAACAGGCGATGTTGGCGTTTCGCGGCGATGTTTATACCGGGCTGGATGCCGACAGCTTCAGCGCGGCGGATTTCGAGTTCGCGCAAAAACACCTGCGCATTCTGTCCGGGCTGTACGGGTTGTTGAAGCCGCTCGATCTGATCCAGCCCTACCGGCTGGAAATGGGCACGGCGCTCAGCAATCGCCGGGGTAAAAATCTGTACGAGTTCTGGGGCGACGCCATTACCGAAGCCCTGAATGCCGAGTTGCGCAAGGACAAGAAACCGGTCCTGGTGAACCTGGCCTCCGGCGAGTACTTCAAGGCCGTTCATCCGAAATTATTGGCGGCGGAAGTGATTACCCCCATATTTAAGGAGCGCAAAAATGGCGATTACAAAATCGTCAGTTTTTACGCCAAGAAAGCGCGGGGCCTGATGAGCGCCTACATCGTCAAGAACCGCATTCTGGATGTCGAAGCCGTCAAACAGTTCGCCGTCGCGGGTTATCGATACAACCCGGAGCGTTCGGACGCCAGGGAATGGGTGTTCACCCGCGAAGAGCCGGCGTGAGCCCATAGGGAAAATCAGCCAGATCGGATCAGAAACGCAGTGACCGCGGTACCGATTCTTTATAGCCGGAATGCTTGTCCCCATTCAGCGCGCGCCCGCCTGGCTCTGCTCTATGCGGGCTTGCCCTGCGAGCTGCGCGCAATCGATGCCGGGGATTTGCCCGCCGGCCTGACCGCTCTGCCCTGCCTGTGGCTGGGCGATGCGTCTGTGAACGACAGCCTGGCCATCATGCGCTGGGCGCTCGCGCGGCGGCCCGATCTGCCGCTGTGGCCCGAGATCCGCGTTCGCCAGCAGTCCATCGAAAACCTTGTGCGCATTGTCGACGGGCCGTTTGCGGAAGCTTGCGATCTCTACCGGCGCTTACCCTTGCCGCCGCGGGCCGGGCACCGCGATTACCGCGCCGAGGCGGAAATATTCCTGGCCCAGCTGGAAGCGCGTCTGGCGCGCATGTCGTATCTGGTGGGCGACAGCGAAACCGTTGCCGATCTCGCCATCCTGCCTTTCATTCATCAATTCGCGGAAGTGGATCGGACCTGGTTCGATGTTTCGCCTTATCGCCGGCTGCGCGCGTGGCTGGCGGGCTACCGCGACAACGCCCTGTGGCGCCAGGCCCAGCAGGACGCACCGCGCTGGCATGCCGACGCGCAGCCCACCTACCTGAACGCGCCGGCGCGACGCGCTTCCGCCTGATGCCGCTCACCGGCGCTGTTAGCGGCGGGCTCCATCCTCGACTAAGCTCTGGAACGTTTACCGTCAACGCCGCCAGCGGACCTTCCGATGCAACTATTGAAATTTCTCGTCGTGGACGACGCCAGCTTTATCCGCGACATGGTGAAAAAACAGCTCCGCGACGCGTTTCCCGGCAGCCAGATCTCCGATGCGCCCAGCGCACCGCGAGCCCAGGCCATGTTGAAGGCGCAGCGTTTCGATCTGATCCTGTGCGATTGGGAAATGCCGGAGATGAGCGGCGAGGAATTCCTGCGTTGGCTGCGCGCCCATCCCGATCACGCGGACGTGCCGTTCATCATGGTGAGCAGTCGCGGCGAGCGCGATTTCGTGGTCAAGGCCGTGCAGGCGGGGGTGTCGGACTATCTCGGCAAACCGTTCAAACCGGAAATGCTGGTGGCCAAGGTCAGCAAGGTGCTGCGCAAGGCAGGAAAAGACCTGACGCCGCCCACGCGCGCGAGCGGAACCACCCAGGGCATCGCTGGCGCCAGCATCGCGGTGCTGACGGGCCAGGCCGCCGTCGCGACTCCGGCGGCGGAAGCCCAGCCGGCCCGGGCCGCTCGTCCGGCCGCACGCGCCACGGCGCGCGGCCAGGCTCAGCTGAATTTCGCGGGCTTCAGCGCGCAGTGCGTCATCAAGGACATTTCGCTGCAGATGTTGAGCGGTATGATCAAGCGCGAACAGCAGCTGCCCGCGATTCTCGAACCGGTGGTGATTTCCGTGGTACAGAACGACGGCGACGCCGTGGCCAGGCTCAACGGATACGTGCATGCGATTCAGGCGGCGGAAAATCGGATCGACGCCTCCGTGCTCAAACTCGTGATCCGTTTTGTCGACGATGATCCGGCCAAGCTAGAGCATCTGTCCCGGTACATTGAAAAGCTGTAAACGATTAATGCGACTCTATGGAAAAACCTTTTTCTCAAGCCTGCGAAAACAATAAACGCCCTTTGCTCGCCGTATTGCGCGAGGCATTCGCCGCCGTGGATTTTGTGTTGGAAGTCGGCAGCGGCACCGGGCAGCACGCCGTGTTTTTCGCGGAGCAGATGCCATGGCTGCGTTGGCAACCGACCGACCGCGCCGAGAATCTTCCCGGCGTCGAGGCCTGGCGCGATGGCGCCGCTCTCCCCAACCTGTTGCCGGCGCTGGAGCTTGACGTGATGCAGCCGTGGCCCGTGACGAAAACTCCGGCGTTGTTTTCCGCCAATACCGTGCACATCATGGGCTGGAGCGAGGTGGAGCGTTTCATCGCGGGTGTGGGCGAGTACCTGCGGGCGGGCGGTGTGTTTTGCCTCTATGGTCCTTTTAATTACGGTAGCCGCTACACCAGCGCGAGCAACGAACAATTCGACCGCTGGCTCAAGGCGCGCGATCCGCGCAGCGGCATCCGCGACTTCGAAGCGCTCGATGTGCTGGCGCGCAACGCCGGGCTGGAGTTCGTGGCGGATCATCCCATGCCGGCCAATAATCGCACGCTGGTTTGGCGCCGCTCTTCCTGATTTCGCCTTCGCTCCCGATCGCATCCGCCGGGTGTTAAGCCATTGACGATAGCCACCTCGCGCGGCACAGTGTCGAACTTCAAACGTGATGGCGCAACAAGATGACGTACTGCGTGGCGATGCGGTTGCGCGAGGGATTGGTTTTCGCGTCGGATACGCGTACCAATGCCGGGCTGGACCCTATCGCGATCTTTCGCAAAATGCATGTCTTCGAGCGGCGTGGCGAGCGATCCATCGTGTTGCTCACCTCCGGCAATCTGGCCACCGCGCAGTCGGTGGTCAGCCTCTTGCGCGAGCGCATGGCGCATGAAGATGTCGTCAACTTGTGTACCGTGAATTCCCTGTTCGGCGCCGCGCAGCTGGTTGGCGATATCGTTAACGAAGTCATCGCCCATGCATCCAGCAGCCAGCAAAACGGTGGCATCGATTTCAGTGTGAACGTGCTTCTGGGCGGACAGATCCGCGGCGAGAGCCCACGTCTGTTTCACATTTATTCCCAGGGCAATTTCATTGAAGCCACTGAAGACACCACGTATTTCCAGATCGGCGAAGTGAAATACGGCAAGCTGATCATCGGCCTCGTTATTCATTACGACACGAGTCTCGATCAGACCAGGAAGTGCGCGCTGATTTCATTCGACTCCACGATTCGTTCGAATCTTTCCGTGGGTATGCCGATCGATCTGGCGTGTTATCGCGAAGACCGTTTCGCGTTGGAGGTCGAGCGTATCGCCGATCAGGATGAGCATTCCAATACGTTGCGCAGGGCCTGGAGCGATGGCTTGCGCTCGGTCTTCGAGAATCTGCCGTAAATTCATACGCCGATTGCAAGGGCGGTGGCTTATGGAAAGCCGTCGGAGTTTTTGTGCTGAAATAAAAAGTCCAACGAGGAGTAGTACCGATGATAAGACTAACCATTCTGTACCCGTACAAAGAAGGCGCCCGCTTCGATTTGAAATACTACTGCGATACGCATATCGCCCTCGCCAAAGAAAAACTCGGCGATGCGCTCAAGGGCGCCACCGTGGAACACGGAATCAACGGTGGTGCGCCCGGCCAGCCGCCGCACTATTTCGCCCTTGGCCATCTGTTTTTCGAATCCCTGGAGTCGTTCAATACCGCGTTTCCGCCGTGCGCGGCGGCTCTCGGCGCCGACGTGAAAAATTACACGGACGTTCAGCCGCTGGTACAAATCAGCGAAGTGGCTTTGGACTGGTAATGTCTTCGCGGCCACGTACCGCAAAGGTACGTGGTTCTCCGCTCCCCATCTTGTCGCTTTTCCTCCCGCATGCCTCTGAACCTGACTGCCGCGAACGGCATTGGGCACGTTATCTGTATCGCTTCCGGGCAGGCGGCCCCTGATTGAAATGGCCGGGCATTTTCTTGCGCGTGCGGCCGGAGTTCGATGAGAGGGACGGTCGCGAGAGTTGCAGGATTTTATGGCTCGCCCGCGGATCGGTTTTGCGACCCGCGATGAATTGCAGAGTTTGTCTTTCGGTGTGGGCGGGGCATGGCCGCAGACCATGCCCCGGTGAGCGATCGTTAAAACAGCCAGGCGGCGCCGGCGTCGATTTGTGACGTGTCGGCCTGATTGCCGTTCACGCCGGTGGCCGCGCTGGTTTCAAAGGCGGCGCTGATGGCCAGCGTGTTGGTGTCGCTGCTGAAGGCGATGGCGGAGCCGAATTCCCCGCCCTGCCCCGCGGTGGCGGGCTTGATATAGCGCAGCTGGCTCCAGTTGTTGCTGGCGGCGCGGAACAGGTAGACCGCGCCCACGCCGTCGCGCGAGTTGTCCGCCTGATTGCCGTCCAGTCCGACCGCGGCGCTGGATTCGCCGATGGCGCCGACGGCGAGCACGGTTCCATCCTGGCTCAGGGCCAGGGCGCTGCCGAAGTTGTCGTGCTGGTTGGTGTTCGATGCTTTCACGTAGGCCTGCTGGCTCCAGGCGCTGCCGCTGCGTTGAAACACATAAACGGCGCCGGCGAAGGCCGCGCTGGTATCGGCCTGGTTGCCATTGATGCCGGTGGCGGAGCTGGTTTCGTAAGGGGCTCCGACCGCGAGCATATTGCCGCTGGCATCCAGCGCGAGGGCGTTGCCGAAATTGGCGCCGGCCACGGTGTTGGACGCCTTCACGTAGGCTTGCTGGCTCCAGCTGCCGCCGCTGCGGCTGAACACATACACGGCGCCGGCGTCTTCGCTGGAGTTATCCGTCTGATTGCCGCCAATGCCCGTGGCGTTGCTGGATTCGAAGGGAGCGCCCACGGCGAGGCGATCGCCCGCGGCGTTCAGTGCTACGGCGGCGCCGAAATTATCTCCCGCATTGGTATTGGACGCTTTCACGTAAGCCAGCTGGCTCCAGGTATTGCCGGAACGCCCGAACACATACGCGGCGCCGGCATCGGCGGCGGAATGGTTGGCGCCGTTGCCGTTGAGCCCGGTCGCGTTGCTGGCATCCCCGACCGCGCCCACCGCCACGGTGTTGCCGTCGTTGCTGGTGGCGATCGACCAGCCGAAATAGGCATTCGCATAGGCATTGCCGGCTTTCAGATAAGCCTGCTGGCTCCAGGCGCCGGCATTGCGCGTGAATACGTAAACCGCGCCCGCGTTGGTGGCGGACGCATCGGCCTGATTGCCGTTGATGCCCGTGGCGGCGCTGTCTTCCAGCGGCGCGGTGACCAGCAGGGTGTTGCCGTCGGCGCTCAAGGCCAGCGCTTCGCCGAAATTGTCGTCGGCGCGGGTGTTGGACGCCTTCACATAGGCTTGCTGGCTCCACGCCCCTGCGTCGTCGCGGGTAAAGACATAGACGGAGCCGCTGCTTTCGGCGCCGTTGTTGGTTTGGGTTCCGTTGATGCCGGTGGCGTTGCTGTCTTCTCCGGTCGCGCCAAGCGCGAGCGTTTTGCCGTCACCGCTGAGCGCCAGCGACCAGCCGAAGGTGTCGCCGGCGGCGGTGTTCGAAGCTTTCAGATAGCCGATGGTTTGCAGAGCGCCAGTGGCGGCGCTGACGGTATTCGAGGTCGTGCAGCCCGCCGTGTTGCAGGCCTCTATCCGATAGCGCGCGGCGGACCAGTTTTGGAAATGCACGGCGATGTCGCGCCGGAACGTCGTCTGGCTGGCGGGAAGATCGCCGCCAAGCTGGGCGAAGCCGGAGCCATTGGTGTCTTCGAAGACGCGATAGTAAGTGGCGTCGCTGACCGAGCCCCAGGTGAATTGCAGCTGCTTGATGCCGAGGCTGAGATTCAATGCCGGCGCCGCCGGCGAGGTGGCTGGAGAGGGCGCGCCGGGTGTCGATCCCGGCGACGAGCCGTTTGTCCCCGAGCCGGCGCTGCTACTGCCGCCGCCCCCGCCGCCACCTCCACCGCCGCAGCCTTGAAGCACTAATAAAAGAGCCACGATGGCGGCGCGGGCTTTCGATGTCCCTATGGGCATGATGTACCGTTCTCTTCGAGCAAAATGCTGCGCAATAATTTAGTTGTCGTTGGGCTTTCGACAAGATAGCAGCCGTTGTCGCAAGTATTGGCAAACTTGGTCGGACAGTCTCGAATTTGTGGCGCGGTTCACCGTTCGCCCATTCCCGGCGCTCGCGGACGGCCCGGTTTTGCATCGGGCGGTGCGCGCAGTACAATCCGCGCGGCCAGACAACTCGCTCCTTTCATTTGTCCAATGCTTGTAACCGCGCTGATTCAAATATGGATCGGAAAACGGCGCCATCGGTTGCGGCGGCCGAAGCTGGAGTAGAATGTCCCATTTCCGAAAGGGCGCCCGTTGCGCCTACCGACAGACAGACAGGAGTGACACCCCATGAGCGACAGCGCGGCGCCGGATCAGATGCAACTTGAGCGTTGGCTGAATCGCGCAGGTATTGATTATTATCTGTGCGACCAGTGCAACGGCTTGCACCTGTCGGGTTTGCAGGAGCTGGAGGGCGTGGTGGACAGCCGTGTATTCATCGAGCCCTGGGGGCTGTTGGTCAGCACCGAGCTGGTCGTGCGTCCGGTGGCGTTGTTGCCGATCGCGGCGGACCTCGGGCGGCTCAATGTCGATTACCCCACTCTGAAACTGTTTCTCGACATCGTCGATGACGCCATGCCGCAACTGGTCGCGGGCGCGATGCAACTGAGCGGCGCCGGCATCAGCGAAACGCAGTTTCAATTGTTTGTTGGCACCGCGATGGAATCGGTGCGTCAGCTGGTTGCCGAATGCCAACATCTTGACTATTTGCTGCCGGACGAAAACGCGGAAGCCAGCCCGAAGCAGCCGCGTGTCCATTGATATCGGGGCAGCCTGTCTACGTATTGCTATGCGTGGCGCAAAACCGGCGTCCATAACTGGCCGCGTTGCAATGTCGCATATAGACTAGTCGGTACCTTGACGGGGACAGGGCATAATAAGCATGTTGGGTGGACAAAAATTTCCATTTAAATGGGGTGTGGTGTTCGGTGGTTTGTTAAGTACCTGCGCTTTGGCAGACTCCGAAGATTTCTTTGATCTCGGCCCTGAGCATCTTTCCAAGTTGAAAATCACCGCGGCCTCGGCGTTCGCTGAATCCGCGCTCGACAGCAGCGCCACAGTCAGCGTGGTATCGCGGGCTGACTGGGAGCGTCGAGGCGCGCGCACCTTGCCCGACGCGGTGCTGCATTTGCCGGGCGTCATGCTGATCGCGCCGCCCGATGGCGGGCTGGTGATACAGGTGCGCAGTTATGATTCGAGCTCGATCCGCGGTCGCGCCACATTGATCGATGGTGTTCCGATCAACACCTTCGCATTCGGCTCCGAAGTGTTCTCGAATGCCGAGATGGCGTTGCCGGTCATGGACAACCTTGAGCTGGTGCGCGGCCCCAGTTCCATTCTCTACGGTAGCGATGCGTTCCACAGCGCTTTGTTGCTGTCGACCTATCATGGCAACCGCCCCGAATTCGAAGTGAGCGGCGAGGCCGGTTCGCGCAATTTCCAACGCGTTTCCGTGCGCGGAACCGAGCAGATTGGCGACGACCAGTCTTTGCAGGTGGCGGTGTCGGCAGCGCACCAGGGTAACCAGGGGCTCGAATATTCGTATCGCGGCACGGACGGTTTCCTGCAAACGGCGCATCGGGAGCAGGGTTCCCATAGTGGTACCGGCATGCTCCGCTTCGAGGGGCGCAGCGCATCGCTGGGCTATCACTTGCAATTATTCATCGATCAGACCAGTGCCAATGAGTTTCCGGGCGCGGGAACCGTTTTCGGCGATGTGCGCGATCATGACATTGCCGATCGCAATTCGAAGTTGTGGATGCTCAAAGGCGAGTTGAGCGGCGAGCTCGCCGCGGGCTGGAACTGGCAGTGGGACAACTATTACTGGCGCAACGATTACGGCCAGAATTATTTCCTGCTGCTGCCGCCCAGCAATCCCCAGGCTGGCGTGTTCAGCAACGAAGATCAGCAAATCCTCGAACACCGTTATGGCACGCGGCTCTATCTGAAAAAAGCCGATCTGGAGTTCCTGGATGCGCACACTCAGCTGGCGTTGTCGGCGGGTAGCGAGCGCGCCTCCATCGACGATCACCACGTCACCAGTTTGTGGAACAGCAATCCGCCGAACTACAAAGGGTTGCAGCAGGCGATCAACAGTGTTTCGCTGGAAGGGAAATCCCAGTGGCAGGATGGGCGCTGGCAGCTGATCTATGGCGGCCGCGTCGACGATTATTCGACATTCGGTTCCCAGACTTCGCCGCGCCTGGGCATGATCTGGATGCCGGCCAGCGATTACAGTATCAAGGCGCTTTACGGCAAGGCCTTCCGCGCGCCCAACGCCAATGAATTGCGCGGTACGAATTTCGCCGCGGGTTCGGACGATCTGAAGCCGGAAACGCTGGATAGCTATGAGCTGGCTTTTACTCACGCGCGCAACAACTGGCTGCTTGAACTGGTGGGATTCAAAACGCGCTGGCACGACCGCATCGTGCTGGCGAACAGCACGCCACGGCGCTACATGAATATCGGCGAGAGCGAGTCGAAAGGCATCGAGCTGTCGGCCAAATACAATTCCGAACGCTGGCGCGTCGAGTTGAGCGGATCGCGCATCGAGAATGACACCATTCAAAGCGCGAGCCGCACCGCTGCTTCCGATGTCTTTCCGCGCTGGATCCTCGATGTCGGGCTCGGTTATCGCTGGCCGGAAGAGCGCCTGGAACTGTTCTGGAGCAACCGCCTGCACGAAGACGTGAAGAGCGGCGATCAGGCGCTGGCGGTGCAACCGTTGCCGCGTGCCGGCATGTTCTATCGCAGCGACCTCAGCTTGCGCCAGCAGTGGACCGATCACTGGCAGGGCCAGCTGACCTTGCGCAACCTGTTCGATCGCGACAATGTCTGGCCCTCCATCGTGAACAGCCGCGACGGCGTCGCCGATATTCCGCGCCAGATCAGCTTCGAAATCGAGTATCGCGGATTGCCTTGAGGCGCCGTTCTTTTTGAGCCGCCGCGATGCGGCTCTCATGCGCAGAGCTGTATCGACCGGTGTCGGTTATGGCTGGAGGAATTGGCCTTTGTCGATCAGGTGTCGCCGCTGTTTCTGAAGGGCAGCAGCGTGCCGGCATCCTCGATATAGTGCGCGACCTCTTTGCGCTCGCGGATGAGAAAATCGTCGATGGCCGCGCGGAAGTCCGGGTCCTCGATCCAGTGACAGGAGCGGGTCAGGATCGGCGTAAAGCCGCGCTGAATTTTGTGTTCCCCTTGCGCGCCTGGATCGAAGCGTTCGAGTCCGTGGCGGATGCAGTATTCGATGCCCTGGTAATAGCAGGCTTCGAAGTGCAGGAATTCGAACTCCTGGGTACAACCCCAATAGCGCCCGTAAAGGGTTTTGCTGTCTCGAAAACAGAGCGCGCCGGCAACCGTCTCGCCGCGCCAGTCCGCCAATGTCAGCACCAGGTGTTCGGGCAGATGGCGACCGATCTCCTGGAAAAACGCCTTGCCCAGATAACCGCCGTGCCCGCTGCGTTTGGCGTAAGTCAGCTGATAAAAACGATGGAACTGGTCCCATTCCTTCTCGCTGATTTGATCCCCCTCCACTGTGCGCAGGCTGAGCCCCTGCTCGGCCACGCGCGCGCGCTCTTTGCGCAGGCTCTTGCGCTTGCGCGAATTAAAGGTGGCGAGGAAATCATCGAAGCTGGAAAAGCCGTGATTGAACCAGTGGTATTGAGCGCCGTGGCGGACGCTGAGCCCCAGGTTTTCGAGCGCGGAACACAGGTTTTCCTCGGGAAACAGCACGTGCAGCGAGGAGAAATCGGCGTCCCGTATTTGCTGCTTCAATTCCGAAATCAACAATGCCGCGATGTCCGCTGGATTTTCTCCCGGCGCGACGCACAGGCGCGGCCCGCCCGCCGGCGTGAAAGGAATGGCGCACAGCAACTTAGGGTAGTAGCGGCGCCCGTAGCGTCGGTAAGCGTCCGCCCAGGACCAGTCGAACACGTATTCGCCGTAGGAGTGGTGCTTTACATAGAGCGGCAACACGGCGATCAGCGTCGAGCCTCGCCAGACCAGTGCGTGGTGCGGTTGCCAGCCGCTTTGGCCACCGACCGCGCCCGTGTGCTCCAGGCTGTGGAGAAATTCGTGACGGGTGAAGGGGTGGTCGACGCCGGTGACGGCGTTCCAGTCGCCGGCCGCAACCTTGGAAAGATTATCGATGGTCGTCACGCGCAACATGCTGGACGCTCATTGGAGGGTGGCGAAAAGCAACCGGTTTGCGGGAAACCTGGCCGCCGTCATGGGGGATGTCGTCATTGCAGGCTGTAGTGCAAGAATAGGCCGGCAAAAATACTGGCGCCGACCCAGTTGTTGTTGAGGAAGGCCCGCAGGCAGGCGTCGCGCGCCCGGTCGCGGATCAGATACTGCTGATAAATGAACAGCGCCGCCGCGCCGATCAGTCCCACATAAAACCAGTAGCCCAGGTTGAACTGCACGCCGACCATCGCCATCACCAGCAGCACGCAGAACTGGAGAATGCCGGTGATCAGCCGGTCGTCGTCGCCGAAAAGAATGGCGGTGGATTTCACGCCGATCCGCAGATCGTCATCGCGGTCGACCATCGCATAAAACGTATCGTAGGCGACGGTCCACAAAATATTGGCGATGAAGACGAGCCAACAGCCGCGCGGCAATTCGCCGCTCTGGGCGGCGAAAGCCATCGGGATGCCCCAGCCGAAGGCGGCGCCGAGCACGACCTGGGGCAATTGCGTGAAGCGCTTCATCAGGGGATACAGGCCGGCCAGCGCCAGCGCCGCGAACGACAGCAGAATGGTGAAGTGGTTGGTGAACAGGACCAGTCCAAAGGACAGCAGGCAGAGGACGGCGCATAACAGGAGCGCCTCGCGCACGCTGACCTGGCGGGTGGCCAGCGGCCGCTGGGCGGTGCGTTTGACGTGGCCGTCGAAATTGCGGTCCGAAACGTCGTTGATGACGCAGCCGGCCGAACGCATCAGGAAGACGCCGGCCGCGAAGATGATCAGCAGATGCCAGTCGGGCCAGCCGCCGGCGGCCAGCCATAAAGCCCAGAACGTCGGCCATAACAGCAGCAGCGTACCGATCGGACGATCGGCGCGCATCAGTTTCCAGTAGAGCGGGAGGCGCTCATGCCAGTACATCATGGCTGTCTCTGCGTTTCGGAAAGATGGGCGCGAGTATAACAACCTTGCGCTGACTCAAAGTTGTCAGAATCGGGGCGGTGTATAGTCGCTCGCGAACGCGGGCAGAAAGGTTTCGCTGACGATCAGCGCGCGTTCGCCGAGTTGGAAGCGCGAGCGCCGACCCCAAAGGCGGGCATCGCAGGCCAGTTTGTGCGGCAGGGAGTGGCCGTCTACCCGCGCCAGTTCGAAAGGCGCGCGGCGCAAATGCGGATAGCGGAACAGCATCGAGCCGAGGGATGAATTGCGCAGCTTGCGCAGATGGCGCAGCTCGCCCCGCAGTGTGTATTCGGGGAAAATGCTGCGCCCGTACACCCAGGGAATGCCGTGGCCGTGCAGCACGACCTCGCGCACCAGCGCCAGGGCTTGCGGCTGCAACCCGAGCAGCGCGGCCTCCGAGCGGGTCGGACGCTGCCAGGTTTGCGCCAGCAGTTCCACATGGAAGGCGTCGTTGCTGGCTTCGATCAGATGGCGGGTCAGGGAGCCTGGGGCCAACAGCCAGGGCCGCAGTTTTGAAGGCAGTTCGGAGCGCAGAAAATGCCGCCAGTGCTGCCAGTGTGGCGCGTTAGTATACATCTGTTGTCGAATTGGGGATTCGGCGTACAATGCGCGTCTTCCAAAACATCGGGGTGCGTCAACGGGCGCAGAAGGCGCCGCGCCTCGGCGCGCGGAGCATGCGCGATTCAAATACAACATGCAAGTGTCGATTTATCAGGTGAGATAAGAAATGGCTAAGTGGGAATGTATTATTTGCGGTTGGGTCTACGACGAGGAAACGGGAGATCCGGATAACGGTGTCCCCGCGGGCACGCTGTGGGACGATGTCCCGGAAGAGTGGCTCTGCCCCGATTGCGGCGTAGGCAAAGAAGACTTCCAACTGATCGAAGAGGCTCCCGCTCCGGCCGCGCCGCATCATGCGCAACAACAGGTCGAAGCCGACAAGTCGCCGGTGGTGGTCATCGGCACCGGTATGGCCGGTTATAGCTTCGCCGACGAATTCCGCAAGCATGACAAAGACACCCCGCTGATTCTGATCAGCTCCGACGACGGCCGCTCCTATTCCAAGCCGATGCTGTCGACCGGTTACACCAAAAATCACGAAGCCAGGGATCTCGCGCAGAGCGATGCCGGCAGCATGGGCAAAGAGCTGAAGGCCAGCGTCTGGACCATGACCCGCGTCACCGCGATCGATACCGACAAGCAGCAGATCAAACTCGGCGACGCCGAAACCGTCATTCACTACGGCAAGCTGGTGCTGGCGCTGGGCGCCGACGTCATCCGCCCGCCGATCACCGGTGACGGCCTCGACTACGTTTACTCGGTCAACGACCTGCTCGACTACGACGATTTCCGCAAGGCGATCGCCAAGAACAACGTCAAGAAAGTCTGCATCATCGGCGGCGGCCTGATCGGCTGCGAATACACCAACGACCTGTTGAACGGCGGCTTCACCGTCGAGACGGTCGATCCGCTGGGTTATTGCCTGCCCACGCTGCTGCCGGAAGTGGCTGGCAAAGCGGTGCAGCGCGGCCTCGAAGCCAAAGGCGCCAAGTTCCACTTCGGCCCGCTGGTTACCGAAGTGAACAAAAAGGCCGGTGGCGGCGTGGTGGTCACGCTCAATAACGGTCACACCATCGAAGCGGATCTGGTGCTGTCGGCGGTGGGCGTGCGTCCGCGCGTCGATCTGGCCAAGGCATCCGGCATCGACGTGAACCGTGGTGTCATGGTCAACCGTCGCCTCGAAACCAGCGCCAAAAACGTGTACGCGCTGGGCGACTGCGTCGAGGTCGAAGGCCACGTGCTGGTATATGTGGCTCCGCTGATGGCCGCGGCCCGCGCACTGGGCGCCACCCTCGCCGGCCGTCCGACCGATGTCGTCTACCCGGCCATGCCCGTGACCATCAAGACGCCGGCCTGCCCGGTTGTGGTCAACCCGCCGCCCCGTGGCGCCGAGGGCGAGTGGCAAGTGCAGCAGGACGGCAACAACGTCGTCGCGGAATTCCGCGATGGCAGCGGCCAGCTGCTCGGCTTTGCGCTGACCGGCGACGGCACCAAAGAAAAACTGCGTCTGCAGAAAGAACTGCCGGCCATCCTGGCCTGAGCAGCCGCAGCGTACACTCCGGTGTGACACCGCGTCACACTGCGATGTGAGCTGAAAGAGCCGCCGCGCGTCCTGCGCGGCGGCTGCCTTCCCGCCAGGGATGATGGGCATTGATAATCACCAGGCATTTCAACAGCGAAACGGAACTGGTCATGCGTAAACCCGATCTCGCGGCCTTTATTGCCGACAAAGCCGATATTTCCACGGAAAAAGCACAGCAGGTACTGGCTGCGATCCTCGATGAAATCACCCATGCCCTGGGCCGGGACGATCAGGTCGGGCTGGTGGGATTCGGTACCTTCGAAAAACGCCACCGCAGCGCGCGCACCGGAAAAAATCCCCAGACCGGCGACGCCATCACGATCGCGGCCAGTTATTCGGTGGGCTTCAAGCCCGGCAAAATGTTCAAGGATGCGGTGAACTGATGCGTGTTTTCCCATGACGACCGATGCTGAAATCGCGGCGGCGCACACCCTCCGCTGGATCGAGGAGTTTGTCGCAGGCCAGGAGCTCTGCCCTTTCGCCGCGCCCGTGCTGCGCGACGACAGCCTGCGCATCCGCGTCTGTGAAGGCGTTGAAGAGGCCGAGTGGGCAAGAGGCGTGCTGGACGAACTCGACCTGCTGCAAAGCACGCTGGAAGAGGACATCGCCACCAGTGTCCTGGTATTCAACCGCGCCCTCGCGGACTTTGACGATTACCTGGATTTCCTGGGGTTGGCGGAAACGCTGCTGGATGAGTGCGGTCTCGACGGCGTGATCCAGATTGCCAGTTTTCATCCCGACTACTGCTTCGAAGGGGTGGAAGAGTCCGACGTGACCAACGCCACCAACCGTTCTCCCTATCCCATGCTGCACTTCATTCGCGAAGCGGCGCTAACCCGGGCGCTGGCGCATTACCCGGATCCCGAGAGCATTCCCGAGCGCAATGTCGAGCGGATGCGGGCGCTGGGCGCCGAACAGATCGCCGCCTTGTTTGCCCGGATAAGCGCGGGTTCGCGCTAGACGCTGGCCCGGGCTCCGGGCATCATCGCCGCCATGAATCCCTTCTCCCGCATGGCAATGACGCAGCGGCATTCCTCTCCCATCGTCGATAGCGGCGCGCTGGCGCGCGCGGTTTTTTTTCGTATCGCGGTATTGCTGGCGGGATTCGTTCTGAGTTGTGACGGTCATGCCCAAGGCGCCGCTCCCTCCGCGCAAACGCTGCAGGAAACCCGTCAATTGCTCGATTGGCTGGGCGTGTCCGCGGTTCTGGAGCAGGCACCGCTGGCGTTGTCGAACAGCCTGGAGGCGGAGGGTCGGTTCCGGCAGGCCAACGCGCAACAGGTCGCGCTCTGGCGGCGCCAGCTCGTCGCCCAATTCAAGCTGCCCGCCATGCAGCAGGAATTGCTGCGTTATGTGGCCGAGCGTTACCAGGCGGATGCGTTCCAGCACGCCACCCGCCAGTTGCAGGAGCCGCTGGCCCGGCGCGTGCGCTTTTTCGAGCTGGCAACGTCGCAGCCGTCGGCTGTGCGTGGATTACGGGATTTTCGCGAAGAACTGAAGAAAGTCGAATCCGACCACGATCCTGCGCAGGCGTCGACGGAGAAAATGTCGGCCCGCCGCAATCTGGTCCGCGCCCTGGATACGGCCGCGGGAACGTCCGCACTGGCCGCGGCCTTGCAAACGTATATCGAAGAAAGCGTGCGCCGCAGCGCCGGCGCCGATCCGGCCGACCCCGAGCGGCTGCGCGCGGAGATGGCGGAGCGCCAGCGTTATCTGGCGCCTTTCGCCGAGGATTACCTGCTTTACGCCTACCGCTATCTCAAGGACGACGAGCTGGCGGCTTACCGCGAGCTGCTCGCCGATGCGCAAATGCAGTGGTTATTGAATATCTGCGAACAGGGCTTGATCGCGACCTTGCAGAACGCGGACTGAATATCTGTCGCGAATGCGGGATGGCCGCGAATCAGGCGGCTATTTCCGCGGCGATGTTTTTGATTTCCTCGCTGGCATCGATCACCTGCTGGATGGCCGCCACCGCCTGCGCCCGGTCCAGATGCAGGCGTTTGAACAGCGCTTCGGGAATCTCTTCGAGCGGAGCGTTGCCAATGCCGTGCGGCCGCAGCAGCCGCATCGCCACGTAGACCAGGTTGGCGTACACGGCGCCCGGTCCCGCGTAGTCGGGATCGCTCTGGTGGCGCAGGCCGGCGCAGACCTCTTCCGGCATCGTCCATAACTGCATCAGCCAGCCGGCCAGTTGATCGCGGGTGATGCCCAGCAGGAAACGCTCGATGTAGGTGTAATGCGTTTGCGCGTTGGCTTCCTGATAGCGGCAATAACTGGAAAAGTGCGGCGGAAAAATTTCGGCGAGCAACAGGTAGCCGAAGTTGTGCAGCAGCCCGGTCAGGTAAGCCAGGCCGATGGTCGGCCGGCGCTCGGGTTTGATGCATCCCACCAGCGCTTCCATCGCCGTGGCCACATAAACCGCCTGCTGCCAGTACGGGGTGAAACCCTTCGGTGAATCCTTCGGCAGCCCCAGGCTTTTTCCGAGCGCCAGGCCCAGCGCCAGATTCAGCACCAGATCGAAGCCCAGTACGCGCACGATGGCGTCGTGCACGGATTTGATCTTGCCGGGCGCGGCGTAATACGGCGATGCCGCCCAGCTGACCACCTGCGCGGCCAGGGCCGGATCCATTTCGACGATGGTGCTCAGCGCGCGCATGTCGGCGTAGGGATCGACCCGCAGCTTGATGATGCGTTGCGCGGTGTCGGGCAGCGGCGGAATTTCCAGGGTTTCTTCCAGGCGCTGCTTCATGCGCAGCTGTGTGAAATCGGCGACGGCGCGGGTGATTTCTTCCACATCCTCGACCTGTTCCAGCCGGCCCTGGCTCAGGGTTTCGAGGTCGACCGCGAAATCGCCGACGGCGGCCGCGTCGAGGCAGCGGTTGAACTGCTCGGCGCTGAGCTGCAACAGGCCTTCGGCGCCGGAACTGAGCATGAGTTGCGGGCGGTCGAGCAACTGGCGATCGACCAGGGTTGGCAGGCCCAGCGCCGCCGGTAATGCCGGCGTCTGCTGCAGATGATTTTGCTGCCACAGCTTGCGCTGGTCGGACGGCGACAACATCTGCCACTGGCGCCCCGTGAAATGGCTGAGCGCATTGAGGTCGAGCAGGCTGCCGGCCGGATACAGCACGTGCAGGCGTTCGCTGCCCGCCTGCAACACGGCTGTCTGCACGATTTCATGGTCTTCCGGGGTATTCGAATCAACCACGCTGTAATCGATGTTTTGCTTGCGCAGCAGGCTGTCAACGGCTGCCGGAATCACCATGGTTTGTCCCCCGGGTATTGCACACATTGTATTTTCCCGGTTGGCTTCCTGACCGGGTGCGTTGTTGTAAGCGGACAAGTCTAGCAGGTGCGGGCGTTTCGTCGCATGAACAAATGCCAGGGCTTGCGGTGGATCAAACTGTTTGTCGGGATGCGCCGTAAGGAGGGTCAGACCTGCGCGTACTGGGCGCGGTTCGGCAGCCAGCGGCGCACGATTGCTTCCGCGCGGGCCGGATAACGGTCGCACAATTCGCGCGCGCTGGCGCGCACCAGCGGCAACAGATCGGCGTCGCGTTGCAGGTCGGCGATGCGCAGTTGCAGGAGTCCGGTCTGGCGCGTGCCCAGCACTTCGCCGGGACCGCGCAGTTCCAGATCTTTTTCGGCGATGACAAAACCGTCGTTGCTGTCGCGCAGCACCTGCAGGCGGGCTCGGCCCTGGGCGGACAGCGGCGATTGATACAGCAGCAGGCAGTAGCTTTCCGCCGTGCCGCGCCCGACACGCCCGCGCAGCTGATGCAGCTGCGCCAGTCCCAGGCGCTCCGGATTTTCGATGACCATGAGGCTGGCGTTGGGCACGTCGACGCCGACTTCGATGACGGTGGTCGCCACCAATAATTGCACTTCGCCGGCCTTGAAGGCGGCCATCACGGCGGCTTTTTCGGCCGGCTTCATGCGCCCGTGCAGCAGGCCGACCCGCAACTCCGGCAAGGCCGAACGCAGATCCTCCCAACTGGCTTCCGCGGCCTGCGCCTGCAGCACCTCCGAATCCTCGATCAGCGTGCAAACCCAGTAAGCCTGGCGGCCCTGGGCGCAGGCATGGCGAATGCGCTCGACCACTTCCGGGCGGCGATCGTTGGCGATGACCACGGTCTGCACCGGTTGGCGCCCCGGCGGCAGTTCGTCGATCACCGAAGTGTCGAGATCGGCGTAGGCGCTCATGGCCAGTGTTCGCGGGATTGGCGTGGCGGTCATGATGAGCTGGTGCGGCTGGCCGACGTCGGGCCCGGCCTTGGCCCGCAGCGCCAGCCGCTGGTGCACGCCGAAGCGGTGTTGCTCATCGATGATGACCAGGCCCAGGCGCTGGAACTGCACCTCGTCCTGAAACAGCGCGTGCGTTCCGATCACCAGGGGCGCGGCGCCGCTGGCGATGGCCGCGAGCTGTTCACGGCGCTGCTTGCCCTTGACCTTGCCCGAGAGCCAGCCGGGCGTGAGGCCAAGCGGCTCCAGCCAGGCGGTGAAATTGTTGCGGTGCTGCTCGGCCAGGATTTCCGTCGGCGCCATCAGCGCGACCTGATAACCGCTGGCCACGGCGCGCAACGCGGCCAGCGCGGCCACCACCGTTTTGCCGGAGCCCACGTCGCCCTGCACCAGGCGCAGCATGGGTTTGGGCTGGCGCAGGTCGCGATTGACCTCGCGCAGCACCCGCTGCTGGGCGCCGGTCAGAGAAAAGGCCAGGCCCTGCAGAAAGCGCCGCTCCAGGTCGCGGGAGCCGTCGAACACCGGCGCGCCGTGGCTTTGCGTTTGCTCGCGCAGTTGCAGCAGGCTGAGCTGATGGGCCAGCAACTCCTCGAACGCCAGCCTTTGCTGATAAGGGTGGTGACCCATTTCCAGCTGTTGCTGGGAGGCGCTGGGCGGCGGCTGATGCAGATAGCGTACGGCGTCGCTGAGTTGCACGGCGCCGTCCGGCAGCGCCGGCGGCTCGGGAAGAAAGTCGATGAGGCTGCGCGGCGTGAGCAATGTGAGCGCTTGCCCGCAGAGCTTGCGCCAGCTGGCCTGCTGCAAGCCTTCGGTGGTGGGATACACCGGCGTCAGCGTTTGCGATACCGGCGGCGGCTGCGCGCCATCGATGATCTGGTATTCGGGGTGATAGAGCTCCAGTCCGCTGGAGCCGCGCCGCGCTTCGCCATAGCAGCGTACCCGGGTGCCCGGCTCAAACTGTTTCTGCTGCGCGGCGTTGAAGTGGAAGAAACGCAGGCTGATGGTGCCGGTGCCGTCCTGAATCCGGCAAACCAGGCTGCGGCGGCGGCCGAAAGCAATGTCGGCGGCGCGGACTTCGCCTTCGATCACCACGTCGAGTCCGGGTTGCAGCGCGCCGATGGGCGTGACGCGGGTCCGGTCCTGGTAGCGCAGCGGCAGGTGGAACAACAGATCCTGCACAGTGAAGATGTCGAGCGCGGCCAGCTTCGCCGACAGATGCGGCCCAACGCCGCGCAGGGCGCCGACCTCGATCTGGTCCAGGCTGCGACTCATCAAAGGGCGCCGGGCAGTCCCGCCAGCTGGCATTCGCGGATCGCCTGGCTGACCACGTCGATGGCCTGGTGGCGCGGGAAACTGGCGCGCCACGCCAGGGCCACGGTGCGCAGCGGCGCGGGATCGACGAACGGGCGCATTTCCAGCGTGCCCTTGCCGTAGGGGGCGGTCTGAGCCGCGGACAAGGGCAGCACGGTGATGCCCAGGCGCGAGGCCACCATGTGTTTGAGGGTTTCCAGCGAGCTGCCCTCCACCACTGATTGCAGCTGCGCATCGGCGTGGTTCAGGCTGCGTTTGAGGCCGGGGCAGGCGGCCAGGACCTGGTCGCGAAAACAATGGCCTTCGCCCAGCAACAGGACGGTTTCCTTGTCCAGGGCCTTGGCCGGAATCTGTTCGAGTTGGGTCAGTGGATGGTCGCCCGGCAGCAATACCACGAACGGTTCTTCATACAGCGGCTGGGTGACCACATCCGGCTCGGTGAACGGCAGGGCGATGATGATGGCATCGAGATCCCCAGCGCGCAGTTTTTCCCGCAGCACGGCGGTGAAGCTCTCTTCGATGTAAAGCGGCATCTTCGGCGCCAGCTTTTGCAGCTCGGGCACGAAGCAGGGAAACAGGTACGGCCCGACCGTGAAGATCGCGCCCACCG
>Ga0153956_1001543_pt1 | contig 19814 bp, 36 predicted proteins | sample TSFL040MetaG_FD_104704 | JGI IMG/M metagenome (GOLD analysis project Ga0153956, IMG submission 104704) | Attine ant fungus gardens microbial communities from Florida, USA - TSFL040 MetaG | ecosystem: Host-associated > Fungi > Mycelium > Unclassified | place: USA: Florida, Wekiwa Springs...
TATGTTATTAGTACCTTGACCTGCTACCAATAATCCATTCGGCCCAACCAAATAAGAACTGTAAAACGAACCAGTACTATCCAGTAACTTCAGAACTCCACTTGTTCCCGATGGATTATCTGGAATCAATGCCGTACCAGTTGTGCTTCCTGTACCTGTCTGACCAGAGTTTCTTACACCATAGATACGTACTGAACCGTCTTCTAAATTCATATACATGTTGTATGGAGTTACTGTTAGATTCCGTATAGTGTTATTCGCCGCCGTCCCAGGATATGAATTCTGTACAGTAAATGTCGTATATGTAGTACTAGCTGAACTATTCATCAATAATCCGTAAGCATTAGTTCCCGCTCTCCAGTACGTATTATCTTTCTTCTTAATCCATACCGATTGTAAGCCTGGCATAACTCTTTCGACATTAGTACCATTAACTGCCTGTACCCAATTCGTCGTAGCAGTACTAGAAGAACTTCCTAATGCATAGTACTGATTCGAACCTATACACCATAACACATCATTCTTGTCAATTAACCAAAATCTAAATCCCGAATCTTCCATAGACTCTAAGGACTTAATCCCTGAAATATCAAAGGAAGTGAACGCTGAACTCATGTCAGTAAACACATTCGTAGTACTAAATGAATATCCTAATGCTGATGTGAAAATATTACTAACATTACCTGAGTACTGAACTGAACCATCATTGTGTATGATTATAGTGAAGTTATAAGAACATACATACTTACGTACATTACTGGCAATCAGTCTCCAAGCACCAGTTATGTTAGCAGTATCACCTGTACCAAACTTACCAGCAGTGTTAGTTCCTAAAGCATATAAATCACCATTAGCGTAGTGTAAAAGTACTCCTGAACCATTGGAGGATATTGAAAATCTTTCTATTGTCTTTACTGGAGGTACAATGTTATTCCCATAGTAGTTTAATATTGGAAAGGGTAACATACCTTTTATCTCCTTATAATAAAAATTCTTATCAGTATTTACCCACTTTACCCATATATGACAGTACTAAAAGATCCCCTTAGAACCTCCTAGAACGCTCTATAACGCCTTGGTTTGATTCCTGTAGTATCGCTATTGCGATATCGAAAGGATTCAAACTAGCTAAAATAGCGTTCGCGATATTCCATGTATTAATATACAGTACTGGAAGAATGTACAATATGGATATGTTATCAGTACTGAGGATACGTACAGCACCGTGCGAAATACCCTAGCATACACTGTTCAGTACTGTCAACCTCCTAGAATCTCATGTATCCTTCAGTACTGTTATCGTACCCCCTTCCGCTATATCTGTTCCTGAAGTCGAACGGAAATCTCAGTACTGAAAAATCCAGAACTCACTTCAGCTAAAATCTGGAAAGTACTCTATCCTAAATCTCGATCATAGAAATTTTGAAGTACCTTTGAACCTCCAGCCTAAATCTCAATAGTCAACGAAATGATTCTAGTACTAGACTATTCTCGAAAGAATATAAAACAAGATGTTGTAACTAATGTTCGAGCCACCAGCACCCATGTGTATATGTACAGTACTGGATACATTTACAGTACTAGAGTATTATGAAAATAGTTGAAGAAAGTCCTTGCGTTCTGGCTGGTGGTACGGTAATATACACACATGGTTCAGGAGGTGGTTAATAGCTGCCAGTACTGAAGCCTAGCCTGGTTGGTGTAGACTGCCTGGTGACTTGAACCCTCGTGTTCATAGTTTTTCCTCCTTTCTTGCGTTGCTTAGGAAATTGAGTACTAAGCGTATTTGAGTAGCACTTGATGCACTTCGACAGTACTGGCATTATATTTTTGTACGGTAGATATTACCCTAGAGAGTATAGTGTCAGTACTGTTAAATTTTAATTGAGAGAGTCCAAGATACAGATACAATTACAGTACTGTATTGGTATTCGATAGACGGATCAATCCCGTCTGCTGTCAGAAGATGGATAGACTTCTGGAAGTGTAGATAGCTAGATGTATAGACGTATAGACTGCTATCCTTCTGGACGGCTAAAAGGCTAAAAGGCTAGATGGCTATCCGTCTAGGTGGCTAGACGTTTAGACGGCTAAATGGTTTTTTCTGTCATTTTTCCATTAGCTCCCCTTCCGCGTCTGGTTAGTACCAGGCAGAATCGAAAGCTGTCTTTTCGTGTTGACAGAGCTATATTATCATACTGAGCGACGAATGCAAGTACTTTTTTCAATAAAAATAAATTTGACAGACCTGGCCTGATTATAGTACTATATCCACACACCAGCGAAATGGGCGACCCTAGAGGGTGGCAAGATCCGCCTATTGTTTTTTATACGAATTTTGGACGCAACTTGCCACCCCCTGGGGTCTCCGCTTTCTCGCGTCTATGTAGTTATTATGCCTTATTTGGGATCTGCTGTCCAGTACTTTCTACAATCTTTACAAAACTTTTTAGCCCTTCCTTATACGTAATATAAAGCCGTTTAAGCGTTTGTAGTTCGATCCCTGGTGAATGTGTATGTTAGTACTGTTAAAGGGCTTAGAACTCGATACAGGAACCAGGAAGTGCATATAAGGAAGGAAAGCGAGGAACGAAACTATTTTAATGAAAAAGTGAAAAAGTCCTTGCATGGTTCGTTCTGTATGATAGTATAGCTCCAACGACACGAAACACCGCTCTTTAAAAACCTGGCATTCAGTACTGAAACAATGACTTAAGCTGAACGGCGAAAAAGATTTGCGAAAGTACTTGACTGCCAGATTGAGTAGTGTAGAATGTCAATCATCGAAAGGCGGTAAGGTTCGCCGGATGATAGGAAACGGTAACAGGGCTAGAATAGATAGTACTGTTACAGCGTATGACCGACAAAGGCAACGTAGCGTTATAAAGGCTAACTAACTGTTAGCGTCCTATCTACCGCCTGGAGATGAAACGAAAAAAAGTTTCTAGAAAGTTGAAAAAGTCCTTGACCGAAAGAAACGAAACGTAGTAAGATGTAATCACTGAAACGCAAGAGCGAATCAGCCAAACAAATTAATCAATCACTTTTAAGAAGGTACATATTATGTCTAAGTCTAACAAAACTGTTGTTGCTGCTACCGTTGAAACTGCTGTTAAAGCTCCTAAAGTAACCCTGAACAGCATTGTGCTGGCGTCTGCTCCGGTACTGGCTACCCTGAAAGAAGGCGAGTCGCACAGCCCTGAAGTACTGGCACAATTCGAAGGCGATGTAACGGCGTTCGTAAACACTCAGGCGGCTGCCCTGGCTGATTACCTGGTTGACAAGTCCGACAACGTGGAAATCATTTCCCGCCTGCTGTCTGCGACTGTAACGCTGATCCCTGCTGTACTGGAACGTGAAGCGGAAAACATCGCTAAACGCAAAGCAGACCGCGAAGCGAACCGCAACGCCCTGAAAGCTCAGCGTGACGCAGAAAACGCCGCCGCACAAAAAGCGATGGAAGAAGAAAAACAGAAAATGCTGAAACTGCTGCTCGATTCAGGCATGGATCTGACAATGGCAAAAGCCGCCGTCGAAGCTGGTGCTAAAGCGAAACTGAAAGCCGCCGCAGAGCCGAAAAACAGCTATGACCGCGTAACCGTTGAATACAACGGCAAACAGTACGAAATGCCGGTAAAGGGTAACATGGGTAACGAACTCAAAGCAATCCTGGCCGAAAGCAAGCTCGACCGCGACGACTTTATCAAAGCGTACAAAGTCGAAGCCGAAAGCGACGCAGAAACTGAAACCGCTGGCGAGTAATCCCACGGCGTAAAATAAGGGGGCTATATGCCCCCTTAAGCAGTTCTAACAGTACTGATATACAATCGGGTTACAGTACTGTTAGAAACGCTTAGAATCGATCCTAGAGCGTTTTAGACTACCTTTTAATTGAGAGCAAACGCCTATGGAACTTAAAGCAATATCAGACCTGATTGATCCACGTACCAGGATCGCAAAGACTATGACGCAGACGGGGCGATATACAGCGGAGTTTAGCGGCTATCTTGCCTTTGTAGTTGGTGGCGTACTGGTACAGCGTCGGATCTATGATATGCCTTACAATCATCAATTTGATTCGTGTATGTATATCATCCACAAGAAAGTAAACTATGCCGTAAATCTTCAATGTAAGCCCATTAGCGGGGCTTTTAACGCAGAATCATTAAAGGCATAAGCTAACATATAAAACCCCTTAGAACTCGTTACAGAGCGTTTTAGAAGGGGTTTTATTTTTGCATCAAAAAAAGTAAATTAGTACTTGCATAGTTCGTTCGAATATGGATAATAGAACTTATCGAAACGAGAGGAAAACGAAATGAACTTATTTAAGTTAGAGCAATATAGAATGGTTCTGGAAGTACTGGAACAAATGAAAGATTGTTTAGACCGTGGCGAGACTTACACCACTGTTAAAGGCAAGCCGTTTAATGTTACTCGTCAGTTTGGTATCTGCTGGCACGTGTACGCCCATACGCCTAACCACAAGATGACAGGGATCGGCACTGACTTTATGTGTCCAGCCTTTGAGGAAATGGGTTTAGATATCGCCTATCCGGTGGAGGGTATGAGTAACGACAATCGCGATCATATGCGTATTGCTTACACTGCTCAGCGTAACATGTATGACGACGACACGATCCACGGTGCGAACCGGATCAAGCTGGTGGATCGTCTGATTCAGTACTACCGCGAAAAGATGGAAACGCCGATCACTGTTACCATGTACGCCCATTACTTAGGCCAGGCAATGGCAGAAATGAAATGGCGTGATTCAGTACAGGAAGCCGTCTGGGATGTTCTGGATTTTGAGTATAATCAAATTTGGCCTAACCTGGCGGCCTTGATTGTACAGGAAGATCCAACCCTGGGGGAAGTACTGGAAAACTCAGATATTAACTACCCGGACGATCTGACACTGGAAAACATTGTCACGACGAACTTACAGGAACGGATCGCCGAAGCATTAGAAAAGTTATAATCTTTACAATTTAGGGCTTGACCGTTTCAAGCCCTTTATAGTACTATGTAATCACACCAACCAACGGAGCAAAACAAAAATGATGAGATTAAGCGAACTGAAAGGCGTACTTTTCCAACTGGAACAAATCGCACACAAAAGAGGGAACATTGATCCGATTGTGGAATTGTTCAACGATGATCTTTACGTTGAAGTAGATCTCCAGGCAATCGCAGATGATCCAGAAGGGCAATTGTTGCGTAACGGTACTATTCACCTGCCAACAAAAGAAATCGTGCGTCGTGGGTTCGCGATAACCTACGGCACGGATCGCGGCGAAGACTCAATCATAATTGACGCCGAAAGTAAAGCCCAGGCCGAACAATTATTCAAGAAACATTTTAGTTCATATGAATTAAAATTAGTCATCGAAGCAATGTAAATCTTTACAAAACAGGGGTTGACTTTGGTTAGCCCCTTATGTTAAAGTACTATCAATCCAGCGAAATGGTCTAACCCACAAGGGTGGCAAGATCTGTCCAGTGAATTAATAATGAATTTTAGATAGATCTTCCCACTCTCTAGAGTCTCCCGTTTCGCCGGTACATAGATATTATGCCAGTACTGAAAAAGAAAAGCAAGGAAAAAGAATCGAAAAAAAGTAATTAAATCGCTTGATCGGTTCGCTGGTTATGATAATATAGCTCTATCGAAACGACACGGCGAGACGCCAAAGGAGTTAAGATTGAAACCAGTAGGCTGATATCCTGCTGGCAGTACGTAGAACCCTAAGACGTATAGCACACAAAATAAGTCTATACCAGGAACCACAAAGCGAAAGCACATCTACAGGGTGATTGTGGTTAGTACTGAAAGATTATCAGGTACTTAATAAATTAAAAAACTTACTTATTAAATAGCCGCGTGGTGTGAAGTTCTAATGATCGCATTCGTGCCGTCTTAGACTTTCCGAAAGGAAACCGTATTCACCAATTAATGCCCCTAGATCGAGGGGCATTTTTTGTTTTAAAATAAAGTAAATTAAAACGAAATAGTACTTGATCATAAATGAGTAATCTGTATAATAGGCAGTACTTAAGCAGTACAACACATTTTTAATTGAGGATATACCCATGACACATAGAACCATTTTTCAGACTGTTAACCTGGCCGATGTTCACGCCGTCACTATGACCGCTAAACGCTGGTTTAACCGTGGTGATGGTAACACATATCATTCTGTATATGTTAGCGTCCTGGTGCCTGTAGAACGTGCTAACGAGCTTGTAGCGAACGTGTACAATCGCCCGTTAGAAGATGGTACAGTGTGGATCGACCTGGCACAAGATACATTCCAATATGGCTATGAGCGTTGTTTCGATCAAACTGCCCTGGCGTTGTTCGATGCTGCCTGTACTTATCCAGTTCCTGATTGTGGCACGTTATCCCGTTTTTGTCGTGAACATGATATTCCAGTATCTGAAAACCTGGCAGACGTAAAACGCAAAAAAGATCTATAATTCATTTCGAAAGTACTTGCTTAATCCTGGCAAGTACTTTACAATGAGTTATCACTTAAGCAAACGAGGTTTTAAAAATGAAAACTGTTAGACCTACCTGGGGTAATGTTGAATGGCCTTTGTTCACTCAGGAGAACGCGAACAAATGCCCTACGGCTCGTTATGTTGGCGGTATTTCCCGTTGGTTATGTGAATGCCGTTTGCCTCGCGAATGTAAAGGAATTATTGCGGTTAACGCAATCAAGGCGGTGAAGCATGGCTAAACAATACGCAATCGGGATCGGTAGTAAGGCTTACCCTATCCAGGCAAAGTCCGAACGTGGGGCAAAGAATGCCGCTACACGGCGGGCTGCTGATAGTGTAGGATATATCAGCAACATTAACAACATGTATATTGAAACGCATACGTTCTATAATGGACGCTGGAAAGAAGTTTAAATCTTTACAAAAGAGGGGTTGACTATTCAATCCCTTTTATAGTACTATGTAATCACTCCAGCGAAATGGACTAACCCTATAGGGTGGCAAGATCCGTCCTGAAAATATTATAAATTAAATCGCAAATAGTACTTGCTTTAACTGCTGTAATGACTTACTATGTATTCACACTAAACGAAAGGAGTTAAACCCATGAATAAGATCTTCGCAATCCAGGCTGACATTGTAGGTGCACTTTCCCATATCGAAATGATGGGGAAAACAAAAGCTGAATGTAATAAAGAAGTTGACAGATTGAATAAACGCATCAGTACTGAATTGTCATTAGTACGGGAACGTTTCGCCTGTACTACCCTGATTACTTCTATGCTGTGCGTTGTCAATCAGCATAAAATGTGTTTAGCGTATCAGTACAAGGGCAAATTGTACAGTACTGCTCACAATGTACCAGGTATGGCAAATACTAACGTTCTCCATGATCTCGGTTTGACTATGGCTGAATGGGATAAGATGCCAAAATTCAGCGTCTGGATCGCATCAGGCAACGTTTACGATACTGTAGACGTGTAACCTATAGGGGGCATATTGCCCCCTCTTAAAACGTGTTGTAGGGGCTTTATGGATCTATTCTATAGTACTAAAAGATTAATTGTAATTTTTACTTGTAGTTCTGATAAGATTCATTGTATAATCTATCGCAAGGGGCAACGGGTCGATAACTGGACTCAATTACAATCCCATACAATGAAACGGCCAGGCTTTAAACGTCTGGATGATAAAGGCAAAGTGTTAGCGTGTCGCATGGTACTAAAAGCAATGCGAAATCGTATGACACAATCTCTTAAGGTAACATTAGAAAATGTCTGATAACATTGATAACTTCGCGAAAGCATTTACTTATACCTGTACTACGAGAGATCATACAGGTAAACCGATTGTAATTGATAATGTGTGCTTAGTACAGCACGGATGGAAACCGGGCGAGATCTTTAATACCTGGTTAGCCTTTGTACAATATCAGTACTCTTTCGGTGAAGTGATCACAGTACAGGAAGCGTTAGCATTACCAACAGCAGGGGATCATATATCCCTGATGGCAAAGGTAGAATTGATCGGCGGTTCTGCCCCATACATTACGCATACTACAGCGGTGCGTGATTTGTAAAGTACTAAAATTAGGGGTTGACAAGTTCAATCCCTTTTTGCTATACTGTTATCAATCAGGCGAAACTGACTAACCCTATAGGGTGGCAAGATCCGTTCAAAAAAAGTTATAAATTAAATCGTAAAAAGTACTTGCTTTTGTTTTTGAATCTGGTAATATGTATTTCATGGAAGGGCAAACGAGGGTAAAGAAATGAGTCGTAAAGTAGAGTTTCTTTTGTTTATCTTTATTGTTATAATGCTGTCTGTTGAATTTAATTAAGAGGATATATCATGGCACAGTTTAAAGCAACAGTAACCACTACTGGAATCGGTACAGCGGGAACTGATACAGTATTAGTACTGGCAGGATCTGACAATCTGGAAGAAGTCAGCCAGCAGATCCAAACCTGGGCGAATGAAACGTATCACGGCAACGTGATCACCAGTACTGAAAAGCTGAATAACAGCAATGAAGTATATGTGTCTGATTTGACGCATGGCGAGTATCACAAAGTTATTTCTTTGTAAATCCATTAATAGTACTTGCTTTCTTCTGCGAGTACTATATAATGAACTTACTGAAACGCAATAACCATTAATTAAGAGGAAGTTATCATGGCTCAAAAAGATCGTCGTTACAACGTAGCAGGTGAGTTTACTGGTGCACCGAAAAAGCAATTCGTAATTCGTTTTTGCGGTACGTATGTATCAGCACATGATACACGCCACGACGCGGAGCAAGAGATTGCCCGTTGGAAAAAAAGCGGGCAAACGCCGATGGTTAAATCTTCCTGGGAAGAATCGACGCAAGAGGTTCCGGCATGATCCAGATGGTCAAACGTGAATACACTATCGGCAACGATGATAACACTGATCATCGGTTAAATCTCCTGGATGTTATCAGTACTGTACCAGATTTGACCAACGATGAATTGTGTGCTATCATCGATCTGGAAGTGGGAACATCAATTGATATTGATACTAATATCACAGTGATCCGCACGGCGTAAAATCATTATCAAAAGTACTTGCTTATTGAATGCGAGTACTTTATAATGAAGTTACACATTAAGCGAGAGGATAGACAAATGGATAAGTTAGCAGTACTGATGGCAGAAGTCGCAAAAGTACTTTCTGACAAAGAGCATAAGCTCAGTCCTGATTATTCAGATTGTGCGTTGTGGCTGAAAGACGGTTCCCCCTATGCCTGGCGTGTCGTTGAAGAAAAAGGCGACTTGACAGCACTGGTCGAATATGGTTATGGTCATATGGCCTTATTCGATGGTACTAACCTGATTGGCTGGACTACGCAACACACGATTGTAACAGACAAAGCTGTTATGGTCAACGTTGATTACTTCGGCGGATCACGTTACATTTTCAGCTAAAAAACATAAAGTACTGGTGAAATATCCAGTACTGTTTTTATATACAGCTTTCTAACCTATAGATACATTTTGCCACCCCCTGGGGTCTCCGCTTTCTCGCGTCTATGTAGTAATTATAGGGGAACAGACCGGCGTTGTCAAGGAAAAGTTTTTGAATAAATTCCTTGCGTGATGGCTCGGTGTGTAGTAATATTATTGTATCGAAACGAGGGAGTACTTTTAAATGAGAATTCAGCCAATCAATCCAGTACATGCTTTGTATCTTGACGAGCGTAAGCGTGAACGTCCTGATGCACCGAAGTTGACAATGGAAAGAGTAATTGAACATTGTAAGGAAGTAGATCCATCGTTCGTAGTAGATTTAAGCAAGAAAGATATTCCATCTTTCCTGTATAATTCATCCGGTAAATTAACATGAGGTAACACTATGTCAAAGAAATATTTCTCCTGGGGTCTGGTTGGTTTTGGTGCGTTGGTGATCCTGGTGTCGGCTATCGCGTCGTCATTCACCACGCAAGAAACAGAGCGTACTGTAGTACTGCGAAACGGTAAATTCGTAGAAGTGGCTCAGCCTGGTTTCCATCTGGTTATGCCATTCGTTACCAGTACTAAGGATATTTCCGTAACGGGCGAGTCACGCCGTTGGGATAAACTCCAGGCGTACAGTCGCGATCAGCAGCCAGCAGATATGGCGGTTTCCGTTTCGTTCAACGTGACGCCTGGCCAGGTCGAGGATCTGTATAAGAAGTATAACACTGTTGAAGCGATGATCGCACGTGTTATTGATCGCCAGATTCCGCAAGCCCTGGAAAACGTGTTCGGACAGTATACAGCGATCAGTGCTGTACAGGATCGCACACGGCTGGTGGCTGATGTTAACAAGGCCGTAAAAGAGGCTATGAAGAACGAACCTGTAACGATCTCCAGCATCCAGATCGAGGGCTTGTCTTTCTCGCCAGCTTATGATAAAGCGGTTGAAACTCGTATGACGGCACAGGTAGCCGTGGAACAGTCACAGCAGGAATGGGAAAAAGCTAAAATTACTTCTCAGATCCAGTTGACTAATGCTAAAGCCGCCGCCGATTCTAAGTATGCTCAGTTGGTAGCAGAGGCGAACGGTATCAAGGCGAAAGGCGACGCAGAAGCATCGGCAATCCGTGCCAAAGGCGAAGCGTTGAAACAGGCTGGTGATACTCTCGTAGCGTATACCTACGCCACCACGTGGAACGGTATTAGCCCTACTACTGTTGTGCCTAACAGTTCCCTGACTGGTGTTTCTCTGCCAGGCCAGAAGTAACACAAAGTACTGAATAAATCAAGCCCCTTAATTGGGGCTTTTTCTTTTGCATTTTATAAAATAGTACTTGCTTTCGTTATTGGTGTGTAGTACTATTATCACATCGAAGCGGTTCATGGTGAATCGCACGGAGGGTAGCAATATGTTCATCGGGCCAGCAATTCCTTTCCCACTTATGGCAGCACGTGAAAGCCGTGAAAGCCGTGCTAAGTACTTGAAAGGTGCTAGACAGTGGGAACATAACCACGAATTCCGCAAGATGGATCTTGATCTTGCTAAGATGTTTAAAGCCCACGAAAAAGCGTGGATGGTAACATATAACCAGGAGTTATCCAATGCTTAAGTTTATACTTATCGCCGCTGTAGTATTCTTTGCTTTACGTGGTTGTACTGTCACGTATTCAAATAATAACTGTACAGTGATAATGGGTCAATCTGGCAATAGCTACACTTGCGAGTAAACATTATCAAAAGTACTCGCATTCAATAAGCAAGTACTTTATAATGATTACATCAACTGAACGGAGAATCAAAATGAAAAGAATCGCTGTTATCGCCATTGCTGCTACTACTTTCGCTGTTGGTCTGAATGTAGGTCGATATGTTGAATCTTTCAAGTCTGCTCCAGTTATTAACGTAACTGTAAACGGTGTTAGTACTGAAAGTAAAGAAGTGAAAGAAGATGTTATCACTTGCGAGATCAACGATAGCTATCGTGATCGTACTGAAGCATATAAAAAAGTTTTCAATACTACTAAATCAGTATTGCTTTCTACCCGCCGTGGTGATAAAATAGCAGGATTGGAAGTTATTGATGCTCTTAACTATCCAACTCGTACAACGATTTTCTTTGATGAACCTCGTGCGTCTGGTGGCATGGTGATCGCACGGTGTGAGTACTAATTATGGGTCAAAATGTTTATGGGTTGCCGAAAGGCATAGCGACTGCCCTTGACGAGATCGCACGTAATACGGCTGGTGGCGGTGCTCGTAGGAAGTACCGCACAGAGGATGATTATTATAACGAAATGATCAACCGTGGCAAGACTTCTGGTTTTGGGGTTATTAAAGATCCCAAGATGAAAAGGCTGTACAATCGAGCGAAGGAACGTTATAATAAAGAACATCCTCGCGAGTACAAGCTAAAGACCATTAATGATATGGTAATGTTCCTTGCGAATAATAACGGACAGTACCAGGCATTGTGGCAAGCTGTAGGCTTGAACGTTGAACGGCACGAAATGGCAAAGAAAGCTATTGACATTTATCAAACTGGCAAAGCTTTTGTAAAGTAAAAAATAATACTTGCGTTACTCAGTCAGTACTGTTATAGTACTTACATCCAGACGGGAAACAAATTTCCCTGTAAACCACAAAGAGGAAAGAAACATGACTATTCAGACTCACTACTTCGCTACCAGAACTCTCGCTCGTGCTAACGTTGAAGTACTGAACGGTAAGCTCAAAGACTTTGGCAAAGATGCCGCAACTGGTGAGCGTTGGGCGGTGCTGGTGGAAGTACCAGACGAAGCAACACTTCTTTCTCCTGCTTATCAGGAAACGCAGAACCTCCACGATCAATGGAAGGTACTACAGGATGCCGAAGTGATCACAAGTCAGCGGCCAGGTATCATCGGCGAGCAAGTACTGAAAACGCCAAATAACAAGCCTGTACGTGTTTCATGGCGTCGCAATATGACGGCGGTACGGTTGGCTAACCATCTCGCTAAAGTCTCTTAAAATGCGATACAGGGGGTTATATGCCCCCTGTTTATTCCTGGGGTGTATCAATGAAAAAGATAATGGTAGATGATACACAATTACGAATACATTTTAAAGCTCAGACTAAAGTACTTGACAAGGCTATTCGTGTTGTGAGAGAATTTAATGGCGGTAATATCAGACCGCGAAAGCTGAATTGTGGATTGTTCAGTGTGATAGAAGTATCACGCAATGAACGTATTGTGATTGACAATGGCAAACTTAACCTAATGACTCATGAGCAATATAACAATTTCATCGCTAGGCGTTGACAGAATCCCCTAAATATGATTATAATAAACTATAGTCATAGGGGATTTTTTTATTATGCCAGGAAAATTCGTTAACAAGAAAGATGCAACAATGGCAGGTCACGCCGATAAGTGGTCAAACAGTAATAGACGTTCAAACAGTCACGACGCTGGACAAGGTGATCGCGGATCACGTAACCAGGGAACAGGGCTACAAGGTAAGCTAAACACAATGCCAAGTCAAGGCGTTGACACTTCCCGCATGAATCCAGATGAAAAGTTAAAGTACTTTAAATCGTTAGGACTTATGCCAGGCCGCGAACCTACGCCAGAACCATCTATTAAAGATCTGCCTAATGTCTTACGTACTATGTTCAAAGACGAACCAACGTACATTAAAGATATTACATCAGCATTAAAGGCCGTGCCACCAGCACAATATCAAGCTGCTGTCAAGGCATTATTTCACGCAACACATAACACAGAATCAGATGATGTTTATGATAAGTATGAAGCTATCATGAACGCAATACAATCAGTTTAAAAATTAGGGCTTGACTTTGGTTAAGCCCTTTGTTATTCTATCAGTACTGAAAACAAACAAGGTACAACGAAATGAGAAAACTTCTTCTGTTAGGTCTGCTGGTGGCTTCATGTGCGAACGCTGGTACTCAGGTTTATACTTGCCCTAGCTACACACTGTATCAAGGTACTGGCAACGGTAACTATCAGAAAGTTGATAATGCCGCTCCTGAACATATTATTCAAATCACTGTTACTGAACCAGTGATCGAAGTTCAGGTGAAAGATACCGATATGGACGTAGTTCAATTCTGGAAAGATTACAGTATCTATCGGAATGATACTGGCACAATCGAACAGGCCGGATCTATGTTTACCATGAAAACGTCAGTACCGCAACACGGCGTTTATCTTCCTGTCAAGATTGTTTATCATTGTAATTAATTTCATTCCAGGGGTTGACATATGTTAGCCCTTGATCAATAATATCAGTACTGACAACAAACGAGGGTACTACAATGATTGAAGATATGTTAAGAGAATTGTTCGCTGAACCAACAGAAGCAGACCTGAAAGCTAATGAAGTGATCGGGCAGATCTGCGAGTTCAATCAGTTTAACCTGATGGGCGTCCTCCTGCTTAATAACTTCCTGGGTGGATTCGACCGCCAGATCATCGCCGATAAGGTTAGCCCACTGGCTACGCCGTTTGTACTGGCTGATCATAAATTGATGCATTAAGAAAATAAAGGGTTGACTTCGGTTAGCCCTTTTTGCTATACTGTAATCACTCCAGCGAAATGGACTAACCCTATAGGGTGGCAAGTTGCGTCCAATTGCTGTTAGTACTAGAAAGTACTGTATATCTGTACAGGTAAAAATTTATAAATTAAAACGTGAATAGTACTTGCGTTATTCGTTCAGTACTGTATAATCTTTTACATGGATTAGGGAATGGCCTTAATCATTTAAGCGAGAATATCAAAATGAAATTTAACGAACTGAACGCAGAACAGCAAGCTAAAGCAATTGAACTGAACAGAGATATTAACGTCGATTATCCTGATTGGAATGATTGGATAAAAGAAAAACATCATTCAATCCTGGAATCTGTAGGTTTTGAAGACGTAGAATCTCAGTACTCCGGGTTTTGTTCACAAGGCGACGGTGCAAGTTTCACGGCTGGTAATGTGGATATTGAGAAGTTTTTACGTTCACAAAAACGCTGGACGCATTACCGTTGCTTACATGAGCATATTCGCATTAAAGATATTACCTGTAAAGTACGCCGCGATCACGGTTCACGTTATGTTCACTACAACACTACAGCAGCAGAGTTGTCCGGTGAATGGTATATCGAAATGACTTCTAAAAAGTCTGAAATGTATGAAGAACTTGAAAAAGAAATCGACGGCTTTATCACTGAACAGGGTAAAGAATACTACTCTGATTTAGATACAGCGTATTACGATCTTATCAGCGATGAACAAGTTAAACAAACTATCATCGCTAATGATATGGATTTTGAAGAAGATCCGCGTGAAGCGTCAGTAACTTATCTTTAATTCAAAATAGGGCTTGACTTAGGTTAAGCCCTTTTGCTATCCTATCAGTACTGAAACAGAGGAAGCAAACATGAAAGAAAAATATGTTGTAGAGTATACAGAAGAAAGTTTAGCACACATTGAAGCTAAACATATGGAACAAATTGTGATCCTCGCAATTGTTACAGTACTTTCCTTTTTCCTGGTATTCTAATCATGCGTGAACTTAAATCATTCAGAAACGGCAAAGTTAGATTGTATTCTAAACACGGAGTACTAACACTTAACCACGCAGATATTAATAACTGCACCACAACGTTTGTCAAGCCCTGGTATGCTCTTTATTATTACAGCCAGGCAGTAGCAAAAGAAATGCAAATATTTTAATAGAAAGGGTTGACACGTTCAGCCCTTCTTGCTATACTGTTATCAATCAGGCGAAACTGACTAACCCTATAGGGTGGCGTACTGTATTCAAAATCTATTGGTACTGTATATCTGTCCAGTAAAAATTTATAAATTAAAACGTGAATAGTACTTGCATTCAAACCAGGATAACGTATAATGAAGTTATTGAAACAGCACAGAGGCAAAACAAAATGGCAAAATCAGGAATTGAATTTAAAGTAAGAGTCTGGTCTGATAGCGACGCTCGCCCGTTCGACGTTGTAGCCCTCGACCACGACAACAACCGCCAGCACTATCAACCTGGTGCGGAATTCAGTACTGAAAAAGGTGCGGAAGATCACGCAGTACTCTTGACAAAGACACTGAAAGATGATCCATCCCGTTCTAAATTCATTCGTGATTGCTGGCCTGTAGATGGCGGAATCGAGTAATTAAATTCAAAATAGTACTGGACAACATAAACAGAATCCAGTACTATTACCTTACACCAAACGAGAGGAACGAATCATGATTAAAATGTATCAGGGTATCAACGGTAAAGCTATCAAAGAAAACCGTCCATTGACCAGAACTGAACTCCTGGAAGTAGTGCCGTCCGTATTCCAGTACGATGCACACGAATCACGTTCAGCACGTTTCGCACCAGTGCCAACAATCGACGTAATTGATCGTCTTGCTCAGGAAAACTATTTCCCGATGTTCGCAACTCAGGCACGTGTACGCGACGAATCAAAACGCGAATTCACAAAGCATATGTTGCGTTTCCGTCAACCTGGTATGAAAGAAGGTGAAGCAAATGAAATCATCCTTCTTAACGCCAACGATGGCACAAGTGCTTATCAGTTGATTAGCGGGCAATTCCGTTTTGTTTGTGCTAATGGTCTGGTAATGGGTAACACCCAAAGCAACACTAAGATCTATCACAAAGGCCAGAACATCATGGATGACGTGATCGAAGGTGTATTCGAGGTTGTTAAAGACTTCGACCTTATCGACCGTTACAAAGGCGAAATGTCACGCATCCAGTTAGACGACAAACAACGCAAATCATTTGCCGTTGCTGGTTACTTCGCTAAAGAAGGTTTACCAAAACCAGGCGAAGGGATCAACTTCCTGTACAGTCCTGAACAGTTGTTGAATACTCGCAACGTGAACAGTACTGATCGCAACAGCAACAGCCTTTACAGCACGTTTAACATCGTACAGCAAAACGTAATGGCTGGTGGACAATCTGGACGCAGTGAAACAGGCCGCCGCCGTACTACTCGCGGCGTGACTAACATCGACAAGAATTTAGACTTTAACTCTAAATTGTGGCAGTTGGCAACTTCATTAGTAGATGCCGCATAAAGTACAAATTAGGGGTTGACATAGTTCAGCCCCTTTGCTATTCTATCAGTACTGAAACAACAACAGGAAGTAAACGAATGTCTAGATTAACCTTTTTTGTACGTCATGACCTGGTAGAGTATAACGGTCAAGAAGCCTCAAGCTTTTACATCGTTGGTCAAGATACAGAAACAGGCCGCCGTATTGCCCTGAAAACTTCTAGCGAACTGACTCACGAACTCCACGAACAACAGGCAGTACGTGAGAAACAGAATCGCCGTATCCTGGCAATTGAGAAACATCTAGCCGCTGGTGGAAGCTTGAACCCTGATCACTGGAATGAGATTGAACCAGTGTACGGATCAGAAGCCTGGCAGGTTGCCGAACGTATGGGCTTACTGGATTAATCAAATTAGGGGTTGACAACTGTTAGCCCCTGTCATATACTATCAGTACTGAAACAACGGAGAGAAACAGAATGGCTACTGAAAGAATCAAACAACTGGCAAACAACGTACTGGCACGTAAACACCTCGGCATTAATGAGGCAATGGAAGTGGTCATTGGTACTTATACCAAAGAAAACGCCAACGTGTACAATGATGTTTTCGAAGAAGTCCAGAACATTCTGCATCCACACGGCCAGGGTGAAGACGCTGTACATTGCGATTTTTAATTCAAAAAGGGGTTGACTTCGGTTAGCCCTTTTGTTATAGTACTATCAATGCGGCGAAACGCACAAACCCTCTAGGGTGGCAAGATCCGTCCAAAAAATATTATAAATTAAATCGTAAAAAGTACTTGCGTTCTTCTGCTGGTGGAGTATACTTAACACATAAACCAACACGAGGAAGTAAACATGAGAGTACAAACACTGATTAAGAAACTGTTCGGCGATAACTCTATCCAGGACTACATGGATACCCTGGACGAAGAAGATAAAGCGTCAGTACTGGAGTACTATACTATCCAGCGTGACGAAGATGCATGCGAGCCTGATTACTTCATTAAGCTGTTCAGCGATGGAATGTACAAAGTTACTGACGTTAACGGTAACAACATTCACATTACCTATGTTGTAAAAGATTTAAAAGAAAAGCTTAAAGTACTTGCGTCCCAGGCTGAATAGTAGTATATTAAACACATCGGGAGGCAATACCGCTTCCCGCTCTTAATCAGGAGATTCATCATGGCTACAGCTACCTTTGGTGTTAACCGTCACGGCTTCGCAGTACTGGAAGTAACCTTCGATATGGTTAAGACTGATGATACCAGATCATTAGGCTATGACCTTATCGAATCTGTATGCGGTATGAAGGATGAACCGTTCGGGGAAGTGTATCACTCTAACTTCACCGAAGCCTTGGCCGATACTGCTACTCCTTATAGACAGTACTGGTTAGGTGATAACCTCGTGTGGGTACGCTACGACAAATAGTACTTGACACACTCCACCAGCCCTGCTAATCTAGCGGGGCTTATTCTTTTATAGGAGTACTAACATGTTTACTATCATCGGTTGCCTCGGCACTGTTGTAGCTCAGGCTGATACCATCGACGCAGCTATTGATGCTGTACGTTCACAGATACCATTGACTGATAAGAAGGTACGAGCCATGCGTAACGCTCTGCCTAAGCTGTCAGGGGCAGCGGAGCACCACGTGGACTACGGCGGGTCAGGCTGTACTGTACGCCTCGCATAGAGCGTTCTACGCAGGATTACAGTACTTTAGGAATTATCTGAAAAAAAGTTAAGTGAACTAAAAAGTGCTTGACTTTTAAAATGAACAGGTAATCCCTTGACTTTTCTGTATATAACATTAAAAGACTATGCAAAATTTTTTTGCTTACTAAAGGCCAGTAATGCTTAGCACCCTTATAAACGGGGTATAAGTATTACCCTATACAATTAATCCCACATTAAGGAAACAACATGGAAAGCACTGCTTGCGGCTTAGCTAATCGTGAATGGAATTCTCGCCTGAATCGTATTAAACAAAATGCTCATAACGGTTTATCCCTCATTAACCTCGGCGAAGAATACTACACGAAGTTCCTCAAAATCTCTGAAGTACTGATACAGTTACTTCTCCAAATCGAAGATAAACTTCAGAATGGTCGAACCAGCGTCCTCAGCGATCAGGTCGAACACACTCTTTTAGAAATTGGCGGTACTTTAGGTCTTACTGTTACGTACACTGTACAGGGCAATTCTTCCGCAATCACAATCGGCGACTTCTTTGAACCACACGTTCGCATTGGTATGCTTCGTACTGAATATGATTATGAAGTACTGGAAGGTCAAACATTCGTCGGCCAGGGAATGATAGTACTCCAGGGTGCTGAAGCAGGGTATTACTCACCTAATGGTATTAAGATGTTTGAAACTGTACAAGAAAGCATTCAGTACTTACATAATGAGAAGTACCGTGCTTTCATGATTTACGGCAAGCACGTTGAAGCACCTATTGATTTAATCTCCTACGAAGGTGTTGTTGAACAGATTATTGAACAAGCTAAAGAACAAGGATACATTCAATAATGGATTACGAAAAGTACGAAAAGATAAAGGAAATGTTTCTTGGAACGTGGGAGCACCTTGTTCCTAAGATACCTTTTCAAGATAAAGCCTATGTTCAGTTAAATGATGAATACGGTGCTTCCGTAGCACGGTGGAGTGATGGTGACTTAAACGAGTACCAGTACATCTTAAAGTTATTTGGTAATGGTGGGCGTTGGCAGGAGGACATTGTATTCAGCATGTCCTTTAATACGAGTTCTCAATACTTAAGTACTTTTGATTCTAACGGTATGCGTATTGCGTTTTGGAAAGAAGACCATCCACGGTACTACGCACTGTTCGATCCAAGTAATGGCAGGGACGGTCAGAAACATACTTTCATTTCATATCCTTTCCCTGAAGAATATTTCTTTCAGCGTATGACAGTACAGGAAACATTACCTGAAGAAGATTACGGTATGTGGGATACAGAGTGCGAGAAGATGATTCAAATGTTTCGTCATAATGACCATTCAGCAATAACGATTGGAATGGTACTTAATGATTTTGATTTAGAAGTACAAACAGTACTGGATTTGTTAGTACCTTACTTAGATGGAGCATATGATGTTACAGACGATTGATTTTCACTACGAGCTAATTACTCATTTACGTGAACAGTACTTGAAGATGTTTCCTCGAATTGAAACATTGGCGGTAGCGAATTATGGTTCTTCTTTTGATTATCAGA
>Ga0153956_1001544_pt1 | contig 19811 bp, 15 predicted proteins | sample TSFL040MetaG_FD_104704 | JGI IMG/M metagenome (GOLD analysis project Ga0153956, IMG submission 104704) | Attine ant fungus gardens microbial communities from Florida, USA - TSFL040 MetaG | ecosystem: Host-associated > Fungi > Mycelium > Unclassified | place: USA: Florida, Wekiwa Springs...
GTTAGTTTTCTTGCATCAATTTTTTTATCCATGCGATCGTTTTATCCGATGTATATCAGTGCCGGGTTAATAGTGATTGTATTGCCGCCTTTTCCAGTTTTCCACTAAGGAAGCTCTGAAAAACTACTGCGCTTGCCGATGCCGCGTTAACAATGAGCTCAAAATCCTCATTTATTTACGTGGTTTTTCGCTCATTTTTGCCTTGCCTCGGCTGCACTCGCTACGTTTTTCAGAGGTTCCCTAAGCTTTTTTATACACCATGACTTCTCACTTTTTAGTTAAACTAATCAGCCTCAGAAATCTATGGAGCATGCCGAAATGGCTTTCGGTCATTTTGACTAGATGCAAAACTTCATCATCATCGCCGTCTTTCTCGCCCTTGGCGCTCTCTGCAAACGCCTGTTTGCACTTCCGGAAAAAGCGCTGCTCTACCTCAATCACTTCATCCTGAGCGTCACCCTGCCGGCGGTCATCCTGCTGAAACTGCCGCAATTGCCGCTGAATAAAAGCGTGCTGCTGCCAATGCTGATCCCGTGGCTGTCGACCTTGCCCCTGGGCGCCGCGGCGATATTCGCAGCCAGGCGGTTGGGCTGGGCGCGCGATATGACCGGCGCGCTGCTCATGCTGGTGCTGTATGGCAACAGCTCTTATTTCGGATTTCCGATGGTGCGCGCGTTTTTCGGCGATGCCGGCATGCCCTACGCCATCATCTTCGATCAGCTCGGCAATTTTGCCCTGCTCGCCGTCACCGCCCCGCTGCTCATCGCGCACTTCAGCGAGCGCGACAAACCCATCTCCGCGTGGGCGGTATTGCGCCGCATTTTCAGCTTCCCCCCCTTTATCGCGTTGATCGCGGCGCTCGCCCTCAACGGGGTCAGCTATCCCGGTTGGCTCTCGCAGATACTGTCGATGCTGTCCATGTTGCTGGCGCCGCTGGCGATGTTCATCGTCGGCCTGCAGATATCCTGGCGTATTCCGGCCGATTTGCAAAAACCGTTATCGGTGGTGCTCGCGATACGCTTGTTGATCGCGCCGCTGCTGGCGCTGCTGCTGTGCCTGATCGGCGGCCACACCGATCTGGCCGCGCGCGTTTCGATATTCGAAGCGGCCATGCCGACGATGGTGACCGCGGCATTGATGGCGATGGCCGCCAACTTCGCACCGCGTTTTTGCACCGCCGCCGTCGGCTTTACCCTGCTGGGATCGGTGCTGACATTGCCGCTCTGGTTCGTGCTGACCCAGTGGCTGTTTCGTTAGGGAACCTCTGAAAAACGACTGCGCTTGCAAAGACGGCGTTAAAAACACGCTCAAAATTCTCATTGATTCCGTATAAACTCCGGTTTTTCGCCCGTTTTTTCCTTGTCTTTGCTGCGCTCGCTACGTTTTTCAGAGGTTCCTTAGAGTCCCTAAAAAAACAATCTCTAACAAAACAATGAATCTCTAACAGAATAAATGTGGCGCAAGATGCGCGGGGAAAATCAGGCAGAAAAAAAGCGCCCATAAGGGCGCTTTTTTATTGAGCGCGGCATCGGGAATTAGGCTGCGATGCTCACACCTGATCCGGAGCGAAACACACGCCGGTGCCGCCGAGGCCGCAATATCCCATCGGGTTTTTCGCCAGATATTGCTGGTGATACTCCTCGGCATAATAAAACGGCGGCGCCTCCACGATTTCCGTGGTGATCGGCGGATAACCCGAAGCGCGCAGCGCCTTGGCGAAAACTTCCTCGCTGCGCAACGCCGCCTGCCGCTGCTGTTCGTCGAAGACATAAATGCCGGAGCGATACTGCGTTCCCACATCGTTGCCCTGGCGCATGCCCTGCGTGGGATCGTGGCTTTCCCAAAATACCTTCAGCAGCTGCTCGTAGCTGATCTGCGCGGGATCGAATACCACCAGCACCACTTCGTTGTGGCCGGTCAGGCCACTGCATACTTCTTCGTAGGTGGGATTGGGCGTGAGGCCGCCGGCGTAACCCACGGCCGAGGTGAACACACCGGTCTGCTGCCAGAAGCGCCGCTCCGCGCCCCAGAAACAGCCGAGCCCGAACAGCGCGCGCCGCATGTTGGCGGGAAACGGCGGCTTGAGCGACGTCCCCAGTACGACATGACGCGAGGACACGGGCATTTCCACGCTGCGGCCGGGCAGCGCCTCGGCCGCGGTGGGCATTGCGACTTTCTTGCGATGTTCGCCGAACAGAGCCATGAACTTGTCCTCTTCTCTGGTGCTTGGCACTGGATCGAAACGGAAATTCTACGCCTTCGGAAGCGCTTCACCCACCGGATTAAAACGGCTCCCGAATGACACAGCCGGGCTTTTTAAAATGGCTGCGATTGCGCCCAGGGCGGCAGCGGCGCTTCCAGGCGTTCTCCGGGATAGCCCTCGACTTCGCCAAACCCACCGCGCCCGGCGTTCCAGTCGACGGTTGCCTGCGTGATTTCCTCGTGCGTGCGCGCCACGAAATTCCACCAGATCTGCACGTCTTCGCGCAGCGGTTCGCCGCCGATCAACAGGAAACGCGAGCCGGCCGCCGCCTGCACCGCCAGCTCGCGGCGCCCGCCGCCGACGTACAGCAGGGTGCCCGGCCGCAGCGGTTCGCCATCCTCGGCCACCTGTATCGCGCCCTCCGCGACCAGCACGGCATATTCAAAATCCTTGCGCAGAGGCAGGCCGACGCGCGCCGTGGCGGGCGCCCGCACGTCGAGGGCGAGCAAGGGGGAATGAACGCGCGTCGGCGCGCGCTTGCCGAGGCATTCGCCGACCAGCACGGTGATGTGGAAACCATCGTGATCGAGCACGGGCAGTTCGGAATAATGCTCGAAGGCCGGCTCGCAAAAGCGCTGGCTGTCCGGCAGGGCAATCCACAACTGCAAACCGTGCAGTCGCTCCGGATGCGGTTGCGGCGATTCTTCCGAGTGCGAAATGCCGCGTCCCGCCGTCATCAGGTTGACCTGGCCCGGGCGGATCGTCTGCACGTAACCGAGGCTGTCCCGATGCAGGATTTCGCCTTCCAGCGGCCAGGTGAAAGTCTGCAATCCGATATGCGGATGCGGCCCCACGCGCAGCCCATCGCCGTGCGCGACATCCACCGGCCCGAAGTGATCGAGGAAACACCACGCCCCAACCAGCCGGCGCTGCCGGTGCGGCAGGGCGCGGCGAATCAGCATGCCCTCTCCGAGCGTGGCTTCGTGCGCGGCAAGGCGCTGCACTACCGGCTCCAGTTCGTCGGCGGCTGTGGAAACACGGTTGTCGCTATCACTCATTTTGCCGGCTCCTGTGGGGAAATCGCGCATGAAAGCAGAGCGCGTCCGCTGGGACTGCATAAAGAAAACATCGCTCAGCATGAACGATGCAAAGGGATCGAAGCCGGAATACTGCCCGTATTTCAGCTGTCAGCCAAGCCCGGCGCGACACTTCGAAGAAAAACCGCGATGGTTGTGGACGTCTCCGGATAACTGTGGCGCGCGATTTGCCATCGACACCACAACCCGGCCATCCCATCGCGGCTCTGAGAATTCAATAGCGCTCCACAGCCAGCTCATCAATGACGCCGAGCCATTTTTTGACATTCTTGTCGGCGGCCGCGCGCTGCCTGGGCGTCAGCGAGTTATGAATGTCCGCCAGCAATTGCAGGGTGAGTTCGGTATTGCGCTCAAGCCGCTGCCGGTATTCCGGATCCCAGCTGTGTTCCGGATCGACGAACAGCTCGTGTATCCGCGCCGCGAAATACTCCGGCTCGGAACGGCGCGCCAGGGCCTGCTCGAACGCGTCGATCCAGCGCTCGCGGCTGGCCAGCCACTGCGCACGGTTGTCGGGCATTAGCGCGGCCCATTGCTCGATGCGCTCGCGCTGGCCCGCGTCCAGGTTCCCGGTGATGCGCTCGATGCCCTTGCGCATGCTGCGCGTACGCTCCCTGATGGTTTTTTCCGGGGAAAGATCGGCGTATTCATCGACGGTTTCGGCATGTTCCTCGCGAAAGCGCCGGATCAGGTCGCGCGCCTGGCGATCGGAAAGATCCGCGAGAAAACGATCGATGTCCGGCTCCAGCCGCTGCATGATGTCGTTCCCGAAACCGCGCAGCTGGTCCATCTGCGCCCGCACCTGTTCGACATCGAGCGGCGCGGAAATCTGCGTCTGCATCCGCTCCAGCCACTCCCGGTAACGCGGCAGCTGCGTGCTCTGATGCCAGCGCAGTTGCTCCTGCACACGCGCGCGAAACAACGGCTCCTGCGCATCGCTCCAGCGCACGTAATCCTCGACGTACCAACGCACCCACCAGGCCGCGACCCGGTAGTTGTAAATGGCGGAGCAAGCGCCAAGCAGCGCGCAAAGAAAGAGTATCGATGCGGCGCGAACACGATGCCGGCACCACACGGCCCTGGCGCCGGATACCTGGAAAGAATCGGTTTCGATGGATGCGACTGCGCGGCCCACGCGATATCCTCCTCGCTCATGCGATACGCGCTCCGGCGGGGAGCCGGATCATTTTTTTATTATTTTTACCGCGTACTCGCGGAGAATTCAGTGGCCGAGGCCGCCTTCAACCCATGCGCCGCGCCGCGTTTTTGATGAAGCCGGGTTTGTTTTTCATGAAGCCGGCTTCACTGCGCCTGCGCGGTGGTCTCGCTCCAGTCGCCGCCCAAGGCCTTGACCAGCAGCACGCTCGCGTTGAGCCTGCGCACGGTCACGTCGACCAGCGCGCGCTCGGCCTGCAAGGCCGAATTCTGCGCCGTGACCACTTCGAGATAGGAAACCGCGCCGCCGACATAGCGTTTGTTGGCGTGAAACAACGTGCGCTGCGCCGCTTCGACCGCCGCCGTCTGGCTGTGGCCTTCCTGTTCGAGCAACCGCTGCGCCGCGAGATTGTCTTCAACCTCGCGAAACGCATTGAGCACGGTCTGGCGGTAATTCGCCACCATTTCATCGTAGCGCGCGTGCGCTTCATCGCTGCGGGCGCCACGGGCGCCGCCGTCGAACAGCGGCATCGCCAGCGCCGGCCCCATCGACCACAGGCGCGCGGGCGCGGTCAGCCAGGAGCCGCCGTTGCCGCCCTCGTAACCGAAGCTGGCGCCGAAGCTGAATACCGGGAAATAAGCGGCGCGCGCCACGCCGATCTCGGCATTGGCCGCCGCCACGCGGCGCTCGGCGGCGGCGATATCGGGGCGACGCTGCAACAATGTCGACGGCAGGCCGGCCGGAATCACCGGCGCGGCGACGTCCAGCGGACGCTTCGGCAGGGAAAAACCCGATGTGGCCTCGCCCACCAGCACCGCGATGGCGTGTTCCAGTTGCGCGCGCTTGAGCCGCGTATCGGCGACCTGGGCGCGCGCGGTTTCCAGTTGCGTCTGCGCCTGCGTGACATCGACTTCCGCGGCGGCGCCACCGCGATAGCGATTGCGCGTCAGCTCCAGTGCCTTGTCGTAGGCCACCACGGTGTCTTCAAGCAGCTGCAATTCCGCGTCGTAGCTGCGCAGCAGAAAATAATTGGTGGCGACGTCCGATTGCAGGCTCAAGGTGGCCGCCTGCAAATCCGCCGCGCTGGCGCGCTCCTGCGCCTTGGCGGCATTCGCCGTATCGCGCACGCGCCCCCACAGATCGAACTCGTAGGACAAGTCCGCAGTCAGCAGGTTGTCGGTATAAACAGCGGTGTTGGTGGTGGCGGGGTTTGGCGGACGATTCTTGGACTCGCGCTGGCGCGTGCTCGACGCATTCAGGTCCAGGCTGGGGAAAAAACTGGCCCGCGCATACGCGGCTTCCGCGCGCGCCTGTTCAAAACGCGCCAGTGCCGCGCGCAAATCCTGGTTGGCGGCCGCCGCGCGCTGTTGCAGATCGTTGAGATCGGAATCGCCGAACAGGCGCCACCACTCGCCGCGCGCCTGCGCATCCGCCGGCGCCGCGCTGCTCCAGGTACCGTGTTCCGTATCGACTTCCTTGTACTGCTGCGGCGCGGGTGTTTCCGGCACATGGTAATCCGGCGCGAGGGAACACGCGGCCAGCGCGGCGGCGCTGCCCAGCAGGGCAAAGATTGTGCAGATACGGCGTTGTTTCATCGGCGCGCGGCCTTTTCCGGTGAGTGTTGCGCCCTGGCTTTGGCAGCCTCGTCATTCGGCTTCTGGCTTTCGGCCGGCGCGGCGGTTGCGCGCACCGTCTGCCCATCGGCGATCGAATCGGGCGGGTTGAGCACCACATTGTCATCGGCGCCCAGGCCGCTGACGACCTCCACCTCCATGCCGAAATCACGCCCGAGCTTGACTGGCTTCATCACCACCTTGTTGTCGACCACGGTCGCCAGCATCAGGCCGTCGGCGCGAAATATCAGCGTGTTGACCGGCACCCGCAGCGCGTTGCGCACCGGCAGTTTCATATGAACTTCCGTATAGGAACCGGCCAGCAATTCGTTCTTGCTGTTGTCCACCGCGATTTCCACCAGCAGGGTGCGCGAAGCCGGATCGAGGGCATCGGCGGTGCGCATCACCTTGCCGGCAAAAGCCTGGCCGGGGTGCTCGGCGAAAAACAGATCCGCTTCGAGTCCGCGCTGTACGGAGGACGCATAGTTTTGCGGAGCGCGCACATAAACGCGCAGCGTCTGCGTCGCGGCGATGCTGAACAGGGGACGGCTGTCGTTGCTGCCGATCAGGGCGCCGATGTCGGTATTGCGCGCGGTGATCACGCCGCTGAACGGCGCGGTGACGCGCTGGAAGCCCTGCAACTCGCGCAGGCGCTCGACATTGGCGCGCGCCGAATCCACCAGTGCCTTTTTCGCGGCGGCGTCGCCGCTGCGCTCATCGACTTCCTGGCGCGACACCGAATCGCTTTCGAGCAGCGCCTTCCAGCGCTCGGCCGAGCTCTTCGCCAGCGCGTAATTGGCTTGCGCGGTGGCCAGATCGGCTTTTGCCTGCAGCAATTGCTGATCGACTTCCGGCGTTTCGATTTCCGCCAGCAGCTGCCCCTGCTTGACGCGCGCGCCGATGTCCACCAGCCAGCGCTTGAGGTAGCCGCTGGTGCGCGCGAAGATCGGCGCCTCGCTGTAGGCCTGCGTGTTGCCGGGCAGGACCAGTTCCTGTCCGGCCGGACCCGCCTCCGGCTTGGTGGTGGTCACCGCCGTGATGGCGTTTCGCTCCGTCTGCTGGCGCAAGGCGACCTGCGCCTGCAAGCGGGAGAAAACCCCAAGGCCGACCAATATCACCGCCACGGCGGCACCGATCACCAGCAGACGGCGATGTTGTTGCTGCAATTTCAGCGCGCTCGCGGCGCGGCGTTCACTCATGACGGATAACCTTATCGCTAACGAACGGACTGAGGGGCGCGGCGGCGGTACATGACCGCGAACACCACCGGCACGAATAACAGAGTGGCAACCGTGGCGCAGAGCAGGCCGCCGATCACCGCGCGTCCCAGCGGTGCGTTCTGCTCACCGCCCTCGCCGAGGCCGAGGGACATGGGCACCATGCCGATAATCATCGCCAGCGCGGTCATCAATACCGGGCGGAAGCGGGTGAAACCGGCTTCGATCGCGGCCTTCATGGCATCGCCGGTGGCGGCGAAGCGCTCGCGCGCGAAACTCACGACCAGGATACTGTTGGCGGTCGCCACCCCCATGCACATGATGGCGCCGGTGAGAGCCGGCACACTCAAGGTGGTGAAGGTGAGGAACAGCATCCAGACAATACCGGCAATCGCCGCCGGCAGCGCCGTGATGATGATGAACGGATCGAGCCAGGACTGGAAGTTGACCACGATCAGCAGATACACCAGCACGATGGCGAAGGCGAGGCCGATATACAAGCCCGAGAACGAGGACTGCATGGTTTCCATCTGGCCGCGCGCGATCAGCTGCGTGCCTCGCGGCAGGTTCTTGCGCGCTTCGGCGAGGATCTTGTTGACGTCCTTGGCGACGGCGCCGAGATCGCGATCCTGGGCCGCGCCGAAAATATCGATGACCGGCTGCACGTTGTAGTGCGAAACCAGGCCCACGCCGCTGCCGCGGCTGAATTCCGCCAGCGCGCCGAGGATTTGCGGCTGCGCATTGCCGCCGGCGCCGCCGCCGATCGGCAGGTTGTGCAGGTCGTCCAGGGTGCGCACGCGATACTGCGGCACCTGCGTGGTGACCTGGTAGTTGACGCCATTTTTCGGATTGACCCAGAACGACGGCGCGGTCTGGAAGCTGCCGCTGAGCGAAATCAGCATGTCGGTGGCGACGTCGTTCTGCGACAGGCCCAATTCTCCGGCGCGGGTGCGATCGACATTGACGTACAGCTCGGGCTGGTCGAATTCCTGCTGGATGCGCAGGTCCACCAGGCCGGGCACGTGCCGCAGTTTTTCCAGCAGCTGGCGCGCGACTTCGCGGTTGGCGGTGAAATTGTTGCCCACCACCTGAATGTCGATCGGCGACGGCAGGCCGAAGTTGAGAATCTGGCCGACGATGTCCGCCGGCAGGAACGAGAACGTCGTGCCCGGGAATTGCTCGGCCAGCGTGTTGCGCAGCGTGCGCACGTAACCGGCGGTGGGACGGTGCTCGGGATTGAGCGAAATCAGGATGTCCGCGTCGGCCGCGCCGATCGGCGCCGAGTTGCTGTACGAGAGGTTGATGCCGCTGTTGGGCAAGCCGATGTTCTGCACCACGGTGCCCAGCTCTTCGGCCGGAATCACCCGGCGAATCGCCTGCTCGATCTCGTCGCACAGGCGCGAGGTTTCCTCGACGCGGGTGCCGGTATGGGCGCGCACGTGCAGCTTGATCTGGCCGGCATCGACCGCCGGGAAGAAATCTTCGCCCAGCCACGGCGCCAGCAACAGCGACAACACTACCGCGCCGAGAAACGCCGTCATGAAACCGCGGCTATGCGCCAGCGCCGTTTCCAGAACCTTGATATACGCGGCGCGCAGGGCTTCGAACTTGCGCTCGAACGCGGCCTGGAAGCGTTGCAGCGCATTGCGCGGCGCGTTTTCATCGCGGTGTACGTGTTTGTGCAGCAGATATTTCGCCAGCGTCGGAATCAGGGTACGCGACAGGATGTAGGAAGCCAGCATCGCGAACACCACCGCTTCGGCGAGCGGCACGAACAGATAGCGCGCCACGCCGCCGAGGAAAAACATCGGCACGAACACGATACAGATACACAGCGTCGACACCAGCGCCGGCACCGCGATCTGCTGCGCGCCGTCGAGGATCGCCTCCTCGACTTCCTTGCCCTGTTCCAGGTGGTAGTTGATGTTCTCGATGGCGACGGTGGCATCGTCGACGAGGATACCCACCGCCAGCGCCAGACCGCCCAGGGTCATGATGTTGATGGTTTCGCCCAGCGCCGACAGCGTAATGATCGAAGCCAGCACCGACAGCGGAATCGAGATGGTGATGATCAACGTGCTGCGCCAGCTGCCCAGGAACAGCAGAATCATCAGGCCGGTCAGCGCCGCCGCGATCACGCCTTCGTGAATGACACCGCTGATCGCCGCGCGCACGAACACCGACTGGTCGGCCAGCGCGCGCAGTTTCAACTCGGGCGGAACCGAATCGAGAATCTGCGGCAGCAGGCTTTTGACGCGATCGATGATGTCGAGCGTGGAAGCGTTCCCGGTTTTCTGAATCGTCATCAGCACCGCGCGCTCGCCGTCGACGCGCACGACGTTGGTCTGCGGAATGAAGCCGTCGCGCACATGCGCCACATCGCGCACGTAAACAGTGGCGCCGTTGACGACCTTGATCGGCATGTCGTTGAGATCTTCGACATTTTTCGGGCTGCCGTTGAGCCGCACGTTGTATTCGTAGGCGCCGATCTTTTGCGTGCCGGACGGCAGGATCAGGTTCTGCGCGCCGATCGCATCGGTGACATCCTGCCCCGACAAACCGTAGGCGCGCAGCGCTTCAGGATTGAGGTCGACGAGCACCTGGCGCTGTTTGCCGCCGTAGGGAAACGGCAGCGCCGCGCCCTGCACCGTGGCCAGCTGGGTGCGCATGAAGTTGTTGCCGAGATCGAACAGCTGCGATTCGGTGAGCTTGGCGCTGGACAACGCCAGCTGCAATACCGGCACGGTGGAGGCGTTGTAGCTGAGAATCAGCGGCGGCGTGGTGCCGGGCGGATAACCGCGCAATACCGTTTGCGAAATCGCGGTGACCTGGCTGAGCGCGAGATCGATTTTGGTTCCGGGCTGGAAAAAAATCTTCACCACGCCGATACCGGCCAGCGATTGCGATTCGATGTGCTCGATGTCGTTGACGGTGGTGGTCAGCACGCGCTCGTAATTGGTGACCATGCGATTCGACATTTCGTCGGCGGGCAGCCCGGTGTAACTCCAGACCACGCTGACGACGGGAATATCGATGCTCGGGAAAATATCGGTGGGCGTGCGCAACATCACCAGCGGGCCGAGGATGAGCAGCAACAATGCGAGCACAATGAACGTGTATGGTCGCTGCAAAGCGACCCGGACTATCCACATGAGAGAGGTCCTTGAACTGCGAGATGCACGCTGCGGATTACGCGGTAGCAATAACGCGGCGCGTTACCGAAGCGTGTTACCAAAATGCATCAAAGGTAGCAAAGAGTAACGGGTATCGTGACGAGGCGAAAGTGCCACCCGTCTTTCAAATGAGCAAAAATAAAGAAAGTTCTGTGCACTAGCGTAATTTCGCCGACAAACAAGGGAAAAACTTCACGGATATTTATTTTCCGTGAAGTTTTCACTGGCCTGGAAAGTAAAACTCACAAAAGAAATGCGCGCGCGAAAAAATATTGTTTCACAAACTACCCGACGGGAGCCGCCATAGCGCGATCAGCCCGAGGCGGACTCGACGCGATTGCGGCCCTCGTCCTTGGCGGCATACAAGGCCTTGTCGGCGCCGTTGAACAACGCGCCGGCGCTGCTGAATTCCCCGGCCGCGGCCACGCCCGCGCTGAAGGTGCCGCTGAACGTCCCCTGCTCCGAACCGTGCTGCAATTGCGCGAACGCCAGGCGCAACTCATCGAGAAGCGTGAGAGCCCGCGCGGCGCTGGTGTCGGGCAGGATCAGCAAGAATTCCTCGCCGCCGCAACGCCCGACGTGATCGCTGCTGCGCAGGCGCTGCTGTAACAACCGGGCCAGCGCACGCAGGACCCGGTCGCCGGTGGCGTGGCCATGCCGGTCGTTGATCTGCTTGAAGCAGTCGAGATCGATCAACGCGATGGACAGTTCCAGGCCGGCGCGCCGGCTGCGCGCAAACTCCTTTTCGAGCGTCGCCTTGATGTTTTTATGATTAAGCAGCGTCGTGAGGCCATCGTGGGTCATCGCGGAACGCAAGGCCCGCGCCCGTTGCGCGCGCGCGCTCAGCGTCGAAATAAAATATTCCGGCACCACCGGCCTCATTAAAAAATCGTCGGCGCCCATGCCCAGCGCGGACAGTTGTTTTTCGACATCGCTCTCCGCCGATAAAAAGATGATGGGAATGTCGTCATAGCGTTCCTGCTGGCGCACCACCTTGGCCAGCTCGATGCCGCTGGCGTCAGGCATGTACATGTCGGCGACGATCACATCGGGCGTGAAATCCTCCAGGCTGGGCAGCACCGCGCCGGCCGCGGCCACGCACAGGGTCACCATGCCGGCGCGATCGAGCAGCGCCGCATGGTATTCGGCGGTGCCGCGTTCGTCGTCCACCAGCAGAATGCGATAGGGCTCGTAGGGTTGGCGGCTGGTTTCCCGGTCGAGGCGCCCCAGCAGCGCCAGCATGTCGATCGGCTCGCAGTAAAACCCGGCAATGCCGGCGCGCACCGCGCGCAACCGCGTCGCGAAATCGCCGAGGGCGTCGATCATCAGGACCGGAATGTGCCGGACGCGCAACGCGTCGGCTGCGTCGAAGGCGCGCGGATCGGCGTCGGTGCGCTGATCGAAAATCACCGCCGCCGGCAGCGCCGCGGACAGCGCCGTCGCCAGCGCGCCGCAATCGGACAGGATTTGCGCCCGATAACCGAAGCTGTTCAGGTGTCCGGCCAGGGGCGTCCCCGAACCGCCGCCCACCAGATAGACCAGCGGCGCGCCGACCGGCGCCACCGCCGTTGGCGCGGGAGCCGCCTCGGCAACCGGCTCGGCGACCGCCGGCGCCTCGGCCACGACCGCCCGCAGCGACTCCAGCAGCACGGACACGGCCCGGCTCAATTCGCTCCAGAACGCCGGCGTCAATTCGATCTGCCGGCGCGACAGGTTTTTCAGCAGGTTGTCGACGACTCGCGCCTGCGCGGTCAGGACATCGTAGCCGAAGGTCGCCCCCGACCCCGCCAGATTGTGCGCGCCGCGGTGCAGCTCATCGAGCGGCGCGACAGTCTCCGGCACCGCCCCGGGCGCCAGCGCCTGCCGCGCCCACAGGGCTTCCAGCTCGCCCCAGCGGCTCTCCAGATCCTCCAGGCGGCGCGGCAACTCGCGCCGGAATTGCACGCCCAGCGCCGCCATGCGCTCGGCGAAGCTGGCGGCGGCCGGCTCCGGCGCCGCCGCGATCCCGTCCCAGGCGTTGCGCACGGTATCGACCAGCGCCATCGGATCGAACGGCTTGGCGATGACAGCCAGGGCGCCCATCGCCTTGAAGTGGGCGATCTCGTCGGGCTGCACCTTCGCGGTCATGAAAATGACCGGCGTCTGCGCCAGCGCGGGAATCTGGCGCAGCAGGCGCAACGCCGTGGGCCCGTCCATCGCCGGCATCATGACATCGAGCAGGATCAAGTCCGGAGCCAGCTCCTCGGCCCGGCGCAGCGCCTCCGCGCCGGAGCTGCACAGCTCCACGATGTAACCGCCCAGCGCCTCCAGCGCCAGCTTGACCACGCGCTGGATATCCGGCTCGTCCTCGATATAGAGGATGCGCTGCAAAACCTTTCCCATGTCATCTCCCCGATCCCGCGGCTTCACGCGGGCGATGGATTATTGCCGGCGCCGGCGGGCAGCTCGACGAAAAACACGCTGCCCCGCCCCGGTTGTGTCTCGAAGCCGATCCGTCCGCCCATGCCCTCAACCAATGCCTTGCTGATCGACAGGCCGAGGCCGGTGCCGCCCTTGACCCGGGTGTCCGAGGCGTCGGCCTGGGAAAACTTCTGAAAAATACGCGGCTGGAATTCCAGCGCGATTCCCGGGCCGCGGTCGCGCACCTCGATCCGCACCCAGCCGGGCTGCGGCGCCAGCATCGCGATATCAACCTGCGCTCCGGCGGGCGAAAATTTCGCGGCGTTCGACAACAGATTGGCCAGAACCTGCATCAGCCGGTGCGAATCCACCTGCGACTCGACATCCCCGAGCGCCCGGCTCAGCACCAGTTGCACGCCGTAAGTGTGGGCGTAACCGGAGTTGGCCTCGATGGCCTGCTGCACCAGGGGCAGCAAGGGCTGGCGCTCCAGCTCGAACTTCATGCGGCCGGATTCGATTTTCTCCATATCGAGGATGTCGTTGATCAGCAGCGACAACCGCTCGCTGTTTTTATGCGCGATGCGGATCAATTCCTCGGCCTTGGGCGGCAGCGCGCCGACGACGCCGCCGGCGATCAGCCCGAGGGTGCCGCGGATCGAGGTCAGCGGCGTGCGCAGCTCATGCGACACCGTGGCGACGAACTCGCTCTTCAGCCGCTCGATTTTGCGGCTTTCCGTCAAATCCCAGCTGACGCCGGTGATGCGCGTGGCGACGCCGCGCTCGTCGCGGCTGACCAGGCCCGAGGATTTGATGATGCGCTCCTGCCCGTCGGGCCAGACGACGCGGTATTCGACATCGTAGGATTTGGTGCCGGCCACCGCCTGGTTGAACTCGGCCGCCACCCGCTCCGCGTCGTCGGGATGAATCAATTGGGTCGGCAGGTGGGAGTTGTGCAGCGGCGGCTCGGGGGAGATCTGGTACAGCTCGTACATCTGCGCGTCCCAGACCAGTTCGTCGGTCACCAGATCCCATTCCCAGACGCCGATGCCGCCGGCCTGGGTCGCCAGCGCCAGGCGATTGCTGAGCGCATGCAGGCGCTCCTCGGAGTATTTGCGCTCGGTGATGTCGGCCAGATAACCATGCCAGAGCACGGTGCCGTCGGCCTGACGCTCGGGCGCCGCCTCGCCGTGCAGCCAGCGCAGGCCGCGCTCTGGCAACACCACGCGGTAATCGATGCTCCACTGGCTGAGCTCGCGCGCGGATTTGCGAATCGATTCGCCGACCCGCTCGAAATCCTGCGGATGCAGGCGGTTGAAAACGATCGTCGCATCCTTGACCACATCCTCGGGAGTCACTTCGAAAATGGAGCGAATGGCTTCGCTGGCATAACTGAACATGCGGTCGCCATTGGGCGCGAGGCGATACTGGTAGAGCAGGCCCGGCACGCTGTCGGACAACTTTTTCAGCAGCTGGTCGCGCGCCTCCAGGGTTTCCGCCGCGCGTTTGCGGGCGCTGATGTCCTCGACGAACATGATGATGCCGCCAATGCGGCCGCGCGCGTCGCGCCAGGGCCGCACCTCCCAGTGCAGCCAGCGCTGGGAGCCGTCGGCGCGGGTGAACAGGTCTTCTTCGCTGCGCTCGATATGGCCGCGCAGGCAGCGCTGCAGCACCGTGTGCCAGCGCTCGGGAACAGTGCTGAACAATTCGTGGTAGGCATGGCCGATCACCGGCCGTCCCTGCAGGCCGAAATCCAGCAGCCAGCGCTGACTGCAATGGATGTAGCGCAGTTCGGTGTCGAACATCGCCACCGCCGCGGGCGCGTATTCGATGAAGGCTTCGAGCTGGGCGCGCGCGGTGGCGGCGCGCATCTCGGCCTGCCAGCGGCCGCTGATATCCTCGATCATCGACCACACATGGCACTGGCCGCGGGCATGCCCGGTCACCATCACGCGGTTGAGCGATACCGGCAACAACTTGCCGTCGCTGCGGATCAGCTCCTCCTCGAAGGCTCCGGAATGACCGGTCTGCACCAGCAGGCTGTTGTGGTGGTCTTCCAAGGGGCGGTATTTGGCCGGGCTCAGCCGCGACAGGGCCATGCTGTTGAGCGCGTCCACGGTGTAGCCGCTCATGCGCTGGAATGCCGGGTTGATTTCCAGAATGCGGTGATCCTGGTCGCTCAGCACGATCCCCAGCGGAGACAGCTCGAACAGGGTGCGCAGCTTTTCCTCGCTGGCCCGCAAGGCCACCTCGGCGGCCCGGTGTTCGCTGAGGTCGATGGCGATCCCGAGATAGCCGGTGCACTGGCCGTTGCTGTCGGTCACCGGAGTGACGATGAGATTCACCGGCAGCCGGCTGCCATCCTTGCGCACATACGTCCAGTTCTCGCCGCCGCTGGCGCTGGTATCGCGACTGCTGGCCACCAGCGCATGAAAACTGGAGATGGCCTCGCCCTGCTCCTCGCTCAACTGGCGCGCCCGCATGTCAACCTCTTCGGGATCGTGGAACAGCTCGGGAGAGTGCCGGCCCTCCACCTCCGCAGCCGCGTATCCGAGCATCTGCTCGGCGCCCCGGTTGAAAAGCGTGATATTGCCGTCCAGGTCGGTAGCGATGATCGAGACCTGCGTCGCCGCATCGATGACGGCCCGCAGCAGCCCACCCGCGCGGGCGCGCTCCTCGCGCACCGCGGTCGCCTTGTGTTCGAGGATGCTGCGCTGCCAGCGCAACAGCGCCCAGGCGCCGCCGGCCAGCAGAAGCGCCGCGAGCAGCAGCCAGGGAAGTGCGATGCCGGCGGCCAGCGGCTGGCCGCCGGCATCGGCCAAGGCGGGATCGTGCGCAGCCATCAGCAAGGGGCCCGCCAGCAACCGGCCAATACCGCGCGCGCTCCGCGCCAGTTGCCGCCGCGCGCTTGAAGAGGAGACTCGGCCTCCCCCGCTCATGCCGTCGAATTCCGAACCGCAATACGCCGCGCAGGGAAAAACCGCACTGAACATCCTCCGGGTTCGCTGCAAGTTAAAACGCTCTCCATCATCTACGCTGATCGGCCCGCGCGGTTCCCAGGCCAACGCAGGCGGAATCAATGTGTGAAAAATACGCAGCAACTGTAGACAACTGGCATCGGCAAGCCAAGAGGCCTTTGCTGACCCCGGCCGGGCTGTCCTGTTATGCTCGGCGCCATGGCGAATAACACCATGAGGATATCGAACGATGGAATCCGTACACGCGTTTCTCATGACGGCCGGCATTGCCGCGCTCATCGTCAGCTGGCTGCTGTTGATCTATAGCAGTCACGATGATTTCACCTGGGGGCTGGTCACACTGTTGTTGCCACCGCTCTCTTATCTTTATGGCTTCTGGCGCTGGCAAAAAGCCAAGGAGCCGATCCTGCTGGCGATCGCCGGCGCGTGGTGCCGATCTGGCTGTCGCAGCGACCTTGATCCGTCCGAGCTGCTAAACTCGCGGCGGTAGCAGCCGCCCAACGAACCCCAGCGCAGTCGATACATCATGTTGATTTCGAATCTGAGCAACACCGGCCTCGAACACGACACCGACGCACCGCCCAAACCGCCGGCGCGGCCGGGACGCTTTGCCGATGTGCTGGGGCAGGCCATGCCGCCGTTCGCGCCGTGGCCGCTCGCCGGCGCGGATATCAAAACGCCGATGGCCCCGCCGCCGTCGCAAATCACGCAGCCGGCGGAGCGTAATCGCCAACAGGAAAAACGCCGCGAACGCGGCTGATTCGAACCCAAGCCGCCCGTCAATCCACCAGCAGGCGCTCGCGCAGCGCGCGCAGCATGGCCTCGTCCAACCCCAGGTAATCGCGCAGATAGGCGTCGATATTGCCGTAGTGCTCATCGATGGCCGCGAGCGCGGCGCGCAGGTAGACCTCGCGCGCCTCCAGCAAGGGCGCCAGCAAGGCCAGCTCCATCGTGACGCCGTATTTTTCGGCAAAACGGGCCGCTTCCGCATCGACCGGCAGATAACGCGCGGTCAGCAGGTAATCCTGCACGATGGTCCGCTCCGGCACGCCGAGCGCGGCCAGAATCAAGGCGGCCGCGAAACCGGTGCGATCCTTGCCCACCGCGCAATGCACCAGCAGCGGTCCCTCCTCGGCGAGCAGCGCGTCGAACATGCGGCGATACGCGGGGCGCTGCGCCAGGGCAAAGTCGCGATTGATATCCAGCATGGTCTGAGCCACGCGCTCCACGGAGACGACGCCGTCATCGCTGGCGAAATGCAACATCGCGCTGGCGGTATTGCCCGGCGCGATCGGCAGATTCTCCAGGCGCGGCCGATGCGCCGGAGCCAGGCGGTTGGGATCGCTGTCGCGCTCGCTGTCGCGGCGGAAATCGCAGATCAGGCGAATCCCCAGCGCGGCGACCTGCGCCTGGTCCGACTCGGTGAGACCGCCCAGCTGCCCGGACCGGTACAGGTGACCCCAGCGCACACGTCGTCCATCCGCGGTCGCATAACCGCCAAAATCGCGGAAATTGCGCGCGCCCTGCAGCGGCACGTGCCGGTCGGCCAGCACTTTCGCCCTGGCGCCGTGGGCGGAGACCACGTGAAAGAAATGTCGCGCCGCCGCCGGTAAATGCTCGACGGTGGCCTCCGTCGCGCCGATCGAGACACGGGCCGCGAGCGCCTCGATGCGATCCGGGGAAGCACTGGCCGTGATCGCCAGGGGCGCGTCGCCGGATGGCCAGGTCAGCCGATAACTGTCCTGGCCGGTGCGTTCGATGTCGAATTGTTCTGCGTGCAGCATCGTTTTTCACTCTGTGATTTCAACCGGGCCGAGCCCGAACCATAACACAAACCACAGAGCCGCCATGCGACGCCCGACGGCAGCATGCATTTGACAGACGAGGCGCAGCCGTTACCATGCGCGGGTTTCCCGCTAACGGATCGCGTCTCCATGATGACCAAACCAGGCAAGACCGGCCTTTCCCGCCTGCTTGCCGCCACGCGTTATTCCATGCAGGGGCTGCGCGCCGCCTGGAAATATGAAGAAGCCTTTCGCATCGAGGCGACCCTGGCCTGCACCTGCGTGCCGCTGGCGTTCTGGGTCGGCCAGGGTTTGACGCATCAATTGCTGCTGGTCATCAGTTGCGGGCTGGTGTTGCTCGCGGAGCTGTTCAACTCCGCCATCGAAGCCGCGGTCGACCGCTTTGGCTCGGAGCGGCACCCCCTGTCGGGACAGGCCAAGGACATCGGCTCCGCCGCCGTATTCACCAGCCTGGTGCTGTTCGTGATCGTGTGGGCGCCGTCTCTCTGGCAGCGTTTTGCCTGACGGCGGGCGACCGCGGATGAAATTCAACATGAGTCGCTGCTCTCGTGTTGACAATGTCCGGGCAAATGGGAATAATCGCGCCCTCATTTTTAGTCTCGAAGTCGAGGAGTCATACGGTGGCGAATACTCAACAAGCAAGGAAACGTGCGCGCCAGGCCGAAAAAGCCCGTTTGCACAATGCCAGCTTGCGCTCCATGGTGCGCACCTACATCAAGAAGGTAGCCGCAGCCATCCAGACCGGAGATGCTGAGGCCGCAAAAACCGCCTATGCCGCCGCCGTGCCCGTCATCGACCGGATTGCCGACAAAGGCATCATTCACAAGAACAAGGCTGCCCGCCACAAGAGCCGCCTGAACGCTCAGATCAAAGCCCTGGCGCAAAAAGCTGCCTGATACGGCGAGCATCTGGAATCGAAAAAGCCGGCGGATGCCGGCTTTTTTGTTATTCGCGCGATTCCGGTAATCCAATTCTCAGGCAAACAACCCTTTCAGCCACAACCAAAGCTGGCCGATATATTCGTGCATGGCGAATTCGGTACCCACCAGATTTTCGGCGCGAGGCCAACCCAGCAAGCCCGGCTCGTCGCGCTCCAGAAAATGCGTGGGAATGGGCATCGGCCGCATTCCAGCGCGCTCGAACAACTCCATCGTTCGGGGCAAATGCACAGCCGACGTCACCACCGCGAAATGCGCATCGCCGACGATCGGCTTCAATAACGCCACCTCTTCTTCCGTATCGCTGGAGCCCACCTGCAGGATCATGTCCCGCTCCGGCACGCCCAACTGCCTGGCCACCCGCGCCATGATCTCCGCCTTGGTTTCAGGCTGGGTTCCGCCGCCGGAGAGAATCAACTTGCACCCGGGCTGGGTTCGATAGACCGAGATCGCCTCCACCAGACGATACAGCGCGGCGGTGTTGGGACGATTACTCAAAGGCAGGCGCGGCAGGTCCGCATGGGATGCGCCCATCACGACCACATAAGCGAGCTTGTCGCGGGCGTCGCCCTGCCACTTGGCATAGCGCGTCTCAAGAGGAAACAGCAGGGAAATCTGCGCCAGCTCCAGACTGGAAAGCCCCAGCACCAGCACACCGATGGTGACCAGCCAACGACCCGCTTTCGGGCGCCGACCCCACAACGCCACGCAACCCACGATAAGCAGCGTCAACGCCAGCGGCAGCGGCATCAACCAGGAACCGAGAATTTCCTTGAGGGTAAACGCCACGCCGTCCAATCCCCGAAAAACCCACTTCGCCCATCGCAGCCGACGCCGCGCGCAGACAACTCAAAACACCAGCAGATTATCGCGGTGAACCAATTCTTCCTCGGCCCGATAACCCAGCAGCGCCTCGAAGCGGTCGCTACTGTGACCAATGATGCGCTCGGCTTCGTCGAGGGCGTAATTGACCAGGCCACGCGCGACCTCGCGCCCCTGCGCATCGACGCAGGACACCAGATCGCCGCGGTGGAAACGACCGTGAACAGCCGTCACGCCCACCGCCAGCAGGCTGCGCCCCGATTCGCGCAATACCCGAACCGCGCCCTCGTCGAGAACCAGCCTGCCGCTCACCTGCATCATGCCGGCCAGCCACTGCTTGCGCGCCGCCAGCGGTTGCTGGTCGGCAACCAGCAGGGTTCCCAACGCCTCGCCATCGGCCAGACGGATCAACACA
>Ga0153956_1001546_pt1 | contig 19798 bp, 22 predicted proteins | sample TSFL040MetaG_FD_104704 | JGI IMG/M metagenome (GOLD analysis project Ga0153956, IMG submission 104704) | Attine ant fungus gardens microbial communities from Florida, USA - TSFL040 MetaG | ecosystem: Host-associated > Fungi > Mycelium > Unclassified | place: USA: Florida, Wekiwa Springs...
CAGCCCCAGGAACATGCTCTTGAGGTTGATGCGGATGATGCGGTCGAATTCGTCTTCGTCGTACTCGTGGGTGGCGGCCAGCCTGCCCTCGGTGCCGGCGTTGTTGAACAGGCCGTCGATGCGGCCGAAGGCCGCGAGCGTGCGCTCCACGTAGCCCGCCACGTCCGCCGAACGGCTGACGTCGGCGGTGCAGGTCTCCACGCGGTGGCCCAGTGCCTCGACCGCGGCGCGCCTGGCCTTGAGGCCCTCGCCGTTGATGTCCACCAGCATGAGGTCGGCGCCGGCGGCGGCCAGGGTCAGGGCGGTGGCATGGCCGATGCTGCCGGCCGCGCCGGTCACGATCACGATCTTGTCCTCGAGCAGGCCGCTCATGGTTCGTCTCCCGTGCGGCTGCGCCGCAGTGGCAGGGTCAGAAGGTACAGCACGCCGCGCCAACCCAGCAGTTTCAGCCCAGCGCGCGCGGCCTGCGGGGTCAGGATGGCGTTGAGCGGCATGGCGCCGAACACCTTGGCGCGGATCATGAGCCCGCCGCGCTGCGGCTGGATCTCGTTCACCGTCATCAGTTCCCGGCGGTCCTGGGTGTAGAGCTTCATGTGCGGCTGGCCACCTTGTCGAAGTCGATGCGCAGATCCTCGCACAGCACCTGCGCGGTGGCGCGGCCAGCGCCGAACACCCCGCCGCCCGGGTACTGGAACGGGCCCACCAGGTACAGGCGCTCCACCCCGGGCACGCGGTACTGGCCCAGGTCGGGCGTCGGCCGGTGCGAGCCGCTCTGGTAGCTGGTGGTGGCGATGCCGTGCAGGTCGCCGCGGCGGAAGGAGGGCGAGGTGCGCTCCATGTCCACCGGGCTGTCGCAGTGGTAGTCGAGCAGCACGTCGCGGATGTTCGGCGCGTAGCGCCGCAGGCGCTCGAGCATGCGCTCGGCATAGGCGGCCTTGGTATCGTCCCAGGAGCGCCCGTCCGGCCGGTCGTGCGGCACGTAGTCCCACAGGTGCAGCAGGGCCTTGCCCGGCGGCACGCGGCTGGCGTCGAATGTCGACAGCGAGCCCAGCCCCAGCAGCGGGGTGCGCATGAAGCCGCCGTAGCGCAGGTCATCGAAGCACTCACGCATTTCGCGATAGGTGTCGGGCAGCAGCTCGATCATCACCGAGTTCACCGGTTCGGCGGCCACGAACCGCAGCGGGCCGTCCAGGGCGGCATGCACGGTGATACAGGCGGCGTCGGTGATCTGCGTGGCCTCGGCGTCCGCCCGTACCACCGGATCGAGCTGCGGCACCAGGCTGCCCAGCAGGTGCGGGTGGATGGCGCCGATGACCGCATCGCGCGCGCGGTGGCGTTCACCGCCGGCGGTCACCACGCCCACCGCGCGGCCCCCTTCGGTCAGGACTTCGCGCACTTCGGCGCCGGTGACGACCCGGCCGCCGTGATGTTCGATACTGGCCGCCAGCGCCGCCGACAGCTGGCCGCTGCCGCCCACCGGCACGCCGAAGCCATAAGCCTCCAGGAACCCCAGGAACACGAACACGCCGATGCCGGTGGCCTTTTCATCCGGGGACACCAGGTTCTCGCCGGCGATGCGCGCAAAATGCGCGCGCACGCGGTCGTGCTCGAAATACGAGCACAGCACGTCGTGGCTGCTCATCTGCAGGGTCTTCCACAACTGCCGGCCCTCGCGGCTCTGGTCCATCATGGCATTGGTGGCGCCATTGGGGGCCGGCGGGGAATACAGTGTCGCCACCAGCATGGGCAGCCACTCGGCGGCCTGGGCCGACAGGCGCAGGTAGCTGTCGGCGTCGTGCTTCGAGAACCTGGCGATCTCGGCCGCGGAGCGCTGCCGGTCGCGATACAGCGCCAGGGTCGAGCCGTCCTCGAACACGGACATCATGGGCGAGTCCGGGAACAGGTAGCGCAGCCCGAAGCGGGATTTCAGGCCCAGCTCATCATTGGCCAGCAGCGGGTTGGCCTGGATGAAGATGTGCGCCATGGAGTGCTGGTCGTGGCGGAATCCCGGGCGGGTGAGTTCGCGCGTGACCACGCCGCCGCCGATCCAGGCATTGCGTTCCAGCACCAGCACGCGTTTGCCGGCCTTGGCAAGGTAAGCGGCGGCCGTCAGGCCGTTGTGGCCGCTGCCGATCGCGATGACGTCCCAGCCGGATTCTGATTGCCCGGAGGCGGTGTTTTTGTTGATCATACAAACCTGAAGTTCCAAACCTGCCAGGATGACCCATGAACCAGACGAGCAACGAGACCCTGGTCCGCACGTTCTTTGAAAAGCTCAACGCCGAGGATCTCGAGGCCGTGCGCGGCCTTCTGACCCAGGACGCCGCGTGGCTGCCGCAGGCCAGGGACATGCCCGGTGCCGGCGCGTATCACGGCCGCGATGTCATCGTCGATGACTTCCTGCGCCCGATCCGCGGCGAGTTCGCCCCGGGCAGCCCGTCCAACCGCATCCTGTCCCTGGCCGTGAACGGGCCGCTGGTGCTGGTGGAAACCCACGGCACCGGGGCGCTCAAGGACGGCCGTCCCTATGACAACCGCTACGCCTGGGCCTTCGAGGTCCGGGACGGCCGCATCGCCGTGATCCGTGAATACCTCGACAGCTACTACATCGTGCGCCTGTTCGGCGCGTAGCGGGGCCCGGTAAAAACGGCCATAAGCCTGTTCTGGCCATGAACAATGGCTATGCCGCATGCAGCCGCACCGGCAGGCGCGCCGGCCCGTGCCCGATGGTCGTCATCCAGGGCTCGACCTCACCTGCCGGCTCCACCTGCCGCACGCGCCGCACGAACTCGGACAGCAGCGCGGTGGATTCCAGTTGCGCCAGCACGCGCCCGACGCAGGCGTGCACGCCGTAGCCCCAGCCCACCTGCTTTTTGAGATCGCGTGACGGGTCGTAGCGATCCGGTTCGGGCCAGGCCCGCGGGTCGCGGTTGGCGGCGGCGAACATCAATCCCACGCGCTGCCCGGCCGGCACCACGTAGTCCTCGATCTGCACCTCGCGGGTGGTGATGCGGCCGGCCATGCGCGAGGGTGAGTCCCAGCGCAGGCTTTCATCGAAGGCCGCCCGCAGCAGCGTCGGGTTGTCGCGCAGCCGCTGGTACTCGCCCGGGAACTGCGCAAAGGCGCGGATGGCGTTCGCCATGGTCAGGATGGTGGTATCGGCGCCGGCCGACAGCACGATCTGCAGCAGCAGTTTGGCCTCCGCCTGGGTGATGACGCCGGTATCGGCGATTTCGTACAGCGCCAGGCCGATGCCGCCTGGACCGAGCCGGTCGCGGTCGCAGCACTGCTCGATCCAGGCCAGCACCGGTCCCAGGTCGCCCATGGCCTCCTGGAACAACTCGTTCTGCGGTCCCATGGTGGCCCACACCATGTTGCCGAAGGCGTACATGTGCTCGCGGCCTTCCTTGCGTACCCCCACGGCGTCCGGGAACACCTTGTTCACGAAGCGCCGCGTGATGTCGTCCACGGCGTCTATGGTCGCGGCGCCGCGGGCCAGCAGCTCGTCCAGCAATGTCGCGGCATCGCGCTCGAAGGACTCCTTGAGTTTCGCCAGGAACTGCGCCGACAGCACCCGGGAGATGACGGCGCGCACGTGGTCGTGGCGCGGCGGATCATCGGTCAGGAGGATTTCCGGCCGCACGGAGTTGGGGTCATGCCAGGGCCGGGAGCGCGAGGAATACGTCTGCCAGTCCCGCAGGCCGGACAGCACCTGTTCATGCCGCGCGATCATCACGCTGCCGTCGGCCAGCCGCACCACCGGTGCGAACTCGCGCAGGGCGTCGTCCACCGCGCGCGCATTGCGCACCGATTCGCGCGAGAAGATGTCGATGGGGTAGTCAGGAATGGCTTTTGGCATGCTGCCTCGCTTGGATCGGCCGCGCGCTAGGGTTTCTGCAGCTTCCAGCCGCCGCCATCGGGCACGATGTAGCCGGCCCCGGGTTCGGCGAAATGGCTGCCGATGATCAGCGTCGGGGTGCCGCGGAAGCGCTTCACGAACTCGCTGCGCGTGGCGGCGCCGCGCGGCCTGTCCATGTCGTAGGTCGCCGGATGCTCGGGCAGGGCCACCTGGATCGGGTGATGCATCATGTCGCCGGTGATCACGGCTTCCTGGCCCGCGGAGGACAGGTGCACGCTCACGTGGTCCGGCGTGTGGCCGGGGGTGGGCAGCAGCCGGATTTCATCGCAGATGCGGTGGTCATGGGAGATGAAATCCACCAGCCCGGCCTCGACCACCGGATCGACGGCGTCGGCCAGGTGATTGATGCCGTGGTAGCCGCCGGTGTCGCGCAGCATCAGCCAGTGGTCGTATTCCTTGCGGCTGAACAGGTAACGGGCATTGGGGAAGGTCGGCACCCACTTGCCATCCACCAGGTGCGTGTTCCAGCCCACGTGGTCAAAGTGCAGGTGCGTGCACAGCACGGTGTCGATGTCGGTGGGCTGGATGCCCAGTGAGGCCAGGTCTTCCAGGAACGTGGTGCGCATATGGGTGAAGACCGGGAACTCGCGCTCGCGGTCGGCGCCGATGCAGGTGTCGATCATGATGCGCCGCGAACCGATCTTGAGCACGAAGGCCTGGAAGTTGAGGAACATGCGCCCCTCGGGGGTGCAGTAGTCGGGCACCAGCCAGGGCTGGGTGGCGACGATTTCGGGCCTGGCCTCGTGCAGCGCCATCCAGATGTCGTCCTCCCACTTCCATACCTCGACGATGCGCGTCACCTCGATCCGTCCGACCTTCCATGTCCTGAGGTGCTCGATCGCCATGGGTGCTCCGTTCAGTGGTTGGCGGCCGTGGCCGGCCGCAGGGGTTCGGGGGGCGTACGGCCGCGGATCAGGTCCGACGCCTTTTCGGCGATCATGATCACCACGGCATTGGTGTTACCGCCGACGATCGTGGGCATGACCGAGGCGTCCACGATGCGCAGCGCGTCGATGCCGCGGAATTTCAGGTCCGGGTCCACCACGGCGCCGGTATCGCGCCCCATGCGGCAGGTGCCGACCTGGTGGTGCACGGTGTAGGCACTCGCGCGGATGAAGTCATCGATGCCCGCATCGCTTTCGACCGCGGCGCCGGGCGCCAGTTCGGTGGCACGGTACTTGTCGAACATGGGTGCCGACAGGATGCGGCGGCTCAAGCGGATGGCCCGCCGCAGCGGCAGGATGTCGTCGGGCTCGGCCAGCAGCGCGGGATCGATCAGCGGCGCCCGGTGCGGGTCCGGGCCGTCGAGGCCGATGCGGCCGCGGCTGCGCGGATACAGGTTCACCGGGCTGATGGCATAGCCATGCCCCACGGGCAGCGGGAAGTTGGGCCGGGGCCGGGCCGCCGGCTGGAACACGAACTGCACGTCGGGCCGGGTCAGGCCGGGCAGGGTCTTGAGGAAGCCCACTGACTCGAAGACGTTGCTGGCCAGCGGTCCGCTGCGCAGCAAGAGGTAGCGCGCGGCGTGCAGGATGTCGCGCGGCAGGGCCTTGAAGGATACCCCGTAGGAGGTCGAATCCCGGGTCTGCATCAGCACCGGGCAGGCCAGGTGATCGTGCAGGTTGCGCCCCACGCCCTCGTGCACGAACACGGGTGTGATGCCGGCCCGGGTGAGTTCGTCCTGTGGCCCGATGCCGGACAGCATCAACAACTGCGGGGTCTGCACGGCTCCCGCGCACAGGATCACCTCGCGCAGGGCGTGTGCTTCCTCGATGCGGCCGGCGCGTTCATAGACCACGCCGGTGGCCCGGCCGCCTGCGACCCGCACCCGTTGCGTCAGCGCCTGGGTGAGCAGCAGCAGGTTGCCGCGGCTCAACGCCGGCCGCAGCAAGGCGCGCGCGGTCGACTCGCGCTGTCCGGCGCGGATCAGTCCCTGGCGCAGGCCCACGCCATGAGGATCGGGCCCGGTGAAGTCGATCTCGCGCGGAAACCCCAGGGATTCGGCGGCGGCCATGAATTCGTGGTTGAGGCGGTTCGGCGGTCCCGGCCGGCGCACGTTGATCGGCCCGCCGTGGCCGTGATACGCCGAGGCCGGAAAGTCCTCGTTGTTTTCCGAGCGCAGGAAGTACGGCAGCACATGCGCGTAGTCCCAGCCGGAGTTGGTGGCGGTGGCCCACTCGGCGTAGTCGCTGGGGTGGCCGCGGTGATAGACCATGCCATTGATGGAACCGGAGCCGCCCACCACCCGGCCGCGCGGCTGGGGCACCCGCCGGTTGTTGAGCTGCGGCTGGGGCACGGTGCTGAAATGCCAGTTGAAGCGCCGGGACGCGATGGCCGCGCCCACCAGGGCGGGCGTGGAAATGAACGGGTGGTTTTCGCTGCCGCCGGCTTCCAGTAGCGCGACCCGCACGCCCGGGTCTTCGGCCAGCCGGGCCGCGAGCAGGCAGCCGGCGGTGCCGGCACCGACGATCACATAGTCGAAGGTCGCACCGCTCATGGCCGTCGGGGTGTCAGAGCGCCGCGGCGTTCACGATGTCGCACAGGCGTTGCCAGCGCCACACATTGTCGATGGTCTTCATCAGGCCGGTCATCAGGCCCACGAAACTGATGTCGCGCTCCGGGTCGGCCCAGATCAGGGTGGTGCCGGCGCCGTGGGCGCCGAACGCGCCGGGGGAGGCCAGGGTGCCGAACATCGACACGCCCATCTGTGGGCCGCGGATGGAAAAGCCCAGGCCGATGTTCGCCGGCGGCGCCACGCCGCCCGAGGCGCGGATGCCGCTGGCATAGAACTCATTGGGCTTGTCGCCGGTCCAGATGGTGCGCGCCGCGTCGATCAGGGCCTTGCCGACCACGCGCCTGCCGTCGAGTTCGCCGCCACGGCGCAGCATCTCGGTGAAACGCATCATGTCGTTGACGGTGGAGACGCAGCCCACCCAGGGCATTTCCGCATGCTCTTCCTCGAAGGCGCCGTTGTCCCCGAGGTTGCTGTGGCCCAGGTGCTTGATGGGGTAGTTGCCGCGGAACTCCGGCACCAGGTGCCGGCTCTTGAGGTCGCGGCGCACGCCCATGCTGGTGTCCCTCATCCCCAAGGGCTCGAACAGGTCCTCGCGCATGATGTCGCGGTAGCTGCGCTTTTGCGGGTCCAGGCGGCGCACCGCCTCGCCCATCAGGGCGTGGTTGAACAGCGGCGCGTAGCCCACGCGTTCGCCGGGCGGCTCGATCGGCAGCGAGACTTCCAGGATGGCGGCGATCACCTCGTCCATCCGGTCTATGTACATGCCGGGCCGGGCCTCGAACATGCTGGGCAGGCCCGCGCTGTGGGTCAGCAGGTGGAAGAAGCTGATGCGCTCGCGCAGGCCGCCGCTGAACTCCGGGATCACCTTGCACACCGGGGTGGTGAGGCTGATGTAGCCCTTTTCGACGGCCTGGAACAGCAGGATGTTGGTGAAGGCCTTGGTGACCGAGAACAGGCTGAAGACCGAGTTGTCCGCCACCGGCACGTCACGGGTCGGGCCGCTGCGGCCGAAGGTCTTGAAGTAGGCCGGCTCACCGCCGCGGCGCACGGCGATGGTGCCGCCGAAATACAGCCCGGCGGCGATGTCGCGTTCGACCGCTGCGGTCAGGTGGGAAAGCCGTTCTGCATCGAATCCGGGGTGGGCTGTCATGGCGCGATCTCCGGGACCTTGAGGACTGTGGCCCCGCACTGTAGGCAAGCCTGCCGGGGTCGTCTTGACGGGACGCGAAGCGGGCCGTTCAGCGGGCGAAGCTGCCTCACGGCCGCCGCTCAGCGGGCGTTACGAATGGCGCCGGCCGGCCCGGTATGCCGTCGGGGATACGCCGTAGCGGTTGCGGAACAGCCTGCAGAAGGTGGACAGGTCGCCGAAGCCCGAATCGAGCGCGATGCCGGTGACCGGGCCGCCATGGCGCGGGTCCGACAGCAGCCGGGCGGCATGTTCCAGCCGCCGGGAGCGGACGTAGGCCGAGGGGCTGGTGCCCATGCGCGCGAACGTCATCTGCACGTAGCGCGCGCTGACGCTGAGTTCGCTGGCGATGCGGGTCGCCGTCAGGTCGCAGTCCAGGCAGTGCCGGTCCGCGTAGCCCAGGATGTCATGCCGGAGCTTGTCCGCCCGGCCCGGTGTGGGCGGGGCCCCGCGGATGCTGGCATAGGCCATGTCCACCAGCGGCCAGATCACATCGCACAGGGAATCGGCCCAGTCGATGTTCTCGCCGTGCTCGAGCTGTTCCCAGGTGGTGCGGATGAACTGCGACAGCATCACGCCGGCGCCGCTTGCGCCGCTGACCGGCAGGCCCAGCATGCGGCGCAACCCCGGGGCGCGCGTTTCCGCGCCCGCGATCGGCAGGCGCACGATGATGGCGGCGGTGGCCTCGTCGAACTGCTGCAGCGAGACCTCGCTGGGGTCGAACAGCATGAAGTCGCCGGCCGTGAGCCTGGCCATGCGCTCGCCCACCCGGGTGGAACTGCTGCCGCGGTGCTGCACCTGCAGGTTCAGCATGCCGGTGCTGGGGCCGGTGGCACCGGTGCGGATGGTCGCGGGCGGGGAGGTGGGCGCGATGATTTCCAGGTCGCGCAAGCGGATGCGCTTGAGCGTTGCCTCGAAGTTCGCCGCGGTGGCGTCGATGGCTATGGGACCGAGGGCCGAGGAGGCGACCCGGTTCCAGTAGGCCAGACGGCCGTCCGCGCGTGCGCAGCCCGCCGTCGAGTAGATCTCGAGCCGTTGCAAAGGCAACCCCCCAGCAGCCTTGGTGTCCGCCGAGTCTATGCCCGCGCGGTGTCCGGCCGCAACGGGCCGCCCGCGGGGCGGCCGGGGTGGAAAAGAGGGCTGCGCGGCGGTCGGTGCCCGGCGTCAGTTGCCGGCGTCGATCTCGGCCAGGGTCTCGCGGGCGATGCGGAAGCTGTCCACCGCCGCCGGTACGCCGCCGTAGATGGCGACCTGCAGCAGCACTTCGCGGATTTTCTCCCGCGGCACGCCGTTGTTGATGGCGCCGCGGATATGCGCCTTGAGTTCATGTGGCCGGTTCAGCACGCTGATCATGGCGAGGTTGATCATGCTGCGTTCGACGCGCGACAGCTCCGGGCGGCCCCAGACGGCGCCCCAGCAGTACTCGGTGACCAGCTCCTGCAGCGGGCGGTTGAAGTCATCCACCCCCGCCAGTGCCTTCTTGACGTAGGCCTCGCCCAGGACCTCGGTGCGGATTTTCAGGCCCTTGTCATACAGATCTTTGGTCATCGCGTACTCCTTGGAAAATGGATCAGGCCGGCCGGTGGGGATCGAGCCCGGCGTCGGCCTCGACGATCCTGGCCATGGCCGTGAAATCGGCATCGGCGCCCAGGGTGGCCACGGTGCGCTCCAGCAGCGCGCCCACCGCAGCGCCCACCGGCACCGGCACTTCCAGATCGCGGGCCGAATCCAGGCACAGCTTCACGTCCTTCAGGGACAGGCCGGCGGCGAACCCGAAGTCGAAGGTGCGCGGCAGCACCGAGCGCGGCCACTTGTCCTGGGTGGCGCTGGAGCGGCCGCTGGAGACGTTCAGGACCTCGATCATGCGCTTCGGATCGAGACCGGCCTTGATGCCCAGGGTCATGCCTTCCGCCGTGATGGCGATGGCGCAGGCGCCCAGCAGGTTGTTGACCAGTTTCATGATCTGGCCCGCGCCGGGGGTTGCGCCCATGTAGAACGGCTTGCCGAAGATTTCCAGAAGCTCCCGCACGCGTGCAAACGCCGCCTCGGGGCCGGCCACCATCAAGGCCAGCGTGCCCTCGCGCGCGCCCTTGATGCCGCCGGACACCGGGGCCTCGATCGAGGCCACGCCGTGCGGGCCCAGGCCCTCGGCCAGCTTGCCGGCCACCGCGGGTCCGGAGGTGGACAGGTCGACACACAGTTCGAGCGCGCGGCCCTGGCACAGCGCGCCCGTGCCCAGCACGGTGTCCAGTACCACCTGTGGGTGCGGCAGGCTCAGGAACACGATGGCGGCCTCATCGGCCACCGCGCGCGCGCTGTCGAGCAGGCGCGCGCCGAAGGCCCGCGCGGCGTCGCGGGCGGCCTGCGACGGATCGAAAGCCACGACCTGGTGTCCGCGCGCCGCGAGGCGCGCCGCCATGGCGCCGCCCATGCGGCCCAGGCCGACGAATCCCAACACGCTCATGCTTGATGCTCCGTGCGCGGCGGCAGGTCCACGCGCGCGATGTCCGTGGTTCCCGGTTCCGCGGGGAAGCGCGTCAGCACCGCGGGGTCGTGGCCGGGGATGATGTGGTCGAGGGACGGCGCCAGTTGCAGCAGCCGCTGGTGCGACTGCAGGTACTGCTGCACGTCCACCACGATGGGAAACGGTGCCGCGCGGGTCAGGTTGGCCCAGAAGTGGGTCGCGTCCGAGGCCAGCACCACCGGCCCGCGGCGCGTGTTCACGCGCACGGCCTGCAGCCCGGGCGTATGGCCGCCCAGTTGATGCAGGGTGATGCCGGGCAGCAGTTCCCCGTCGCCGGCATGGAACGCCACGCGGCCCTCGAACAGCATATGCACCATGCTGACGACGTTGTCGCCGTCGAAGGGTGCGCGCAGGTGCGGGTGGGTCATGGCGCGGCCGGTGCACCAGCCGAGTTCCGCGTCCTGCACGTGGAAGCGGGCCCGCGGGAACAGCGGGATGTTGCCCGCGTGGTCATAGTGCATGTGGGTGATGATGACGTCCTCGATCGCGTCCGCCGCAACGCCCGCCACGGCGAGGCCCGCCGCCACGGGGCGCGTGAGCTGCCGGCCGCGCTGGCGGGCGGCCCGGGCGTCGAAACCCGTGTCGACCAGCAATTGCCGGCCCGCGCCGCGCACCAGCCACACGAAGTAGTCCAGCGGCATGGGGGTGTCGTGGTCATCCCCGCCCAGGAAGTTGTGCCGGCTGCTGCGATCCAGGTGCGCGTAGCGGATCGCCAGGATTTCGTATTCCGGGGCGGAACTCATGCGGAGGCCGAGAATCCGCCGTCCACATGCAGGATTTCACCGCTGATGAACGAGGCGGCATCGGACAGCAGGAACATTGCCGCCGCGGTGGCATCGTCCTCGTGGCCGATGCGCCGCAGCGGAAACCGTACCGAGCGTCGTTCGTATTCCTCGCGCGGCGTGATGGCCGTGGCCCCGGGCGTGGGGATCGAGGCCGGTGCCAGCGCGTTGACGCGGATGCCCCTGGGGCCGAGTTCCGCCGCCAGGGTGCGGGTCAGGGAGCCGATCGCCGCCTTCACCGCGCTGTAGACCGCCGTGCCGGCGAAGCCGCGCTCGCCGGTAGGGGAGGCCAGGTTCAGGATGACGGCCGGCTGGTCCGGGTCGCGCTGCGCCAGCAGCGCCTGGGTGCCCCAGATGGAACCCTTGATGCCGATCGCGAGCATGCGGTCGATGAGGGTGTCATCGACGGCCTCGATGGGGTCGTAGCGGATCAGCATGGCGTTGTTGACGACCGAGTCCAGCCGGCCGAAGCCGGCCGCCGCGGCCAAGAACGCGTGCCGGTCCGCCACGTCCACCACGGCGGTGTGGAGGGCGGGCAGGCGTTGCTTCAGCCCGGCCAGCGCCGCGGCATCGATGTCGAAGGCGGCGATTTCGGCGCCGGCATCGGCCATGGCCAGCGCGAAGGCCGCGCCCAGACCTTTGCCCGCGCCGGTGATGAGGATGCGCCGCCCGGAAAGATCGAACTTGCTGGTCACTGGGCCTCCCGCTGCCGCAGCAATCACAGCCTGCGGTATAGCCCCAAGGGCCTGGGACGGCAACGGTGGCGGCGAACCTGTGTTGACGGCATGCGAACTGGCCGCCGCCGCCGCCCGCGGCCTCAGCGTTTCTTCGCCAGCCCCACCACGACCAGCACCGCGCCGGCGGCCAGGGCGATGCCGCCCGCCCAGGGCGGGACCTGGTGCTGCTCGGCCACCTTGGCCTCGAAGCCGGCGATCTTCACCACGCTCTTGTCCTGCGTGTAGCTGGCGCCATGGATCAGCACGTACAGTCCCGCGGCGGCCAGCACCGCGCCAATAAGCAGCGTCAGGGCCTTCACTTGGACTCTCCTTCGGCCATCGCCTTCATCTTTTTCAGGGCGGTTTCAAATACGGTCCTGCGGTGCGCCAGATCGGCTTCTTTGGCGGCCTCATCCGCCTTGTTCGACTCGTCCATCATCAGGGTATAGAGGATCTTCGAGGTCTTGCCGGTCACCGGCCTGGCTTCCATGAAGCCATGGTAGAGGTCATAGAACTGGCCTTCCCGCACCGGCTGGGTGTAGCCGTAGGACAGTGCGGTCCTGCCGACCAGGATCTCCCGCACCTTGTCCCCGGCGAGGGCACGCACCGTGCCGACGTCGCCATCACCAGAGACGATCTTGCAGTCGACACTCAGCCACTGGCTGATGTCACAGTAGCCCCCCACCTTGGCCCACACTTCGGCGGCCGGGCGGTTGACCTCGATTTCCATGTGGATGGTGCGGTAGTCCGGTTGCGCGGCGTGGGCCTGGGCGGCCACGGCCAATGCGCCCAGCAGCAGGTGGTGTTTCATCTTGCTTCCGTGAGAGGGTTGTGGATTCTGTCTGCGGCGGACGGCCCGCGGCCGTCAGTGCTTGGTGCTTTTCGCGATGCGGCGTATGTCCGCGGGCGAGTGGTCGCCCGCGAGCGCCGATCCCGGGACCAGGAACCTGCCCGCCGCCAGGCCGCCGATCAGCACCGGTTCGTAGCCGATTTCGCGGATCAGGCGCGAGGCGATCCCGACGGCCTCGCGATCGTCGGATGCGATCGGCATGCCCACCTGGCCCGGGGTCTCGTGCTCGCGCGCCATTTCCGCGGCGGGCACGGCATTGAAGGCGCGCACCACGCGCGCGCCCGGCAGCAGTTTCGCCGTCATGAGTCCGGCACCGCCCGCGGCCTCCGCCTGTCCCGCGATGTCGCCGTCGCGGTTGGGAAAGGGGTTGCTGGCGTCGATCACGACCTTGCCCTTGAGCAGTCCGTCCAGGGACTGCCCGAGCCCGGGCATGGCGCGGTAGGGCACGGCGATCACCAGCACGCTGCCGAAGGCCGCGGCCTCGGCGGGGGTGCCGGCATGGGCGCCGGCCCCGAGCCGGGCTGCCAGCTGTTTGTCATGGTCGAGGTTTTCAGAGGAGAACATGACCTCGTGGCCGGCGGCGGCCCATACCCCGCCCAGCGCACTGCCGACCCTGCCGGAACCGATGATGCCGATTTTCTCCGGCTGGCCGGCGGCATCGGCCGGGTTGGCTGCGAAAGGCAGCGCGGCGATCGCGGCTGACAGGCCGAGGCTCTGCAGCAGTGCGCGGCGCAGCAGGTCTGGCGGACAGCGGGTGCTCATACCGGCCTCCTGGGGAAGTGGCCGCGAAACGCTACACCTTCGGTCGCGGTCCGGCAAACCCGGTGCCGACTCGGTAGTGTCTCAGTTTGAATTTTCCGCCTGATCGGCCCGCTTCTTGTACGGGCCACGCGGGCCTGACTTCGGGGCGGTGTCATCGATTAGGGCCACGATGTCCTCCATCCCCCACAGTTTGTCCGTGACACCGGCCGCCATGGCCGGGGTCATCCGCAGTGACTTGTGTATCTTGGCGAAGTTGTAGAACACGAAGTACAGCGCCAGCGCGTGGCAATGGTTTTCCAGCTTCTTGGAGAAGACATTGGTCAGGCGGGTAAACCGACGCATGGACATCCGCATGGTCAGGTTCTGGCGCTCGACGTGCGAGGTTGAAACCTTGTCCATGTCGGGGTTGCCGCTGACCACCATCTTGCGGGCGCCAAGGCACTCATTCGGGCTGTACTTGCGTTCCGGCCCCGGAGCGGGCGCGTCGCCGTAGATCTTCACCAGTTGGGCGAAGTCCACGTCCCCGCCGAAAGCGTCCTCCACGGCTTCTAGATAGGCTTTGTGACCGTCCGTGGTCAGTTGCACGCGGCTGGCGAGCCTGCCGGCCAAGTCGTGCATGAACTCGTAGGCGTAGCCCGCATCCCGGCCACCGACCATCCAAGACAGGATCAGCTTGGAGTCGCTGTCGATGGCCGTCCAGGTCCACACGTCGCCCACGCCTTCCGGGGCGGCAATAGCGTCAGGCACGTTCTTGGCCTTGGCATAGCAGAAGGACCAGATTTCATCGCACTGGACCTTGGAAGCCTTCACGTTGCGCACCGTGCGATCGTGGAAGGCGGCGCAGGCCGTGCCGGTATCCCGCAGCAGCTTGTCCACCGTGTTGATCGACACCCCAGAGACCCGGGAAATCGACCGCATGGACGACCCCTCCACCAACATGGAAAGGATCTGGACACGCTTTTCCAAGGGCAGCTTGTTCATGACCCTGGGATATGAACTTTTATGCTTAGTGTCAAGCATATACTTCACATTATGGCTGAATGGACGCTCTCCTACCGGGTTTAGATGGCTTCTAAATTGATTAGAACCGGTATTTTTGCACTTTAACGGCTATTCTGATACTCTTATTTACCTGTTCAGCCGGTCCATAACAATTTTCCTACCGCCTTTTGCCGGTAATTGGCGGTTGCTGGAGCCGATCAATGCCGCTCTCAAAGGAAGTCCGTCTGCTGGATAGTCGGTGGAAGGGCAACACAGGATGGCCCAAGAGGCTGGAATGGATCGAAATATCGGGAATCAGGGGATGGATTGGGCAGCGAGTTGAGTTCCCATTCCCGATAACGGCACTGGTTGGAGAAAACGGCGTTGGCAAGAGCACCGTATTGCAAGCTGTGGCCGCTTGTTATCGCGGAGACAACTTTGCCTCCGACTTTTTCCCTGACACCCCATGGGAAGAAGTCCGATCAGCCGAGATCAAAGTTTCCATGCGGGAAGGCATAGCGTCCGGATCAATTACGACGAGCGTGAGAAAGCGCACTGAACGCTGGCGGGGTAATGATGAGCGCAAAGAGAGAAACGTCGAATACATCGACCTGCGCCGCATTCAGCCCATAGCGGCCAGAACTGGCTATGCCAGGATGGCAAAAAAGGAAGTAAGGGAGACTTCCTACGATGTATTTGACGATGAAACGCTAGAAACCCTATCGCGCATTCTCGGCCGGAATTATCAGCATGCGAAGCTATCGACAACTGATATCGATAGCTCAAGAAAGGTTCCAGTCGTATCTCGTGATGGCGGAAACTACTCCGGATTCCATAGCGGAGCCGGCGAGACGACTATCGCAGAACTTTTGCCGAGAATGTTGCCCAAGTATTCCATCTTGCTGATAGACGAGATCGAAACTTCACTTCACCCGCGCACGCAACGACGTTTGCTCCGTCACCTTGCAACCCTCTGCCGAAACACTGAATCTCAGTGCATTCTGACGACTCACTCGCCTTATATTCTTGATGAACTACCACCAGAAGGCCGTATCTATCTGATGGAAAGTGAAGGGCAAAAGAGGATCATCTCGGGAGTAAGTCCGGCCTTTGCAATGACAAAGATGGACGATGAGATTTATCCGGAATCAGACGTATATGTAGAAGACGAAAGATCAGCAACGCTGCTCAGCGAGATAATCACGAATTCTAAGCAGCGCGATCTCATTCTCAGGTATCAAGCAATACCATTTGGCTCCGCAAATGTCGGTAGATCCCTTGGTCAGATGGTGAAGGAAAAAAGATTCCCGAGACCATCCGCTGTCTTTTTAGACGGCGATCAATCTTCTAGCGTCGGATGCAATCTCCTTCCTGGCGGCGACGCACCGGAAAGAGTGGTGTTTGAAGGCTTGTCGTCGAATGGATTTGACGGCCTATCCAAGCGGCTTTCAAGGTCGCAAGCTGATGTTGCGGATGCCTGTAATCAAGCAATGCTGCTGAGTGACCATCATGAATGGATCAAATATGCAGCGGACAGATTATCCGTTACAGGACAAGTTCTCTGGCAGGGAATGTGTGCAGAATGGAGCATCCGTTGCCTTTCGCAGTCAGAGGCCAATAAGATCGGGGACACCCTCTTAGAGACAATCGTCCAATATGGCGGAACACGCCATACAGAGCAGCCGCAGATTCCTGTACAGTTATCACTTGATCGGAGTTAGTCGGATTTCTTCCACCGCTTAGCGGCGGCCTTCCTAGCAATCTCCGAGCGCTTCTTGGCGGACAGGTTGGCTGCCCTGGCCGCCCCGCCCTTGCGACCAAGCGCGACAGCGGCGGCGTTCTTACCGTCCTCGGTGGTCCCTAAGTCCTCGGAGATCTCCCCCGTAGCGATCTTGGCGATCTGGACGGCAGCGCCGATCACATCGGCCGGGCGCTTCTCACCTTTTGGTCCTTTAGGCATGGCAACAGTTGGTTACTTTTGATGGTCGTCCAATTCCGCGAGCGCATTCTGAAGAAGGGCACGCAACCGCTCAGGATCGGTCGCCCAGAATGTCACTGCGGCAGAATCATCATCCCTGGGTCGGTGAATAAACGGCGCCTGCATTTGCGTTGCCTGAACCGTATCCTCCATAGTTGCTGGCTGCCCATCTATGAAGGACGCCGGCAACTCTAAGTAAAATCGCACTCCCGTAAAAAGCTGCGATCCGATGGTTTCTTCTTTTATCTTGATGCGGTCCGTAAGTTCTTCCGCATACACGTTAACTCTCATGTCCAAGCTCCTTATGCTTTGCGCTAAGCATTCGGCAGGACACAGATGGAGTCAAGGGCGGGGAAATTCAAACTGAGACACTACCGCCGACTCCCCTACAATGCGTCCCCCGGATTCAATGCTGACCTTAGGAGATCCCATGAAGCTTACGACCTTCGCGGCAACCCTGGCGTTGCTGGCCACCACTTCGGCACTGCCCTTGGCCGGTGCGGCCGCTGATGCGCCGCAGGCGCAGCAGGGCCAGTGCGACCGCGAATGCCTGAACGGCTTCATGGACCGCTACCTTACGGCGCTGGTGCATCACGACGCGGCCAGCCTGCCGTGGGCGCCGCATGCGCGTTACACCGAGAACAATGTGGAAATGCAGGCCGGTGACGGCCTGTGGGCCACCATCACCGCGCTGGGCAGCTACCGCCTGAAGGCCGCGGACCCCAGGACCGGTGAGGTCGCGCTGTATGGCGAGGTGACGGAGACCAAGGACAGTTCGGCCTTTGCCGTGCGCCTCAAGGTCACCAACGGCCGGATTGCCGAGGCCGAGACCCTGGTGGTGCGGATGGCGGAGTTCGGTTCCCTGAACGGGGGCGAGAACCCCTTCGCCCATCCCACCTTTATCGACAAACCCATCATGAGCGAGGCCCTGCTGCCGGGACAGCGCCGCTCGCGCCAGGAACTGATCGCCATCGCCAACGGCTACTTCGATACCCTGCAGCGCAACGACGGCACCCTGCACACGAAGTTCGATCCCGAATGCACGCGCTTCGAAAACGGCGTGCAGACCACCAGCGCCAACAACAAGACCCTGCTGCCCGCGAACTCCAAGGGCTGTGAGGCGCAGTTCAAACTGGGCGCCTACCGCTACGATGACCGGCTGCGCGCGCGGCGCTTCCCGCTGGTGGACGAAGAGCGGGGCCTGGTGCTGGCCGGCGGCTTCATCGACCACAGCGGCCGGCTCGGCAAGTTCAAGCTGACGGACGGCACCGACTACGAGTCGCCCATCCGCCACCCGCACTCCTTCTGTCTGCTGGAGCTGTTCAAGATCGTCGACGGCCGCATCCGCCAGATCGAGGCCGTGTTCATCACCGTGCCCTACAACATGCCCTCGCCGTGGGTGGTTGATACCACCAGACACTAGGCAGACTGCCCCGGCGCGGATCGTCGCGCCGGGGCCGCTTGCTTCCCGCCGGGCCTGGCGGTGAAGCCGGTCATGATGGCGCCGTGTCCGGCAAAGACGCAGGGAGCGGCTGCTCAGCCGATGAGCGCCGCCAGCAATTCATACGACCGTACCCTGGCGGCGTGATCGTAGATCGCACTGGCCACGATCAATTCGTCAGCGCCGGTGTCCGCGCGGAACTTCTCAAGACCCCGGCGCACGGTGTCCACCGAGCCCACGAACGAACAGCCCAGGAACGCATCGACCTGGGCCTGAACGGCCGGTGGCAGCGGCGCGAGCGCGTCCACCGGCGGCGGCAGCAGTCCACGACCACCGGTCACGATCCCGATCACCACCTGCTGCAGCGAGGTGAACAGCTGGCGTGCCTCCGCATCAGTGGGTGCGACGATCACGTTGACACCAGCCATGGCGTACGGTCGTTGCAGCTGCGTGGAGGGCCGGAAGCGTTCACGGTACAGCTTCAGGGCCGGCATCAGGGCCGCGGGCGCGAAGTGCGAGGCGAAGGCGTAGGGCAGGCCCAGGTGCGCCGCCAGTTGCGAGCCGAACAGGCTCGATCCCAGGATCCACAGCGGCACATTGGTGCCGGCGCCGGGAATGGCGCGTATGCGCTGGTCGGGTTGCACTGGCCCAAGCAGTGCCTGCAGTTCCTGGACGTCGTCGGCAAAGCGGTCGGCGGCGGCGGGGTCCCGGCGCAGTGCGCGCCAGGTGAGGCCATCGGTGCCGGGCGCGCGACCCAGGCCCAGGTCGATGCGCTCTGGAAACAGCGTCGCCAGGGTCCCGAACTGTTCCGCGATCACCAGCGGTGAGTGGTTGGGCAGCATGATGCCGCCGGCACCCACGCGGATGCGCTGCGTGACCGCGCCCACCTGGCCGATGACCACGGCGGTGGCGGCACTCGCAATCCCCGGCATGTTGTGGTGCTCGGCCAGCCAGTAGCGCTCATAGCCCAGCCTGTCCGCATGGCGGGCAAGGTCAAGGGTGTTGCGCAGGGCGGTGGTCACGTCCGCGCCCGCGGGCACATGGGCCAGGTCCAGTATGGAAAGCTTCATCCTGGCGAGTATGCCTGTAATACCTGGGAAACAGGCTCCCGGGCCGCCTGAGCCCAAGGCTAATACCGTGTGGTTGAGGGTATATGCTCAGCTGGCATTGGCCGCGTTCGTACTGCCCTGTCCACACTACAGCTATGATCAGCACTCTTCACGCCGGGTTTTCCTGGGCCTACGCCGTATCCGGCCTGCTGGTCGGCATGCTCGTGGGCCTCACCGGCGTCGGCGGCGGCTCGCTGATGACCCCGCTCCTGGTGCTGCTGTTCGGCTTCGCGCCCTCCACGGCGGTGGGCACGGACCTGCTGTTCGCCGCGGCCACCAAGACCGTGGGCACCAGCATCCACAGCGCCCTGAAAAGCGTGGACTGGCGCATCGTCGGCCGCCTGTCGCTGGGTTCGGTGCCGGCCACGGTGCTGACGCTGCTGGTGATCGCGCACTACGGCGCCGCGAGCCACGTGATCAACACCGCCATCACCACCACTTTGGGCGTGGCCCTGCTGATCAGCGTGGTGTCGCTGTTCGCGCGCGAGCGCCTGGTCGCCGCGGCCATGCGCCGCAACGAGGACTTCGGCCTCACCACCTCCATCGGCCTGACGGTGGCGACCGGCTTCGTGGTCGGCGCGCTGGTGTCGCTGTCGTCCGTGGGGGCCGGCGCGCTGGGGACCGTGGCGCTGCTGTTCCTGTACCCGCGCCTGCCGCTGAACCGGGTCGTCGGCTCCGACATCGCCCATGCGGTGCCGCTGACCCTGGTGGCCGGCCTGGGTCACTGGTACCTGGGGGCCGTCAACATCGGCCTGTTGTTCAACCTGCTGCTGGGTTCGGTGCCCGGCATCATCCTGGGCAGCTATGCCGTCGGCAAGGTGCCGGACTACATCCTCAGGCCCTCACTGGGCCTGGTGCTGACCCTGGTGGCCATCCGGATGCTGACCGCGGCCTAGTTCCACGGCCGCCCCCGGGGCCGGTCACTGCCGGTTCCACGACACCTCGGCCAGCTCTCACCACACCCGCACGCGCTGCGCCGGCGGCAGGTACAGCTTCTGGCCCGGCTGTACGTCGAAGGCCGCGTACCAGGCGTCG
>Ga0153956_1001547_pt1 | contig 19794 bp, 15 predicted proteins | sample TSFL040MetaG_FD_104704 | JGI IMG/M metagenome (GOLD analysis project Ga0153956, IMG submission 104704) | Attine ant fungus gardens microbial communities from Florida, USA - TSFL040 MetaG | ecosystem: Host-associated > Fungi > Mycelium > Unclassified | place: USA: Florida, Wekiwa Springs...
CCTTCAGCCCGACACCTTCCTCGTAGGCCTGCTGGAAGTCGCCGCGATGGAAGGCGCGCCAGGCATCCTGCAACGACGCGGCAATGGCCTTCGCGTCCTTGCCCAGTTTCGGATTGGCCTTCAGCAACGCGGCGACGCGCTTCTCGTCCGGATACGGCTCCTGGTCGCCCGCATGCAATGCCGCCCATGCCTTCGCCAGCCTGTCGCCGGCGTAGTCGTAGGCTGTGTCGGGATGCGGAAAGGCGGCCCAGGTCTTCTTCGCCATCGTCGTGTCCTTTGGGGGCGGATCGGTGGCGCAAGTTTGAACACGCCACGCGCCGCTCGTCACGCCGCCTTGCGGCAAGCCGCTAAACTGCGCGCAACGATCCGGATCGAACGCCACCGCCATGCATCCCGCCGCCCGCGCCGCCGAATTGCGCGCACGCATCGACGAAGCGAACTACCGTTATCACGTGCTCGACGAGCCGGACATCCCGGACGCCGAGTACGACAAGCTGATGCGTGAGCTGGAAGCGATCGAGGCAGCTCACCAGGAACTCGCCACGCCGGATTCGCCGACCCAGCGCGTCGGCAACGCGCCGTCGTCCGCGTTCGCCAGCGTGCAGCATGAGGTGCGCATGCTGTCGCTCGGCAACGCGTTCAGCGATGCCGAGGTCGAAGATTTCGTGCGCCGCATCCGCGAACGACTGGAGGTCGACGACCCGCTGTTTTCGGTCGAACCGAAGTTCGACGGCCTCGCGATCAGCCTGCGCTACGAAAACGGCGTGTTCGTGCGCGGCGCCACGCGCGGCGACGGCGAGAAGGGAGAGGACGTCACCGCCAACCTGCGCACGATCAAGGCGATCCCGCTGCGCTTGCGCAGCGGAAAAAACGAGGATGGACCCTTGAAATTGCGCGATGCCGGCTGGCCCGACGTGTTGGAAGTGCGTGGCGAGGTCTACATGCCGCGCGCCGGTTTCGAGCGCTACAACGAGAAAGCGCGCGCGTCGGACGGCAGGATCAAGCCGCTGGTGAACCCGCGCAACGCCGCCGCCGGCAGCCTGCGCCAGCTCGACCCGCGCATCACCGCGCAGCGGCCGCTCGCGTTCTACGCCTACGCACTCGGCGTGTTCGAAGGCGGCCATCCGCTGCCGCCGACGCATTCGGCGACGCTGAAGCAACTGCGTGCGTGGGGATTCCCGGTCAGTTCGCTGGTCGACACCGCGCGCGGCGCGGCCGGGTGCCTGGCGTACTACGCGCGCATCGGCGCGCGACGCGACGCACTGCCGTTCGACATCGACGGCGTCGTCTACAAGCTCGACGACCTCGCCGGCCAGCGCGAACTCGGCTTCGTCGGCCGCACGCCGCGTTGGGCGATCGCGCACAAGTTCCCGGCGCAGGAACAGCAGACCGTCGTCGAGGCGATCGACGTCAACATCGGCCGTACCGGCGCGGCGACGCCGACCGTGCGGCTCGTGCCGGTGTTCGTCGGCGGCGTCACCGTGACCAATGCAACGCTGCACAACGCCGATCAGGTCGCGCGCCTCGACGTGCGCGTCGGCGACACCGTGATCGTGCGCCGCGCCGGTGACGTGATCCCGGAAGTCGTGAAGATCGTGCCCGAACTCCGGCCTTCGAATACGCAGCCGTGGCAGATGCCGGCGCATTGCCCGATCTGCGGCTCGGACATCGTGCGCGAGGAAGGCGAGGTCGTCGCGCGCTGCAGCGGGGAACTCACTTGCGCCGCGCAGCGCGTGCAGGCGATCTTCCACTTCGCCTCGCGCCGCGCGATGGACATCGACGGCCTCGGCGAACGCTACATCGAGGACTTGAGCGACCTCGGCTACGTCACCTCGGTCGCCGACCTGTACAAGCTCACGCTCGACGACCTGCTCGAGATGAAACGCCGCGCCGACGAACGCGACGGCACGACTCCGGAGACGGTCAAGGCCGGCAAGGTCGCGACGAAATGGGCCGAGAACCTGGTCGAGGCGATCGAGCACAGCAGGCGCACGACGCTGGAACGGTTTCTCTACGCCCTCGGCATCGAACACGTCGGTGAAAGCACGGCGAAGGTGCTCGCGCAATGGTTCGGCAGCCTGGCGCGCATCCGGCATCTGCCGTGGCCGCTGCTGACCCTGGTGCCCGACATCGGCGGCGAAGTCGCGCGCGCGATCGGCCATTTCCTCGACCAGGAGGGCAACCAGCGCGTCATCGACGACCTGCTTGCGCGTGGCGTCGTGCCCGGCGACGAACACCCGCCGTCGCCGAAGCTGCACGCGGTGCTCGATGCGGCCGCCGTGCTCGTCGGCCTCGCCGTGCCGAAACTCACGGCGAAGCGCGCCGCTCAACTCGCCGCGCATTTTCCCGGTGCCGACGCGATGCTCGACGCACCGGAGCATCACCTCGTCAGTGCCGGCCTTCCCGCCGACACCGCGGCCGCCTTCGTCGCCTGGCGCGAGGACGACGCGCATCGCCGCCTGCTGCAGCGCTGCTTCGCGAGTCTTGCCGACCTGCACGCCGCGCTCGGCGATGCGCCGCAAGGCGCCACGGCATTGCCGCTCGACGGCCGGAGCGTCGTCCTCACTGGCACCTTGTCGTCGCTCACGCGCGACGAGGCGAAGGCGAAACTCGAAGTGCTCGGCGCGAAAGTCGCGGGCAGCGTGTCGAAGAAGACCAGCTTCGTCGTCGCCGGTGAAGCCGCCGGGTCCAAGCTCGACAAGGCGACCGAGCTGGGCGTCGAGATCTGGGATGAAGACAGGCTGCTGGCGTTCCTGGCGAGGCAGTGAGGCTGAAGAGAGTCCGTGTCGTGCGGACGGCATCGCCGTGCGATGGACGAGCGTGCTCGCATCGCTTCTGGCCGAAACCGCTGGGTCGAGGTTTCGGCTAGGGCGCGTGCGCGGACGCGGTGACCAACACGACAGGCGATCCCGCTCGCAGGGTGTTGTGTATCTCCGCAACCGCGTCCGTTCGCCGGAGCAGATCGTCGATCGCCGCGGGTTCGGCAGGCGAGGAAACCTTGGCCCGATAGCGGATATCCGAAGCGGCGAGGCCGACACCGGGAAAGTGCGCGCTCGCCTCGACCTCCACGGCATGCAGGGTGATGCCGAGGCGATCGGCTTCCCGGTAAAGATCATTGCAGTAGCACGTCGCCAGGGCGAGCATCAGGAACTCGCCGCCGTTGACGCCGGAGCCTGGGCCGGCGTTCCTGGCGGGAATGGACAGCAACCGGGTATCGTCTCCGGTGCGAACGGCGACGACGTGGTCGGCGCCGGCATTCTTCACCTTGGCAGAGATTTCCATTGCCGATCTCCGGATTGCGGTCGTGAACCCGAGCCGGATGCCGTCTCCGTGCGTGGCGATCCTGCGCGACCGAACCGAAGCCCGCCGGACGGCCGCGCGCCGACGCCGGTTCCTCGGTCCAGTGTATAGCCGTGCCGCCGATCGAGTAAGGCACTCGTTTCCCGTCCGTCGAAAATGCGGCGCGACGCCGCTGCGAGGGATCATGCGGCGCGCAGCGTCAGGCGTGGAATTTCCCGCGGCCCTGGTGCTAGCTTGCGCGAAACGAGCCGCTGCCCGGGATCGCCACCACGGGGCGCGACGGCGTCCGTCCCGAGCCATCATCCGGAGATCCATGCGATGAAAGTCCTTCGTGCCGCACTCCTGCTTCCTCTCCTTTCGGCCTCCGTCGCCGCGCAGGATTCCGACACCATGCGCATCGCCGACACGGTGAAGACGCTGTCCTCGGATTTCTTCGAAGGCCGCGCCCCCGGCACCGTCGGCGAGGAGCGCACCGTCGGCTACCTGGTCGGTCGCTTGCAGGCACTCGGCCTGGAGCCGGGCGGCAAGGACGGAAGCTGGGTGCAGCCGGTGTCGTTGTTGCACACGAGGCTCGGCGAACCGAAGACGCTGGACGTGACGGCCGGTGGCAAGGTGCAATCGTGGCAGCGCGGCCGGCAGGTATACCTGTCGACGGTTCGCCCCGACGATCGCGCGGTGATCGATCACGCGCCGCTGGTCTTCGTCGGCTACGGCGTCAGCGCGCCGGAGCGCAAGTGGGACGACTTCAAGGGCGTCGATCTCAAGGGCAAGGTCGCGGTGTTCCTCGTCAACGATCCGGATTTCGAGGCGACCAAGGACGACGCCGTGCATGACCGCTTCGGCGGCAGGACGATGACCTACTACGGCCGCTGGACCTACAAGTACGAGGAGGCCGCGCGGCGCGGCGCGGCCGGTGCATTGATCGTGCACGACACGCCCGGCGCAGGTTACGGCTGGAACGTCGTGACCAGTCCGCAGGGCGAGAACTACGACATCGTGCGCGCGCCGGACAAGCTCAGCAGCCTCGCGCTGCAGGGCTGGCTCTCGGGCGACGCGGCGGCGAAGCTGTTCGCCGACGCGCGACTCGATCTCGCCGCGCAGCGCAAGGCCGCGCGCCAGCCGGATTTCCATCCGGTCGTGCTGAAGGGCGCGACGTTCTCGGCCGATATTCCGGTCGCGCACGAAGTGGTGGAAAGCCACAACGTGCTGGCGAAGATTCCGGGCAGCGAGCGACCCGATGAGGTCGTGTTCTACGGCGCGCACTGGGACGCCTACGGCAAGGGTCCGGCCGACGCCAAGGGCGACACGATTCGCCGCGGCGCCAACGACGACGCGCTCGGTGTCGCCGCGTTGCTCGACATCGCGCGACGCTTCAAGGCGCAGCCGGCGCCCGAGCGCAGCGTCGTGTTCGGTATGTGGACCGCGGAGGAGCGCGGCCTGCTCGGTTCCGAGGCCTATGCGCTCGATCCGGTCTATCCGATGGACAAGACCGTGGCCAACCTGACCATCGACATCCTGCAGACGGCGGGCAAGGCGCGCGACGTGATTCTCGTCGGCGCAGGACAGGACTCGCTCGAAGACGATCTGGCGAAGGCCGCGAAAACGCAGGGTCGCACCGTGACGCCCGAGAGCCTGCCCGAACGCGGCCTGTTCTACCGCGCGGACCATTTCTCGTTCGCCAAGCGGGGCGTGCCGGTGCTGCTGATGATGGGCATCGCCGGCGCATCCGATCTCGTCGACGGCGGCCGTGCCGCCGGGCAGGAATGGGTCGACGACTACACCGGCCATTGCTACCACCAGCCCTGCGATGCCTACGGTCCGGACTGGAACCTTGCCGGCGCGGTGCAGGACATCGACCTGATGGTCGACATCGGCCGCGGTCTCGCCGATTCCAGGCGCTGGCCGGAGTGGAAAGCCGGTTCGGAGTTCAAGGCGCAGCGCGACGCGAGTGCGGCAACGCGGCGCTGACGCTCGATCGAAAGCGCCCTTTCCAGCTTGCCGGAAGGGGCGGCTTCAACCTCGAAAATCGCCACTCAAGCCGCGCGCGCTTCCGTCTCCGGCGCCGACGTGCGGATCAGATGGTCGAACGCGGACAACGCGGCCTTGGAGCCTTCGCCCATCGCGATGACGATCTGCTTGTACGGCACCGTGGTGCAGTCGCCCGCCGCGAACACGCCGGCGACCGAGGTTTCTCCGCGCGCGTCGACTTCGATCTCGCCACGGTTGCTGAGCTTGACCGTGCCCTTCAGCCATTCGGTGTTCGGCAGCAGGCCGATCTGCACGAAGATGCCTTCGAGCTCGATGCGGTGCGTCTCGCCGCCGTGGCGATCCTTGTAGACCAGTCCGTTGACCTTCTGGCCGTCGCCGGTCACCTCGGTGGTCTGCGCGGAAACGATCACCTTCACGTTCGGCAGGCTGCGCAGCTTGCGCTGCAGCACCTCGTCCGCGCGCAGTTGCGCATCGAACTCGATCAGCGTGACGTGGCTGACGATGCCGGCGAGGTCGATCGCCGCTTCCACGCCGGAATTGCCGCCGCCGATCACCGCCACGCGCTTGCCCTTGAACAGCGGCCCGTCGCAGTGCGGGCAGTAGGCAACGCCCTTGTTGCGGTACTCGTTCTCGCCCGGCACGTTCATCTGGCGCCAGCGCGCGCCGGTCGACAGGACCACCGTCTTCGACTTCAGCGACGCGCCGCCGGCGAGCTTCACCTCGATGAAATCCTCGCCCGGGATCAGCTGCTCCGCGCGCTGCAGGTTCATGATGTCGACGTCGTACTCGCGCACGTGCTGCTCGAGCGCGGTCGCGAGCTTCGGGCCTTCGGTGTGCGCCACCGAGATGAAGTTCTCGATCGCGAGCGTGTCGAGCACCTGGCCGCCGAAGCGTTCGGCCACGATGCCGGTGACGATGCCCTTGCGCGCCGCATAGATCGCTGCCGCCGCGCCGGCCGGGCCGCCGCCGACGACGAGGACGTCGAACGCCGGCTTGTCGTTGATCTTGGCGGCTTCGCGCGCGGCCGCGCCGGTGTCGAGCCTGGCGACGATCTCGGCGAGGCCCATGCGGCCCTGGCCGAACGGCTGGCCGTTCATGTACACCGACGGCACCGCCATCACCTGGCGCTGTTCGACTTCCTCCTGGAACGCGGCGCCGTCGATCGCGACGTGGCGGATGCGCGGGTTCAGCACGGCCATCAGGTTGAACGCCTGCACGACGTCCGGACAGTTCTGGCACGACTGCGAGAAATACGTCTCGAACGTGTAGTCGCCGTCGAGGTTGCGCACCTGCTCGAGCAGGTCGGCTTCTTCCTTCGACGGATAGCCGCCGACCTGCAGCAAAGCGAGTACCAGCGACGTGAACTCGTGGCCGAGCGGAATGCCGGCGAAGCGCAGGTGCACGCTGCCGTCGGCGCGGGCGATCGCGAACGACGGACGGCGCACGCCTTCCTCGCCGCCCTCGACCAGCGCGATCTTGTCCGACTGGGCGACGATGTCGTTCAGCAGCTCGCGCATCTCGCGCGCGGTGTCGCTGTCGTCGAGCGCGGCGACCAGCTGGATCGGCTGCGTCATCCGTTCCAGGTAGGCCTTGAGCTGGGTCTTGAGGGCGTCATCCAACATGATGTCGTTCTCCACTTTCGGGCAAAGGGGCGCCTTCCGCGCAATGGCAGAGGCTCGTCATGGGAGGCAGACCGCAAGCCGCCACGGCGGATTCCGGTCTGCCGCCACGGCCTTCCCGGACAATCCGGGAAGGCGTTGCGACAGGGCGAAACTCAGATCTTGCCGACCAGGTCGAGCGACGGCGCGATCGTCTTGTTGCCTTCCTTCCACTTCGCCGGGCAGACCTCGCCCGGGTGGGCGGCGACGTACTGCGCTGCCTTGAGCTTGCGCAAGGTCTCGGTCACGTCGCGCGCGATCGCGTTGTCGTGGATTTCCAGCGTCTTGATGACGCCTTCCGGGTTGATGACGAAGGTGCCGCGCAGCGCGAGGCCTTCTTCCGGGATGTGCACGCCGAACGCGTTGGTCAGTTGGTGGGTCGGGTCGCCGACCAGCGGGAACTTCGCCTTGCCGACCGCCGGCGAGGTCTCGTGCCACACCTTGTGCGAGAAGTGCGTGTCGGTCGTGACGACGTAGACTTCGGCACCGGCCTTCTGGAACTCGGCGTAGTGCTCGGCTGCGTCCTCGACTTCGGTCGGGCAATTGAAGGTGAACGCCGCCGGCATGAAGATGACGACCGACCACTTGCCTTTCATGCTCTCGTCGCTGACTTCGACGAACTTGCCGTTGTGGAAAGCCTGCGCCTTGAACGGCTGGACCTTGGTATTGATCAAAGACATGGATGCGTCCTTTTGGTGTGGAGGGGTGTGTGAATCGACCGGCGCATGATAGAGCGCCGATCGAGGTTGGTAAAATTGATTGATGGAATGATATCCATCGAATTCATCTATCGATGAGCCGGCCTGGCGGACTGTGGCGGCGATTCCATCCGGATTCGGCCACGCGCCCGCCCGCGCATGCGGCGCAGCGGCCGTGCCGACGCGCCGATCGAACGGCCTTCGTGGTTTGCGGGCGGTGCGCCCGTGGTTCAAGGGAGCGCGCGGACTGCGGCGCATCGCCGCCGGTGGATGCGCCGGGCCGGGCGACGGCCGAGCGCGGGATCGCGAGCCCTACGCCGCCGCCATCGCGGCGCGCGCGAGCAGCGCGATGCCGGCGCCGATCAAGCCGGCTGCGCCGGTTTCGCGGACGCGCCCTCCATCGCGCGCCAGGCGCTCGGCGGCGATCGCGAGCGTGACCAGTGCCATCAGACGCAGGTCCATCGCGTCGATGGCCAGCAGGCTCGCCATCCATCCCGCGCAGGCGTGGATGCAGTGGCGGCCGAGCCACAGGCCATGCCGCGCGGGATGCTTTGGCGGTACGCGGCGATCGTGTCGGCAGGCCGCGCGGCAAGCGGCCAGATGACGCGATTTCCATGCGCTTGCCTGCAGCAGTCCGGCGACCAGCACGAGTGCCGCTGCCGCGAACGGAACCGCGCGGGCGAAGGCCGGCATGCCGAGGGCCAGCTTCGTCGTGGCGACGGCGATCGCGAGCACGCCGACGCCGGCCATCGCCCACGCCGCGAACCAGCCGAGCGCGATACGCGGCAACGCCCGGTCGCGCAGCGCCGCGTCGTCGCCCGGCATCGCGGCGTCGCAATGCTGCAGCATCGGCGCAAACGAGGGCAGCATCATCGCGGCCGTCATCGCGAGCCAGTGCGCGAGGAAGGCCAGCGTCAAGCCGATCGGCGTCCGCCCGCACGGGCGTATCCAGGCATTGGACAGCATCCAGCCGCCGGGCATCGGTTCCGCGCCCACGACGGCCATCGCGGCGCTTGCGAGCGATGTCGCTGCGACCGCGGCCAGCCAGAGCGCGACGAGCAAGCGCGATGCCGGCATGAGGCGCCGCGTCGGCTTCGACGCGATGCGGGCGGTCGGCATCAGCCGCGGTTCGACGCGGCTTCCCGCGCGTACTCGTCGTGGCGTCGCCACCAGATGTCGTGTTCGTTGCGGCCCTTCGGCGCGCGATCGAGCCACGAGTACATGCCCCACAAGGCGTCCAGGCCGCGCGCGTAGGTGGAGTAGGTATGGAAAACCTCGCCGTCTTCGAGCGCGAATGCGCTCACGCCGGGGCGGTCGCGCGTGTAGGTGGCGACGTCGGTGCCGGTCATCGCGGCGATCTGCGCGACCGGGTTCTCGTCGCCTCGCAACTGCATGCTCCCGCCGGCGACCGGACCGCCCATCGGCGCCTCGCGCCGGTAGTTGTAGTCGATGCCGTCGCGCTGCTGCCCTGGACTGAACCAGACACTGAAATCGGCATTGAAATCGCTGCCGGCCGAGGACGCCCACGGGAACGTCCAGCCCATGCGCCGCCTGTATGCCTGCAATGTCGCCAGCGGCGCGCGCGAGATCGCGCTGAATGCGACGTCGTGGTTTTCCAGGTGCACGAAGACCCCGTTGAAGCCGTCCGCGATCGACGAGCACGAGGGGCAACCGGCCGTGTAGTCGGTGCCGAACATGAAGTGGTAGACGAGCAACTGCGAGCGGCCACGGAACAGCTCGGCCAGTGTCGCGCTGCCGTCGTCGGTGTCGAAGCGGTAGGCCTTGTCGACCCTGACCCACGGCAGCGATTGCCGCTGCCTCGCGACCTCGTCGCTGCGGCGCGTGAGTTCCTTTTCCGCCCGCAGCAGGTCGAGGCGCGCGGCCAGCCATTGTTCGCGGGTTCCGACGGAATGCGTGCTCGTGCCCATGACGTTCTCCTTCGACCGATGCCGGCTTCGTGCGGCGGTAGGGTAGATTGGACGCAACGAGCCAGCGGTCGTGAGTGACAACCGTGTCGGGATTTGGATGGATTCGCTGATCACCGCCGCCGCGCGCGCGCTCGCGGCAGGCGATCCGCTCGGTGCATTGAAGCGCGTCGCGTTGCGCGACGACGCGCCGGCGCTGGCGCTGCGCGGCATCGCGATGGCGCAGATCGGCGATTTCGTGCGTGCGAAGGCGCTGCTGCGCCGCGCGGTACGCGCGTTCGGCTCGCGCGAGGCGATCGCGAAGGCGCGCTGCATCGTCGCCGAGGCCGAGGTCGCGCTGGCTTCGCGCGATCTCGGCTGGAACGCGAAGGCGCTGGAGGCCGCGCGCGCGACGCTCGAATCACGCGGCGATCGAGCCAACGCCGCGCATGCGCGTCATCTCGACATCCGCCGCCTGGTGCTGATCGGCCAGCTCGACGCGGCGGAACGTGCGCTCGGCGCGCTCGATCCAGCGCCGTTGCCGCCGGCCCTGCGCGCCGCCCACGAACTCGTCGTCGCCGGCATCGCCATGCGCCGTCTGCGCGCGCAGCCTGCACGCGAGGCGCTCGCGCGTGCGCACGGCGTGGCGCGCGAGGCGGGCATCCCGGCATTGGCCGCGGAAGTGGAGACGGCGGCACGCGTGTTGGACGAGCCGGTCGCGCGCCGTGTCGCCGGCGATGTCGACGATCCGCTGCGCCTCGACCAGGTCGAGATGCTGCTGGCGTCGGACGCGCTCGTCGTCGACGCCTGCCGCAACACTGTCGGCGTTGCGCGGACGAAGGTTCCGCTCGCGCGCCGTCCGGTGTTGTTCGCGCTCGCGCGCGTGCTCGCGGAGGCATGGCCCGGTGAAGCGCTGCGCGATGCGCTGATCGCGCGCGTGTTCCGCATGCGACAGCCGGACGAGACGCATCGCGCTCGGCTGCGCGTCGAGATCGGTCGCCTGCGCGCCGCGTTGCGTCCGCTGGCCGAGGTGCGCGCGACGCAGGCCGGCTTCGCGCTGCGGCCGCGCGCGGGACGCGAGGTCGTCGTGCTTGCGCCGTTGCTCGAGGGAGCGCACGCCGACGTGCTCGCGCTGCTCGCCGACGGCGAGGCGTGGTCGAGTTCCGCGCTGGCGCTCGCCCTCGGCACCAGCGCGCGCAGCGTGCAACGCGCGCTCGACGCCCTCGCGCGCGAGGGCCGCGTGCGCGCGATCGGCCGCGGCCGTGCGCAGCGCTGGACGATGCCGCCACTGCCCGGTTTCCCGACGTTCTTGTTACTCGCGATGCCGATGCCGGCCGGGTAGGGTAGGCCGCGACGGCAAACCGAGGAGAACACGATGAAACGACCTGCCCGGATCATTCGCGAATACGGCCCGTTCGACGGCGTCGATACCGTCCACGGCGTCAGCTACGACGGCCACGACGTCTGGATCGCTACCGGCGACGCATTGCAGGCCGTCGATCCGGAAAGCGGCGACGTGCGGCGCTCGATTGGCGCCAGCGCGCATGCCGGCACCGCGTTCGACGGTCGCCACCTGTTCCAGATCGCCGAGGATCGCATCCGGAAGATCGATCCGCGCAGCGGCAAGGTGCTCGCGACGATTCCGGCGCCGGGAAACGGCGGCGATTCGGGGCTTGCCTGGGCCGAGGGCGCGCTCTGGGTCGGCCAGTACCGCGATCGCCGCATCCACCAGGTCGATCCCGAAACCGGCGCCGTGTTGCGCACGATCGAGTCGAACCGCTTCGTCACCGGCGTCACCTGGGTCGACGGCGAACTCTGGCACGCCACCTGGGAAAACGACGAGAGCGAACTGCGCCATGTCGATCCCGAAACCGGCGCGGTGCTCGATACGCTGGAACTGCCGAAGGGCGTGTTCGTGTCCGGCCTGGAATCCGACGGCGCGGATCGCTTTTTCTGCGGCGGTGGCGGCAGCGGCAAGGTGCGCGCGGTGCGGCGTCGCTGAACGCGCGGCGACGGGTTACGCCGGCGGCAGGCGCGGATCGAGCGATTCCTGCTCCCAGCGGCGCGGGTTTTGTTCCAGCGCCGCGGAAATCTCCGGCCAGCCCGCGCGTTCGGCCCACAGTCGCATGCGCGCCAGCGCCTTCTTCAAGGTTTCGTCGCTGGAAGGATCGCCCTTGGAAGGACCGGTCGACGCAGGCCGATCGTCGGGCGACATTTGCCACGGACGTAGCGTGAAACCCGCTTCTCGCGCTGTTTCGGCGAGCTTGGCGGCGATGCGGAAACCGCCTTCGTCGACGTCGCCCCAGTGCAGGATCGGTACGTCCGCGGGTACGCAGGCGAGCATGCGCCGATAGGTCGCGCGCCACGTCGGCGAGGGCATGCCGCCGGTGTAGAACAACAGGATCGGCGCGTCGCCGCGTGCACGCACCGCCTCGTGGAAGCTGGCGAGGTTCTCGATGCTCAGGACGCTGCGTGCGTTCGTTTCGACCGCGCGTAGCGCTTCGACCGGCACGCCGAGGTACGAGGTCGGCAACGACAGGCGCGTGCCATCGTCGAGTTCGGCAATGCCGCTGCCGGCGAGCAGCAGGGGCAGTGGTTCCTTGCGCAAACCGAGCGCCGCCCAGATGTGTTCCTTCTCCATGCCGCTCGGATCGAGTTCGCCGCCGACGAGTACGTCGAGCCACGGCGTCAGTGCTTCGAGGCGCTTGCTGTGATCGGGTTTCTCGCCATGCAATTCGTTGAAGATTTCCGCGCTGGCTTTGCGCAGGATGCGCTCCGTGTCTGCGCCGGCCAGCAGCGCGTCGACGGCGTGAGCGGCATCCGCGAGATCGTCGGCCGCTTCGGGGCCGCGCTTGCGCACGGTCTTGTTGCTGCGCCATGTCGCCAGGACTTCGCCGATGACGGGAAAGCGCGGAATCCACTTCGCGAGCCGGATGGCGGCCTCGTCCACGCGCTGCGCAAGAGTTCTTGCGCCGAGATGCCTGGCAAGGAGGTCGAGATCCTTCGACGCGATGCGCAGGAGCTTCTCGCCGTCGCCGCGATGCTCGTCTCGCCATGCCGTGATCGCGCCTTGCTTCTCGGCTCGCCTGATGCCCGCATGGAACTTCTCGAAATCGGGTGCACCTTCCAAGGCGCGATATTCCTTGCCGTCGCGTTCGCCATCCTTCGGGCGATTGCCGCCCAGAACGAGCGAGACGGTTCTTGCGCTTCCGTTCACGACCGCCGCCTGTGCCCTGTCCAGAAGGCGTTTCAATACCACGATGTGCGGGGCATCTTCGGGTTCGGTCTTCTTTGCTTTCGCAGGCTTGCTCATGGCAGCGCCTGTTCGCGTTCGATGCGTGCGGTCTCCTCGGCCAGCAGTTCCGGATGCAGGTCGAACTGGTCCCCGAGCAGCAGTTCGCGCGCCGCGGCTTTCACCTCGATGCGCTCGGCTTGCAGCAGGTCGCCGTCGCGGAACAGCTCGATGTAGCTGTCGAGCACGCCGCTGAGCGTGCCTTGCGCGGTGTCCGGCGCGGCGAGGACGAGTTGCAGGCCGAGCGAGCGCAGGTAGTCGGTCGTCGCGCGCGCGTTCTGCGCGTCGATCTTGTCGCCGAACTCGTCGAGCAGGATCAGGCCGAGTCCGCCTGGCTGCGCCTCGCTCTTGCCGTAGGCGGCGGCGAGCGCGGCACCGGCGATCACGTACAGCGGCGCGCGGTGTTCGCCGCCCGAGCCCGAGCGCATGCGTTCGCTGAGCGTGCCGACGACGCGGTCTTCCTGGCGGATCTGCACTTCGAAGGCGAAGAAGCGGCGATAGTCGTCGAGCGGCGACGCGGCGGCGCGCGCGGAACTTCCGTCCTCGATCAGCTCGCGGAACGCGGCCGGCACTTCGCCGGCGTTGCCGAACAGGTTGTCCTCGCCGCCGGCGTCGGCGGCGCGCTGGATGAAGCGGTGCAGCTCGCGGAAGTCGGGCAGCACGTCGTAGTGGAACTGGTAGCGCTCGTTGTTCGAGAACGCCGGGCTGCCGCGCAAGGTGCGGTTGAGTGTGTGGATCTGCACCTTGAGCTTGCTGAAGTTGTCGTACAGCGTCGAGGCCACGTTGGCGCGGAAGGTTTCGACCGCGGTCGCGTAGGCCTGCTCGGCCTCGCCCTGGTAGCGCACGAGGTCCGCATCGCGCAACTGCACGAGTTCGCGTTGCAGCAACGCGCGCGCGGGGCGCCATTCGTTGCCGGCGAAGTCGAGCGCGATGCCGTGGTCCTTCGCGTATTGCTGCAACGCGCTCCAGGCCTCCGGGACCTGCTTGTTGAGGTCGCGGTCGCTGGCATCGGCACGCTCGCCGCATCGCTTGATGCGTTCGTCCAGCGCCGGGAGCTTCTCGTCCAGTTCGGCGCGCTGGCGTTCGACGCGGTTCGCGTCGACGTCGGCATGCGCGAAGGCTTCCACCGCGCGGCGCGCGACGAGGTCTTCCTGGGCGTGCAGGCCGTCGAGCAGGCGCTGCGCGTCGTCGAGAGCGCGCTGGGCCAGCGCTTCGCCGCCTACCAGCGTTTCGACCGCGCGTTCGCACTCGCTCGCGCGTTCGAGCAGCTCGCGCACGCGCTCGGAAAGGCGCAACAGGTCCGGGTCGAGCGTCGCCTTGCGATCCTCGACGGCGCTACGGTAACGCTGGCCGACCTGTCGATGCTCCAGCACGCGCTGGTGCAGCGCCTGCGCCGCCTCGTCCGGATCGGCGAGGCGCGCGAGTCCGCTCTGGCAGGCATCGGCGCGGCGCAGCTCGGGTTCGAGCGTGCGCAACTCCGCTTCGGCGGCGTCGATGTCCTCGCGCAAGGCGCGCGAGCGCGCACGGTTGTCGGAGGCGCCGATCTTCAGGTCCGCCGCGGCCGGCAGGCGCAAGCGCTCGATGCTGCCGCCCTTGGCGAGCAGGCCGTCGCGCGTCAGGCCCTGGCGGCTGCGGACCAGTTCGGACTCGGTGTCGACGCAACGCAGCTCGCCGAGCTGGCGGCGCAGGAAGGCGAGCGCGTCGGCGTTGTCGCCGTCGAGCAGCGCAGCGACGCTGCCCGCGGACGGCTCCGTGCCGCGCGCGGCGCGAGCCTGGCTGGCCAGAGCGAGCTTGACGCCGTACACCGAGCGCCCGCCGTGCAGCGAGCGATACAGTTTCACCGCGCGTTCCTCGTCCTGCGCGGGAATCAGCAGCGCTTCGGCATTGCTGCGCAGGTAGGCTTCGATCGCGGCCTGCCACGAGGCGTCCTTCACGCGCACGAGGTCGCACACCGGTTTCGCCTCGATGCCCTCGTCGTGCAGGTAGTTCATCAGGCGCACGGCGTCGGGATTGAGTTCGGCCTGCCCGGCGGCGAGGCGCTTCTGGTTCTGGCGCGCGGCCTTCAACCGGTCCTGCGCCTTGTCGAACGCGGCATGGCGTTCGCGCGCGTAGCCGTTCACGGCGTCGACGATCGGTGCCGCCGCGGCCAGGGCCTGGCGCGCCTGCGCATGCATGCGATCCGGCGTCCATGGCAGCTCGGCATCGCCGGCGAGCGCGGCCAGCGCGTCGTACCACGTGGACCACGTCGATTGCGCGCTCGCCAGCGCGGTCGCATCGACGGTCGGCAGGCCGAGCTTGCCGACGTCGCGGAACTGGTCGCGCACGAACACGATGTCGCGCAGAAGTTCCTTCTTGAGTTGCGCCAGGCGTTCCTTGTCGCGCTCGGCGAGCGCGTCGAATTGCGCCTGTTCGCCGTAGCCGTGGCTGCCCTGCAGGCGCGCGTTCGCCTGCGCGTGGTCCTCGCGCGCGAGGTCGCGCGCGCCGCGCGCCTCGTCCAGCGCGCGGCGCGTGGCGGCGAGCTTTTCCTGCGCGTCGTGGCGCGCGGAGCCGGCGCGTTCGACCTGTTCGCTGAGCAGGTCGCGTTCGTATTCGGCGGCCAGCGCGCGATACGAGGCCGCGCGCACGGCCTGCGCGGCGATCTTCGCGTATTGCTGCTCGACGCCTTCGGCGGCGTCGATGCGCCGCTTCACCTGTTCGATCTTTTCCTTGATCTGGCGGAAGCTGTCGAGCAGGGCGCGGAAGCGCGCGATGTCGGTCGGGCGATCCTCGGCGACGAGCGTGCGCACGAACAGGTCCACGTCCTCGACGCGCTGCAGGTTCAGCGCGTTCTGGAACGCCTTGCGGTACGCGTTGACGTCCGGATGCGCGCCCGGCGCGGCGCGCAGGCGGAACAGGAGGTCCTTGACGAAGCGCTCGCTGGCCGCGTGCAGCTCGGGCGTGGTGCCGGCCTGCTTGCAGCGCACGGCGGCCATTTCTCGGAAAGTCGCCCAGGCGAGCGGCAGTTCCTTGCCCTTGACGCGTTCGACGTGGTCGTCGAGTTCCAGCGCGACGCCGGGCAGCAGGTACATGCCGTGCAGGCGATGCTCGGGTTCGTCGACCGACGCGCCGAGCGCGATGCCGGCGGTCAGCGGCACGCCGCTGGCCTGGTCGCGGAACACCAGCGTGATGTAGGTCGTCGCGGTGCGCCGCTTGCGGCCGTCGTCGCCGCTGCGGAACACGCCGAGGCAGTAGTCGCGGATGCTGCGCGCGCGGTGGCTGCCGCCGGCCTGCGCGTTGAAGCGGATGCGGCTGCGGTCGGCGCCGAGCAGCACGATCTGCAGCGCGTCGAGCAGCGCGCTCTTGCCGGCTCCGTTCGGCGCGATGATCGCGCTGGTCGCGTCGAGTTGCAGCGTCTGCGCCTCGAACAGGAAGAACTGCACGAGATGGACGCGCTCAAGCTGCTGCATCGTCGTCCTCCGTGGCCTCGTCCGCGTCGTCGCCGCGGTGGTGCTGGTCGAGTCGTTGCAGCCATTGCTCGCCGAGGATCTCGACGATCGCCGGGCGTACGCGCAGGTGGAACGGTTGCGGATCGTCGGACTCGGAATCGACCAGCCGGCACATGCCCCAGCGCTTGAGCGAGCGCGCCAGTTCGCGCAGCTCGCCGACCTCGGGCATCGTTCGCGCGGCGAGCGCCTGGTAGGCCTCCTGCAGCTCGGGCAGCTCCACCACGACCTCGCCGTGTTCCTCGATGCGGCCTTGGCGCGCCGCATCGTCGTAGCGCTGGCGCAGCACCAGCATCAGCAGCGTTTCGGCCAGGCTCACCTGCACGCCTTCACCGTGTGCGGGCAACGCGACCGCGTAGCGATAGTGCGCGTTGCGTTCGAGGCGGATGCCGAGCGGTTCCAGCGCGGCGGCGAAATCGCCGAAATAGTCCTCGACCATGCCGTAGGCCACGCGAGCGGTGCGGTCATTGGCGTACAGCACCTGCTCGGTGACCAGGCGATACGCGGTGCGTTCGAAATCCTGCACCGCATAGGTGCCGTCGGACAGTTGGCTGAGCGTGTTCCAGCTGCGTTTCATGCGGTGTTCCGTTGTGGAGCGCCGACGCGGCGGACGAGGAAGCGCGGCGCGCGCAGCCAGCCGTTGTCGTGCGCTTCGCCGGTGTCGAGCAGTTCGACGCGGAAGCCGCGCAGCAGGCGGCCGAGCGGATCGTCGCGGCGCAGGCCGCCGATGCGGTGGCTGCGCAGGGCGAGCGTCAGCAGGGTCTGGTAGGCGCGCAGGTCCTCGATGGAGGCGACGCCGAGCGCGGCGGAATCGACGAGGCCGTCGTGCGCGAGGTGTCGGCCGACGTAGCGCGCCATGTCCTCGGGCGTGACCAGCCGTGCGCGCTTCATGCGCCGCAGCAAGGCGAGGCGCGCGAGCTGTTCCGGCGTCGGCGCCTGCACCGTGTTGGCGCTGCGCGGTATCGGCACGGGTTTCTGCCGCGGCGGGCGCAGGCGTGATTCGTCCATCAGCGCGGCGGGCGCGACGGGCAGGCGCAACGCATCGGCTGGCGCGTGCAGCGCGCCGCGGCAGGCTCGACGCAACAATACGTCGAGCTTGTCCGGCGCGCGCAGGCGGTAGTCGAGGAAGGCGAGCGCGCGGCGGTTGGCCTGGCGGATGTCGTCGTCCAGGCGGCCAAGGTATTCGTCGATGCGTTCGAGCTCGCGCAACCGGCGCAGGCTGCGCAGCAGGCGCTGCTCGGCGCGATCGGCGTCGGCGCCGGCGAGGTGTTCGCGGTACCAGCCGAGCACGCGCTCGCGCAGGCGAGTCGATTCGACCTGCTGCGTCATCGCCAGGATCGAGCTGCGGCGGGCGAGCGGATGATCGCCCTTGTGCAGCTCGGCGTAGTCGCCGATGAAGAACTGCGCGACGTAGCGCTCGAACCACTGCCGCGCGAACTGCGCGGTGGTCTCGGCGCGGCTGAGCTCGGGCATCAGGTCGCGCACGGTCAGGCTCATCGACGACAGCGACACCAGCAGCCGGCGCGCCTGGTCGGCGGCTTCGTCGAGCGCGTCGCCGCCGGCCCTGCCGTCGACGACTTGCTGCATTTGCAGTTCGATCGAACGCACCTTGGCCGAGACGAAGGTCGGGCCGTGCTCGCTGAACTCGATCAGCGTGGACAGCAGTTGCGACACCAGCGGCGTCATCGACACCATCTCGCGCGCACCGATGCGTTCCTGGCGCAGCCAGCCGGCCGCGCGGAAGCGTTCGTGGATGGTGTTCGCGCGCACGTTCAGCGGCGTGTCGGGCGTGTCGCCGTCCTCGTCCTCCCACGGATCGTCGGTGAGCAGATAGCGTTCGATCGCGGCGGTGATCTCGCGCCGCGGAAAGCCGTGGCTCGGCGGCATCGGCGCGTCGGGGCCGAAGAACTCGTCGAACAGGCGGCACAGCAGCAGCCAATGATGCTCGCGGTTCGGCGAGGCGAGCGGACCGAACAGGCCCGCGGGGACGAGCGAGAACAGGGGGGGAATTCCTTTTTCCGTCATTCCGTCGGCGTGGTTGTCGCGCAGTTCCGGCGGCGCAGGGTACACGTCTTCGATGCCCGATGCCGCCGACTACGGATGCGCGTGTTCGTCGTCGCCCGAAAGATGCCCGCCGAGTCCCAGTCCCGCGCCGGCACCCATGCCCATGCCGGCGCCCATGCCACCCATTCCGCCACCGCCGCCCTTGCCGCCGCCTTTCGCCTCGTCCTTGCCGTTGTCGCCCTTGCCGCGGCCGGCGCCGCCGGACGAGCCGGGCCGGGTCGGGCCCTGCTTCGGCAATGCGAGCGAAGCCGGAATCGCGTCGAGATCGAGCGCCTTGCGCACGAAATCGCGCAGCGAGACGACCAGATCGTGCGTGTGGACCGGACGGCCTTCGACGAGTTCGCGCGCGGCATTCGCGGCGAGCCGGACCTGGTCCTCGGTGCCGAGCAGGATGATGTCCGACAGCGCCGCCTCGACGGCGTCGCGCGTGCGGCGTGCGCGATCGTTCCCGGTCGTCGCGGCTTCCGCCGCTTCGGCGGCATCGGCCGCCGTGCCGGCGGCGCGGCGGCGCAGTTCGCGCAGGTGGGTCGGGTCGACCGAGAGATCGCCGGTGAACGAGCCGCCGAGCGTCTTGTAGGCCGCGATCAAGGTGCGCAGGCGTTCGTTGATCTGGCGGTTCTCGCGCTCGCGCCGCTGCTGGATCGTCTGCATCGCGAGCAGGCGGATACCGACACCGATCAGGGTGATGATGGCGAGGCCGAACAGGGTCGAAAGCAGCCCTTGCCACGAACTGAAATCGAGATTGCGCATGGAGGGCTCCGTCGTCCGGGCGACAGTGTAGTGCGCAAGGGGCCGGGCGCTCAGTGCGACTCGGCCGCCGACCGGTCTTGCCACCGCCGCGTCGTGCGCTGGAAGAACAGGCTGTTCGGAATCTGCAGGACCGCCCCGTTCCCGCCGCCTGCATGTTCCTGCAGCGTGGTGTAGATCAGGTTGATCGCGATCACGCGGCCACGGAAGCCGGCCTTCTCGCCGTTCTCGACCAGTTCGATCTCGTCGAGCAGGCGGAACGGCCGCGTGACGAAGATCAGCAGCGCGCAGAAGATGTTCGACAGGACGCTCCACGCGGCGAAGAACGCGACCGCGCCGACCGCGGCGAAGCCGGTGAACGCGGTCCACAGCACCGCTGCGGACACGCCGAGGCGGTCGAGCACCAGCAGCGCGGCGGCGATCGAAACCACGAATGTCGCGAGGCGGCTGGTACCGCTGACCAGAGGCGGCGGCAGTTGATAGCGCGCGCCGACGCGTCGCAGGCCGCGCTTCACCAGCAGGCGCAGGAGGATCGCGACCAGCACGATCGCCAGCACCTGCAGCGCGGGCAACAGGTATTGCGCGCCGCGCGTCCACCATTCGTTCATCGACGTATCCATCCGTGGATGCTGCCTCGCGCGCCCGAGGCATTGCAAGGAA